>Ga0207665_10001474_pt1 | contig 15832 bp, 14 predicted proteins | sample LARL112metaG_FD_184351 | JGI IMG/M metagenome (GOLD analysis project Ga0207665, IMG submission 184351) | Corn, switchgrass and miscanthus rhizosphere microbial communities from Kellogg Biological Station, Michigan, USA - LAR L11-2 metaG... | ecosystem: Host-associated > Plants > Roots >...
CGCGCGCGCTCAGTATGAGAATGGGGAATTGTGCAGCGCTGCGCATGTCGCTCAGCAACTCCAGCCCGTCCCGGTCCGGAAGACCCAGGTCGAGTATGCCGATGTTGAACGGCGTCGCGCGCGCAAGCCGCAAAGCGCTGTCGGCCGTCGGCGCAACCTCTACCTCGTAGCCACTTTGCGAAAGCGCGGCTGCGATCCCGCCCTGCGCCCAACGGGTCGACCCGGCGTCGAGGAGGGCCTTCGTGACGAGCATGACCCGGTCGCCGGACCCCGCCTGACGCAGTGCCTGCCGGCACCGCAGCGCAGCGCTCTCGAGATGGCATACTTCGAAGGCTTGACTCACTCTGAGATCGCAAGCAAGACCGGAGAGCCACTGGGAACCATCAAAACGAGGATTCGTGCAGGATTGATGGCTTTGAGAAAAGCATTTGGGACTTGAGGAAAATAGGATGCGAGCCAAACGCGCATTAATGCGTCGCAGAAAACGCGACGCGGTGCGCGGCTCGCTCAGATCCTGCGGCGGACAAAGGGCGTCCGCCGCAGGATGACAAAATTGAATTTGATGAGCGAACACGAACAATTCGGCGAGGATCTGGCACTGTACGCACTCGATGTGCTGGATGGTACCGACCGCATCACGCTAGAGAAGCATCTGGCGACGTGTGTGGAATGCCGCCGCGAGTTGGAGCAGGCAGGCTTCACTTGCCAGGAAATCCCCTTCACCTACTCACAGTGGCTGGCTCGCCGGGCTGTTCCTCTCGTCTCCCTGGCTGTGGGTGTCATCGTTTTCGCGATGAGCCTGCTAGCCAAGTCCGGAAATTCGTTCGCTTCTGCAATCGCTCTTTGGGTGATGTTCTGGCCTCTCTGGGCGAGCTCCGTCAGCCCCCGGCGCAATTGGATTCTTACATTCCCCTGGTCGACGTCCAAGGCAGTGAATCTGGAGGCGCGACGCGGCAATCCTTCAGTCTGGCTGATGGCGCATCTCGACTCGAAATCTCAGACAATTCCGATGCTCCTTCGCATCGTCGGGAGCATCTCGCTGTACGTAGCAGCAATCCTGGTGACCCTCGGCGGGCTCGCCGTGAGCATCTGGGGTGCAGTCGCCGAACCGGCGGTCCTTGTCGCCGCGCCGTTGGCAATACTGGGCGCGATTACCGCCGGCCTCTGCTTCATCGGCAATCACTCGCCCGGCGCCGTCGACAATGCGACTGGTGTTGCCGCCGTCCTTCTGGCTGCTCAGTCGCCCGACGCTCCTCAGTCGCTTGGCGTAGTCGTCACTAGCGCCGAGGAGCTCGGTCTTGCCGGTGCCGTCGCGTGGGCCAGGAAGGCGCCCGACCAGCTAGTAATCCTCAATTGTGACACAGTCGACGAGGTTGGCGCGTATCGATGCATGTACCACGCGCAACCGCAGCGGGTCGCGGTGGCGGCCGAAAATGCCGCGAAGCGCGCTGGAGTGCCACTCAAACTTGGAAGAATGATCCCAGGAATCATGGCCGACAGCATGGTTTTCGCTAATCGTTGGCGCTGGTCCGCGATAACACTGAGCAGAGGCACACTCGCTACACTCGCGCGCATACACACGCGTCGCGATAATTCATCGATGCTGACCGGTGAGGGCGCGGCGCGCGCGAGCGCTCTTCTCTCCGCAATGGCGAAGGAACTGAGCTGATGTATTTACTGATTCTGGCCGGCGTCATAATTCTCTCCCTGATCCTGATCGTCCTCGGGCTGCCTGGCCTCTGGATCATGGTCGCGGCGGCTGTGACGTACAACCTCGTCGTCCCCGGCGACCCGATTGGCTGGTTCACCCTGGTCGCCGTTGGCGTCCTTGCGCTGGTAGCCGAGCTGTTGGATATCTCGATGACGGGCAGCTATGCCAGGAAATACGGCGGCTCGCGTCGTGCAGGATGGGGTGCCGTAATTGGCAGTGTTGTCGGTGCGATGGTCGGATTTCCAGTTCCGATCGTCGGCCCGGTAATTGGCGCCTTTATCGGCTCCTTTATCGGGGCACTCATTGCGGAATTCACGGGTGGATCGTCTGCAGGAGATGCCACTCGCGTCGCTAAAGGCGCACTGATTGGCCGCGTGGTGTCTACCGTTCTCAAGATTGGCATCGGATTCACTATCGGAATCTGGATATTCATCGCTGCCGCGAAGTAAACCCCGTCTGTTGTAGAGGAGTGACGGCATGAACGCCACCAGACATCACCTGCTATGACCGCCGAAAGCGTTTCCGCAAGCGAGCTCGCCCCGACCGAAGGGAAGTACGTCTACTGCATCATCCGCAACGACCGGTCGCGCGACTTCGGCGAGATCGGTATTGGCAGCGGCGCCCGCGTCTACACCATCAATCACAAGGATCTATCGGCAGTCGTCAGCGACACCCCGATCGTGATCTACGATCCTACCCGCGAGAACGTGCTTGCCCACGAGTTCGTCAACGAGACCGTGATGCGCGAGTTCACACTGATCCCGATGTCGTTTGGCACCGTTTTCCGCTCGGAGAACGACGTCCTCGCCCTGCTGAAGTCGACCTTCCAGGCGTTCACCGACGTGCTGGAGAAGATGCAGGACAAGATCGAATTCGGTCTCAAGATTCTGTGGGATCGTGACAAGGTCGTCGCGGCAATCGAGCGCGACAACGACGAAATCCGCCGGCTCAAGGACGAGATCACGCGGAATGCTGCGTCGTCGACGTACTTCGCGCGCATGCAGCTCGGGCGTTTGGTGGAGGCGGCGATGGAGGAAGCGAGCAATCGCTACGTCAACGACATCCACGAGCAGCTGAAGTCAGTTTCCGCCGCCAGCCGCAGCAACAAGGTCATCGGCGACCGCATGATCCTCAACGCCGCATTTCTCGTCGATCGCAAGGACGAAAAGGCGTTCGACGAAAGAGTGAAGGCCATCTCGCTTCAGTACGAAGATTTGCTCAGCTTCAAGTACACGGGGCCGTGGCCGCCGTACAATTTCGTCAACATCAAGCTGAAGCTGGAGAAGGCTACCTGAGAGACGGCTGATGGGTTTGCTCACCAACATCCTGCTGGCGCCATTCCTCGGCCCGGTGTGGGGCACTCGCTTCACACTCGATAAAGTCGATCGCGCGGTACGCGAACAGCTCACCGACGATACGCCAATCAAGGAAGACCTGATGGCGCTCCAGCTCAAGCTGGAGATGGGAGAGATCGACGACGATCAGTACCAGGTGCAGGAAGCGGAGATCATGCAGCGTCTGCGCGATGTCCGCGAATGGCGCGAGCGATTCGGAATGTCGGTCGGTGGTGGCCCCGTACGCGTCGCAGAGGGCGACGAGACGGAATAGCTCCGTTTTCTCCAATCATCGATGATCGAGCGTCTCTGTTACGTCTACGGCGTCGTGCCCGCCTCGATCAACCCTGCCACCGCGCCGAAAGGCATCGAGCAAGGTCCTGTCAATCTGATCGAGAACGGCGACTACGCCGCGCTCGCGACCTCGGTCCGCGCGGAGGACTATTCTCCCGCGCGGGTCGATGCGCTGACGGCAGATGTCGACTGGGTGAGCGAGCGTGCGATGGTGCATGACCGCGTTCTGACCTGGGCATCGGACAACGGCGCGGTGGTGCCATTCCCAATGTGGACGCTTTTTCGCGACTCCGAAGCCGTGAAGGCAATGCTGTCGAAGAGGTCTGCCGAGCTGCGTCAGACCTTCTCGCGGCTTGGCAGCGGAAGAGAGTTCATCGTGCGTATCTATGTGCAAACTGACGCGCTGATGGAAAATCTCAACACTCACGTCGCCGAGCTGCGGCAAGTCGAGGAAGAGGCTGCGAATGCACCACCGGGGCAGAAGTATTTGCTGCAGCGGAAGCTGGAGGGCCTTCGTCGCGATGCGGGCAGAGATGTCGCCGGCAAGGGCGCGGCGGAAATCTTTGATTCGTTGAAAAGCTGCGCGATGGATACAGTGCGTGAACAGCCGGTCAACTCCGGCGCTCCGCGAGAGCAGGGCCGCGCGATTCTGAACGCTTCGTTCCTCGTCGCTCCATCGCGGCTCGTGGATTTCCAGCGCGCGTTGACCGCCATGGTCGAGAAATACGAGTCATCAGGATTCAAGTTTGATTTTACCGGGCCGTGGCCGCCTTATCACTTCGTCGGTGAGCGTTCCGAGTGAATGAAGTCGACGATCTGCTCGGAGAGTCGCGCGTTGAGCTGTCGGAGATGCTCAGCCACATCCTCGACAAGGGGGTCGTTTTGCGCGGCGAGGTGATGCTCGCCGTCGCCGACATCGATCTGATCAAGCTGGATCTGGGATTGTTGCTGACGGGCGTCGAGACTGTGCTGCGGCGCCAGCAAGCAAGGGTCGGGGCATCGACGGAGCGGGAGCGTGTGGGGGAGATTCCTGGTTCCCCTGGAAGCGAAGCGGTGCGCTCACTGAATCCGCCGAGTGATGCTCCAATTACACCACTGGCCGAGGTTGCAGAAGGGCTACCGCCGCGTCTTAATACAGATCCGGAAAAGGTGGAGAACGGGCTTGCCAAGCTCGTCTTGACCTTGATTGAGGTATTGCGTAAGGTCTTAGAGCACCAGGCAGTTCGACGAATGGAGGGCGGTCATTTGAGCGAGGCCGAGATCGAAAAACTCGGTGTCGCTTTGCTGCGCCTCAACGAGCGAATGCAGGAGATGAAGGATACCTTCGGGTTGACCGATGAAGATCTCCAGATCGACCTGGGCCCCCTTGGCAAGTTACGATAACCGGCGCACGAGCCGAACGGAGACGAGTGCTTGGCAGACCTAGTTACCCCGTCGCGCAGCTACGGCCTGGTTGACGTCCTCGACCGTGTGCTCGACAAGGGTCTCGTCGTCGTCGGCGACATCAAGATCAATCTTGCCAACGTCGAGCTCCTTACGATTCAGGTTCGTCTTCTGATTTGCTCCATCGACAAGGCGGAGCAGATCGGCCTCAACTGGTGGCGCACTGATCCACGTCTGAGCACTCACGCGAGACCGGCAGTGAAAGACTCTTCATCCACCGCCTCGGCAGCAAGACCACAGGAGTAAAGAATGGCAGTCGAACGTTCCCCGAGCGGTAGCTCGCTAATTGATGTACTTGATCGCGTACTCGACAAGGGTATTGTCATCGACGCGTGGGTTCGGGTGTCGCTGGTTGGCATCGAGCTCGCAACCGTCGAAGCGCGTATCGTCGTCGCATCCATCGATACCTACCTCAAATACTCCGAGGCCGTCGGACTCAGCGCGCCAGTTTCCAGACCGCGTGAATCGCTTACTGCTGGCGGAGCAGAGGAGCTCGAGAGGATGCGATCTGAAAATGCAGATCTGAAGCGGCGGCTTGAGCGACTCCAAGCGTGAAAGCGCCGCGGTAACGCCGAGCCCGCAACTCAGCGGAGAACGATTAGCCGAACTTCTTTCGGCGATCTCTGAGGCACCCGATTTCAGAACTGCCGCGACTTACATGATCGCGCAGTTCGTCGATATTGTCGGAGCGCGCCGCGCGATGGCGCTCACGCTCGACAGTCCGCCGAAATTCTTCGTTACCGTTGCCAGCGTCGGGTTCGAGGGCGAGCAGCTGCCACCGCTGTCGCTATCCACGGACGATCTGTCGAATCCGCTGGTGGTGTCGGCGCTATCGCTGCATGCAGTCAGCTGCGACGAGGCGACTCCCGCTCCCGGTCTGCCGTTCAGCGAGTGGACGGCAATTCCGTTCCCGCAGCCCCAGTTCCGGGGCGCACCGCATCTCCTGACCAACGCCGAAGTTGGTTCGGTGCAGCTCGCGCGCTGCGAAGTGCGCCGGAATCTCGTCGCCGAGCGTCGTCGCAAGCTCGGTCACGCGCCGGGAGGCGTAGTTCTGCTCGAAGCTACAATCGACGACGAAACTATTTCCGCGCTGCTGCACGCGGCCGCACTCGCGGGTCCCGTGCTTTCGCGCATGGCGGCGGTGGAGGAATTCCGCCTCTCCACGTCGCGCCTCGATCAGCAGCGTGAGATGCTGACCACGATCATGAACTCGCTCCCGGATCCGATCGTGATCATCAACGAAGACCGCATGATCATCGCGCAGAACCAGCGCGCCGAGCATCTGCTGTCGACAAGCGATCATGATTCTGAAGGACGGCGGCGCGCGGTCGAGATCAACAATCTGCTCTTTACATCTCACTTGTCGAAGGCGGCGATGGGAGCGACCGAGGCCGGGATCTCCCGCGAGCTCAACCTCGTCGATCCTGATGAGGGCACCGACCTGCTGTTCGAGGTGCTGACGCATATGCTGCCGTCCAACGAGACACGCACGGTTTCGACGGTCACGGTGCTCCGCGACGTCACCGATCTGCGCCGCGCAGCCAATGAGCTCGAGCGCCAGGTCCAGCGCGTACGCCTGGCGGAAATCGACGCCAAGCGCGAGCGCGACCGCCTGAACCTGATCCTCGAAAACGTCGCCGACCCGATTCTGGTCACCGACGACCGTTCGAACATCATCCTCATGAACAAAGAGGCTGAGCAGCTGTTCGAGGCCGACGACAGCGCGGAGTGGGAGAGGGCACAGACGGTTCAGGCGAACGACACCAAGTTCACGACTTTCATCTCTGATTTCGCGAATAGTCCGGCGCTGGCGCGTCGCGAGCAGATGAAGCTGCACATCCCTGATTCGCTGACTGAGCTGCCCGTTGAAGTCGTCTCGGGAAAGATCATGAACCGCCGTGGCGAGCCGCTGGCGATCGTCTCGGTGCTGCACGATCTGACGCAACAGGTCGAGAACGCGCGTCTATACGACGAGCTGAAGACCTTCTCCAACGAGCTCGAGGAGAGGATTCGCGCTGCCACCGCCGACCTCGCCGAGCAGAACACCCGACTGCAGTGGCAGTCTCGTGAGCTTGAGAAAGCGAACAGGCTCAAATCCGAATTCCTCGCCAGCATGTCGCACGAGCTGCGCACGCCGATCAATGCGCTGATCGGATACGCGTCGTTGATGCTGGACAGGATTTACGGTGATCTGACGCCGCGACAGGAAGAGGGCCTCAGCCGCATTCAGGGCGCGGCGCAGCATCTTCTCGCTCTGATCAACGACATTCTCGACCTCGCCAAGATTGAGGCCGGCAGGATGCCGCTGCATCTCGACGACGTGAGGCTGGCTGACATAATGACGGAGATCTCGCAGCAGATCGAGCCGCTGGTGAAGAAGAAGAAGCTCACCTTCAACGTCGAGATGCCAAACGGCAATCAGATCCTGCACACCGACCGCACCAAGGTGAAGCAGATTCTGCTCAACCTGCTGTCGAACGCCGTGAAGTTCACACACCAGGGTGGCATTACGGTCGCCATCTCGAAGGACGAGGCCGATCTGCGGTTCGACGTCACCGATACCGGCATCGGCATCAGGGCTGATGACCTTGGATCGATCTGGGAAGACTTCCGACAGGTCGATCAGTCCCGGACGCGCGAGTTTGGAGGAACGGGACTTGGTCTGAGCATCACTCGCAAGCTCGTTGACGCGCTCGGGGGCCACGTTTTCGCGCAGAGCACCTTCGGCAAGGGATCGACGTTTACGGTGATCCTGCCGATCAGGAGTATCGTGCGGCCGGACGATCCACCCAGACTCATCGACGAGGTGCCATCGCCGTCGCCTGTGGAGCGTTGACACTCACCTCTCCGGCGGTAGATTGAACCAACGCCCCGAGCGCCAAGCTTCGGGGCGTTTGCTTTTCCTCTCCCGTCTTTTCAATGTTCGACAACAATACACGCACCATCGTCGTCGTCGGCGCCCAGTGGGGCGATGAGGGTAAGGGCAAGCTCGTCGATGTCCTATCCGAGCGTGCCGACTGGGTGGTGCGCTACCAGGGCGGCGCCAACGCCGGCCACACCGTCCATATCGGGGACAAGTCGTTCGTCCTGCACCAGATACCGAGCGGCATCCTGCACCCCGGTGTCCGCTGCGCGATCGGCAACGGTGTGGTGCTCGACGTCGAGACATTGTTCGCCGAGATCGATGAGCTGGTCACGGATGGAATCGATGTAGAGGGCCGACTCTACGTGAGCGATCGCGCGCATCTCGTCCTTCCCTATCACAAGCTGGTCGACAGCCAGAGCTCGGCGAACAAGGAGATCGGCACCACTGGTCGCGGTATCGGACCCGCGTACGAAGACAAATTCGGTCGTCGCGGCGTTCGCGTGCTCGATTTGCGGAATCCGCAGCGGTTGAGGAAACTGATCGAGCGCGGGGTGGAGCACGCCAACATTCAGCTCGCCATGGCTGGCAGCAAGCGAGCGGACGTCGACTACACGCTGGGTGTGCTGGAGAAGTTCACCAACCGATTGTTGCCGTTGGCGGAGGACGTCGGACTGAAGATCCATCGAGCGATCGTTGGAGGCGCGGCCGTGCTGCTCGAGGGCGCGCAGGGATCGCTGCTCGACATCGATCACGGCACATACCCATATGTCACATCGAGCAGCACAATATCCGGTGGTGCGGCGACGGGCGTCGGTATCGCGCCAGGTGAGCTCGACTCGGTGATCGGCGTGGTCAAAGCTTACACGACGCGTGTCGGCAACGGGCCGCTGCCAACGGAGTTCGATGAGCCGCTGGCAACCGAGGTCCGCAAACTTGGCAACGAGTTTGGCGCGACTACGGGCAGGCCGCGCCGCTGCGGCTGGTTCGACGGCGTGGTGGTGCGCTACGCCGCGCGCGTGAACGGCCTCACCGATTTGGCGGTAACCAAGCTCGACGTCCTCGACACCCTCGACCGCATTGGCTTATGCACCGGCTATGAAGCGAACGGCGAGGTGTACGAAGAATTTCCTGGTGACCTGGAGCTGCTCGAGCACGCGACGCCGCGCTACGAGTGGTTCGAGGGATGGAAAGCCAGCACTGCTGACGCGCGCAGCCTCACCGATCTGCCAACGGAAGCCCGGCGCTATCTCGATCGCATCCAGTCGCTCGTCGAAACTCAGATCAGTTACGTCAGCGTCGGTACAAAGCGTGATCAGATCATTGGTGTAGAGGGCGCACTCCCGGCTGGCTCGGTTGGTGTAGCCTGATCCCCGGATCAGCCTGATGGCGAAAGACGCAGATCTGGTAATCGTCGGCGGCGGACCGTGCGGCCTCGCCGCGGCCGTCTCCGCGCAGCGCGCCGGCCTCAAGCCGCTCGTCATCGAGAGTGGCGTAGTAGTCAGCACGATCGAATCGTATCCGACCTATGTCCGGTTCTTCTCGACGGCGGAGAAGCTGACGATCGGCGATCTGCCCTTCGTCATCGCTACTGAGAAACCGACGCGGCGTGATGCGCTCGCCTATTATCGTGCGGTCGTCAAGTATTTTGAGATTCCGTTGCGCCAGCGCGAGCGCGTCGTTGCCATCCGCGGCAAGACCGGCGACTTCACCGTCATCTCGGTGAATGCAGCTGGTGAAGAGATTCAGACGCGAACGGGCGCCGTCGTCATTGCAACCGGCTATTTCGGATCACCGAATCGACTCGGCGTTCCGGGCGAGAATCTTCCGCACGTCACTCACGTCTATCGCGAAGGTCACGAGGCGTTCCTGCAGGATGTGATTGTAGTCGGCGGCGGGAATTCCGCAGCTGAAGCAGCGCTCGACCTGTGGCGCTCGGGCGCGCGTGCGACGCTGGTGCATTTTGGCCCGAGCTTCGATAAGAAAATCAAACCGTGGGTACTCCCCGATTTTACCAATCGCGTGAAGGAAGGACAGATCCATGTCTGCTGGGACAGCCGCGTCAAGGAGATCTATCCCGATGAAGTTCTGCTGACGACCCGAAGTGGGGAGCAGCGACTCAAGGCGGATCGGGTGTACGTCATGACTGGATTCGCGCCGAGTCTGGAGCTGCTGCGGGAGACCGGAGTTCCGGTCGATCCGAAGACTGGTATTCCGGCGCACGATTCGGCGACGCTTGAGACGGCTGTGCCGGGAGTGTTCATTGCCGGTGTCGTGGTCGCTGGTTACGACGCCAACAAAGTCTTCATCGAAAATGGGCGCTATCACGGTGATCGCATCGTCGCACGTCTGCTCGGACAGCGCGCTCCCGCCGAACCAGGACTGAGCGCCGAACTCGACACCTGACAAAAACGACTAGTTTTCGCGGATGCCCAATCACCCCGACGTGATGGACAAGCTCGTGTCCCTGGCAAAGCGGCGCGGCTTCATCTTCCAATCATCAGAGATCTACGGCGGCACCGGGTCCGTGTGGGACTACGGTCCGCTCGGCGTCGAGCTCAAGAAGAATCTCAAGGATCGCTGGTGGCACGCGATGGTGCGGGCGCGCAACGACATCGAAGGGCTGGATGCCGCGATCCTGATGAATGCGCGGGTGTGGGAAGCGAGCGGGCACGTCAGCGGATTTGTCGATCCGCTGGTCGATTGCCGTAATTGCAAGAAGAGATTCCGCGCTGATGATCCGCGTATCAAGGGCACGCCGGGAACCCCGGATGCACAGTGTCCCGCTTGCGGAATGAAAGGCACGCTCAGCGAAGCGCGTCAATTCAATCTGATGTTCAGGACTTTCATGGGGCCGGTCGAGGATTCTGCGTCGGTGGTGTATCTGCGACCCGAAACCGCGCAGGGCATCTACGTGAACTTCCTCAACGTCCAGCAGTCGACGCGGCAGAAGATTCCGTTCGGCATCGCCCAGATCGGCAAAGCGTTCCGCAACGAAATCACCCCTGGGAATTTCATCTTCCGCACCCGTGAATTCGAGCAGATGGAAATGCAGTTCTTCGTCGAGCCCGGCACCGACATGGAGTGGTTCGAGTACTGGAAGGAGCAGCGAATGGAGTGGCATCTCGCGCTTGGCCTCGAGCGGGAGCGGCTCCAGTTCCATCAGCACACCAAGGAGGAGCTTGCGCACTACGCGCGGGCAGCGTTCGACGTGCAGTTCGACTTTGGAGGCACGCTCGGCTTCCAGGAGATCGAGGGCGTTCACAACCGTGGCGACTTCGATCTGACGCAGCACCAGAAGTTCTCCGGCAAGAAGCTGGAGTACTTCGACCAGCCCAACAACCGTCGCTTCGTGCCCTACGTCGTCGAGACATCGGTCGGTGCCGATCGCACAACCCTCGCGGTGCTGGTGAACGCGTATCGTGAGGAGGCGGTCCCTGGCGAGGAGGAAGGCCGGACAGTTCTCAAGCTGGAAGCATCCCTCGCGCCGATCAAAGCCGGAGTGTTTCCGCTCGTGAAGAAAGACGGCATGCCGGAGATGGCGACCAGAATCGCTGACGATCTTCGCAAGTCGTTTCCGATTTTCTACGACGACAGCGGTGCCATCGGGCGGCGGTATCGTCGCCAGGATGAAGTGGGAACGCCTTTCGGAATAACGATCGACGGCGAGTCACTAACCAACGCGACGGTGACAGTGCGCGACCGCGACACTCTGCAACAGGAGCGCGTCGAAGTCGGCCAGCTCAAGGACTACCTCACTCGCAAGCTCGTACTGTGACTCATCTCGACCTTCAGCGCCTGCGAGCTGAAGGCCAGGCGTTCATGGAAGCGATCTCGCGAGAGAGCTACCTCGCGTTCGCCGGACTCAAGAAATCAGCGGAGCTCCGTCCGATCTACGAGAAGTACGATCGGGTTCTGAGCGCAGAGGCGCTGGAGCTGACACTCGATCTCTTCAAGTCGGCACCCGACAAGAGCGAGGGACAGCGCTCAGCGCGCCTGTTGCTCGAGTGGGAAATCGAATCGCAAGCCGCCAAGCCCCTCGCAGAGCTCGATGAGCGCGAGATCGAGTGGGAAAATTCAGCGGTCGTGAAATCCCCCGACGGTCGCGTCATCCAGTATCAGGCCGTTCCAATCGAGATCGGCAACACTCGCGATCGCAATCTTCGGCTGGGCCTGGATCGAGCTCGGGTGAAGCTGGTCAAGGCAGAGCACGCGCCGCTGCGTCTCGAAAGACTCCAGCGCGAGAAAGCCTTTATCGAATCGCTGGGCGTCGCGCGCGATTACAACTCGTCGTTCGAGACAGTCACCGGCATCTCGCTGTCGGGACTGGCCGATGAATGCGAGAGGTTCCTGCGCGAGACGAAAGGGATGTGGGAGGACACCCTGCCCGGATTCCTGCGCAAATCGCTTGGAATCTCCGCCGCCGAGGCGAAGCGGCCGGACGCGCTGGCGCTGTTCCGGGCGTCGGAGTACGACGACGCGTTTCCAGGCCGCGAGATGGAGCCGGCAATCCGGCGTCAGGTCACCGAGATGGGGATCGACCCAGTTGCCAATGGTCGTATCATCTTCGACGTCGGTGAACGTGAAGGGAAGCGCGCTCGAGCGTTCTGCTCGCCGGTGCGTGTGCCGCAGGAGGTCTATCTCGTGCTTCGTCCACACGGCGGCCAGAGTGACTACAACACGTTTTTGCACGAGCTCGGACACGCACTCCATTTCGGCTATGCGAGCGCGGACTACCCGTTCGAGTTTCGCTGGCTGGGCGACAACTCGGTAACTGAATCGTACGCGATGTTGTTCGATCACCGGATGCAGGACCGGGGTTGGCTGAACCGGTACACGGGGTTGAGCGGACCGCGTGTCGACAGATTCCTGCGCAGCGCCGGGTTCGAGGAGCTCCATTTCCTGCGGCGGTATTGCGCGAAGTTTTTGTATGAGCGGTCGATGTACAGCGGCGATGTGCCCTGGTCGGCGCTCCCCGATTTGTATGTGTCCTTGCTGACCGACGCGACGGGATTCGAGTACGACGAGGCCGACGCGTTCGTCGATGTCGATCCACGGTTCTACTCGGCGCGCTACCTGCGGGCCTGGCAGCTGCAATCGATTCTGAATGAAGGGCTGACGGCTCGATTCGATAACGATTGGTGGCGCAATCCAAGCGCCGGACCGTGGATGGTGCGCGAGCTCTTTGCTCAGGGTCAGAGAGAGAACGGAGAGGAGATCGCTGCGCGTGCCGGAGCCGACCGGCTCTCCTTCGATCCGTTGATCCGAAAGGTCGAAAGTCTGCTGAATGCCTGACAAAGATCGCGTTCGCGCCGAGACAGTCGAGCGACTGGAGGCAATCATCAGGTTCGATACGACGAATCCGCCCGGCAATGAGCTGCCTCTGGCGTTGTACCTTGAGAATGCGCTGAAGAGCGAGGGCATCGAGACTACCCTGCTCGTGCCCGAAAAGAATCGCGCGCAACTAATTGGGCGAATTCGCGGCACGGGAAGCGAGCGGCCGGTGATCGTCCTCGCACATACTGACGTTGTTGGTGTGCAGCGAGCGAGCTGGAAACATGATCCGTTCGGCGCTGAGATCGAGGACGGGTATCTGTACGGCCGCGGCGCAATCGACGACAAAGGCATGCTCGCCGCGAACCTGATGACGATGCTCCTCCTCAAGCGGCAGCTTGCCGCCGACGGCCGCAAGTTGTCGCGCGATGTCGTTTTCATCGCCACCTGCGACGAGGAGTCAGGCGGCGAAATGGGAATGGGTTGGCTCGTCGAGAAGCACCCGGAGGTACTGGCTGCTGAGTACGCGATCAACGAGGGCGGCCGCGCGCGAATTATCGAGGGAGGTCGTTGCTATCTCGCTGTGCAGGCGGCGGAGAAGATTTCCCATGTGGTGACGGTGACAGCGCACGGATCGGCTGGGCACGCCGCGATACCGCTGGCCGACAATGCCATTGCACGGCTGGGTCGCGCCATTGCGCAATTGTCGTCGCACGTTGAGCCGCTGACTCTGACCGACATCACACGCCAATTCTTCGCCAGGTTGGCCGATATCTGGCCGGAACAGGTAGAGCGAGACGCGATGCTCGATCTCGTCGCGCCAAGCGATATCCGATCCGCCGATGGCGGTCGCATTCTCTCCGAGATTCCTGTCTTCAATGCGGTTTTGCGCAACGGCATTTCGCCCACGGTTCTCGAAGCTGGCAAGCAGTTCAACGTGATTCCGGACGCGGCGTCCGTAGTTCTTAACGTGCGCACTCTCCCGGGCCAGTCGCTTGACGATGTCGTCGACCGTTTGCGTCGCGCGATCACCGAAGAAGGCGTGACCGTCGAGGTGAGGCAGCGCGGCGTCGAAGCGCCTGCGTCCGATCCAAACTCACCGATGTTCGCGGCGATCGCCGCGACGGCGCGGGCTCTCGACCCCAAAATCGCGGTCGTGCCTTATCTGAGCACGGGCGTCACTGACAGCGCGCGGCTTCGCCGCCTCGGCATCCAGGCTTACGGAGTCCTACCGTTCCCCATGCCCCAGTCCGACGAGGAGCGCATGCACGGCAACGATGAGCGCATCCCGCTTGAATCTCTGCACTTCGGCGTCCGCCTGATACACGGCGCCATCTCCCGTATCGCGGGCCTCGTTTCCGATTAATCTCTGCTTGGGTCGGGGCGGGGTATCCGCTACAGCAGCCTCTCGCTTACACGCTGCGAGCCTCGCTTGGTGCGTTTAGGTGGATAGTTCCGTGCAGAAGCGCGAGTCTCTTGCTACGCGAGGGGCTGCCTTAAGCGGACACCCCGCCCCTCCTTGCTAGATCTGTAAACTGCAAGCGGCTCCGCCCGAGCTCGCGTTGTCGCCGCGAGGACCCCCTCGCCGCGACCCGGCCGAGATGCTTCCTCGGCCGGAGTCGAGCGAGTGACTGCTACCGGCCCTGCAGCTCGTCGGCGATGCGCGAGCCGTCGTACATCTTCCGCAAAGCCTCGGTGATCGCGCGTGAGCTGACGCTCACCGTGCGGCCGACCTCGGTCGTGAAAATGAACCGGTTCGACACGCCCTCGATATTCGAGTCGAACACCAGTCCGACCACCTCGGCGTTTCTGTTGATCACCGGACTGCCCGAGTTGCCGCCGATGATGTCGTTGGTCGACACGAAATCGTACGGAGTCGAGAGATCGAGATTCGCCCTACGATCGACCCAACGCTGCGGCAGTTTGAATGGGTCCTTGTTGTCGAACGCCGCGGAGCGCTCGTACAGACCGTAGAAGGTGGTCTTGTAGGGCGCGATGGTGCCGTTCGACGGATACGATTTGACCAGCCCATCGCTGATGCGAAGCGTGAACGTCGCATCTGGCGGAAGATTGGTTCCGTATGTCGCGAACATCGCCTGGCCGATCTTCTCGCTGTTCGACGCAATGATCGCGTTGAGCGCATTCGCGCGAGCCAGCTGCGTGCGTGCCAGCGGATCGACCGCTCGAGCAAATACGATCAGCGGATCTGTCGATGCGGTGATTGCCGGAAGCCCGCCGGTCACGAGCTGCTGCCGAACAGCCGGATCCGTGATCCGCGTATTGCGAACGAGATCCGCGGCTGCCTGCTCGGGCGTCTTGCCGTTCAAAGCGATGCGGAGAAATGGATCGTTGGCCGGCAGCTCTGCTCGCGCTGCGCCGAGCTGTGCGGCGATCGCCAAACGCTCGTAAGCCGTATCGATTGGATTCGGCGCGACAATCGCTCGCTTGATGTTCTCGAGGCCGGGACCGCGATACTGCGTCAGACGCTCCGCGTCAGGCTTTCCAGCTTCGGTGGCCACGCGCACGAGTCCGGCGGCCAACTGCAGCAGTTGCGAGTTTCCGCCAAAGCCGTAGTAGCGCAGCTGTGGGCTGAATGTCGCCAGTTCTGATTGCGCACGCGCAATCGCGTCCCACGAGCCACCGTACTGCGCCTGCAGCTGCGGGTTCGCCGCGATCCGCGCGCGAAGCTCCTGCTCGAAGGCGCGCTTCTTCGCCATCGCCAACGTATCTAGCAGTCCGGCACGATAGCCCGTGACTGCCTTCTGGGAGTTGGCGATCCCGAAAATGTCGTTTTGGTAGCGGCGGGCTGCCGACGTGTCCGTCTTCTCCAGCGTCGGGTAAATCGCCAGCAGTCTCTTGTAAGTCGCGAGAGTCGCGGGATAGCCGACGTCGCGCAGATACTCCATTTGCGCG
>Ga0207665_10001475_pt1 | contig 15831 bp, 10 predicted proteins | sample LARL112metaG_FD_184351 | JGI IMG/M metagenome (GOLD analysis project Ga0207665, IMG submission 184351) | Corn, switchgrass and miscanthus rhizosphere microbial communities from Kellogg Biological Station, Michigan, USA - LAR L11-2 metaG... | ecosystem: Host-associated > Plants > Roots >...
AGCGATTCCTGCCAATTTTTCCAGTCTTTATTTTCCAGAAGGATAGCGATGGGCGAGCCAATCGTGATTCCGTGATGAACGCCCGACAAGATGTGTGCCTTGTCGGTCTCGATTTTCATCCGGCCGCCGCGTCCGTATCCCTGCTGCCTCCGCCAGAGGTCACGGTCAATGAATTCCTGGTCTACACTCATTCCGGCGGGCAGGCCCGAGAGAAACGCGACCAGAGCTTCGCCATGAGACTCCCCGGAAGTGAAGTAGCGCAACATAAGCAGTTGATTCTAACTGATGAAGGGTGGGGATACGGGGAAGGCAACTGAGGAATCAATGGTTTTCTGCCGTGACATAGTGGCAATCAAACGGTAGAATCTTTCCAGCCACAGTCTCATCGCGATTGCTGTGGTCCTGCCACGTCCGTTTTGGTTCCCTAGAATCTCTGGCCCGGGAGGAATGGTGTATCTCGACGAGACGACCACGCTGCAACCGAAAACAAAGATTCGATGTCTTATCGCCGACGATCACGTCTTGGTGCGGCAGGGAATTCGTCGACTACTTCAAGACGAGCGCGACGTAGAGATCGTTGGGGAGGCGGGCGACGCGGCCGAGGCTTTAAAGGGCGTGATTGAACTCCGCCCGGACATTGTGCTGATGGACATTGGTATGCCAGGGTTCTCTTCCTTCGACGCGACCCGCGTCATCCAGACGGACTATCCACAAACTCGAGTGATTTTTCTGACCATGCACGAGAGTCAAGAGTACGTGATGCAGGGACTGCAGGCAGGCGCTGCCGGGTACCTGCTCAAAGACACGCCCGCCGAAAAGCTCGCCAGCGTGCTTCGCGACGTGCATCGCGGGGGAAAATTCGTCAGCCCGGAAGTGTTGGGCGGGCTGTTGGACAACGGGAAGTTCGGTCAGGAAAGGCCGAGGCCATCTCGCACCTCACTGACGCCCCGCGAGACAGAAATCATGAAACTGCTGGCCGAAGGGAACACCGTTCGCAAGATCGCCGGCATGCTGGGCCTCAGCCTGAAGACCGTGGAAGCGCACAAATTCAATCTCATGCGCAAGCTCGATATTCATAACAAGGCGGAACTGGTGCACTGCGCGATCCGGAAAAAGATCGTGAAAATGCCGGTCGGATTCTAGTCTTCTACTTTCAGCAGCCCGCGCGATCCGCCAGGGTTGCGACGTCGGGAACTTCAAGATCGGGCTTACCGCTTGCAGGTTTCACTGCCCCAATTCCCGTCCGGGGCGAAGGACGATTCACCCACACCGTTGCCAGACCCAATGACTGCGCGGGAAGCACGTCGTGATAGATGCTCTGCCCAACGTGCACGATCTGATCCGGCATCACGGACGCCTTCTTCAAGGCCATGTGAAAGATCTCCTGCCCCGGTTTGTAGCAACGAGCCTGTTGCGCGGTGGTAACGCTTTCGAATTCAACCGGCAGCCACTCACGCGTGCGGGCAAAGATGTCGTCATCGATGTTCGAAATGATCGAGAGCCGGAACTTCGTGGCGAGCCGCTTTAGCGCTGCAACCGTGTCGGGCCAAGGCTGCCATCGGGGCACGGAATCTGGCAGGGCGTCGATTTCGTCCTGTGTCGACACAAACCCTAGCCGGTCGCCGAAGGCGCGAACTACGGACCGGAGGACCTCGCGATATTGAAGGTAATCTCCGTTTTCGATTCCTGCTTCAAGTTCTCCATACAGGGCCAGCAGCTCAGCGTCCGATATGGATTTGCCATGCGCAGCCAACAAGGGGCGGAGGGCGGAGAATATTCCGCTCTCCCAATCGATGAGAGTTCCGTAACAATCAAATGTCAGGAGTTTTGCTTTCGAAAAGTCGAGCATGATCAATCCTGAAGAGTCAGCGTTCCAAGCTCAAAAAGAATCCCGGAGACTGCGGTCTCCGGGATGTTCTTGGTCAACAAATCACGCGAACTATGGTTCGACCTGCAACGAACTCTCCAGCTTGAAGCTGACGGCCGACTCAGCTGGCAGAGTAACGTCACGATTCCCGGTGTACGCGGATCCCGCTGTGCCCGCACCGCCCCCGACCAGCGCGCCGATGGCCGCACCCTTACCGCCGCCTGCCAACGCACCGATCAGGGCACCTGCGCCGGCGCCTCCGCCAATCATCGCGGCAGTGCGTTTACCCTTGCCCTTTTGGGAACGTTCAACTGAAGAAGTCTCAATCGACCGCTGACGGCCGCCTATAGTGACGGAGTTCAGCTTGATTTGGAGCAGCGACGCTCCCTTAAACTTGCCAGCCGCGTGTGCCGCGACTACCGTTCCGCTGGCAGTTGCGCCGCTGGGGATCACCGTTTTGCCGTCGGCTTCGACCGGCTCGGCGAGAGTGGCAGAAAAGCTCTGACCGGCTTGGCTCTCCTTCGAGCTGAGCGTCTCTCCCAAGCGCACAGTAAGAACGGTGCCGGCGGGAATCACGATCGGCGCCGGTGCCGCTGCCGCCTCTTTGCCCGAGGCCATCGCCCCGCCCTTGCCACTGCCTTTCGCAGAACTGGTGGCAGAGCTATTGTCGGCGGTCGCCGCAGCACCGTTGGACGCAGGATTATTCGGATTGTTCGAGTCAGTGGTGGTCGCCGAGTTGGCATCGTTCGCCGGCGGTTTCGAAGTACAGGCGGCAACTGCAAAGGTCAGATAGCAAGCCAGGGTGAGCAGTCCAAGACGTGATCGCAAGAGAGCCTCCAGTTGGAAAAATGTAATGAAACGCCGGTAGTACCGCAAGCGTGCGGAATGCGAACTACGTCTTTACCGGCTCTTGACCAGCAGCCGGAGTGGGATTGCATTCCTCGAGCGTATCCAATTGCAGAGGGAGTGTATCGCCCTCGGACGAAGTGGTGGGAGCCGGTGGCGCCGGCTTTGGAGCAAGGAATTTCTCGGTGTTCAGCAGGGGCCGGCCCAGCGACGGATTGTAGCTCGTCCAGGGATTCTCCTGATCCCCTTCGCGTTCGAACAAAGCCCGCATGCTTTCCATTTTCGAATCGAGATCGTCCATGTAGTGCAGCAGCAGCGCTTCAGGAAACATGGGCAGTTTCGGTGATCCGAACTCGTACTCGCCGTGATGGCTGATGATCAGGTGCTCAAGCAAAGTCTTCAGCTCCGGCGGGAAATCCGGAACCAGCGAGAGTTTGGCTTGCAACATCTCGAGCTCAATGATCATGTGCCCGAGCAGCTGCCCACGGGTGGTGTAGGAGAAGGACCGATTGTAGGTCAACTCGTGAATCTTGCCGATATCGTGCAGAAACGCACCCGCGAGGACCAGATCCCGGTTCACCTGCGGGTAGTTGCGGCAGATCAGGTCACACGACCGGAAAAGCGATACGACGTGATCCAGCAGGCCACCGATATAAGCATGATGCAATGTTTTCGCGGCTGGCGCATTGCGGTAGGCTTGCGCAATTTCAGGATCGGCCATGAATCCCTGAATCAGCCGCTTCAGATGCTGGTTCTGAAAGCTCGCTACAAAGTCGGCTAACGTCTGCCAGAGTTCGTCGATGTTCTTCGTGGTCTTGGGCAGGTAGTCGGAGTAGTCGATTTCCGACTCCCCCAACCTTCGCAGCTTGTGAATCGTCAGCTGAAAGCGATTCTTGTACTTGTTGATAAGGCCTTTGATCTTGAGGAAGTCATCCTGCTCAAAGGCGTCGAGGGCATCCTCGACGTTGTCCCACATCTTGGCTTCAATCTGGCCAGTCCGATCGCCGAGAGTGAGCGCCAGGTAAGGGTCACCGGTCTTCTTGGGCTTGACCTGCTTCGACACCACCACGAAGCTCGAGGTGATGATCTTATTTTCCTGAACGCTGCAGTCGCAGATGAAAAACTGTTTCATGAATGATGTCGATTCATTCCCGAGCGCCGGAAAATCTCCTCGCTGGTCTCGAGTCTATTTAAAGATGCCTAGCTTTTTCTTCTTCTTGAGGTTCTTGGCGCCCGCTTCCTTGCCCGGGGTCTCGACCGGCTTGGTTTGGTTCGGACTGGCGCCCGTATCGACGTAACCCTGCCGCACGTCGATGAACGCTTCCTCGCGCAGCTTCTTTAGATAGGCACGAAGTGCGGGCTGCAGCTTCTGATAATAGAGGGCGTCCTGAATTCGCGGCTCCATCTGCTTCATGGTAGGAACCCCGGCCTGCTGGTGTTCGGTCACCTTCAGGATCACGAACCCTTGCTTGGTGCGGATCGGCTCTGTAATGTCTCCGGCCTTCATCGCGAACGTGCGGTCTTCCAGTTCCTTTGAAAGCGTACCGCGCTTAAACAATCCCAGGTCGCCGCCTTGCGCCGCGCTGGGACCGTCGGAACTCTTTTTCGCGACGTCGTCGAAGGCAGCACCTTTTTGAATCTGATCATGGAGCGCGTTGGCTTTCGCCTCGGCGGCCACGAGATCGTCAGCAGCGGGCGCCACCGGCGGGGTCGGTTCCGCCGCCTTGGCATTCTCGGTCGCGTTGGGGGGCGCGGCTGGATCCTTGACCGGCGTGATGGAGGAAGGCTTCGAGGTCGCGACCAGAATCTCACTCAGTCGAATCTGCTCCGGCTGTTCCATCTCACTCTTGTGCTCTTCGTAGAACTTCTGCTCTTCTTCCTTCGTGATGTTCAAATGTCCGCCGACTTCGCGGCCAATGACCTGCTGCGTAATGATCTGGTTGCGCATGTTCTGCTTGAAATCTTCGTAGGAGATGCCTTGCGCCTGGGCGGCCTTTTCGAGGTCGTCCAGCGACTCGAGGTTCATCTGCTTGCGCATTTCGTCGAGTTTCTTGATCAGTTCGGTGTCGGCCGAGAGTCCCAGGTCCTTGCCCTTGTCGATCAGGAGTTGCTGGTCGATCAGATCGCGCAGGACGTCTCTCTCTTTCTCCGAGAAATCTTTCTCTGTTGCGTTCGGTTCCTGCTGCTTCATTTCGTCTTTAATCTGCGACTTGCTGCGATCAAAGTCCGAACGGGTGATGATTGAGTTATTGACGCGAGCAATAATCTCCTCGACCACCGTGTCAGCATTGAGGACGACGGGCAAGACGGCAAGGACGACGCAAAGACACAAAAACCTTTTCTTCGTCATACGGGATACCACCAAGGGAGCCTCAAGCCGCAGCCGGACTCAACTAGAACTTAGGAGCTTTGCAAGATTGTAAACCCAGCCCTTGTGGCTGATCCAGCACGTTAGGGCCTTGCGAACGTGTGCAGCCTTGATGGCTAGGCGGAGGCGGTGCGCACCAGGGCGAGGGCGGTGATATCGTTTTGCATGGGCGCCGAACAGGCAAACCGCTGGACATCGTCAAGAATGGAGTGACAGACCGCACGGGCCCCGGTCAAGCTGGCGTTTTTGAGGGCGGACTGGACCCGCTCCAGACCAAACTCCTGGCGCTTGCACTCGGTCTCCACCACCCCGCGGGATACGAGCGCGAGGGCTGAGCCGGGCTCCATAGCGATGACGCGAGCCTCGGAGGTCGAAAGCGAGAACAATCCCAGCGGCAGGCCGGTGGCCCCCAACTCTGAAATTTCGTTTGAATGACGGACCAGCGCGGGGGTGTGGCCGGAGTTGAAATAGCAGAGGATGCCGGTGTCTTCGTTGTAGCAGCCCGCGAATGCAGGACTGGAGTGCACACCGCCGGCAGCGTCCATGATGGCGCGGTTCAGAGCAAGGCACAACTCCGTCATGGCATCGGATTCGTTGGCGTCGGGAGGGGTCAGCAGTTTCGTGCCTGTCTCGCGGAAGACGTTCTGCGCAATCGAGAGGATTTGCTGATTTTGTTCGCGTCGACCGGCGACATCCAGCAAGCCGAAAAGAACGCGTGAAGGGTTTACCCGGATCGAGTCATAAAAGTCACCCGCACTGCGTTCTCCGGCGAACGCAGCGGCAATTTCGGCGTTTTTTAAACTCGGGAAAGCGGACGCAACCGGCTCGATCGCGACCGGAATCTTCTTATTGCGACGAAGCAGCAAGCCCCTCATAGACAGACCCAGAATTGGCTGAAGTTAGCACACCAGGAAAGGCTTGGCTAGGTAGAACGGGGAGAAGATTTGACGCCCTTATTCCCCGTATTTTGAGCCCAGGAAGTGTCCGACCTCCGACTCAAGCTGCCCGTAGTCGGAGTGGATGGTGGCCCGCAGCGCCGCCTCGGAAGAACTACCCTGGCCAATCCGTTCCAGGACTCGTTCGACGTCGCTCATTCCGTAGGTCTGGCTAATGTACTCGACAGCCGCGAGCGACTCATCATAGGCAACTACCGCTTCGACGTTTGTGAAACGCATGAAGCTGCCTTCGAGCATGTTGTAGGGGATGGCGTGCTGCGCGCGGAAGAGTTGCCCGATGCGACGTCCGTCGGAGGCTAGCGATTTTCCTTCCATGGCCTGGGCAACGCCTTCGTTCAGCCAGGTTGGACAACGTCCGTTCGAAGCCTGGTTGACGAATGAGTGTGCAAGCTCATGTTTCAGAACACGCGCCAGGTCCGAGGTCATCGACGAAACTCCACTGATGGGGATGCGCAGCTTGCCGTCGTTGACAGCGCCTGACCAGGAGGGTGCTTGCGTCACGTCGAAGAAGGCTTGTTCCGTATAGAGAATGACGGGGATGCTGGCTCTCGGAGCGACTCCCAATTGCCGTACGAGGTCGTCGTACTCCGATTCGAGGGTCGCCACCAGCTCGCGCCGAAGTTGCTCGGAACTCTGCTTGCCTTCGTAACGCAGCGTGAAGTGGCTACTTTCTCTCTGGGCGAAGTCGGCCTCGGTGGTTGCCTCTCGCTGCGCCTTGGCGAGGTACTGCTCTACCACGGGATCAGGTCGCAACTCGAGCGACTTCTTCCAGGTGCGGACCGCTTCTTTTGTGCGGTCGGCGGAGAACTGCACGTAGCCAAGCACAGTGAAAGCGTCGGCTGAGTTTGGGTTGGCGCGCGTCGAGCGTTCCGCGTAGGCCAGCGCGGCTGCCGCGTTGCCCGAGCGCACCAGGAGCATTGCATAGTAATTGAGGATGGTCGAGTTGTCAGGCTGGAATCGGAGTGCGCTTTCAAAATGACGGCGCGCCTGGGGAAGATTGCCGTGCTCAAACTCGTGTTTCCCGGCGAGGAAGTAAGCGGTCGCCGAGAGCTCGGGCTTACTTTCCTTCTCGATGGCCGTCAGGGCATCGAGGTCGACCTTGCCGTCGTGAACAATTTTGGTTGCGAGATCTTCGTGTCCGACGAGACTGTCTTCCGGGACAAACGCCGGCAAGTCTTTGGCCGCGCCCTCTCCACTCGGTGCCGAAGAATAAGCAGGGGCTACACCACCGGCTTCGATGCTTTCCACTGAAGCCTTGGAGATTTTGTACGAGTCTTCACCGACTTCGTATTCGACGTGGTTGCCATTTTCGTGGACGTGGTCGGCCCATATTTTACGGCCGTTTTTCAAGTGGATCACGTCGGCACATGCGTAGGCGCTCATGCCGGTTGTCAGCAAGAGCAGGACCGCTAATGAGAAAATGAAACCTGTGCGCACTCAGGCAAATTTTAGCAATCGGTAGGGAGCCTCAGTAGGTGACGCAAGTAACCCGGGAAACACTAATCACCCGTATCGCAATCCTCAGTCTGGCATTGCTTACTGCCCGCGGCCATGCACAGTCTCCGGCTCCCCTAGCCGAACCGGTGAAAATTCAGGCTCCTTCCGCGGGAAAGCCTACCGAAGAACTTTACCTTCAGTTGCAAAGCGTGGGACTCGATCCTGGGCGAGTCTTTCATATTCGCGGGGTCTCGATCGATCGCCCGGCGCTGCACGTTTTACTCGATGATGGCGAGATCGCTTTCACGGCCGATGTCGCCGGACGCGTTACGGGAGCGATGTTCGAAGGGGATGGTGAATTGTTGATGACGCCACCGAACCAGGTGGAACGCGCATCCATGACGCTCTTCACGGGCATGGCGATTCTGGAAGAGCGCTTTGGTTCGGCTTACCTTCGATTCAACGATGACACCTTCGCCGAGCTCAAGCCCTATTTGCGGCCCGCGACCACCGGGCCGGAGTTCGTTTCGCACCTGAACGAAACGGCGCGCAATCTGGCCGATCAAGATGCGCTCCGCCTGGTTGGCACTTTCACACGGGCCTTGCCCGCATCGGGAATTCCGAACGGCACGGGCCATTGGGTTTCTGATCCATCCGACCGGATGTTGCATGCCCGAGTGCAGGGAAACAAACTGGGGACCTTTGACGCCTACTTCGACACCAAGGGCGTGGAAGAAGTGTGGGCCGGGCAGACGAGAACGGTTGACGGGCAGACGTTCTATGATCTCTGGACGTCTTTCACACCGCAAAGCGACAACGGTCAGCGCACTGGTCGAGCGGCCATGACTCGCGGGGAAGACGTGGTCGTCTCACGCTACAAAATTCGTGCGCAGGTCACGCCGCCTACCACGCTTTCCGCTGAGGCGTCGCTGCAGATGGAAGCGCACCGGAGCGGCGAACGTACGGTCTATTTCGAACTCTCCCGGTTCCTTCAGGTGAAGCAAGTCGAGGTTGATGGCCGCACCGTTGAGTTCATCAATAATCCCGCGATCGACGGGAGCCAGCTCTCGAGAAGAGGGAACGACCTGGTAGCGGTCGTCTTTCCCGAACCGTTGCGAGAAGGGCAGATTGTGAACTTGCGATTTGTCTATAGTGGCGACGTTCTATCTGAAGCTGGTGGCGGGCTTCTGTATGTAGGTGCGCGGGGCACCTGGTATCCCAACCGCGGTTTAGCGATGGCGGATTTCGATCTCGAGTTCGGCTACCCGCCCGGCTGGACCTTGGTTGCAACCGGCAAACGAGTGTCGAGCAGCGAACACGGCACTGCAGACAACTCTGCGAACTCCGAGGAGCAAACTTCGCACTGGATTACTGAACGTCCCATCGTCCTTGCTGGCTTCAATCTTGGACGATACGAAATGGCCAGCGCCAGAGCAGGAGATGTAACCGTCAAGGCGTACGCGGCTCGCGCCATGGAGAAGGCCTTTCCGAGGCCTTCGGCCACAGTGTTGAATCCCCCCAGCCCGCGGGATCCACGCATGAACGTCGATCCCATCCCGCATCAGGCGATAGTGCCATCGCCCGCGCGGAACGCACAGTCTGTTGCAGATAGCGGAGCGCGCGCAGTGGAGTTTTATTCCGCTCGCTTCGGACCGTACCCGTACAGTTCGCTCGAACTGACGCAGATGCCGGGACGAATGAGCCAAGGATGGCCGGGCTTGGTGTTTCTCTCCAGCTTCGCTTTCCTCACCCACGACCAGGCCGAAGATTTGAGCGGCAGCCCTCTGGAAAGCGCGTTGGCTGGGTTAACCCTGCCGCACGAGACAGCTCACCAGTGGTGGGGCGATCTGGTGGGCTGGCAGAGTTATCGCGATCAATGGATCGTGGAGGCGTTGGCGAACTACTGCGCATTGATGACTCTTGAACGGGACAGGCCGGCAGACGTGCGCGCCATCCTCGAACGTTATCGCGAGGAGCTTGCGCAGAAAAACAAGAACGATGAAGCGTTGCGCGACGCTGGACCTGTAACACTCGGATTGCGGCTCAGTTCATCTCACTTTCCGAACGGCTATGAAGCCATCAGCTACGGCCGCGGCACGTGGTTGTTTCAGACGCTACGCCATATGCTGCTCAACACCGAAACCGGCCGCGCGGCCCATGCAGAACGTGCTCCGTTCGATCCGGATGAGCCTTTTGTCCGTGCGCTTCGAAAGGTCCGCGAGCGCTATGCCGGCAAATCCATCAGCACCAGCGAATTGTTTGCCGTGTTCGAGGAGGACCTGCCTAAGCCTCTCTGGTACGAAGGGCACAAATCGCTGGAGTGGTTTGTGCGCAGCTGGGTGGAAGGCACGTCTCTCCCGGTTTTCAATCTGCATAATGTGAAGTATGAGAAACGGGTCAACGGAATCGAGGTGACTGGAACCATCCAACAAAAGGAGACACCACAGGACTATGTATCGTCAGTGCCAGTTTACGCACTCGCTGTGGACCAAAAAATTTTGATTGGCACCGTGCTGGCTGACGGTCCCGAGACAAAATTCAAGCTCGCCGCTCCAGCGGGCACTCGGAGAGTCGTTCTGGATCCGTATCAGACCTTGCTGAGCGCACCACGAAATCGATAGGGAACTAGCGCAACGGTGGCGAAGTCTCCGGAATGGCGGGCGACGGCTTAGGGCGGGTTAGTACAGCGGTCGGAGTCGTGGGACTCGCTTCGCTTTGCGCAACTCCGGCCGACGGCGCGGCCCTTTTCATGGAGGTGCGTCCCAGGATCACGACGTCCACGCGCCGGTTCTGCGCGCGGGCTTCTGGATTATCGTTGCTGTTCACGGGGTGATATTCAGCGTATCCGGCCGCTGATAGTCGCTCCGGCGCAAATTCATACTTCACGATCAAGAGCCGAACCAGTTCCGTCGCGCGGGACGTTGAGAGATCCCAGTTGTCACTGAACTGCGCGTTGTGAATGGGCTTGTTGTCAGTGTGGCCTTCGATCCGGACGCGATCAGGACGCTCGGCCAGCAACCAGGCGATTCGGCTGAACGCAGACAGTGATGTCTCCCGGATCTTCGCAGAGCCACTATCAAAGAATCCGATCTCCCGTAGACTGACCACCAGACCGTCCCCGCTCCCACAGTCACAGCGACCTCGTTCTTCTTGATCTCCGACGCGAGTGCATCCTCAAGTTCTTGTCGCAGACTCGACAGGTCGCCATTTTCAGAGGCGCCCGGTAGCGTTTTCGGCGCCGCGCGGTGGCCGAATGCTGCGGTGCGCTCCACATCTTCGCTCGCCTGGACCGTAGTGAAGCTAATTGGCTGAGAAGAATCCGCCACAATGATTTTGTCGGTCCCTGGGAAGACACCCCATTTGCTGAAATGCAGTCTGAATCGCCGTTGCGAGTTTCAGGACCTTACGCTGATCGACCTGCGACGAGGAATGGCCGGAGGTATTCAAATTGGCAAGATTGTTGGCGACGACTTCGAGCGCCTGGGTGCGTGCCCTCAGTCCCGCGCAGGCTGCGTAGTATCCGCTGTCCACAGTGCAATGCTCCGGACATTATCCAAGCACGCACTGCGCCAAACGGTAAGCTGCCAATGTCGCGAAAACATTCGCCTCGATGCCTTAAAAGTAAGGAGCAAAGATTAGAGAACTCTCAGACGGGAATGCATGAGGAAGATTCCGCCGGAGGTTGCGCCGCCACCCGGCAAAATCTTCCGGCCTGCAGGAGTATCAGGCCAACCTCGCGCGCCGACCGACTCTTGCCAGTCACTTGCGCTTGCATTGGGTCTTATCGGCGGGGCTGTGCCGGAACTTTACCGAATTGTTTTTACACTGGTGCTATTTAGCTGGCGGCGGACAGCCGCTCTGCAGCGTGCCGATTGCGACGGCACACCGCGCTGCAAAACTCGACCTTCTCCCATTCGCGCGCAGTCCTGCGACTAAATTCGATCGTCTCCCCGCAAACCTTGCACACCTTGACCGCCGACCTTCGTCGTTTCAAGGCCAGAACCCTGTTGCTCGATTCAGACATGGTTGCACGTCTCCAGAGCTTATGGACGTTGGTCTCCGTCCGTATACCTATTTGATCCATGAGACCTGGTATTGGTGACGGGAAATTTCACTTCGACCCCTAGCCGCGAGGAACGAGTCCATGCTGCAAAATCGGTTCAGTGCCAGCAAAAATCTCGAGAATTGAATATCATTGAAGGTTCCGCATTCTGTGTGGGGGAATTCATACGTGTCTCAGACGCAAACCGACGGTCTAGAAGTCCTGGAAACTCGAGAGTGGCTGGACTCTCTCGATTACGTGTTGTCGAAAGGCGGGCCGGACCGGGCAGGCCGCCTCCTGCAGCAACTGGCTCTGCACGCCCGCCGAGCCGCCGGGCTGAATCTTCCGTTTACGGCAACCACTCCGTACCAGAACACAATCCCCTCTATGACGCAGGCTCCCTTCCCGGGAAGCCAGGAAATGGAACGACGGATCAAGAGCCTGGTGCGCTGGAACGCGCTGGCCATGGTGATCCGCGCCAACAAGATTCAGGAAGGAATCGGCGGCCACATCTCTACTTTCGCTTCCGCCGCCACGCTATATGAGGTTGCTTTCAATCATTTTCTGCATGCCAAGACCGAAGAAGGCGATCGCGACATCGTGTACTTTCAGGGACATGCTGCACCCGGCATCTACTCGCGTGCCTTTCTCGAAGGCCGCATCCCGAAAGAGAAACTCGAAAACTTCCGTCGCGAACTGAAGCCCGGGGGCGGACTCTCTTCTTATCCGCACCCCTGGCTGATGCCGGACTTCTGGGAATTTCCTACTGTCTCGATGGGTCTCGGCCCGATCCAGGCGATCTATCACGCGCGCTTCATCAAATACCTCGAGAATCGCGGCCTGAAGACGAATACGGGCGGAAAAGTCTGGGCCTTTATGGGCGACGGCGAGATGGACGAACCCGAGTCGCTCGGTTCGATCACGCTGGCTGCGCGCGAACGGCTCGACAACCTGATCTTCGTCGTTAACTGCAACTTGCAACGCCTGGACGGACCGGTGCGCGGTAATGGCAAGATCATTCAGGAACTGGAAGCGATCTTCCGCGGCGCCGGATGGAATGTGATCAAAGTCATCTGGGGTAGCGACTGGGACACTCTCATCCAGAACGATCGCGATGGCCTGCTCGTCCGCCGCATGGGCGAGATCAGCGATGGACAGTATCAGAAATACTTTGTCGAGAGCGGCGCTTACTTCCGCCAGAATTTCTTCGGTACCGACCCTCGCCTGCTCAAGATGGTCGAGCACCTCTCCGACGAGCAATTGGCTCGCATGCGACTGGGCGGCCACGACCCGATTAAGGTACACGCCGCCTACAAAGCGGCCGTCGAGCACACCGGGAGTCCGACGATCGTGTTAGCCAAGACCATCAAGGGTTATGGCTTGGGCGAGGCGGGCGAAGGCAAGAACATCACGCACCAACAGAAAAAGCTCAATGAAGACGAGTTGAGCATGTTCCGGTCGCGTTTCGGCATCCCAATTCCCGACGACGAACTGCACGGCGCCCCGTTCTACCGTCCTTCCGACGACAGCGCCGAGATCAAGTACATGCAGGAACGCCGCAAGCAACTCGGCGGCTACATGCCCGAGCGCAAGGTGCGGGCCACGCCGCTCGCGCACGTTCCGCAAACCCACTTCGAGGAGTTCTACAAAGGCACCGACGGGCGCGAAGTCTCGACGACGATGGTTTTCGTCCGGCTGCTCGCGAAACTGCTGCGCGATCCCGAGATCGGCAAGCTGATCGTGCCTATCATCCCCGACGAAGCCCGCACCTTCGGCATGGAAGCTCTGTTCCGCCAAGTGGGCATCTACTCCAGTGTTGGACAGCTCTATGAGCCGGTCGATATGGACACGCTCCTTTATTACAAGGAAGCGAAGGACGGACAGATTCTGGAAGAGGGCATCACCGAAGCAGGATCGATGTGCTCGTTCATCGCCGCCGGGACGGCCTATTCGAACCACGGCATCAACACGATTCCCTTCTTCATTTACTACTCGATGTTCGGATTCCAGCGCATCGGCGACCTGATCTGGGCTGCCGCCGACATGCGCACGCGCGGCTTCCTGGTTGGGGGCACGGCCGGGCGCACGACGCTAGCTGGCGAGGGACTGCAGCATCAGGATGGTCACTCGCACGTGCTCGCCCTCAGCGTCCCGAACTGCCTGGCGTACGATCCTGCCTTCGCCTACGAAATCGCCGTCATCATTCAGGACGGCATCAAGCGCATGTATGTGGACGGCGAGTCCATCTTCTACTACCTCACCGTCACCAACGAACCTCTGCCCATGCCCGAGATGCCTTCAGGAAAAGATGTGCGCGAAGGGATTCTGAAGGGCCTCTACCGATTCAAGGCTAACGAGAAAAAGGACGTCAAGCTCCGCGCCCAGCTCTTCGGTAGCGGCACCATCATGTTCGAAGTGCTCAAGGCGCAAAAGATTCTCGAGGAAAAATACGGCGTCGGCGCCGACGTTTGGAGCGTGACCAGCTACAAAGAACTGTATCGCGAAGCCAATGACTGCGAGCGCTGGAACCTGCTCCATCCCGGACAGACACCGCGCGTGCCGTTCATCACGCAGACGCTGAAAGACGCGCCAGGCCCGTTCGTGGCGGCATCCGACTATATGAAGGTTTTGCCTGAGAGCATCGCGCGTTGGGTGCCGGGCCGGCTGGTGTCGCTGGGCACCGACGGTTTCGGACGCAGCGAGAATCGTGCCGCGCTGCGTGACTTCTTTGAAGTCGATGCCAAGCACATCGTGCTCGCCACTCTGAGCGCGCTCGCTCGTGAAAACCAGATCAAAATCGATGCCGTACAGCAAGCCGTGAAAGATCTCGGCATCAATCCCGAGAAGCCAAATCCGGCCATCAGCTAAGAAAGGTCTAGGACAGTGACGGAATTCAAACTGCCCGAGCTGGGCGAAAATATTGACCAAGGCGATCTGGTTCGCCTGATGATCGCGCCCGGCGCCGACGTCAAAGAAGGCCAGCCCGTGATGGAACTGGAAACGGACAAGGCTGTCATCGAAGTTCCGTCGTCGGTCAGCGGCGTCGTGAGCGAGATTCGCGTCAAGGAAGGCGACAAGCTCAAGGTCGGACAAGTCATCTTCACGGTTGAAAACGGAACTGGAGCAAAAGAGCCAGCGCAGAGAGTCCAGCCCGCAGAAGATTCTGCACCGCCGAGTGCGGTAGCAAAAGCGTCCGCCCATGGAGCGGCGGGCGTCCCCGCCCGCCGGGACGGGCGAGACGCCCGTCCCTCCACCGACACGCCCGCGCCAATTGTCGAAAGACGCGCCTCAGCCACGAAGGTAGCCTCCGAATTCAAGCTTCCGGAACTCGGCGAAAACATCGACCAGGGCGATCTCGTCCGTCTCATGATCACGCCCGGCGCGAAGGTCTCTGAAGGTCAGCCGGTGATGGAGCTCGAGACTGACAAGGCCGTCGTCGAAGTTCCGTCCTCGGTCAGCGGAGTCGTGAAAGAGATCAAAGTCAAAGAGGGCGAAAAGGTCAAAGTCGGCCAGGTCATCTTTACACTTGAGGGAGGTGCACAAGCACAACCCACCAAGCCCACCGCTGAACCGGTCGAGCATGTTTCCGGACAGCAGGCCGCCCGGCTCGCCTTCCACCTCGCAATGAAAGCCGAGGGCAAGACGGAAGAGCAAGCTCTTCCACCCGATCGCCCCCAGCCCGTTCCGCCTACTTTCACCATGCCCGTGCAGCTTGGCAAAGTGGCGGGCACCGAGCATCGGGATCCCGTTCCGGCTGCGCCGCATGTACGCCGCCTGGCTCGCGAACTGGGTCTCGACATCTACAACGTGACGGGCTCGGGCCCGGGCGGGCGCATCAGCGAAGATGATGTAAAGGCGTTTGCGAAAGCCACATTGGCGGCAGCCGTCTCGGCCGCGCAGTCGCCCCAGGCCGCGCGTCTCGCCGAACCCAAGCTCCCCGATTTCACCAGGTGGGGAAAGGTCGAACGCGTCTCCATGCGCGGCGTGCGGCGCAAGACTGCCGAACATCTGCGCGAGGCCTGGGTCACGATTCCGCATGTTACGCAGCACGATCGTGCCGACATCACCGAGCTTGAACAGCTGCGCGCGAAGTTTGCCCCGCGTGCCGAAGAAGCCGGCGGCAAGATGACCGTCACCGCGATCGCGCTGAAGGTCTGCGCCTCGGCATTGAAAGTCTTCCCGCAGTTCAACGCCTCCATCGACATGGAGAAGGAAGAAATCGTCTACAAGCAGTACATCAACATCGGCGTCGCCGCCGACACCGATCGCGGCTTGCTGGTCCCGGTGATCCGCGACGTCGACAAGAAGAACATCG
>Ga0207665_10001476_pt1 | contig 15830 bp, 24 predicted proteins | sample LARL112metaG_FD_184351 | JGI IMG/M metagenome (GOLD analysis project Ga0207665, IMG submission 184351) | Corn, switchgrass and miscanthus rhizosphere microbial communities from Kellogg Biological Station, Michigan, USA - LAR L11-2 metaG... | ecosystem: Host-associated > Plants > Roots >...
CGGCTCGAGCTGGTTGAGCGCGAGAACGTCGAATTGCGCAAACGGCTCGCCCAGGAACAGCCCGAGTATTTCACCGGCGCGCAGGTGGCCAACATTCTCCAGGTGAGCGAAGACACGATCGCGCGGTTGCGGGCGAGACGAAAGATTCCGTTCACGCGGTTGGGTGCGCGCGTCTATCGCTGGTCGAAACCGCAGGTCGCGGACATTGCCCGCGTGCTGGAAGTGAAACCGAAGTTTGAGCTGATAAAGAAGAGGAACGTGGCATAAGAGTTTTCGGCTGCGAAGGCCGAAAGCCGGACCGGGAAAGCGCCGGTTTTGGAGCGCTACAAGATCAGGGTTTCCCGGTCCACAAAATAATCGAGACCGCCAAGTTGCTCGTAACAACCGGGTCGGTCTCAAGAAGGGAAACAACTCAAAAAGCCGCTTCGCTGTCGGTAGTGAAAAGACTCTAAGCCACACCGGATCTAACAGTCAAGAAAGATTTTGTCGCGGCTAAAAATTCTCCGCGCAAAAGCTTTTCTCTCCCGGAGTCTTTCCAAGACGTTTGCCAACGCCAGCGGCCGGAACAAAGATCATGAGCAATAATCACACTGCACTATTACCCCCACCTTCGAACCCGACGCACGACTGGACCAACTTCAAGCTCACAACGGTCTTGAGAGACGTTGAAAAGCGATATATCAGCGACGCGCTGCGCGACGCCGGAGGATCCATTACGGCCGCGGCGAAACTACTCGGCTTCCAACACCACCAGTCGCTGGCTTCTTTGATTAACACCAGACACAGAGATTTACTTCCGGAACGAACGCCGATCAAGAAGCGGCCTAAACATCTGATGGACCACGCGCGAGTCGGCAAACGATCCCGCTATCGTCGACAGGAGGTCGCATGACGACGACGCTCGCCGCGAAACCCGACGAAGCTTGTTCCGGCCGCGAGCTGGCGATCGTGCCCGTAAACTGTCGCTATTACGGAATGAGCGGCGCTGCCGGCCGGCTAATTTCGACGCACGGCAATCAATGCGCTTTGATCCTGGAGGCACACGCGCCATGTCAGATGGAAATCGCCGGCGAGACTCCGGACGAAAAGACTTGCCGGCTGGTCCTGCGGATATTTGGAAGTGCGGATGTGCAGACTTCCGAGGCGCTGCTGGGGCCCGCCAACAATTTAACCAGGCTCAGCGAGCGTTGCCCGTCATGCGGTTCTGACGAGGTCGAGACGAAAACAATGGGTGGCGCCACTTGGAAGCACTGCGGTTTATGCCAGACAGATTTCGATCCGTTGGAGGTCTCGCGGAAATGATGAGCGCATCGCGCTTGTCGAAAAGAGATGCGCGGCGCAAGCGGTCGCGTGTCGTAACGACGTTTCCGGAGTGCTGCGATCGCTGTCGCGACCGGCGCAATACTTTGTTTGATTTGCCGGAGGGCCTGCTTTGTTTAACGTGCGCGTTTAGGCGTTACGACGAAACGAACCGGTATCACGTGAAGCTGCTGATCAAAACGGCCGTGTCCGGACGAATCAACATCGAGCGCCGTCGCCGCGCGATCGCGAAGCGGAACGGAGATCGACCGAGGAGGGCAACGTGACGCTTCGCAATGCGAACTATCAGCCGTTGCTTTCCAAGCTGGCGACGCCGATCGACATTACATGGTTCATGGACAGCCCGGACGCCGGCGATCCTAATTGCACTTGCTCGCTGTGCGACGAGCTGATTAATGACCATGCGATTCGACTATTTGATGATCGAAATCGGGAAGCCAGGTTTCATCTTCGATGCTTTGAGAAGTTGCCTTTTGGCGCGGGAGACTTTGATTGAGCGCAATTGATGATTCATTCCGCACGCTGCCACTTCCGGATGGTCGCGGCCCGCGCATGGCGATATGTCCGAAATGCGCCGAGCCGCTTGTTAGCACACTGGAGTTCCGCGGTGCGGAGTTTATATGTATGGTCTGTCGAGGATTGTTCGGCTTCATGGCTCCATTGTCGGCGGCGCCGACGTCCGAGCTGGAGAGCCGTCATGAGGAACTACGTCTCCATTACGAGACTGAACGCGCAGCGCGAGAGGAAAAGTTGATTAGTCAGAATTCAGCGGATCGCTAGGCGGCGTAAATCTACGAAAGGAGCATGCGCGTGTTCGCCGTCGTCTCAACAATAAGGGATCCACTGAGCTGTGACTAAAAAAACGGGGGCGCCGGCGAGGACCCGTAAGTTTCGCCGACGCCCTGATTGGTCAGCATTTGGCAAGCATAACCACGGAGAGAATAGCACATGGCAAGCAAACCGGATGCGGCTTTAATTGAGCCGTCAGCTCCAAACTCACTACCTCCATCGATGACCGCCGGCGTCGCGATCGAAGCGGGGCAGCAAGGCGTTCCGCGCGAGATCGATGTCGACCTAATCCTGGTCACGAACAATAATCAGCGCACGGAGTTCGACACAGAAGACGACGCCAACTTGTTAGAGAGTATTCGCCGGAACGGGATCGTGTCGCGGCTATGGGTGCGCGACAACTCGAAATGGACAGCTAACCGGAAAGGTAAAGACTCGGCGCTTCCGACCGACTACGATCTCATCGCTGGCGAGCGGCGCCTACGAGTCGCTAAGAAGCTAGGCTTAACGAAGGTCCCATGCGAGGTCTTCGACGTCGACGACGAGAAGGCTTACGAGTTGATGACAATCGAGAACCTGCAGCGGAAGGATCTGCACGAGCTCGATTATGCAGCCGGCTTTCAGACGATGCAGAAACGCTTCGGTTATACGGTCGAGAAGATCATGGCTGTGGTCGACAAGAAAGAAACGTTCGTGCGCGAGCTGCTGCACTTGAATGACGACTTGCCGGAGAAGGCGCGCCAGGCTTTCCGCGCGAATCTCATTTCAAAATCCCACGCGGTTTTAATCGCGACGATTCCGGGAGAGAAAGAGCGTGAGCAGTTTGCGCGGCGCGTGCTGATCGGTCAGGGCTTCGAGCAGTACCGAGCGTCGGGTGAGCCGTTAAGCGTGGCGAAGGCGAAGGAATTGAAGGAACGCGAATTCATGAAGGATCTGAAGGGCGCTCCTTTTCCGTTGGACCTGCAGCTCGATCCCTCATGGCCACATTCATGTCTGACTTGTCCGCACTACAACGGCAATACTCCTGAGACTCGCCAAGGCAAGCGACCGAACATCTGTTTGAACCCTCCGCACTACCTGGTGATGGTGACGTTGAACGCCAAGCGACTTCTTGACGAAGCTGAGAACGAAGGGAAAAAGGTCGTAACAGACACGCGGACTATCTTCCGCGTAGACGGCGATGGCAAGCCCCACATGCTTCACAATTCACCGTACGTCGATGTGTGCGACACGTTCATGGACAGCGGCGACGGCTATCGATCGAAACCCTGGGGCCCGGTAGTCAAAGCCGCGGGGCTCGAGACTGTTGTCGCGATCGATCCCGCCGGCCGTCCGCGCAAGCTCGTACTAAAGAGCGAAGCTGAAGCCGCGGCGCGGGCGCAAGGTTACAACAAACAGCACAGCTCTTCATCGTCTTCACGATCAACGTCGAAACAGCAAGCGGCTGTTCGCGCAAAGCAGCGCATTCGTCGCGAAACTGCGGCGCGCGCGGTCGCGTCGACGGAGACAATCAAAAAGTTCTGGGGTTCGCTCAAACTCAACCGACCGCAGCAAAACGCTCTGCGCAACCTGGTGCTGATCGCGATCAAAGATGCTGATTGCGACGGCCGCAAGTTTCTCGCGCAGGCGCTAGGCCTCGAACTTTCCAAGCGTCAATTTGGCGGTCCTGTGGGCGAGCCCACGCTGAAGAAACACGCGTCGACTCTAAAGGGCGCAGATCTCTTCGCGTTCCTCGTGCAAGCCTCAGTGGCGAAGGGCATGCACAACTGGGCTGTCTACAACTACGGCGAAGCTGGCGTGACTGATCGTCTTCTGCTGGGCCAATGCGGCGTGAATACGAGGTCGATCATGCGAACCGTCACGGCAGAGAAGCGCGCAAAAAAGAAAAAGCCAGCCAAGGCCAAAGCCAGGCGCGCGGGCAAGCCAAAGGTGCCAACGAGGCCGAAAGCTGTAGCAAAGGCGGCGTAATGATGAGCGCTCGTAAGAACTTGCCCAAAGACGGGAGTATTGACGCCGGGCTATTAATGTTGTCATTGGTCACGCCCCGCGGTGTTTGCCTGACGCAGGAAGAGATCGCATTCGTCTGCGGCTGTAGTCGCGGCAATATCTGGTTGATCGAAAAGCAGGCCATGGAGAAGCTGCGATCTGCAGGACGAGCCGAACTCTTGAGAAAGGCAGCGCTAATCAAGGTCTGACGGGGGGGGGGCAAGAGCCGTGCCTCTTCTTACAGAAGACGACAAATTTCTTTAGCAGTCACAACGACTCAGAAATGTTGTTTCAAGTCTTCAATGGCCAGTTAAGAGGCCTCGGCGAACAAAGTAAAAGAACGGGCTACGTCAAGCTGTCGTTTGACCTGCGCCGCTATCTTCACTTCTTCAAGGGCGCGCGGCTTAACCTAATGATCGCCCTGGTTCTGCACAGCGACGAGGATGGATGGTCCCACCCAGCGACAAAGCTTTTGCGGCGCGAAACCGGCTACAACCCGGACACGATTTTCAAAACACTCGCCGAGCTTTGCAAGCTAAGGGTCCATTGCGATGCAAGTTGTTGTCAGCCAGGGGATAAAGGCGAGGGGCATCGCGTCCTGTTGCGAAAGAAGACCAGGAAGGCTGCCGGCCGCTTTGCGAACAACTATTACTTGATTTTTCCGACAACAGAGGAAATTGAAAAGTATGAGACGCCTTACCTGTTCCCTAGTGGCCCGGAGGAAGGAGACAACGAGACGACCACTATATCTAGCGCCACCATCACGGATTTTTCCGACACGGTAAAAACCCGAGACGGTAAAAGTCCGACACGGAAAAATACCGACACGGAAAAAGACGGTGTCGGAGAAAACCCGAGTCGGGAAAACTCCGTGTCGGAAAAAGACCATGTCGGAGAAAGTCCGATACGGCCTATAAAGGATCTAGAACAACAACCAGATCTGAAACTAGATCCAGAACCTTCTGCCGAAGGTTTAGAGAACAAAACAATATCCACACACACACCAGAACCACCGGCACCAGATGCGACGGCGAACCAGAACGAAAGCAGTGTGTGTGTGGAGATAACCGAAGAAGATCTTCGGCAGTACGCGGAGGCGCACGGCCTGGGTGTTGGTTGGATCACGACCGCAAAGCGCACCGGCGAATGGAACGACGACATAGTCATGTTCCTTCGCCGGCGCGACGCTGAAGCTCGAGCGGTTCTCGATGAAAGGAAAACCGCGCCGACGTCAGAACGGCAAAGAGCTGAACCGGTGCGCGCTTTCGTTATTCGCGGTGAAGCCGTAACGTTCGCGAGGCCCGAGATCATCGATTCAATTCGTGAACACGTGGGACCGCAAGCGTTCGACACTTGGTTCGCTCCGCTCGAATTCCGTGATGGGCCGGACAGAATCACTGCCTTCACCTCGAGCCAGATCGTGATGGACTGGATACGCGGTCATTATCGCGAGATCGTGGAAGAAGCTGCAGCGAAAATGTCAGCGAGAGTTGAATGGACCGAATGACTAAGAAACTTCATCTTTCCGGAAAACGTTTTGGACCAGCACCTGGTTGTGCTGGGAAAGACCGGCGCCGGCAAGTCGTCCGCGCTGCGGCACATCGTCGAGCATCTGCTGGCTAAGAAAAAGCGAGTTGCTGTTATAGATCCGAAAGGCGACTGGAGCGGTCTGAAGGTTGGCGCCGACGGCGAGAGCCCGGGCTTTCCGATCATTCTCTTTGGTGATTTCAAAGAGATTGCAGGTCAATCGATTCCTTCAGATGTTCCGCTGAATGAGTACTCCGGTAAACACGTCGCTGAGCTGGTGACATCGGGCAATCGGCCGTGCGTTATTGGCCTGCGTGGGTGGACCCAGGGTGAGATGCATCGGTTCTGGATTGATTTCGCGTCGACATTTTTCAATACCAACGAAGGCGAGTTCTATCTCGTAGTCGACGAAGTTCATAACTTCGCGCCGAAGGGAAAGGTGTTGAGTCCGGAAGTTGGCAAATGCCTACACTGGACGAACCGTTTGCTCAGCGAAGCACGAGGCTTGGGCGCAGTCATGCTGATCGCTTCACAGCGGCCGCAGAAAGTTCATAACGACACGCTTACGGCTTGCGAAACGTTAGTGGCTATGCGTGTCATTCACAAAGCGGATCGAGACGCGATCGAAGACTGGATCAAGGGAAATGGCGATAAAGATGTAAGTGCTGAGGTCATCAGCTCGCTGGCTGGCATGAAACGCGGCGAGGCTTACGTTTGGTCGCCTGAAGTGGAGTTTGGTCCGGAGCGTCTAACCTTCCCGATGTTCACTACCTATGACTCGTTCGCGCCGCCACAGCTGCAGAAGAAAATCAGCGGTAAGGATTGGGCGAGCGTTGACCTGGAGGCAGTGAAAGAAAAGCTTGCCGCCGTAATCGAAAAGGAAAGGGCCGAAGATCCGCGCGAGCTGCAGAAAACGGTCCGTGAGCAAACCGGCATAATCAAAACCCTGGAAGCGCAGGTTGAGAAGCTCGAGAAAGCAGAGCCGGCGTCGGCCAAGATAGAGACTGTTGAAACGCCGGCGGTGACTGAGAAAGACTTCAAGCGCTTCGAGGCGCTGATGAGTCGAATCGAAAAAGGGCTTACCGTCGCGCATAAGTTTGATGAGTTTCGTGAGGCGCTTCAGGGTTTGGGGGTGGAGATTGAAGCGAAGCTCGGTCAAGTCCTGTCGGCGCAACGTGGCCAGCACGCCATTAAGGAGCCGCGCGCTTTGGCAGTGGCCAGCGGCAGCACGCGCGTAATCGAAACGCGTCCGACACTTCAGATGTCCGATCGTTCGGACGTCGTCTCAATCACAACCAAAAATAGCCGGAGAACCACAATATGCTCCGGCTGGTGAAAGACGCCTCACCTAATACCCGACTCTTCAAAGATAACCCGGTCGAACTTTACTTAGCCCACCTCGATAGCGCTGAGAGCCGGCGAACTCAAAAACAAAAACTGGAAGCTGCTGCGAACTGCCTAAGCTCTACGCTCGAGGATTTCTGGCTGACGCATCTGAACTACACTTCTATAAGCGCGCTCCGGAAGGTGCTGCTCGACCTGGGTAAATCATGGCGGACAATTAACGGCACGCTGTCAGCGATTAAAGGCGTCGCGAAAGAAGCCACGAATATTGGTCTGATTAGCCCGGAGGAATGTAACAAGATCAAGTCCATTAAGGCCGTGCGAGGATCGAGCGAACTCAGCGGGCGCGCTCTTGATGAAGAGGAAACGCGAGCGCTATTTGAAGCATGTGCTCGCGATGAAAGCCTGGCCGGCGCGCGCGATGCGGCGATGATCGCCTTACAGTTGTATGCCGGTCTTCGGCGAACCGAAGTGGCGAAAGTAAACGTGGTCGACTATTCGTCGAAGAATCGCGCGGTGATGGTGCGCGGCAAAGGAAACAAGCAACGGCTCATTCCGATCGAAGCAAAGGACGCGCGCAACGCAGTCGATGATTGGTTGGCGCTGTACAACGTGCGCGAAGGGCCGCTGTTCTGTCGATTGCGGGGCAGCCGCACAACGTCTGAATACATAAGCGGCCAGGCTGTCTATAACATTTCGAAGAAGCGAGCGAAGGAAGCAGGCATTCCTCCTTTATCACCACATGACTTTCGCCGCACGTTCGCTACAACGCTCGACGAGGCAGGCGCACAGACGGGAGCAATCTCTGAGCTAATGGGGCACGCAAATGTACAGACCACCATGAAGTACCTGCATGGTGCCGAACGACGAAAGCGAAAGGCGGCCGCGTTGCTGTCGTGCCCCTACCGATCGCACCGCCAGAAGCCCGGACCATCTGCCCGGCCCGAGCAGCTCAACCTGATTTCGGGTCCTTTCGACGACTTTGCCGCCAAAGAGTCCCGCGGACCCGCCGACGGTCGCTAGCGATAGAAATATTTTCAAAATCATCATCATGGGAGTATATTGGCTGCAACTCAGAACTACCCGCCTGCTGTCGGTGTATGGTCACGCTCCTTAAATTAACTTTCGTTGGAGCAGATTCGTTCGTCGACATCAATGTCAATACTCGACCAGCGGGACATCCCTCTCACACATATTCAAATCGTTAGAAATGTGCGCCGGCAGTGCGACGCCACCAAGCTCAATGAGCTCGCCAGGTCAATAAAGGCGGACGGGATTCTGCAGCCGCCGATCGTGCGGCCACACCCCTCGAAACCGAATCACTTTCAGTCGGTAATTGGCGAACGACGTCTGCGCAGCGCGAAGCTCGCCGGGCTGACCGTCGTCATGTGCGTGGTCCGTGATTTGGACGATAAGAAGGTCGACGAACTTCAATTGATCGAAAACGATCAGCGCGAAGACTTGAGCGCCGTGGAGCGCGCAAACGGCTACCAGGCTTTAATACAAAAGCACGGACACACTCCGGACACGATCGCATCGAGGGTGCAGCGATCGTCGAGCTTCGTCTACGAGACGCTGAAGATACTGAAAGCGCCCAAGGTCGCCGTTGACGCGTTAGCGCGGGGAGAGATTTCCGTCCACACCGTCGCCGGCATCGCGCGAATTCCTAACCAGGAAGCCAGAGAAAAAGCCTCGCGCGAAATCACCGGTGAAAACTTCACTGGCGCCCCTTTCAGCGAACGCCTGGCGTTAGCGCACATCGAACGGCATTACATGCGCGAGTTGAAGTCGGCGCCGTTCGATACAAACGATGCGAAGCTAACCAAAGCAGGATCCTGCGAAGCGTGCGCAAAGCGAACCGGTAACAACCGCAAGGACTTTCCCGACGGCCGCGGCGACGTCTGCACAGATCCATCCTGCTTTGTCGAAAAGGTGGCCGCGGCCGAAAAACTCATACAGATCCAATCGTCTTCACAGGCCCCGGACCAGCGGGGCGCCAAAACAACGGCGCCGGCGCCGCAGACCAAAGAAGTTGACGAGATGCGCGCTCGTCTTTCCGATCGAAAACGCAAACACGCGGCCGAGCTCGAGCAGCGACTAATATTTCTCCAGGCTGAATTCACCGAGCCGGAGCTGGCCGCGATTCTCACCGTCGCGATTAACTCAACCCATCGATTGGCTCAGAGCAGCCGGAAAGCCGATCGGGATTTACTACTCGCTGTGCTCGAGAGATGGGAAGCGATGGAGATCGATGAAATCGAAGAGGAAACCGGTTTGTCGCGCTGGGTCGCCGAAACCAATCTCAAAGAGATGGAAAAGAAGGGCCTCATCTTTATCAGGCCCAAGCCCGATCCAAAGAAAAGCGGCGGCCGGCCGCGCCTTGTCTACGGTCTGATTCACACCCGCAACTAGCCGTTCAGTGTACGCGCGTACACTCCCAACTCAAATTTACGAACGGCTGCGGTGTTAAATCTCACATTCACATGCGGCCTTCGATCCCACAATTAAGGCTCCAACTGGATCGCGCAGTAAAAAGCGGTTGGATTCCATTGATCCGTGCTGCGGCAGACAAGTACGAGTTCACGGTTGAGCTGTTGCTGGCGATCGGTTCACGTGAAACAAATCTCGATCCCCAATATCAAAGTCATCCCGGCGACTTTGGTCACGGCTTTAGCATGTGGCAGATCGACATCCGATCATTTGCCGAGTGGATTAAGACCGGAGCGTGGCGCGATGTCGGCGCGGCCGTTATGAAGGCCGCCGAGATTCTTGATTCAAAGCGTAGCGCGATCAAATCGAAGAACTTCGTTTGGAGCGGCGCCGACGTCGAGCGCGTGACGACGGCCGCTTATAACTGCGGATCCGGCATCGCGGTTTACAACTTTAGTAGGTACCAGGACCCGGATCGCGCGACTACCGGACACGATTATTCGGCCGACGTGCTCTATCGCCGCGACGTCTTCGCCTCATTTCTCAACACCACAAAGGAGCAACAATGAAAAAGTTCAGAAACTGCAGACTAGCGGTTTTGCTTGCCGGCTGTTTAATGCTGACGGCCGCGCCTTCGTGTCCAACTCAGACGCAGATACATAAGGCCGCAAGTGCTTCTGCGATTATTGCGCCGCGGGTGGACGAAGTAACGCAGGCGGTTAAAGCGCTTTACGAAGCGCACACGATTTCACTCGCAGCGAAGGACGACATTGCCGGGAAGCTGGTCGTGCTCGCCAAAGCGGGCGGCGATTTTAATAGACTGGTGAAGCAGTACAGTGACCAGTACAAGAACGGCACGCTCCCGGTGAATGTGTGGAGCGAGCTGTCCGCGAACTTCGACAAGGTAACAAAACCCTTCCTCGAAATTCTTGATCTGATTCCGCAGGCTGCGGGGTTGAAAGACTCTAAGGCATTTCGTGACATCTCCGCGGCGGTTGTTTCAATAGCAAATATCTTCCTTCAGGTGGGCGAGAACCGGTTTGCGCCCGTAATCGAAAGGAGTCAAGCCTATGCCGTTTGATTGGAAAAAACTCTTATCGCTGCTTCCTGTGATTGCCACTGCGGTCAATCCCGCCATCGGTGGGTTAGCGTCGGCATTGACCGCTATCGGCGAAGAGGAACTCGCAAACCTCCGAGCCTCGAATCCGGGTCTGACGGATGAGGAGATTCTCGCAAAAGCACAAGCTGATTGGGATAAGGACTTGGCGGACGCTGAAGCGTTGGCAGCTGAGGGCCACGAAAACGATCCGAAGACGTGAACGAAACTTTGGCTCGAAAACCGGCGCAATTCGCCCCAATAACGGCGAAACCGTCTCACTAACGCGCTGTTTCCTCTCGTAATGGTCTCGAATCGTCCCAAACAGCCCGACAGCGATCATGATTTGCTGATTGCTATCCGCGAACGGCTTGACGTGTTGGCCTCAAGCGTTCGCGAGAACCACGCGGCGATGGGAATGAGGCTCGACAACCTTCAGGCTCAGAAAGCCAACGTGTCCGACCTCGACCCCTTGCGCAATTTTATTGAAGGCGTTCAGTCGACGGCGAAGGAGAGGGACGCGGATCAGGTTCGTCGCCTCGACGGTCAAGACGGCAAAATTACCAGCCTCAGCAGGACCATGTGGATTGGTGTCGGAATCCTTTTAACCGTTCAGGTGCTCGTCGTGCCGTTCGTTCTCGCGCTCCTGATCCGCTTCGTCAAATAGGGAACATCGATGCTGACCGCAACCAAAATCAAAAAGTCGGCTAAGCCTGCGCTCGAAGAATGGCAGCAGCTGGCATTGAAAGTTAAGAAGAGCGACGCACAGCTCGACGCCGACGTCGCTATTCACAAACAGAACTTCGATAAGGCGACGGAGCCGCTCATCGCTAATGCTAACGCGAAGACGCGCGCCTGGCGCGAGCGAATGGCCACGCTCGAGGCGGAAATCTCAACCGAACTGAAGGCGGGGATTTCGACGGACGGCGAAACCGTCGCGCTGCAACGCGTGGAAACAGATTTGGCCGTCGCCGAGCTGAAGGACGCCGGCAAGCGTTGTATCGATCCTGAAGCGTTTTTCAAGGCGGTACCGACGGCAGATCGAACCGCGCAGTTTTGGAGCTGCGTCGACGTATTAATCGGAAAGAGCGAAAAGTTTCTGCCGGAGGCGGTAATGAAGCGGCTCGCAAAAAGAAACCACAAGCATTCCGTCAGCATTCGGCTGAAGCAATGAGTCACAAGTGGGATCAAGGTCTGAGTCAACATCGCGCTGCACGCCAGCCGCCGATGGCGCGCGAGCTGGTCGCTGTCCGACTGACATCACCGATGCTGACCGAAAATCCGATCTACGCGAAACCATACTTCTTTTTGTACGAACCGACGCGCGATGAATTCATTGAAGAAACAATCGCTCTTTTCTTCGGGCGGCAAATAGATGGAAGCAACCATACCTGGGAGAAATTGCCATGCACGATAAAAACGGAAACCCGCTCGCAGTCGGCGACCGCGTAACTATTACCGCGACGATTAAAGAAACCTATTCGGGCGAGGAGTACTTGCAACGTGCAGCTCGAGACTGAAGAGCCGATGTATCCGGGCGACAGCAGGACCATCATCACGCTCAACGCCAAGCAGGTCGAGAAACAGGAATGATCGAAGGTCCAATCGACAGTTTAATCGATCTGCCGAACCGGCTGCCGCTGGTTATAGCTAAGGCGCTGACGCAGACGATTCGAGATGCGCAAAAAGCTGTCCTCGATAATCTGCCGCGCGAACTGACAATCCGCGGCGATTGGCCGTCGCCCTCGAATCACTATGGCATTCACGCCACCTTTGCGACGCCTGACAGTCTTTCTGCTCAGCTCGATACGGCGGCCTGGTGGCTGGCGCAAACTGAAACTGGTGAGACGCATACTCCGATTGCCGGTCATGAAATTGCGGTCCCGAGCTACGGCGTGCAGCCCGATCCAAAACAACTTGTGCCATCGTCTCTTTTCCCTAGGAACCTTGGCAATCAAGCGGTTTTCATCAGGGCAAAAGACGGGCGCCAATTCATTTTCATCCGCACCGGCCCCGGCCCTCGAGACATGAAGTTAGCCTACGTACTCGAGACGAAGGTTAGTCGGCCGCGGCATGAAGTTGTCACCAGGCCGGCGGTGGAAACGATTCAGAAGAATCTCGGTCCGAACATCAGCGATCAGATGAATCAGGAGCTCGCGAAATGAATGACGAACGAACCGCGGCGCCGGCTGAGCCGCAGCCAAGCGCGGATGCACCGGCTGTCGACTACAGAGAAGAACAGCGGAAAGCAAAGCGGCGCCTGCGCATGGGCCGGCTGTATCCAACCGATTTATTTTTCAACCGTGGCGCGCGCCAGTTCAAAGCGCGAAGAAAAGAAAATCGCAACGAGCGTCGGACTCTGCTGAAGGAAATGAAGAAAGCAAACGGCGGTCTCCGCGTCGACCTGCAAGCCGCGTGAAAACAAACAATGGAATTCGAAGAGCTGGCAAAAGAGAACGAGGGCAAAACAGCAGGCGATGAAGAATTCGCTCGCGCGATCGGCTTGTCTTTCTACGTCGACGGCACAGCAGAGACGATAACGATTGGCGGGGAGACGCAACCAGCGACGGCTGGCGAGATTTGTTTATGGAGTCAGCTTCGTCACGCCTATGGTTTCGAACCTTACGGAACGGTCAACAGTCTTCATTTAGCACAAATTGATCGAGAGGAAGAGGCGCGAGGCTGCAAAATAATTCGAGTATGAATAGCGAAAAGGAAATCTCCATGAATCAAGAATGGGAGCTGCAGAAGCTGCGCGAGTCTCACGGATATCTATGCCGGGCTCGCGACCGTCGGTCTTCTCATGAATGGAATGCCGCGCGATCAGATCGCCAAGCGCGCCTATTCAATCGCTGACGCGCTAATCGAGGAGCGGTCAATTCGTCAGAAGAAAGAGCAAGCGGCAGAAAAGCAAAGCTAATTATGAATGGCTCGCCGGGATTCTACCTCAATCGCCGCCAGCGACGCGCTCTCCTCAGTAGAGCGCGTCCCGCCTTCCGCGCAATCGCGCGCCGAGTCGAAGCGCGGCGACGCGAAGCAATCACGCGGGAGCCGGGAGACAGGAGTCAGGGGCCGGAAATCGAAACCCGCGATCCAATCCCCGAACACAGAGACCCCAGCCCAAAAAACCGAGACCCCCAACCAGAACACCGAGACCCAACCAACGACCGGTCCGAACGGCTACCCGGTTCATTCGACTTCGAAACTCGGTGAGCTGTTCGACCTGAACCGCGCCACCGTCGCGCAGCGCCTCAAAGAACACAAAATCAAACCCGTCGACGTCGGCCCGCGCAAAGCCGATTACGAACTCACGCCCCAGGTTGAAGAACTCCTTTCCGACGGCGCCACCGATCCGGAGTTCAAGGCCGCCCAGCGTCGCATCGCGATCGCGAATGCACGCATCAAGGAAAAAGAGGCCGACGAAGCCGAGAAGCGTTCCATCCCGCGCGACGAAATGTTTGAGGAAGTCTCCGCAATCCTCAAATCTCTTCATCAACAATTCGTCCTGCAGCTGCCGCGCGCGAATTCCGCTCGCTATTTCAAATTCAAATCCCGCGCTGAGCTGGAGGCGGCTCTCAAGAACGACAACGCCAAGCCTTTCCAGCAGCTCCGGAGCAACTACAACGAGATTGTGGCGCAGAGGTCAGAGGTCAGAGGTCAGAGGTCCGTAAACGAGAGACCAGCAGATCGTGAATCACAGGGACGCCGAAGCGCGAGCGATCGTCATCACCAATCAAGTCGAGATAGTAGCTCGCAGCGTCGGCGAAATAAGACGCCGCAATCTCGAACTGGCCGCGCTCCCATTGATGGAGACCCTCGCGGCCACAACTCTCGGCGGCGCCAAGATAAAACTGCCAGTCAGGCAGTGAAGTCAGATTCCGATGCCGGCGCGCGCGACTCATCCAGTGATTCTAGCAGCGGAGGGCGCAAATGAGCCCTCAACTCAAAACTCGAAACTCGAAACTCGAAACTCTCCCTTACGGCCACGCGTCCGATTTGATCGCCGACATAACCCTGCAAGCAATCAACGCCGCGATTCCTAACGCCACCAGCGGTTCTGAGTGGGCGGAGGAATATCGACGGCTCTCGCCCGAGCGTTCGCATCGCGCCTCGATTGGCCTGACTCACTTCTCGTTCGACATAACGCCATTCATGCGCGAACCGACAGACTGCGCGACATCGGATCCGACGGTCCGCCGCGTCACCTTTGTTAAATCGGTTCAAATCTCCGGCACAACCTGGGGAGAAAACGTCTGCGGCTACTTCATGCACGCGGATCCGTCGAAGATCCTCTATATCTGCGAGACGCAGGAAAAGATGAAGGCCTGGTCCGTCGAATCACTGGCCAATATGATTCGCGACACACCCGTCCTCAATGGTCTGGTTAAGGACCATCGCATTCGCGATTCGAATAACACGATCTTTGGAAAGAAGTTTCCCGGCGGACACCTGGCGATGGCCTGGGCCACGTCGCCGGCAACGCTTTCGTCGCGGCCGGTGCGCGTCGTAATCATGGACGAGTCCGACGCCTACGAAGCCACGAAAGAGGGCGACCCGCGCGACTTGGCGGCGCGCCGCACTACGACCTTCGGCGAAAGCAAAAAGATTCTCGATATCTCGACACCGCGTAATCGTCTTTCTAATCCACCCGGTGCGGCCATCGATGCCCCGCGTTATTCGCCAATCGAATTCAGTTACCAGCAAAGTGATCGCCGAAAGCTCTGGCTGCCGTGCCCGCAATGCGGCGAGTTTCAAATACTCGAATGGGAAAACCTGTTGCGCGATCTCGCGTGCTTCAAGTGCGTGCACCACGGCTGCGCGATCGAGGAAGATCATAAGTCGGACATGTTGGCGAAGCATCAGTGGCGAGCTGAAGCGCCATTTCGTGGCCATGCCGGCTTTTTCATTTGGGAGGCTTATTCACCCTGGGTGTCGTGGCAGGAAATCATCGAAGCCTATAACGAGGCTGAGCGATCGGGCGATCTCCAAAGGAAGAAGACGTTTTACAACCTATCGCTCGCGCGCGGCTGGCAGGATGACAACTTCGTCAAAGGCGACCGCATCGAGCTTTATCAAGACGACAAGCGCATGGTGGCTATCGGCAACGTCGATAGCGCGCTTTATCAAGCCAAGCGCGAGACCGCGCCGGGCAAGCATGAGACGGTTCCAGGTTTTGCCACCGCCGAGCGCATGACCTATTCAGATGCGGACCGCCTTGTCCACTACGAAGGCAACGTCAAAGCGCGGCAAGGCACCGACCGCATCGAAGCGTCACTCGTCGACGTATACCTCGAGCAAGAGACGAGCGCGGTTCTCGATCGAGCCGCCGTAGGCGTCG
>Ga0207665_10001477_pt1 | contig 15829 bp, 31 predicted proteins | sample LARL112metaG_FD_184351 | JGI IMG/M metagenome (GOLD analysis project Ga0207665, IMG submission 184351) | Corn, switchgrass and miscanthus rhizosphere microbial communities from Kellogg Biological Station, Michigan, USA - LAR L11-2 metaG... | ecosystem: Host-associated > Plants > Roots >...
GCACCTTTTTTTCGATATCATCAACTATTTCGGACGCCTTACCCTCTGAAAAAAGGAGGGGCAATGTTTTGTGCTCGATGACGATCAATTCGCCGATTGATTCAATGTTTGTGTCCTGCATGATTTCCCTCAATTTTTCTGGGTTAAAAAAGCAATTTTTATTATCAATGAATTAAAATCAAAAAACATATTGCTAAAAACATTAACGCCAAAATAAACTCAAAATCCTCATTACGCATGAATTTTTTGACAGTCTGGGCACGTATAGGTTTTCAGTTTATCTGAAATAGAATTAACTTCATATTCTAGGTTAAAACTTTTCAAAACATCTTGGGGTGAAACGTCTGAAAATTTTGACAACATAAATATATGATGGATTAACACGTTTTTAATTAATGCTGTCTTAATCTGAATATCTTGTGTAAAAGAGGTATCTTTAAATTTGAGCTGTAACGTCATTTCACGTTCTAAAAACTCAACAGTATTGACAAACATCTCCTGCGTAAGCTTTATCTTTTCATCATCGGTCATCTTTTTTCTCCCTATCAATCCTTTGTTGGATTTCTTCTCTGTGAATTATTACATCATCAGGGGCAACAAATCCAAGCCTGACCTGGTTTCCCTTTATTCCTAAAACTTTAACCTCAATATTGTCGTTTATAATTATAGACTCGCCTACATGTCTTGTTAAAATAAGCATAAATCCTTCTCCTGTTTAAGTAAGTTTAGTTAAAATTCCCTTGTCCTTTTATGGCGTATCGTGCAAACATCTCTATAGTGTTAACAGTCAAATTTAAGATAGTAAATGCCGCACGATACATATTGGTATTTTATATTTTTTTGTTTGGCGCGCCCATATTATAATATAAGTGGTTAACTTTAATTTTGACATGGGCGCATAACTTATTTTATTTTATTGTTGTATTGTTGATTCTCCAGATTTTTTGTCTTGATATGATTCTTGTATTTTATTTGCCACTTCTTCTGATTTTGTTTGTGATAATAGTTGTGGTTCTTCTTCTATATATCCAGATAATATATCTGATGATATATCTTTTATTTCTCTTATTTCTTCTTTTACGAGATTTTCATATAGTTCAATGCTTATCGGTAAGTATTTAAATAAATTTCTTATTACAGTCTTTTTTGCCATTTCGGCATAATCTGTTTTCCACGGGCCAAATTCGCCCGCTTTAGATCGTGATTTGATTGCATCAATCTCATTTCTAAACATAACACCAAATTGATAAGAACCGTCCTTTAATTTTGCTATGGCATAAGCGCATATAAATTGGCCCCTATCCCCCTGGTGTGGAATATGATCAAGTTTTTCCTCTAATCCATATTTGAAATCAAAATGATCATTCTCATAAACTGCTTGAGCGGTAAGAGAAACAAGTTGTCCAGATCGTCTGGCAAGATCAATCATTCCCCTATATCCGATAATAAACTGACACTCTTTAACAAATTTCCCTGTTTCCTTATCTTTTTTATTGAATGGTACCAAATAACCGTGACCTATCAAACTGCTGACTTCAAGACCGAGTTGGCTTGCTTGCATTATTGAGCCAAGTATAGATTGAAGAGTACACTTATTAAGCTCTGGCGTTTTTTTCATTTCAGTTGTTAATATTCTAATCATCCTATCGGCATTCATATGTTTTGGAAGTGCAGCCGATATTTGAGTTTTAAGCATGTCTTTATTGTTAGCCAAAAATGTGCTAAAGGTTTGTATTTCTGTGCTCAATTTAATCTCTCCTCAATCTAAACACTCTTGATGTTGACGGTTTTGTAAACTGACTATATATATCTGGATGAAGTTTTTTAAAAAAAGTTGTATCAAATCTATTTGATTGTTGGATTTTCCATGTACACAAAGATTCTCCAAACTCATCAACCAAACCGTCATAATCCTCTATTGAGGATTTTACAGAAAATAAAATATTTAACTCTTTTTCTTCCAACTCTTTTATTTTTTCTTTGATTTCTTTTACCTCTGAAATCAGAGTTTTTATAGCCTGAGTGGCTGGCTTCATAATCCCTTTTGTTTTCGTTATTAATTTGTTGATATCGCTTTCCGTTCTTGCTTCTGGTGGAATTCCTAGAAGAACATTGTTATTCCAAAAATCATGCTCTTTCTTTATAATAGCCTTTTCTAATCCATCATTTCTTTTATATGTATATATCCTAAAATCATTACCGCCAATCAATACGGCCAAGTCAACATATGGAGCATCATATACAATAGCATAATGCGCGCATTGTATTAAATATTCTTCAGGAATTATATCGCTTCCGACATCGCCCCACTTTGATGATGATCTTGAATCTGCTGTTTTGCACTCCAATATTCCACCGTCAAAAGCAATAAATCCATCTATATTTGCAAGCATGAATGGATGCTCTTTGCTGGATGATAAAGAGTTTTTTGTGCATACAACTTTATTAGTCTCTTCTTCATATTTTTTTACAATTACAGGCTCTAAAGCATTTCCCCAGTACATATATTGATTTTCTTCAGTGTGAAATATTTCATCTGACGTTTTCTCAATATAAATGTCAACTGGCGTTTTCCATTTTGACATTCCGCAAACGGCAGCAGCATCACTGCCGCCTATTCCTTTCTTTCTTTCTTTCAGCTGTGATTCAGTTAGCATTTTATTTGCCTTGAGATTTTAGTATATGAAGAACATGCTCTAACGTAGACTGTCTTTCATCATCAAGAGATCGTCTATAAAATATATTATTTAATTCTTCGACAACAAATTTTCTTTTAATATCTAGTTTAGGAAAAATGTTTATTCTTTCTTCAGGAGTAATGTAATCTCTCATTGCATTCATGCTAAAGTCTCCAAATAAAAAATAATTTAACTGTTTAAATTTCTTTAAGCTCTTCCGGGGATATATCTACAATTGTGGGATCTTCCGAATTAACTTCGGTTTTTAAATCAAATCTTCCGGAAACAACAGCTTCAAGAAATTGTGATGTTAATTCAGCTTTTCCCATTAATGATGAATCCTTTACTGCATTTTCAAAGATTGCTTTATCTGATGTAAGCGCGGCGATTAATGCTTGTTTATCTATTGACATAATTAAGACTCCAAATATTCAAAAGTTCCAAAGATATTTTGTATGTCGCATGTATCTGGCAACATAATTAAATTGTTTATATGTTTTTTTTCTTTTTGTTTTTTTAATTCATTCTTATTTAAAATTGTATCGTTTTTTATTCTTGCGCCATAAATTGATATTATTGTTGATAAATCATGATTTATCATTTTCATCATTAAGTCCTTTCGTAAAATTCACTTATTTAATAGCTTAAAATTATGATAATCATAAATATTATTATTGTCAAGTTTTTTTTAAAAAAAAATTTAAAAAGTTGCTATTTTTATTTTCGATTATTTTTTAGATAAAAAAATAGCCCTAAAACATTGAGTTAAAGGGCTATATTTACAGATTAAGCTTTTTGTATTGCTTTAATTAAAATATCTTTCCAGTTTGGCAAAATAGATTTGATGTTTTCAAAATCTAAGTTCCCCTCATTTATATTGTTATATTCTTTTTTATTCAATGATATAGACATCACAGTATTATGATCTAGTTTCAGAATATTTGATATTTCCAGTATTTTTCTGGGCATATCATTTACTCCGGCCTCTATTTTCGATAGGGCGGACTGTGACATTCTGACTTTTTCAGCCACATACTTCTGAGAAAGCCCCATTTTTTTCCTTGTAAACTTTATTAATTCTCCTGCACATCTATAATTTACGCTGGGGGTTGTGTATCGTGATAATTGTTGCATGATTTTTCTCCAATATAGTTTAATTTTGATGAAGTCAATTTTATTAAATAAGCTCACAGTAACGTTTGATCCAGCGATTTTTGAGCTTATAACCCAGGCAATTAAAAATTGACTTAAATATAATATAAAGCATACATAAAAATATCGCAAGTTTTTTAAAATCTTTCGCACAGAGGGGTTGCGCTACTTGATTTTAATCAATATAATATTCCTTTTGTAAAACCCTTCCTAAAAACTTTATGAGATGAACCATGAGCCTTAAGTCTGAAAAGTTTCCTCGTCAAAAACGACCACTTATTGATGCAATCATCAGATGTGTAAATATCACCAGATTTGCCAAGTCAATTGGCGTTAGCCGTCAAGTAGTAAGCGGATGGCTTTATAACTCAAAATATGCTCCGCCTCCACAATATTGCAAAAAAATTGAAGAAGCTACGATGGGACATGTGACCAGGGAGCAGTTAAGGCCTGATATTTTTGGCGCAACAGACGAAGAATCTCTTTCTGAAAAGCAAAAGATTACAGCCTGCATTTCCATACTGGAAAGCGTAAAAGATAGCTTGGGAAATAAGAAAAACAAAGGTAATAAATAATGGCGTCTGGAAGAATGTTAAGGGCTCAAATTAGCTTGAGTCCACAGGTGAACGACCTTTCAATTAAGGCTGCATTATTGTTCACATGGCTAATTCCTCATGTAGATGATTTCGGAAGAATTCATGCTGATCCTCGCCGAATAAAAGCAACAATTGTTCCTATGCGGGACGACATATCAGCAAAAGAAATCCCATCATTATTGAACGAGATAGAGGACAAAAGTTTGATCGTTCTTTACCGTGTTGATGGCGATTTTTACCTTCAATTGACCAAATTTGAGAAGCATCAGCAAGGATTGCACAAAAGAACCATTAGTAAGCTACCTGCTCCTGAAGCCGCGAATTTGCTGGATTCCGGGAAATTCCGGGAAATTCCCAAAAATTCCCACCCAACAGAACAGGAACAGAACAAGAACAGAACAGAACAAGAACAGAATTTAAAAGCATTGTCGGGATTGCCCGACGACGCATCTTTTCAAAAAAAATCTGAGATCAACAAAAAAATCAAAAAAGAGGCCATCGAGATCTTGGAATTTCTCAACCTGAAAGCGGGGAAGAAATTTAGGCAAACTGATGTCAATCTCAAAATGATTGAAGCCAGATTAAATTCTGGGGCGTCTGTCGAGGAATGCAAAAAAATCATCATTCGAAAAACCAGAGAGTGGATCAATGATTCGGCTTGGAAAAAATATCTTAGACCAGCAACGTTGTTTAACTTAACCAAGTTTGAGCAGTACATCGGCGAGCTTGTAGTTGTGGAGGAAAATTAATGTACGGAAAAATTCAATGTCCAGATTGTGAAAGTTATATTCATCAAACAGTGAAAGAATGTAGCTGTGGGTGGAGACCTCACGCAACACAGAAGATAATTGAAAAATTTTGCAAGTGCGGGAAAGAAACAGGTGTATCTAATCTTTGTTGGGAATGCTACGAACCTCTTAGACCAAAAAATGACATTGAACTAAAGTTAGAGGCTGACGAAAAAAAAAATAGAGATCAAGCAATCTTGGAGGGATGCGTCACTTCAGAAGATTTTATTAATCATGCAAAACGGGCGTTGGGAATTTCAAGATTTGGGAAAGAAGTTCTTGATCGTATTTCTCCATTGGGGGAACCAAAGGTTCAGAACCGGATGGCTCATCTTGAACTATCACCGCAAGCCAGGAAGCTGAAGGATGAACTTGACGAGAAGCAGAAATAAAATGTGCAAAAAATCATCAAAACCATTCCGAGCGCCTATTTTTAAAATAACGCGTATGACGAAGAATTATTTGCTGGCCTGTAGGGTAGGGTAGGGTATGGGGTAGATCGTCGATTCTACCCCCCATAAGTCGATGTCTCACGGAGGTATTTTTTGGGTATTTATGATTAAAATATAACTTTAATCATATTTATCAAAAATCAGGCACAATATTTTATGAAAAATAATCATGGATTTTTTTCATGATATATATAGTATATGATTTTAGTAAAATTTAAGGGTATAAAATGATGGATATTGAGGAATTAAAGTCTCATGCAGGATCATTTTCAAAAAAATGCGATAGATGTGAAAAATTTAAAAATAAACAAAAATTTAAAAGATTCAATTCTTTCCATCGTATATGCAATGAATGTTTTTTATCGGAAAGGAGCATTGAACATGAATCAAAAAATTAAATTAGTCGTTAAAAACGATTTCAATAAAATTAACTTAGAGCAATTGAATTCCGATCATAATGAAATAGTCTCAGATGGAGATGGATATATTCTTGTTTATAGAAATAAAAAAGAGAAATCATATTATATAATGTCAAATGGGTTTACAAATGAGGAGGGCGTATATGCCTCTCAATTGATTTGTAATGCAATAATAAATGATAGTAGTGAATTTAATAATCGAGGAAAAAACAAAAGTGAGTGAAACTTTAGATGATCTTCTTTGCTTTCAATTAAAGGCATTAAAAATAACCGGATTTGAAAGAGAGTATCGTTTTCATCCTAAGCGTAAATGGAGATTTGATTTTGCGGATGTTGAAAATAAGATTGCAATAGAATGTGAAGGTGGAATTTATTCCGGTGGACGTCATACAAGAGGTAAAGGATATGAGGGTGATTGTGAAAAATATAATCAAGCAACAATTATGGGATGGAAGATTTTAAGGTATACAAGCAAGTTTATTGCGAATGGAGAAGCAGTGAATGAGATCAAGCAATTTAAAGATTATTTGGGGATGAGATGACTAAAGAAAAAAAGGCAGTTGAAGAGTTTAGACAGAGGTTGATCGAGATATTGAGTGCGGGACTTGAGTTGAGTTATAAAATATATGCTGTTCAAAACCCAAATAAAGAATATAACGATAGATTTTTGGCTTATATTAATGGTGTTAAAAATTCAATTGAAGCCATAAAGGAGATGGAGTAGCCATGATAGGTCAAAAAACGTTATTTTCTTCAAATTCTGACGAGTGGGAGACGCCGCAATATTTTTTTGATGTTCTTAATGAGGAGTTTGACTTTAAATATGACTTGGCAGCAAATAAATCTAATGCCAAGTGTGAACAATATATAGATGATGCTTTTAATTTTGACTTTAGTAGGTGCGTAAGTTATTTCTGTAATCCTCCATATAGTAAATGTAAGGAATTTGTAGAATTGGTATTGGATAGAAATATTAATTGCGTTATGCTTTTGCCTTCTAGAACAGATACTAAATGGTTCCATGAATTTATTTATAATAAGCCTAATGTAGAAATAAGATTTATAAAAGGACGATTAAAATTTAGCGGCGCAAAATTTAATGCTCCTTTCCCTTCAATGTTGGCTATATTTAAAAGACAGGGTTAAATTATGATTGAAATTTTAAGTCATACGATCAATATCTCTTTTGGATATTTCTGTTTTGTATGTGGCCTATGGTTTGCTGTTGGAATGATTTTTGGGGTATTTTTTTATGACCGATGAACCAAAGAAAATAAAATGCTTGCGCTGCCAAATTGAAAAGCCAAAAAAAGAATATCAAAGAGATAGCAAGGAATATAAAACATGCAATAATTGTTGCAAAGGAGCAGCTATTCTCATTGAGAATTGCTTTAAAGATGCAATGAGATTATTTGATCATCCATATAACGGGATAAGCTAACAATGAGAACGCCGATACATGTGGCAAGATTAAAAGGAAAAGCAAAAGAATTTTTGATATGTGCTGATAAGTTTACACCATATGCTGTTAAACATATTTATGCCACGAAAGATATATTCGATCAATTATTGCAGTCAATATCCCCATCAATCCGTAATAATTATATTGATGATATTCCATTTAACGATAAAATAATTATTCCATTGAAATAAATTAAAAAAAGTGTTGACGCATCGCATGGGATGCGCTACTATCTTTGTAGGGGTGACAAAAAAGATACCGAAACACAAATATACCGATAGTGTTACCCTTTTAATTTATGGGAAAGGGGTTATATAAATGTCTCAAGAAATTCATGCAATATCAAATACAGTTCAGCATTCTACCGCTCATGGAATCATGGGGTTGATGATGATAATTGGATTCATTGTTTTATATAATCTTCCTTGGATTATAGCTTTAAAAAGAAAGCTTCCAAATACCTTGGCAATATTTCTTCTTGACTTCTTTTTAGGATGGTCTTTCGTTGGATGGGTTGTGGCTCTGGTTTGGGCTTGCGCTCATACAGAAGAGAGATCACCGATCAATATTACGCTGAATAATAAGGGGGATATTAAATAATGGCAGAAATAATTGAAATGACCCAACATTGGGAAAGATGTAATGGAATTGAAGATAATCGGATGGTTTTATTCTTCTGTGAAGTATGTAATGAATCATTAAGTCTTTTAAGAAAAAAAGATTCAATGTCTGGAAAGCAACAATTGTCTGAATGGTACTTTGGTGTTCACGAATGCAAGAAAAAAACATCCGAAGAAATAAGTGCTGCGCGCTGTCTTAAGGAAAAAGATGTCCCTATAACAATATGTGGAAGCTTTGAATGTGATGATGTAGAGATCAGCGTTTTTGATGAAAAGTCTGGAAAAATAATGTCGGGAACATCAAAGGCTATAAGATAATGATCGGCAAAGATGTATCTGCAATTTAAGCGGGAGAATTTAACGAATGATTAACGAGAAAATTATTTTAAAGTTCTTAAATGAAGAAGTTGATAAGATATCCAAAAGAGAATCTTATTATATAGAAAATATTGAAATCGTGAAAGAATGTAAGGTTGCAAAATATGTGTATTTACATCTAATAAAAAAAATAGATGATGGATTCTTTAAGGGTGAGTTTGATGTATGATTGATAAGGAAGATCTTAAGTTTTATATAACTAATAAGCTTCGGTATCATCATAATGCGCTTATGATGTCTGCGCAAAAAAACATAAAAATTCCTGGCCATCCAAATGATGATGGTGAAATTGCAAATAATATTTTTTGTTATGTAAAAGTATATCGTGCAATTTTACACGATATAGATGCAGGAGTATTTGATAAATGAAAGTCTACGCAGTTTATTCTATTCCAAAGAGTCCTGAGTATAGGCTGGAAGGATTGTTTAAAAGCAAGCAATCCGCTAAAAAATTTATTGAAGATGGTGTTTTTAAATGCTGGGAAAATCATAATAAAAGAAAATATGATATCCAAATTGAGACTATACAGGAGTGAAAATGACCAGTAAAGAATATGACAGAAATTATAGAATTAATATGCGAAAAAGGGGTTATGTTAGATTAGATAAATGGTGTCCTCTTGAATATAGAAAAATGATAAAATCCGTTATTGATGTTCTTTCTTGTCATAAAGAATCACCTGAATCGGCTGTCGAATTCCGCGCAGAAATAAATGGCTTGTGTTCTGCGATTCATGATAGGTTTGAGCGGGAGTATAATGTTGAAAATGATAAATCAGTATTTTAATTTTTTATTGAAGGAGAGAAGTGAATGTTTGAACAAAAAGAGATGAGAAATTTGAAAATATGCGCCTCAGTAATTGTCGGGACTTTGGCTCTTACTACATTTTCAGGCGGATTTTATTTGTTATACTGTGACCACATGTTGTCGCATCCTACTGATTTTTTTACTGGTGTTGGAATAGCTTTGGGATCTGCTGCAACGATGACTTCAATTGGTTACTGTGCTGTGAAATCAAGATTTTTTAAGCCTGAAGGGTATCATATTCAACAGAATAATAAATTAACGGAAATATCAGATAAATATGTTATTGCTCCTGCTTCAGGACTAGTTTGATTTTACGGGACTTTTTTAAAATGAATCAACCAACACAAAATATTAAATCTACAAAAAAACGTAGTGATACCGCAATCCAAAGAATCTGGAAAAACAATTATACAAAAAGAATGAAAGAAAAGGGCTGGTTCTATTTATGCAGGTGGATAAAGATTGAGAGTAAAGATAAAGCAATAAAGGCTCTTGAAGAGTTAAATCGTTAAATTTATGAGGTATAAAAATGCAGGAGAGACCAGATTTAAGTAAACAGAGAAAAACGATGATAAAATTTCATTCTCAAAATGAAACTCGTCAGATGTTTTTTAATAATCCAGGCAGATTTGGCATTCCGTATTCCGCTAGTGAAGAGGCTAAATACGCGGACATATTGGCTATGGAAAATTTTATAAACGGACTTGACAAAAATAATTTTAATAGTTTGGAATATTTTTATCATATAAAATATATGTTTAAATTTATTCTGGAAATCATTAAGGACTCGAGCGAACCTGATAATCTGAAATGTGATAATAGTTTTTCGAGGTAACTGAAGGGGAAAACCATGAATCTTTTAAACGAAACCATGAATGACTTAGATGTTCACGGTAAATTTGCTCATGACGTGTGCTTTGTTATGTGCGATGATATCTTTATGTCTTTTGAAGATTTCAAAGAATGGGCGAAAGATATAGAATACTATGACGGATATGGAGAATGTCAAATAAGTCTGAAACTTAAGATCGTTGGATTAGACTGGTGGTTGGAGCGTACCGAGTATAATGGTAGCGAATGGTGGGCGTTCAAGCAATTGCCCAAAAAACCGAAAACATACGGAAAAATCGTACTCGTAGCGCCTTAGTTTTAAGTATATTTAATGATATACTACATACTCTTGATGTATATAGCTTACAAATGACTCTTCGGAAAGACGAAGTCGAAAGGGGTTATGTGAGGTAGCTCCTTTTTTATGGGGGAAAATTAGGAAGTAACGCCACCTCTGTCGGATAGGTACCACCGCTCATGTCCCGTTATGGCTGGGTTCAACTCCAGCTCCCCCACCCTTTAATTATTTAATTTAAAATCTTAACATATACAAAATATTTGCAATTTCCATTCAGAATATGATAAAAATCAACATTGATTAATGTCTGGAAATAAAAATGTTGGAAACGATAGCATCGCTACGTAAAGAATGCGTTGAGTGTAAAAAAACATTCCATATCTGCAAATTCAGAAGATTCTCTCGAATACACCCAAAATGCAACAAGTGCCAATTGATATCTAATATTGATTATCAAAAAAATATGGCCTCTCGTGGTAATAAAATGAGATTTAACAATGGTGGAATTTGATTTTTTTATGGTGTAATATGATTAAAATCATATTTTATGATTGTCAATTGGTTTTGAGCCGTTATAAAAGAAAAGGCCACTATGCGTCCACAGCTTAAGATAACAGATAAAGACAGAAGAGAAATTTTTGAGATGGCATCTCGAGGAATGAGATATGCCGATATTGCGATAATCAAAGATATTTCTTTGGCAACATTAAAAAGAAGATGCAAGCGTGAGCTTTCGAGAGGCAAAAGAATTGGTATAGATGGTTTGCTTCAAACTGCTTATCACATGGCAAATGATTTGAAGAATCCGACCATGATGTGCTTTTTGTTGAAGACACAAGGTGGATTGAGAGAAAAGAGTCAAGTCAATATGACTGTCAATGAGAAGAAATCTAAAGAATCTACAAAGAGAGAAAGCATGCCAAATGATCCAATTTTGGCGGCCAAAACATACAGAGAAATTATTACGAGGACAGATTAAATGGCCGCTACCGAACTAGCAGATGATGGGACTCAAATTCCCGTTTATTCAATAGCAATGGCTTTTGCTTATGTATCTGGAAATTTATCAACTATAACGATTCAATATGCGGGAAATACATACGTGCAAACATTTACTTATTCGGGGGCGGACGTCACGAATATCTCGCTATGGGTGAAGCAGTAATGGTTAGCGCGGGAGAGTTTTATAAATGGCTCAGAGTTTTTAAGGTTCCTTTCGGTGGATCTACTGGTGGCGTTACAATCATTGCAGGAACCGGATTAACTGGTGGTGGTTTTGTTCCTCTTGGCGGCGCTGTTACTCTTGCGACTGCTGGCGCAGGTTCTTCATTTATTGAGGTGACTGGCACATCTCAAGCAATGGTTTCTAACACAAGCTATTCTACAAATAATGCAGGGCTAGTAACACTAACATTGCCCACAACTTCAGTTGTAGGAGATCAAATTACCGTTTATGGAAAAGGAGCGGGCGGATGGAAAATAGCTGAAAATTCTGGCCAACAAATTATATTGGGAGAATCTTCATCAACACCATCAACAGGAAGCTTGCAATCTACCTATAGATATGATGTTGTTAAATTGACCTGTATTACAGCAAATACTCTTTGGACTGCTGTTTCTGAGTCAGGCAATATTTCAGTATTGTAATGCCAATACCTTTCAAATTCGATTTTAAAAATCCTGATTATGTCAGTGTTTTTGAATGGAGATTGGAAAGACTAGATAGAATAAAAAAACATCCAGAAAGTATAGGATTTCTATTTCAGTTTTATAGAGATAATCCTGCTCAATTTATCATTGACTGGGGAATGACCGCGGATCCAAGAAATGTTGAGCGTGGATTACCTGCCGTCATTCCTTTTATCCTATTTCAAAAGCAAGAAGACTGGGTTCATTGGGTAATTGAGAGATGGAAGGCACAAGAGCCAGGCATTACTGATAAGTCTCGTGAGATGGGTATGAGTTGGTTATCAGTGGCATTTGCATGCACTATGTGCTTATTCAATGATGATTTCGTTGTGGGGTTTGGTTCTCGAAAGGAGGAATACGTCGATAAGATAGGTGATCCAAAATCATTATTCTACAAGGCGCGTCAATTTCTTTCTTTGCTTCCTTCTGTATTTACGGGCGCGTGGAATCAAAAAACAGATTCGGCTCATATGAGAATTATGCTAAGGCCAACAAACGCCGTTATGACAGGTGAGGCTGGCGATGGAATGGGTCGAGGAGATAGAACAAGTATTTATTTTGTTGATGAATCATCTCACATACAAAGACCGGAATTAATCGAAGCATCATTATCTCAAACAACCAATTGTAGAATTGATATATCAACTCCATTCGGATTGGCTAACCCCTTCGCGCGAAAAAGATTCAGCGGAAACATTCACGTATTTTCTCTTCATTGGCGAGACGACCCTCGAAAGGATGAAGAATGGTATCAGAAAAAAATAAAAGATATTGATGATCCAATTGTCATTGCGCAAGAAATTGATCTTGATTATTCAGCTTCCATGGAGGGAATTGTCATACCGTCAAAATGGGTTGCATCTGCAATTGACGCTCATAAGAAGCTTGGCATAAATGTCAGCGGAATCAGAAAGGCAGGATTTGATATTGCTGATGCTGGAAAAGATAAAAACGCGTTTTGTGGTCGGCATGGTTTTTTAATAGAGCATATCGAATCATGGTCTGGTAAAGGTAACGACATATATGCAAGCGTTGAAAAAGTATTTTTTAATTGTGACACTCATGATTACCCTATCGTTTTCTATGATGCTGATGGAGTCGGCGCGGGCGCGAAGGGAGATGCAAGGGTCATTAATGATAAAAGAAGCATGAATGGAGCAAGAATAATAGAGTTTGAAACATTCAGAGGATCTGGATCAGTTATTGACCCAGATAAAGAAATGGTAGCTGGAAGAACCAATCAAGACTTTTTTGAAAACCTTAAGGCTCAGGCATGGTGGTCTCTTCGACTTAGATTTCAATCAACATATCGTGCCATTGAAGAAAATCAACCATATGATATTAATGACATAATTTCAATATCATCTGAATCACCAGAATATATGAAGTTGGTTAGTGAATTATCTCAACCAACTTTTTGTCAAAGTAAAAACGGTAAATTAATGATTCAAAAAATGCCTGACGGTCAGAAATCACCCAATCACGCAGACGCCGTTATGATAGCATTTTCTCCTACTAACAGATTGGGCTGGATGAGTGATTATGATTGATAAAATTGTTTCAATTTTTAAAAAGAAGCCGAAACAGATCGAGGAGCCAGAGAAGATTTTTTCTACTGACTATGATTATGTAAAAACTCAAGAAGATAGCCGATATAATCTTGAAAATGCTTTGGCAAAAAGCTTTCAGCGCGACGTAGAGATAATGAAGCCCGTATCGGGCAATGCTATTGCGGGCACTGCCATGGATAGCTCATTAAAGTCCAGCATGTACAACCTTAATTCTTTTGGTTCATGCCAATCTATTATCTCTGAAGCTCAGTTAGCGTGGTACGCGTCACAAGGGTTTATAAGCTTTCAGGCATGCGCCATCATTGCGCAACACTGGCTTGTGGATAAAGCATGCACTATTCCTGCTGAAGATGCTATTCGTAACGGTTATGATATAACGGTAAATGACGGACAAGAAGTAGGTGAAGAAGTTATTGATGAGATCAGAAAGCAAAACAAAAAATTCAAGCTTGATCAAAACATGCTTCAATATGTTAGATTCGGCAGAATATTTGGAATTAGAATTGCCATATTCAAAGTTGAATCAAATGATAAATTATATTATGAAAAGCCTTTTAATCTTGATGGCATAACACCAGGAAGTTATAAGGGAATCGCGCAAGTGGATCCATATTGGATGGCGCCAGAGCTTGATGAAAAGTCTGTCACGGATCCTTCATCAATAGATTTCTATGAGCCTACATATTGGAACATAAGCGGAATCAGATATCATAAATCCCATCTTGTCATAATGAAGAATAGCGAAGTCGCGGACATTTTGAAATCAACTTACTTTTATGGTGGCGTCTCAGTTCCTCAAAAGATTTATGAAAGAGTGTATGCAGCAGAGAGAAGCGCAAACGAAGCCCCGCAGCTTCTAATGACGAAGCGATCGGTGGTATATAAAACCGATATGGAAAAAGCAGTTTCAAAGCAAGCACAGTTTGAAAATAAGGTGGCATTCAGCACTCAGTTTATGAATAACTACGGCGTGCGAGCGATAGACAATCTTGACGATGTGATCCATATAGATACCGCGCTGGGCGATATAGACAACCTAATCATGACTCAATATCAATTGGTCGCTGCTATCGCTGGCATACCGGCCGATAAGCTTATCGAGACTGCACCAAAAGGATTTAATGCAACGGGCGAATACCAACAGAAAAACTATCATGAGTCTCTCGAAAGTATACAAACGCATTATCTGGATCCTTTGGCTGAACGCCATATTCAGATTTTGATTCGCTCTGTCATTTGTCCGAAATTTAATATTCAACCTTTTGATTTCGATGTCACTTGGTCAGCATTAAATTCTGTTGATGCAAAAGAGCAGGCAGAGATTAACAAGATGAAAGCAGAAACATCTGCCGTGCTAATTACGGCTGGCGCAATTGATGGCGAAGACGTTAGAAAAACCATTATCAATGATCCAGACAGTGGATTTAATGGACTTGATATGGATGATATGCCAGAACCGATATCAGAAGAACCTGAAGACAAACGAGAGTTCGAGGATGTAGAGGAGCCATACCGAAGTGCCGAAAGACTTTAAAGTAACGGAAAGCAAAAAGGATTGGCACGAGTCAAGAGACAGTCAGATCATGACAAGTGATCCACTTAATTATAATTTCAGCTCTCAAATAAAATACTCAAAAGAATTGAAAAAGCTTGTCAGACGAATGACAAAAACGGTGCGACGTGAGATAGAAAAGTTCTTTAAATCCGATGACATGGAAGTGTTCCACGCGGAACAAGTCAAGATGGCTCAGGACGCAAGCGTGGCATCACAAGCCAAAATTCTGACAAATAAGTTGATATCTCGATTCACGTGGTTGTTTAATGATAAGGCTCCTGACTTAGCAGAAATGATGGTCAATTCTCAACTGAAAAATAGCAGAGTGAGTCTTGCCGCAAGCCTGAAAGAGTTGAGCGGAGGATTGACGATAAAAACAAACTTTATGACGGGAGATTTAAACGAGGTTGTGAAATCCATTGTCGCTGAGAACGTCTCGCTGATAAAGTCTATTGCAGATGTTTATTTATCTAATGTTCAGAAGTCAGTTTTAAGATCAATAACATTTGGGCAAGGATTAAAAGATTTGATT
>Ga0207665_10001480_pt1 | contig 15799 bp, 17 predicted proteins | sample LARL112metaG_FD_184351 | JGI IMG/M metagenome (GOLD analysis project Ga0207665, IMG submission 184351) | Corn, switchgrass and miscanthus rhizosphere microbial communities from Kellogg Biological Station, Michigan, USA - LAR L11-2 metaG... | ecosystem: Host-associated > Plants > Roots >...
AGGAGAGAGGAAGTACGGCTTGATTGTCGATGCGTTGGAAGGCGAAGAGGAACTAGTCATCAAGGCTCTGGATGACAGCACATTCCACACCGATCTGGTTTCGGGCGCCTCGATATTGGGCGACGGGCGCGTAGTGCTCATCCTTAACTTGCCGGCGGTGGTGGAACATGTGGCCCGCTCGCGGCCGCAGGAAACCGGACATTCGAACTCGGGATTATTGTTGACCCACACCGACCGGGTGCGGCTGGCGTTGACTCCAGCCGTGGGAGGCCAGGCATGAGCAAGAAGACGGTGCGCGTGCTGGTGGTCGACGACTCGGCGTTGATGCGCAAGCTGATTCCGCAGATGCTGGCGGTGGATGAGTCCATCGACGTGGTGGGCACGGCCATGGACGGCAACTTCTGCCTGAAGAAGATTGAAGAGTTGAAGCCGAACGTCGTGACCCTTGACCTCGAAATGCCGGGGATGAACGGCATCGACACTCTGAAGGAGATCATGCGGCGGCAACCGGTGCCGGTGATCGTATTCAGTTCGCACAGCATCGATGGCGCCTCGGTCACCATGAAGGCGCTCGGCCTGGGGGCATTCGACTTCGTGACCAAGCCGAGGGACGCCAAAGCGCACATGGCGGAGACCGCGCGCGAGCTGATCGCAAAGGTCAAAGCCGCGGCCGAATGCAAGCTGAAGCCACGCATGTTGCCGGGAGTTCCGCCGAAGCCAGAGAAGGCGCCGGTTTCATCGGCTTCGCCTAACAAGGTGGTCGCCATCGGAGTCTCGACTGGGGGTCCGCAGGCGATGGAGTACGTGCTGTCGCAGTTGCCGGGAGACTTTCCGGGGGCGATCACCGTGGTGCAGCATATGCCAGACGGATTCACCGACATGTTCGCGCGGCGGCTGGATGAACTTTGTCCGCTGCGCGTGAAGGAGGCGCAGTCGGGAGATGTGCTGCAACCGGGACGAGTGCTGATCTGCCCGGGAAATCGCCACATGAAAGTGAAGCGGCTGCCGCTGGGAGACATCGTTGTGCTGAGCGATGAAGCGCGGGTCAACGGGCATCGTCCGAGCGCCGACGTGCTGCTGCGCAGCGCTGCCGAGGAATTCAAGACGCAAGCGGTAGGTGTCTTGATGACCGGTATGGGCGACGACGGCGCGGAAGGTTTGGGAGCGATCAAGAAAGAGGGTGGCATGACCATTGCGCAGAGCGAAGAGTCTTGCGTGGTGTACGGCATGCCAAAGGCGGCGATCGAACGGGGCTATGCCATCCGGATCGTGGGACTGGATGTGATGGCATCGACGCTGCAGGCGATTTGCGGAAGAAGCAGCGGATCGGATTTGGGATCCGCCGGGCGCGCGGTGCGCGCCGGAAACTAAGATCGGGCGCTGCTTACCACCCGTGACCAGAGTGATCTGGTGCGGGCCAGCGGCGCATGATACCAGTAGACAGGGGGAGGTCTGTATGGAGCAGTTTGCACCCGTGAAACGCAGCAAGGACGGGCAGTCGGTCCGGTACTTGATCGTGGACGACTCAGTGTTTGCCCGTAAGAATCTGGCCCGCATGATTGAGACGTTCGGCGGGCAGGTGGCGGCTGAAGCCGGGGACGGCTTGACTGCCATCAGCGAGTTTGACCGCACACATCCTGACATTGTGCTCATGGACATCACCATGCCGCAGATGGAAGGGATCGAGGCGGCCGAACGAATCGTGCAGGCGCATCCGGAAGCGCGCATCGTGATGGTCTCGTCGGTGGGGTACCAGGAGAACATCGTGGCGGCGCTGCAACGGGGAGCTCGGCACTTCGTGCAGAAGCCGGTGAAGCCGGAAGTGCTGTATGAAGTCATCAAGTACGTTTTGGGTGAGGACGGCTCCGTGGCGGCCGCAGCCGGAGCGGGAGTCTAAGTCGATGAAGATGGAACTGATCCAGCCTTTCATCAACGCGGCAGATGCCGTGTTGTCGCAAGGTTTGCAGGGCTCGACCAAGGTGGGCAACCTCACCATGGAAGAAGACGCCTACCGGCGCAAAGGCGTGGCCGGCATGATCGCACTCACGGGCGACATTGAGGGGCGGATCATACTGGACCTTGAGCCTCAGACTGCTGTCAAGGTGGCGAGCCATTATGCGGGTGCGGAGCTGCCGGAGTCGGATGCGCTGATCAAGGAAACCATCTTCGAACTGGCCAACCAGGTTGTGGGCAATGCCATTTCCGCGCTCAACGACCAGGGGTTTCATTTCCGGGTACATCCGCCACTGTTGCTGACGGCGCAGGAGGGCGACAAGACAAGTGAAGACACCGAAGCACTGATGATCAGCTTCGAGACCTCCCTCGGTTACGTCTTCATGAACGTCGCACTGCGCTATAACAAACGCCGAATGGCCGATCATGCGGCTGTGGGCGCCTAAAAGGATAGCCACAGCAGAGCTTCGCTTTGATTTTGCTTGTGATCAACGATCAAGGGTGAACCTCGGGTTGAATTCGATGTCTCCGGCTTGATCTCGTTGGGTGTACCCCGCCCTGTTTTTTTTTGAGCACTTCCCTCAAAATCTTGATTCTGAAGTACTTGCCTTCGGCAGATCGCCGTTTTTGGCCGCAAAATCTTGCAAACAAAGGGCTTATTGGTAAAATATTCTGGAATAAGGAGTTAGCGGTCCCTATTGGGCTATCGCCTCCTCGAGTTTCTTGGACGGCCTCAGTTAAGCTATTGATTTTTAGTAACTTACGGGAACGGCACTTTTCATCATGCTGGCAAAATCTTGTGGACAAAGGGCTTATGGGCAAAATATTGCAGGACAAGGAGTTCGTGTTAGCTTCGTGATCTTCGGCCTTCTGAACCGCCTTTGCGAAAGCCAGTGGATTGGTTTCCATCAGTTGATTTGAGCCGTGCAGTTTGCGGCCGCCAAGGGTGGCGGATTTGGCGAACAATCTGAACAGACCCACCGGCATTTCATCCGAACCAAAAAACTGTGACATTTACGCTTTCCTTACGAAGAAGCTGATACGTTCGCCTTGGCAGTGCCCCTGGTACTTACCCTCCCCTGCCAAGGGCCCCGGAAGCGAAGAGAGCCGGGGCCCTTCATCTGCCTGTGGCATCCGGTGCTCCTATCTTGTTTGGGTACGCTTCCATTGTGAGCTGTCTACAGGCTCGGTCAAGGTTGTTCGTCACAAAGGGGAACTTTTTTATTGTGGAAAGTGTGGAAAACGGCAAGAAGTGGGATGTATCGATTGACGCGGTGCCGCTCTTTGCGGTGCATTGCGAATGGGCGGCAACCCCCTACGGATTCGGGACCCAACCCTACTACCGAACAGAAGCAATTCGGCCTTCTAGCTCCTACTATGCTCTAGGCTCTTGCCGCCTGATTGCACTATTCAAGACTTCTGTTGTGGTTTGCAACATTAAAGTCGATTTTTTACATGTTGCGGAACCAAATCGGGAGACGATCTAGAGATGACAGGTTTCCAAAACCACAACTCGGCAGCCATCGAGCAGGAGTTCGAATCAGGGGTCGACGTTCAAGGCCAGCTAAGGAACTTGCAGAATTGCGTAGGCGCGCTCGTCGTCGGCGATGTCGGAGTAGAGCTTCTTGAGATCCTCTATCTTCTCGATCGGGATCCGAACCTCTTTCCGTTCGTAGGTTCGGCTGTAGTGGAGTTCGTGAGCGGAGATCTTGGTCTCGGTCTTATAGTCCGCGAATGGGAAGCTGTAAGTGGCGTCCTTGGGCGCTTCATCGATTGAATATTCCGCGGGCAAGGAAATTTCCACGACATCCCTCTCGGATGCGGCATAGGGAAACACTAACGGCTGCTGGCGCGGTTTGCCTTCCAGGATGCTGCTTCCCTTATGGCCCAACACACATGGTCGGAATAGAAAAAGATTTCCGGTGTGCTGCGCGTAAGCAGGCACGGTCACGTCATAACTGACCGTCATCGCAGCTTCAGAGTCGTGGAGACCTCCCACGCGTGCGCCGGTGAGCACGGCCCCGTCGATCATTTCGGTCAGCATGCTCTGGAGAATCGTTTGGCGCTGCTTGGCGGGCAAATTCAGCAGGTTGTCGCGCAGGGTGGTGGCGAACGGTCCGAATCTGATTTCTTCAATCGTGCCCTTCAGGACTCCAGTTGTTTCCAGGCTCAATTTGGCAGTCCGATGAATTCGATTGGCCAAGGGGGGCAATAACGGAGTGCTCACGAGTTCGCCCTCGCCGTCGGTCACCAGCAATCCTTGACTTGCCTGGAGACTCGGCGGCAGATAACCCAGGGGTGTGGAATCATCGGTCGGATCGAACAAGAGGAGACGGCCGAGCTTTTCATGGCGTAGGATTGGCATCGTTGAGGTTGTGTCGGCAGGATCGGGTAAGAGGATCGCGAGTATCACGTGATTAAACGCGAGCATGCTGGGAAAATCTGGCGACAGGTAATCACGATTGTTATTGATGAGCACGTAGTACGAGTCGATTCCCACTTCGTGTAACAGCGCGCTCAGAAGTGTTGCCTTATCTTTGCAATCCCCGTAACCGCTCGCGAACACTTCCGGAGCGGCATGGGGCTGGTATCCACCGATGCCAATCTCAATGGCAACGTATCGCACGTTGTGCTGGACATAGGACGCGAGCCGCTGAATCGTCTCCATTGGGTTTGCGCCTCCAGCCGAGATTTCGCGAGCTTTGGCGCGCATCGCCGAAGTAAGCTCACGACGGCCGTTGGCGGTCTGCGCATACCAGCGACCGAGTTGCGCCCAGGAACCGTTGTTCGGACTTGATGAATCGGAGGCCTTGGGCGAGAAAGAGACTCCGAAGTGGCCAGCCACCGCCCTCCAGTTCGGCATCTCGGGCTCGGAGCGCACAGCCTCAATGTCGCTGAGTTCCCATGTCCAGCGGTTGTCTCCTGTCTGCTGGGGGATGACCGGCTGGTGATTCCGCCAGGAGGCCGCGTAGGTCCAAGACGGTGGCAACTCGAGAACAAAACGCGCATGGCGCACGGGGATCTCGTCCTGGAATGGCCATTGTGCCTGCAATACGAATGGCCGCTCCAGTTGCTGATACTCATATCCGACAACGTTTCCCGGCTGAGCGGCAGGAATCTGCAGCACTTGATAGCGGGTGTCGGAATACAATTCTTCAGAGTACCCTGCAGTCGCCGCATCGCCCTTCTTGACCTCGTACTCCTCGCCCGACGCAGTGAGAGCCCAGCCTTTTAATGACGTGATCTCGGTTTGGCTATCGAAATAGACATACAGCATGCCCTTGCTGCGTCCTGAGGGTCGGAGAACTTTGAACGCCTTACGGTAGGTGGAGTGGACTCGGCCGTCGGGTGAAACCGTGACCAGCCTTTCTTGCAGCAGGACGACGGCGTCGGTATCGTCCGGATATTTGGCCAGCGGCGCTTTTGCTGCCTCTCTCAGCCAATCGGGGGTTCCGGCCAATGCGTAAACGCTCAAGAGAACGATCGAGAGAGTCATGCCCAGCCCAAGAGCTCTATTGAGCATGTTGCGCATCCTCCTTCAGCAGAACTACCTTTTGAGCATCGCTCTGCCGCAGTTTCTGGAAATACGCCCGCAGCGAGTGATAGGACTGGACAGGGAAGAAGTAGCCCGTCATCTGGGTTTGGCGCTCCAACCGGACGATGCCGGCATCGCTGCTGCGCTTGGCGTGAAAATTTGCAAAGTCGCTTGTGCTGGCCGATTCCGCGGGCAAGGCTTCGAGTTTGTAGCCGTTTGGCAGGGCGATCTGGATCTTATCCGCGGTACGGTATCCGCGACTAAAGTACACGGGTTCGGTTCGGTAGACTTGAGGGAAAGGATTCTTGCTGTTCGTTTGAAAAACCGAAAGGGGGAACAACATCCGCCTGGAGGTGAACGAAGCAAAGTGAGGCGCGTGCAAATGACACTTGACTCGCAAGGGTTGTTCGGAAGCCTGCCATCCGATTACTTCGTCGATGTCGATAGTGGCACCTGCCGGAGCCAGGTCGCGCACTTCATCCTCCATCAACTTCCGACGGCCTTCGTCGTCCTCGTCGGAAGCTAACAAACGCCAGTCCAGTGCCTCCTGTCCCGTGAAAAGGATCTCCAACGTCCCCTCGAGACTTCCGTCGGATTGCAGCCTCAAGTCAGCGGTGCGCTCGGTCGCGCCGAGTTCGTCCGTGACTGGCTTGACGAAGAGGATGTTCCCATTCATCTTGTCCCATCGGATTCCGTGGGTATCCGACTCAAACCAGGGCACGAGACCGTAGGGGCAATAGCGGGTAGCGGGATCGAGATAAACATCCTGTCCGTTGATTCGCACTAACACCACGATGGCATTGAGTTGCGAGGCATCTGGCACCTGGGATTCGAAAGTAGAGGAACTTCGGTCGACGACTTGAACGATGGACGCGTCAAATCCCGCGGAGCGCGCCAGAGCGGTGAAAAGATAGTTGATCTCGTTGCGGAAGGCATAGTTGTGCCGGAATATATCCTCTGCGCTTTTGTTCTCGGCGAGATGCTCGCGTTTCGCTTCCTTCTCGGTCTTCTCAGGTTCATAGCTAAGGTAACGAACTTTCTGGGCGTGTGCGTAGAGTTTCCGCAGCCTCATCTCCGGTGGATCGGTCACAGGGGCGATCTCGTTCGCCGCTCGCTCCAGGAAGTGGGTTGGCTCAATCAGCTTTGCGTTGAGATTGGCTTCCGCCTTGCTGATATTGCTCCAGTAGCTGTAGATCAAGCCGATGCGATAGTAAAAGTGAACGCGGCTGGTCAAGGTCGATCGCGGCGGCATTCGATCCTCCTCTTCGATGGCCGCGACCTGGTTGACTTCCATGCGCATAGTTCCGTCAGGCTGCGTCGAGGGGTAATTGTCCGGCAACCGGACTCTCGCGTATTCGAGCATCCCGTTTTTTACTGGACGAATTACGAACGTAGCGTGTCGGGTGAACAAGTTTTGCTGAATCGTCCAGGTGGTGGTGGGATAAGTAAATCCCTCGCTAATGGCGTAGTTGGCGGGATTGCGGATGTAGTCGGGCAGCCGGTCTTTCCAATGCACTTCGTAGGAGTATTCAATGATCGATCCAACCTGCACGCCAGGAAGGGTAAAAGCTTTCGCGTTATATGCAAATCTCTTGTACTTGACTACGACCTTGTCGAATACGACTCCTGCAAAGGGAATTACGGTGCCATCCGGTTGCATGGTGCGGCCCCGTATGTTTTCGACAGATGTGCTCTTCACAACGTAGGGGATCTCGACATCAGCGTAAGATCTTCCAGCTTCTGTAAACACCTTGATGCGGATGAACTCGGTCTGCAGACGCTTCTCGTCGTCGGTAAAGACCTGCCGTTCCAGAATCATTGCGGCCGAGCCAGGGTCGGCAGGGTTCTCAGTGAGCGCTAGATCTTCCTTGGAGACGGCAGGCCAGGCGTCTGCGGCCTGCCCGAGGAGATCGGGGACGAAGGCGAGCAAGCACACGCAGAAGAAGAGAGACTGCGCCAAACCCATGAGATGTCGCATAGACGACCCCTTGAGCATGTCGTAAGTCAGAGGCAGCGATGACGCCAGTGGGTCAGCCGCTTGTTTCCCAACTTCAGAACGTAAGGGACTGGGACGCGAGCTGACCGCATACTGAATGTCGGCGCAATTGTACCTGCAAATAAGAGGAGAGCAATCAAAATCAATACGGAGTCAAGGTCATTTCCCCCGCGGGAAAACAGGCCTGTGTTCATGGATGAGGCGGAGGGATTTTCGCGCTGGCGCAAATGGATTTGAAATCGGAGTAAGAGCCCCAGTCGAAGGTTATGGATGCGTGCTCGAGTCTGAGGCCGGAGCGAAGGCTGGAGCTGTATGCGCCGTGATCATCCATGACCAACTGCGGGCCCTGCCAGTGGCCAAAGAGGTCGAAGTAACCGCGATGCTGGCCGAGATCGATGGCATTCCACTCATTGAGGCGAAATCCGATCTGGCTGCCTTCGGTGGTGCTCCAGCCGTTATAGATTGTGCCGGATAGCTTCAGGCGTTCTATTGAGCCCGGGGCCGTACACAACCAGCCGTTACCCTGCACGCCGCCGGTGGGGCGCAAGCCAGCGGAGTGAAGCCGCGAGAAGTGGGACGAGGGATAGAAGGTAATGTAGAGGGGATAGGTTCCGTTTTTCGTGACCAGCTTGCCGTATCCGGACCAGGTCAAGAACGGAGTCCAGCGGCCGCCGATGTGAAATGACCACGGGCTGGTGATGGCGGCCACCGCATAGACGACGGCTACGCCAAATAACAATGCTGCGAAAACTCTGGTCAGACATCCAAAGCGGCGAGCCGTCGACATGCGCGGCAGTATATCCCGGTTCGGACTTTGTACGAGGGCTATTGGTGGAGATTAGTTTCTGGCAGCATTTACAAAGAGTTGACAACTGCACGAGTTAGGGGATGCTAGACCGATGATATGCGGGATTTAGAATCGGCCACGGTGGAATCGGTGTCGGACATTGGTATCAGGCTGGCTAAGTTATCGGATTGCGACCAACTGGTGCGTATGCGTGAGGCGCTCTGGCCTAAGACTTCCGCCGAGGAGCATGCACGAGAAGTTATAAAACTTCTCGAAGGCGAGGCTGTTGTAACGCTGCCTCTGATCATTCTGGTTGCGGAGGCGAGTGATCAAATCCTGGCTGGTTTCCTGGAAGTTGATTTGCGTTCCCATGCGGACGGTTGCGATCCATCGCGACCGGTCGGCTATGTCGAGGGCTGGTACGTTGCTCAGAATTATCGGCACAAGGGCATAGGCAGGAGACTACTAGCTGCGGCAGAAGATTGGGCACGCAGCCAGGGGTGCGTGGAGATCGCTTCGGATACGTGGGTCGATAACGAGGTGTCGCAACGGGTGCATGAGGCGCTGGGGTACGAGGTGGTGGACCGATGCGTGCATTATCGTAAGACGTTGTGATGTGGAGCGGGGTCGCGGGCCCAAGTTGCGCGCGTGCAATTCAGCTTACGCAGAGCGAGTAACCCCGTATACGCGCGGCATGCTTTCTATCTCCGATCGCTTGCGGAGTCGCTATCGGGCCGAGGTTGCCGGTGTTCCCTTTTCTGGCTGGGCGCCTCGGTTCATGAATCTGTCATCATCGATCGGGACGTTTTGCTGAATCGCGTCAAGCTGAATCGTTGAGCGACTTCCGACGCGGGCAATCGTGCGCGTGAAAGGGATTTGCACGCCGGCAACCGCGCGATAGTCTCCATAATCGATTTGTGTGGGATCGAGACCGAGGGGAGAGTCAGCATAACGCACGAGCCGCACTAGAAGGCCAGACTGAACATCGAAGAAAAACTTCCAAGAGGGCTGGCCTTCGCGAGTGCCCACGACCACATAGGCTTCATGACCTTCGACTGCTTCGGGATATTCCAACCGCAGTTCGGGGAAAGTTTCTCTGATGTGTAAGGCGAATTGCAGGTCGGCATCAGCGCGCGCTGCGTCAAGATCGGAGCCGGTGATATCGCGCGTCGGGTGGTGGGGGACTTTGATCCACCCCGAGTTGCCGTTCAGGACCGAAATATTGTCTCCCGCTGGCGTGTGTTGAATGAACAACTCCTTGTTGGGAGTCTTATCGAAGAACTCCACGGGAAAAGATTTTCCGTCGAACTGCATTGTGCCAGTCCCTACCCGCGTAGTGATTTTCTCCAGCGCCGCGGCCCCGCCGATTGCGCGAACATAGTTGTCGATGATCTGATCGGGAGTGGGTTGATTGGGCGGTGAAGCGACGGTGTCTGCTTTTCCTGGTGCGTTTTCGGCCGCAAGCGCCGGAACATCGCTCGGTCGTGGGGCTCCACGGTGACAGGAATAGCAAGTTACTTCACGGGTTCCGTCGAAGTGGGTCTGATTGATGGCGAACATCATGCGCATCATGCTGCGAGCGGTCTGTTTCGGTTTCTTAGAGTCGTCGTCGAAATGATCTGCGACGTGGCAAAAAGTGCACTGCACGCCCAGCGAGGAAGAGATGAAGCGCATGCTGGGGATTAGTTCATCAGAGGGGATGCTATTCAGCACTTTGAGGTTTTTGAAAACCTCCTCCGCTATTTTCGGCGGGGTAGAAGCCGATTGGGGTTGAGAGGGTGAGTGTTGGTTTTGTGCGGAGCGAACCTTTTCAGCGAGATCATTGGCCTTGGCTGGATTTCCCTGTTGCCGGTAAAGATCGATCAAGGCGGTGGTTGCCGGCAAGTGCAAAGGATCGAGGGCAACGGCGCGCTCCAGGTGCGTAATCGTGCCATCGATATCTCCAGCCTGCTGGTGGGCGGCGGCGACATTGGTCTCTGCCACGGCAGAGTTCGGGCGCAGCGACAGGACACGCTCAAACGCGAATTCTGCTTCAGAAGGCTGCGTTCCAATCAGTAAGGCTGTTCCTATGGAGGTGAATACTTCGGGATCCGTGGAAAATTCCTGCTGCACTTCAGTCAGCAGACGATATCCCTGAACCAACGAAGTTGCCGAGCGACGCTGCAGGCCTGCACTGATGTAGGCAATGCCAAGGCTGCGCTTCTGTAGATCAGGAGCGGGTTCGCGCCACGGGGCTATCTCTCCGCCGGGAGGGGAGCCGCCGGGTGGAGATTGTTGCGGACGCCGCTGAATGCGGTGATCGGTGAAGGCCGAATGTCCGCCATCCTGAGCGTCTCGCCGTGGCATGTGACATCCGATGCAGTTGCTGTCCGTGCCGGGGTGTGCGGCGGGGAACTTTGTGGTGTGGCAGGTCAGGCATCGGGAACGGTAGTACTCCACGGGTTGCGTTGGCGGGAAGTGTGGGTCGTGGCAAGTCCCGCACCAGAGACGGCCCTGGCTACTCCGGGCGCATTGGCTTAATGCCAGCTGCTCGACATGGCTGATGACTTTGAACGTGCCGGGGGGCGCATCCGGGGGCAAAACGTCGTGATACGTAGTAAATGTATTTTCCAGTCTTTGGCCGGGCTGAAAATCGCGGAACTCCCGCCCGGGATTAAGAACCCGCGTGACGCCCATCAGGTGGCACTGCTCGCAAATGCTGTCGCGGGCGCCGGGCTCCAGTTTTGCCGGATTGACGATCGTGCCGGCTTTCGGGTCCGCAAGATGCCTTCCGCTGGGACCGTGGCAGCGCTCGCAACTGATGGCCGCATCCGGGAACACTGGTTCGCGATACTGATTGTCAGTACCGGAAACGTGAAGTACAGATCCTGCGTGACAAAAGACGCAACCTTCCGCGACTGGTCGTGTGAAATCCGGATCCTGTGTCTTCTCATATCAGGGAGCCAAATCGTATGAACTGCGACTCTTATAAAAAGCGATGGGAGATTGGAAAAGGTGCCCGGCGATGTCGACCAAATACCCGCTGGCATGGTTGCCGGAGCCGATTACGTAGTCGATTTGGAAGTTGCTTATTACTCCGCCAGTCTCCAAGCGCTGCCAAGAGCCGGTCGGCAAGGAGTAGGCGGTGATCTTTCCGTTTGGGATCGCAACGGTGCCGGCTGGTTCCTGGCTGGCGCGGCGGAGAGAGTGGGCCATCGCGGATTGGGCGTAGCCCTCGACCTCAGCAGAATGGCAAACCTTGCAGCGACTGGCGCCCTCGGGCTCCTTAACCATGGGTGGCGCCTTCGTCTGCATGTCCGCGGGAGTGGCCTTGCTGCTTTGTGTCTGCGCGAGTCCGGGATACATGAGACCGAGAAGCAGAACAAAGGTCGCCAAGTATCGGATTTTTCGTTCCCCCATAAATCTCTGGCCAATCAGACAAACGTCTGACTTGAGCAAATGCGCTTTCGCGAGACGCCCCGGTGTAGCCTACTCTATCCAAATCAACCGTTGCTGAACACACCCGGCGAGAGAAAAACCGAGCTTTTGCTGTTGTGACTTGGGTTTTCTGGTAAGCTCCTGCGGATGCGTTGGCGCGTCTGTGGGAGCAAAGGAAGTTCCGCCACCTGAGCCACGCCTAGCATGACGGGCCCCGGCTGTAGTGCGGAATTTCTCGCAGCACCATCTCGAACCTGATCTCGGCTCGATCGTGAAGAGTTGGTGCCAGGAGGTTGCAATGCGCTGGTCGGTCCGTCGTCTCGCGGGGAGGGCGCGTGTTATATCTTTGCTTTCCTTCCTCCCGCTCTTGTTCTTCCTCCTGAGCGCCGCCGGTTCCGCGCAGACGGTACGCCGAGGGCCGTCGCCGAGGGCACATCGGCCTCACCATCCTGATTTCTCCGATAGCGGGAGCGTTGAGGTGTCACCGGGAGATTGGTCCCAGCTGGGCCGGTTGCAGCGGTATAAGCCCGAGCCCTTCTGCTGTAGCGATTTTGGCGGCGCGGTTGCGATTTCGGGGGACACGGTCGTCGCCGGAGACACGGAATTTCCACTCAGTCCAGGCGCTTTCGTTTTTGTGAAGCCGCACAGTGGCTGGAAAAACATGCTTTTCACGGCGAAGCTCAACGCTCCGTTAGGCGGACCCTATTTTTTAACCTCATGCGTTGCAATTGACGGCGACACGATCGTGGCAGGCACGGGCGAGAGCGTCGCGTATGTATACGTGAAGCCGGAGGGCGGTTGGTCTGACATGTATCCCACAGCGATTCTTAGTATCGGGGACTTGGAAAATGGATTCGAGTGTTCGGTGGCGATCAGTGGGAACACAATCATCGTGGGGTATACGGTCAACAACCAGTACTCCGGAGCGGTCAATGTATTTGTGAAACCGGCGACTGGCTGGCACGATATGACACCCACTGCGACCCTGACCGCTTCTGATGGACAGCCTTACGATGACTTTGGCATGGCCGTTTCGATCAGCGGCAAGACCGTTGCTGTGGGCGCAACGCAATATGCGGCGGCTGGCAAGGCCTATGTATTCGTTGAGCCACCGGCCGGTTGGACGAGCATGACACAGACTGCTGAACTTCGGGCTAGTGACGCAGCGCAGGGTTCCGAATTTGGATTTTCGATCTCAACCTCCGGTGAAAGTGCTGGTCGGATCTCGGGGCCTCTCTGACCTTGTCGCGGCATACATGTTCGTCAAGCCTGAAGGCGGTTGGGTCGATATGACGGAAACCGCCAAGCTTACACCCGCTGACCGCCGCTCCTTTAGTGGATATGGGGTTTCGGTCGTCGTGAGTGGCAAGACGGCGGTGGTGGGATCGCCGTATCGGTCAAGACGGTCGTTCGGAGAGGCCGGCGGAGCTTACGTATTCACAGAGCCGAGCGGCGGGTGGCGGGATATGACGAGCAGCACGGTAGTAACCGGGTCCGATGCGCGCTATGAAGCCGACTTCGGCACCGCCCTCGCCATGACTGGGAATCTGGTGGTGGGAGCGCCGGGATCTCCTGCAACGTTTGTCTTTGGCCATCCTTAGTTTGTCCGTTGGTCTGCTCGGACGGCTTCGCGGCGGCGGCGAGTTAACGATAAAGAGATGGAGGAGAAGATGTTGAACTCCGACGTGAATGGCAAGCGTTCGATTCCGCGAATCAAGAGTCCAACACCACTCCCGGAAAACCTGAACCGGCGGCTGGCGAGCTATGCGATGGCGGCGGCAGCGGCAGGGGTGGCAACGCTGGCATGCGCGGGTCCAGCGGAAGGTGAACCAGTCTGCAAGAACATTTCGATACAGCTTTCCGATACCACAACCTTCACTCTGAATCCCGGGAAACAGATCGCGGGAGCGTTCAACATCGCGCAGACTACGTTCAGTTCGTTTCCATCGAGCGGCTACTACTATTTCTGGTGGAATCGCGGCTTCTTCACTCCAAACTCGGCGGGTGCGAACGTTCTGGTAGACGATAACGACCTGGTTGCCGATGCGGCGGCTGGAGCCTTGATCGGTCCGGCCGGGAAGTTTGGGAAAGGCCAGTCGTACGGAATGATGTTTACGTACGGCAACGGAACGTGGAGTGATCGCGCCCACGGCACTTTAAAGAAGCATCGGGGAAATCTCAACCTGCGGGACGTCAACTACATCGGTTTTGAGTTTCTGCTGGCCGGGAAGATTCACTATGGGTGGGCACGACTACAAGTGACGTTTGTCCGCCCCCAGTACTACCAAACAAAGGCACACATCCATATTCTCGGCTATGGATATGAGGCCGCGCCCAACACTGCGATCGCGGCGGGCAGTTGCGGGGCAGAGTCGGCGGAGAACACTATCGGCAAAGGCCCCAGTCACGCGAACGGTGACTCTACTGTCGGGGAGACGGGCACAGGATCCAGCGTGCCTAAGAAGGCTACGCTAGGGATGTTGGCGGGCGGCAGCGCAGGGCTTCCGTTGTGGCGCAAAGATTTTGAGCAATAAGGGATCGTGATGGCGCCGGTATTATCCAGGGCGAGGGACCGAAGCCGTGAAGACGCGTCGACTAAAGGTTCGCAATCAACTCGGGCGAGTGGCGGTCCAGATTTTTGCCGCCAATGAACGAATCAACCAGACTCTGATCGAACAACTTGACCCTGACGCCTGGAGAGCGAAACCGCCGGGAAAAGCGCGCAACATTGCGGCGATCTTCACGCATATGCACAATGTGCGCTGTAAGTGGGTGAGGCTGACGGCTCCGCACTTGAAGGTTCCGCGACAGCTGAACCGTGCGGACTGCACGCCGCAGCAGGCCCGGGCAGGATTGGCAGAGAGCGGCGCACGCTGCGGGGAGATGCTTGCGGAGGCGCTGGGCGGTGGAGGACGCGTCGAAAAGTTTCTCAGAGACGGCTGGGCGAAGGCGTGGCCGGCTGGTCCGGAAATGCTGTGCTACATGCTTTGTCACGAGGCGCACCATCGTGGACAGGTGTGCACGCTGGCGCATCAGATGGGATTTCCGTTGCCGAAAGAAGTGGGATACGGCATGTGGAATTGGGAGAAAATGTGGAGAGAGTCTGGGGCGCGGATGGGGCTCGGCGTCGAGTCTTAGGAAATCATTGATGTTGTTTTGTTTCGTCCGGACTCACAAATGAAGAACAGAGATCGCGCCTATCACAATTGACAGGTTTCTGTTCCGGTTGACAAGGTAGGCTGACTCCTGAGCAGCGCTCGGGGGAGAAGCTGTTCAACTAACGTCCCACGACACTCGGAGTCTGGGGCGTTTTGTTTTGTATCAGCGGCGGAGGCGGCAAGGTGATGCGAACAAGCTACGCTAACAGCGGAAGTTGGCTACCGGGGGTCTCGCCGGAATCTTCGGCGGGATCGGCGAACCGGCGGAGCTCGGGATATTTCTGGACGAGGGTTGGCGGGGCCACGACTCGCTTGCCCGTTACCATTGCCTTCAACTCAAGGGCGTTGACTCCGGCCTTGCTCTCGAAGTGATTATTGGTGATCACGTAGGTCGTTTGCGCCTTGGCAGCAACGTTTTCGATGCGTTCTTTCCATCCGGCGAGCTCTTTCTCACCGTAAAGATAGTTGTAGCCGAGCCCGTATCCGTAGTCTTTGGTGGTCTGATCTTTGCCGCAAGCGCCGCGAGGCGCGGGAATATGGCTGAACCACAGCGGCGTGGCCGCGACAATCTTCACCAGCGGTGGATGCTCGGAGTTGACTCCGAAGTCCCTACATTGCCAGTAGCGATAGCCCGCCACCAGGTGGAAGCCTTCATCAAAGGTTTGTGACTGGTGGCGGATCGACAGCGCAATGACCGTCCAGAACAGCGTTGCGAGCAGCAGCGGCAACGTGGTCACTGCGGCTCTTCCAAGGCCTTTCCTCATTTCTGACTGAACTCAGCGATGAACACTCCGAATGCCGGCAGGCTCACCTCGGAGCCCTTTGCCTCCGCACCTGGGGTCGCCAGCAGTGCCGATGGCGAGCCCGCAAGATTGAAGCTGGCTTTCTGGGCCGAACTCGACAGGTTGAGCGCGACCAGCACCGACTTGAGCTCGACCAGCTTTTCTCCCGAA
>Ga0207665_10001481_pt1 | contig 15796 bp, 16 predicted proteins | sample LARL112metaG_FD_184351 | JGI IMG/M metagenome (GOLD analysis project Ga0207665, IMG submission 184351) | Corn, switchgrass and miscanthus rhizosphere microbial communities from Kellogg Biological Station, Michigan, USA - LAR L11-2 metaG... | ecosystem: Host-associated > Plants > Roots >...
CGCCTTCACGACGCGGATGCCGGAGAAGTTCTCCTGCGCGGTCGTCGACATCTCGGAGAACTGCGCCTGCAGCCGCTCGAACTTCACGTGCACGCGCCGACCGATGATCCAGAAGGTCAGCGACACGAGGGGCATGAGCACGACGGAGATGAGCGTGAGCTTGACCGACACGCCGAGCATCGAAATGATCGTGAACGCGAAGGTCATCGTCGTGGACGCGACGTTCATGACCCCGGGTCCCTGCATCTGGCGCACGGCGGAGAGGTCATTGGTCATGCGCGCCATGAGGTCGCCGATGCGCTGATGCTGGAAGTACCCAAGATGCATCCGCTGGAGGTGCGCGAACAGGTCGTTGCGCATGTCGTACTCGACGTACCGGGACGTGTTCATGACGAAGTAGCGCCCGGTGGCGAGGCAGATCGCGACGATGCTGGAGAAGAGGAGCGCGAGCAGGGCCAGCCGCACGATGGCGTCGAGGGTGGTGCCGCGGTTGAGCCCGTCGACGATCTGGCCGATGAAGCGCGGCGGCACGACGGCCGCGACGGACCCAGCGGCGACGGCCAGGATGCCGAGGGCGAGCTGGGTGCGATGCCTGCCGACGTAGTGGAAATAGGTGGCCCGGGCGGAGGTCACTCCAGGTGAAGTCTAATCGGGCCCGTCCGCATCGCCGGTCACATTCCGGACACGGCCTCCGCGCGCACGTGACCACGCGATGCGCGCCCGCCGACCCACGCGATCAGGCAGGCGATCGCGCCGGCGACGAACACCGGCGCGACGCCGTACGCGTCGGCCACCGGCCCGACCAGCAGGAGCGGCGCGAAGCTGAACACCGAGACGAGCATGTTCAGCACGCCGAAGATCCGGCCCCGGATCTCATCGTGCAGATCGGACTGCAGCCGGGTCATCGACGGCACGGTGATGAACGCGTACGACAGGCCGAAGACGAACGCGGTGAGGCTCACGAGACCGACGAAGAACGGGAAGCCGGCGGTCGGTCCGGTCGCGTTGCGAAAGATCACGCCGAGCGGCCGCTCCGCCGCGAGGACCAGGAGGGCGATCGCGGTGACGAGGAGGCCGGTGCCGATCGCGCGGTTCGGCGCGAGCCGGCCGCCGATCACGTTCAGCGCCCCGAGCCCGACGACCACGCCGAGGCCCGCGGGAGCGACGAGGACGACCACGTTCTTCTCGCCGAGACCGAGGACCTCGCGCACGAATCCGGGCGCGAGCGCGCCGGCGACGGCCACGAGCATGTACGTGAGGGCGATGTACACGAGAGACCACACCACCGGCGGGTGTTTCCGCAGGTACGCGAAGGCCTCGCCGACCCCGCCGAGGGTCTCGGCCACCGCCTTCCCCGCGACCGCGACACCGATGATCCGGCCTTCGCGGGTCGCCGGGGCGACGGTCGGGACGGTGAGGCAGAGCAGTGCCGCGCCGGCGAACATCCCGCCGACCACGACGAACAGCGCCTGATAGCCGGAGAGCGCGATGACGATGGGCGCGAGGATGATGAAGCCGACGAGGAATGCCCCGTTGAACGTGAAGGTGAAGAGCGAGTTCGCGACGAGCAGATCGCGCTTGCGCACGATGGCCGGGATCGTCGCCGACTCCGCGGGCACGAAGAAGACCGTGATCGCGGCGACGAGGAAGTTGACGATATAGGCCGTCGTCACGCTCTCGCCGAGCACGAACAGCGGCAGCACCGCGGCTGCCCGGAGGGCGTTGGTGATCACGAGGACGCGTTTGCGGTCGGTGCGATCCACGACCACGCCGGCGAACACGCCGAACACGACCGCCGGCAGGATCGCGAGGAGGATCAGGATCGACGACGACGTGTTGGACTTCGTGATCTCGCCGACCAGCACGATGAGCGCGAACGTCGTGGCGTTCGCGGCCACCTGCGACAGGATCTGCGCGGCCCACAGGGCCAGGAATGCCCGGTTGCGGAAGATGCCGCGTTCCGCGGCGGCCTCGTCCGGCTGGCCCATCGGCCCGCCTATTCGACCGGCGCCAGCGGGCCGCGCTCGACGAACCGCTTGATGTCGCGCTCGAGCTCGCTGCGCGCGATGAGGACCCGCCGGCCGCAGGTCGTGCAGCGCACGCCGATGTCCGCGCCCAGCCGCACGATCCGCCAGGTATCGCCGCCACACGGATGCGTCTTCCGCAGCACGACGACGTCGTCCATGTACAGGGGCAGCGGCGGCTTCGGCATCAGGACGCGCAGTCTAGGAGCGGCGCTCAGCGCTGGACCGCGACCGCCGGCATGTCGATCGTCGTTTCTTTCGTCACGGTGAAGCGGGTCTTCGGGTAGATGAGCTCGAACTGGCCCTCGATGCCACCGGTGCGGGTGATCGCGACGTAGACGACATCGCTCGCGCCGATCGCCTTCACCGTCCACGGTCCGTTCAACTGCCGGCCGTCCAGGAGGATCGTGCGGTCGGGGCCCGGCCCGTACCACGAGCGCGCGCCGACGCGCACGTCGTTGACCGAGATGGCCTCGGCGCCGGCGTTGCGGAGCTCGTTGGTCAGGTCGCTCATCGCCCGGTCGTCGAACGCGCCGTCGATCTTCACGCTGATCCCCTGCCCGCGCGCGGCGCTCAACGCCGCGAAGATCTTGAGCTGATCGATCTCGCGCTGGCTCTCGCTGAGCGACCCCTGGCCGCTGGCGACGGACTCGCGCGCCGTGGTCACGCGCAGCCGGAGATCGAAGATCTCGTCGCGCAGCGAGTTGTTGCGGTCGGACAGATTTGCGATGAGCGTCGTGAGCGAGGATGGCGTTTCCAGCTGCAGGCTCCGGGAGTAGACGTCCTGCGAGCGGAACTGCGCGACGACGAGGATGCCGAGGAACAGCGCCACGACCGTGGCGGCGATCCCTCCGGCGTTCGATCTCACTGCGGGATCGCGACCCGCACGGTCAGCGCGCCGTCATACGCCGGGACGTTGATCGCGTTCGCGCGGGTCACCCGGAAGCCCAGACCCTGCACGTCGCGACGAGCCTTGATGTCGCGCAGCTGGCTCGGATCGTCGAACGCGCCGAGGACGCTGTTCTGCGGCCCGATGACGGCGATGTTGAACGGCGGCGAGAGCAGCGTTCCGTTCACCATGATCGTCGAGCCGACGCAATACACGCTCGTGCTCGAGACCACGCGCTGCGCGTTCACCGAGATCGCCTGCGCGCCGCCGCGCCACGCGGTGTTGAGGATGTCCGTGAGGTCGGTCGAATGGCAGATCGCCTGATCGAGGTTCGCCGCGCCGGCGGCCACCGTGTGCGAGTCGTCCAGCTGCACCATCACGCCGTCGCCGGTGAGCGGGCTGAGCCCGGCCTGGGCCTTCAGTACCGCCAGCTCCTTCTCGAGCTCGCTTGCGGCGCCGCTCTGCGACGACGCGTTGGTCTGGATCGTGTCGAGCTGCGCGCGGAGATCCTGGAGCTGGGCCTTGAGATCGTCCTGCTCCTTCTGGAGTGCGAGCGCCGCGTCGGTGAGCGGCGCGTTGTAGCGGACCGCGATCTCGCTGCGCTCCTGCTGCCCCTGCCACTGCGCGCTCACGAGGAAGCCGAACAGCACCGCCGGGATGAGCAGGGCGAACGCGTGCTGGAGCCGCTGGCGCCGCCGGTCCGGGGTCGCGGCGAGGGTCGTCACCGCTCAAGTGTCACACGCGCGAGCAGCCGGTCGAGCTCCGCCTGCTCGGCCGGTGTGACATTCTCGTCGCGTTTCCGCCACTCGATCACCGCCGGGAGCACGGCGGCCGATCCGGGCTCGGCCGCGGCCGCGACGAAGGTGTCGAGGAACCGGTCGCGCAACGTCCGGAGGATCACCGGCATGAGACCGGGGCCGTCGATCGTCGAAGTCTTCCCGATCACGTACATGAGCGCGACGTCCGCCTCGCCGGGTCCGTTCGCGGCGTTCGCCCAATCGATGACGACCGGGCCGCGCGACGTCATCAGGACGTTGCGCGGATGCAGGTCCAGGTGCAGGAGCGATCGCGGCTCACCGAATCGGGTCGGAAGCCCTGGCATCGGCGGCAGGGCGTGCAGGCGGCGATGGAGGTCCGCGAGGATCCGCGCGTACCGTCCGGCGTTCCACGGGCGAAGCAGGGCCTGCATCTCGGGCCCGTCCAGCTTCTCGAGGACGAGGTCCGCTCCGCTCGCATCGTGCAGCGCGGGCACGGGATAGCCGTGCGCCGCGGCGTAGCGGAGCAGGTCGGCCTGCTTCGTCGCGGGCCGGCCATCCTTGTGGCGGCGCAGGACGCGCCCGTCGCCGAGGTCAAAGACATCGGCGTCGCGGCCGCTGGCGAGAAGTCGCATCTTGCGCGAAGAATGAGCCTTCCGTGCGCGAACGGGATGAACGGCCCTCCGGGCCGTGGGGCTGTGTCCGACCGCCTTGGCCGCTCGCTGCGCTCGCGGCCAGCGGTCGGCAGCCCCAGAATTGCCGGAGGCAATTCTGGGGCTGTAGCTCAGGGGACAGAGCAGGGCCGTCCTAAGGCTCGTGTCGTGGGTTCGATTCCCACCAGCCCCTCTCGCGCGGAGGCCGCCGAGCGCGGTGCAACACCACGGGTCGTACTACCGGTTCCGGAGCGGGTACCGCTCATCGATCGGTCGACCACGTCCTACGCACACATGAAGTACGTGGTCGTGCAGCAGACATCGCAGTAGCCAGCGACGAGCTCACGCACGATCGACGCCGAGCCGAGCGAGGAGAGCTGCCGCACGAACGCGTGGCAGCCCGGGCACTCAGCGTGGCCGGCGAAGAGCGTTGATCGGTCGACGATCACGTTGCCGGTCCGTACCTCAGGCCGGAGTCGGTGACGTGAGGCGGTGGGTGCGGCCGGGACGGATGTGGAGAGCAGAAGCGTCAATGAAATTCCCCCCGATGCGTCTGATCGACTCTGTACAAGGGGACTAACGCCTCGCTCGACTGCTCGACCGGTTCGTTACCCGATCGTTGGAAACCGACCGGAAGAAACGCGGAGATCGCGGATCGGCAGCTCGGTGATCGGCCCGCCGGGTTCGGTCCCCCGGTTCGGTCAGCGGAAGCGGACTTGTGTAACGTCACGAACATCAACGGTCCCACCACTCTGCCGTCGGAACACCCCTCCGCATGAACGCGCCCGCTGAGCGAGATTGGAGCCGCAGGGCCCTCGTCTGGCTGATCGCCTTCAAGGTCGCAGTCCTCGTGCTGTTCTTCGATCCGGCAGGCAGCGTTCCGTTCGACCTGCCGAAGTCCCTCGCCAGCCGTGCGATCGAATGGGTCGAGGCAGGTCTCGGGCTCGGGCTGCTCCTTGCGTACGGGCGCGCCGGCGTGCCTCGCACGCGGCTGCACGCCGGCGTCGCCGGGGTCGCGCTGATGACCGCCGTCGCCGCGCCGTTCGCGGCCGTGCCGTTCGTCGCGGTCTTCGGAGAGCAGGACCGGTATCTGGGCTTGACGTTCCTCCTCGACATGGTCCTTCTGTACCTCGCGGTCGCGATCGCCGTACGGACCCATCGCGACGTCGAAGTCCTGCTCGGCGCGATGGTCGTTGCCGGGATCGTCGACGGCGGCTACGCGCTGATGCAGGTGCTCGGCCTGGATCCGTTCGCGTGGGCAGCCGACGCGAGAGGTCGCCCGTTCGCGACATTCGGGAACCCTGACCAGTTCGGCCACTTCATCAGCGTGCTGTTCGGCGTGCTGGTCGGTGCGGCGGTGGGCGCGACGACTGCGGGCCGTCGCGCCGTCGCCGTCGCGAGCTCCGCCGGCGCGCTCGGCCTTGCGGCGGTCGTGGCGACGCGCGGGGCACTCGTCGGCATCGTGGCCGCGGTCGCCGGGATCGTCGCCGCACGCCGGCCAACTCCGCGCGCCGCGCTTGCCGCGCTCGGGCTCTCGATCCTCGTTCTGGCTGCGCTGCTGGTGACCCCTCTCGGGCAGCGCGCCGTCGCCACCGTCGAGAGTGGTGTGCTTCCAGATCGGATCCCGCTCTGGGCGATCGCTGGCCGGGCCACACTGGCCAGACCGCTGCTCGGGTACGGTCCCGATAACTTTCGCCCGGCCTTCGTCGGGAATCGCGCCGCCGACAGCCTCGCGCTCCTCGGTGCCGGGCCGCAGACGTCTGCGCACGACTGGGTACTCGATGCCTCGGCCATGACCGGTCTGCTCGGCCTGGGCGCCCTGCTCGTCCTGGTCGGCCTCGGCACGATCGAGCTCCTGCGGCTCGCCCGCACGCGTCCGGCGATCGGGACGGCGCTGCTCGGGGGCTGGTCAGCGTACTGGGCGAACGGTCTGGTGGACGTGGGATCGGTCGCCGTCGGCTGGTTCCCCTGGCTCGCGCTGGGGGTCGCAGCCGCGCTGGGCGGCCGCCGATCCGCCGGCGTGGCGCGGCGCGTACCGCGTTGGCTCGGTGTGGCGATCGGGATCGTCGCCGCCGTCGGGATCGCCTCCGGCGCGCGGGCGTTCATCGCGAACGAGGAGGTGTGGGCCTCGGCTCAGGCGAGCCACTTCGGCGATGCGGAGGCGGCGGTGACCCTCGCCGATCGTGCCGCCGCGCGTGACGGCGGCCGGGCGGATCACTGGAACCGGCTCGGTCTCGCGCTCGAGTCGGAGGGCCGCTTGACGGAGGCTGCCGCCGCCTACCGGACTGCCGCATCGCGCCAGCCATACGAACCGGTGTACTGGGCCAATGTTGCGCGCGCGCTTGCCCGCGATGCTCCGCCGGGGGCCGTCGGCGGGCAGAACGATGCCATCGCCGCCGCGCGGCAGGCCATCGCGGTCGATCCCAACACGCCGTTCGGACACTTGGTCCTCGCCGAGATCGCCACGCAATTCGGGAAGTGTGATCTGGCCCGGAGCGAGGCGGCCGAAGCCGCTGCACTCCAACCGGGTCTCGACGACGCGATCGCTCGCGCCGCCGCCTGCCGCTAAGTACCAAAGGACCGGAGCGCCTCGCGCCCCGGTCCTTTGGATCGTGTCGCGGTGTGGCGTGCGCTTACTGCGTTGCCTTGGCGCAGCCTGGGGGCGGCGTCGCGCCCGGACGGCCGGGCGGCCCGCTGTGCACGTGGTTCGTGTCGCCACAGCCCCAGCCGGGCTTGGTCCCGGTGGTGCCGGCCTGATTGGTCTCCTGCCCTGAAGAGACCGTGGTGGTCGTTTCGGTGTTCGTCTCGGTGTTCGCGGTCGTCTGGTCGGATCCAGACTTCCCGTTCGACGCGATCGTCGAGGGGTTCGAGCCGCCGGTCAGGGCCCCGAGCACCGCGCTCGCCACGGCGCTCGCCTGGTCGGGCAGGCTCGGAGCGGCGCCGAGCGCCGCGGGGATCGTTGCGTCCTGGTTCGAATCCGTGGATTCCGCGCCAAGGGCGGCGGAACCGAGCGCGAGCACGAGCGTCGCGCCCACCACATAGGTCCAGAGCCTCGGTTTGGTCACTGACTACCTCCAACTGCGAAGATGCGTGACTTCAGCTTCCGTGCGGGCAGGCTCAAGCCATCCCGCCGTCCGGTCTGACTCGTTCAACGCCCTGCCGCCCTTGACGTTAGGCCCATTTTGCGAGATGCGGAAACGAGCCCCCGCTTGGCCGCCCGAGGCCGCCGGAGGAGGGCCCCCTAGCATGCCGCGCGTGAGCCGGACCGGGTGGACCGTGGTCGCGGTCTACACGACGCTGTCGCTCGCCCTCGGCGGCCAGTGGATCGCCGCGAAGCTCGGCGTGTCGGCCGTCCCGGCGTTGGAGCTCTCGACCATGCGCTTCGCGATCGCGAGCGTCGTGCTGCTCGCCGCGTGCGCGATCAGGCGGACGCCGATCCCGCTGCGCAGCTGGCGTCCGATCCTCGCCGCGGCAGCGTGTGGCGTCCTCGGGTTCAACACCCTCGCGTTCGTCGGCCTGAGCTACACGCCCGCGTCCGACAGCGCGCTCATCATCCCGACCGTCATCCCGCTCGCGACGGGGCTGTTCGCCACACTGATCCACGAACGGATCACGCGGCTCAAGCTGCTCGGGTTCGCGATCGCGAGCATCGGCACCGCGCTCGTCATCATCGGCGGTCAGCAAGCCGGCGCCGACGCGTCGTCGCTGCGCCTGCGCGGCGACCTGATGGAGCTCGGCGCGGCAGCGGGCTGGGCGGCGAGCCTGACGATCGGCGCGGTCGTGCTCCGCACGGAGAGCGTGCTCGGATACGTCACCTTGATGGTCGTCCTCGGGACCGCGCTCATCGCGCCGCTCGGCGTGCTCGCGCACGGATACCGAGATGTGCCGTCGTGGCCTCCGGAGACGTGGATCGCCGCGGGATCCCTCGGGGTCATTTCCACCGCCGTCGCGTTCGTCCTGTTCTTCTGGGCGGTGCATCGGTTCGGGGCGAGCCTCGCGGCGATGGTCTCCTACCTGACGCCCGTCTCGAGCCTCATCCTCGCGTTCGTCTTCCTCGCCGAGCGCCCGCTCCCGCTGCAGCTGGCCGGGGGCGCCGTGATCGTGCTCGGCGTGCGCATCGCGGCGCGCCGGCCGGCTGCGCCGGCACGGCGAGCGACCGCCGCCGCGTGACCGAGGGCGCGCTCAGCGCCGGGTGCGAGTTGGGACGGCCGGAGCTCGCAGAAGCGCCGGCGCGACCGGGATGAGGATGCGGACCGGGGCGGGTGCCGTCGTGGCGATCGGTGCGGGTGCGTCCGGAGCCGCGAGCGGCGCGGATGGCGCGAGCACCGAAGCGGGCAGGTGCGTGAACAGCACCGCCCCGACGGCGAAGCTGCCCACCGTCCAGGCGAGGTAGAAGGGCCACCGCCGCTCAGGGGCAGGCGCGGGGTCGAGATCGGTGAGCGAGCCGGAGGTCATCGGCGGGGATAACGGCAGCGGCGATGGCCTGTCACGTCCGTCCTACAGCGGGACAGGGCGTTCGGTTCCGGCGCTAGAAGTGGACCGCCTGCGCCGCATCCAGCAGCGGCCCGGGAACGAAACCGGCGGCCAGGACGGCGATCGCGATGACCACCGCGACGGCGGTACCCACGCGCATCCGCGCCGGCGCGATCGCATCGAGCCGTGGCGCGGCAAAGCACGCGAGCACGAGCCGCCCGTACCCAACGGCGCTTGCGACGGTCGCACCAGCGGCGACAACGACGAGCCAGAGGAGGTCCGCGCGGACCGCCGCCTCGAGCACGTAGACCTTCGCGAGGAAGCCGACGGTCGGCGGGACGCCGACGAGCCCGACCGCGAGCAGACCGAGCGCGAGCACGACGATCGGCCGCCGGCGCGCGAGCCCGGCGAGATCGTCGAGCACCGGCTCCCGTTGCGGCAGGATCGCGATCACCGCGAAGAGGCCGAGCGCCTGCGCGGCGTAGACGGCGAGCGCGAACGCGGCCGCCGGCAGCGCGCCGCTCGCGGTGGCCGCGGCGACGAAGCCGAGCTGAGCGATGGTCGCGTACCCGATGATCCGGCGCACGCGGCGCTCGGCGATCGAGGCGATGCCCGGCAGTGCGAGCGCGACCGCCGCGAGCGACGCGAGCGAGACCTGCCAGTCCAGCCCGACCTCGCCGGTCGAGGTGACCGCGACGAGCCGCAACAGCGCACCGCTGATCGCGACGTTCGTCACGACCGACCACCGATGGCCCGGTGCCGTTGCGACGTGCGAGACGAGGCCCGCGAGCGTGAGGCCCAGACCCGCGAGGTAGAGCGGGTTGTGGGTCGCCCGGCCGAGGCCGAGGTAGCCCGTCTCGCCGGTCGCCGCATAGAGCAGCGCGATCCCGTAGAGCGCGACCGCGAAGCCGGTCGTCCCGAGCAGGAAGTGCCGCACCGCGCCCTCGTCGCCCGCCGGCGCCGTGCGGCTGGTCAGCACGTAGAGCGGGATCGTCAGCAGCGCGAGCCCGACGAACAGGACGACGAGGTCGACCGCCAACACGACGACCACCGCGCCGCACGCGCTCAGCAGCGCGAGCGCCGGCTCGTCCTTCGACCGCGCGATCCGTCGCGGATCGGCGGCGGCGAGCACGCACGACACCGCGGTGACGATCCCGATCAGCGCGACGAAGAACACGCTGGCGCCATCGCGGGCGACGCTCGGCGATGCGCCACCGGTACCGTTCGCGAGCGCCGACCCCGCGACCGCGACGGCGGCGAGCGCACCCACCCAGGCGAGGATCCGCGGGCCGATCCGCCGCGGGATCGCGAGGATCGTCGCGACCGCGGCGCCACCGGCCAGGATGAGCGCCGGGACGATCGCGAACACCTCGGCAGCGTTCATCGCCGCAGCTCGGTGAGCGCCGCCGCCGTGCGATCCGCGAGATCGCTGACGGAGCGCGGCACCACGCCCACCACGAGGGCGAGCGCGACCAGCGCGACGATCAGCCCGCGCTCACGCCATCCGACATCGTGCCCGCGCGTCGCGGCGGGGCCGAAGAACACGGCGCGTAGCACGAATGCGCCGCACGCCGCGAGGACGATCGGCACCAGCGAGGCGAGCAGGCCGATGCCCGGCGAGACCGCAAAGGCCGCGGCGAGGATCGCCAGCTGGCCCGGTGCGCCGCTCGTGCCCGGCACCCCGATGAGCCCGACGATCGCGAGAACGAACAGCGCCATGAGGACGGGAGCGCGTGCCCCAAGGCCCCCCGGTCCGAAGCCGAACGAGCCGATCCGCCGCGCGAGCGCCGTCGCGAGCAGGACGAGGATCGCGACGACGAGACCGTGCGAGACGCTCGCGATCAATGCTCCCGCGAGACCGCCGGGGGTCGCGAGGAACACGCCGACGGCGATGAGGTCGAGCTCCGCAAGGCTCGCGTACGCGATGACCATCCGGGTGTCTCGTTGCCGGGTCGCGAGGATCGCGCCGTACAACGCGCCGACCGTCGCGAGCGCGAGGAGGTACGGCTGCAGATCGGCCATCCCGCGCGGGAACAGCGGTAGGCAGACGCGCGCGATCGCGTACACCGCTGTCTTCGAGATGATGCCCGCGAGCACCACGGCCATCGGCGCCGGCGCCGCGATGTATGCGCGCGCGAGCCACGCGTGGAACGGGAAGAGCGGCAGCCGCATCGCGAACGCTGCGAGGAACAGCAGCGCGAGCACCACCTGGCTGCTCTCAGCGAGGCGGTAGCCCGTCAGTGCGGCGAACGAGAACGTGTGCGCTCCCACCCCGAGGGCGAGGATCCCGGTGAACAGGAGCGCGCTGCCGGTCAGCCACATGACCGCGAGCCGACAGGAGACCGCGCGGCGATCCGCGCCGCCCCAGCCCCACAGCAGGAGCGCGAGCGGCACGAGCAGGGCCTCATGCGACGCGAAGAACAGCAGAAGGTCACGCGATACGAACACGCCGGCGACGGCCATCTGCAGGAGCGACCAGAGCGCGAAGTACGCGCGCGGGCGTGCGACCGCGCCGGACGCAGCCGCCCCCGCGGCGAACAGGACCCCGCTCAGCAGCAGCATCGCCGCGGACCAGCCATCCCAACCCACCGCGAGCTGCGCGCCGAGCGGCGCGGCCCAGTAGTAGAGGTCCACCGGCCCACCGCCGACCCCGAGCCACACCGCGGCCGCGACGGACACCGCGGTCAACAGGCCGGAGAACACCGCGAGGACCCGCGCGAAGCGTCCGATCGGCAGCGCGCACGCGGCCGCGACGAGGAGCGGGATGAGCACGACGCCGACGACCATCACCTGGCGCTCCACGTCCAGAAGGCGAGCAGCACGACGGTCCCCGCGAGCAGCAGGACCTGTTGGGCCTGCGCGCCGGCGGGGCTCGCGCCCCGCATCGCGTCCGACGCGCGCCGCGCGAGGGCACCCACGCCGCCGAGCATCCGGTCGTTCACGCGCTCGGCGCCTTGATCGAGCTCACGGGCGGCCGAGCGGAACGGGATCACGACGGCACGGGTGAACAGCGCGTCCACGCCGAAGCCACCCCGGGCCCAACGCATCGCGCGCTCGATGCGGGCGGCGCGCGCGAGACCGTGGCGGTACGCGAGCCACCCGGCGATCGCCGACGCCAGCACGACCGCGAAGGTCGCGCCGAGCAGCCACACCGGAGCTTGGTCGGCAGGCCCGCTCCCGATCGGCACGAACCCGGCGCTCACCAGGGCGCCGAACGCAAGCGCACCGATCGCGAGCAGGATCAGGGTCACGTCCTGCAGCCGGCGCGGCGCATCGGTCGCGCGCACGGCAGCGGGCGGCGCCGCGAACATGAGCGCGAAGAGCCGCGCGCCACCGAACGCCGACGCCGCCACGGCGAGGAGCGTGAGCGCGGTGAGGAGCGCATCGCTTTCCGAGAACGCCGCGCTCACGATCGCGGCGATGCCGAAGAACCCCGCCGCGGGCGGGATGCCGATGAGCGCCAGCGTGCCGACGCCGAATGCTCCGGCGGTCCAGCGCATCCGCCACCCGATGCCGCCGCGGCGCGCGAGATCAGATTCGTCGCCGGTCGCGCGCCGCACCGAGCCCGCACCGAGCACGAGCACCGCCTTCACGACGGCGTGCGCGATGAGCTGGAAGCGCGCCGCGAACAGGGCGCCCAGGCCGGCTGCGACGAACATGAGGCCGACCTGCGAGATCGTCGACCAGGCGAGTACCCGGCGGACGTCACGCTCCGCGATCGCGACCAGCGCCGCTCCGAACGCGGTGACCCCGCCGATGATCGCGGCGGCCTGCAGCACGTCAGGCACGAGGACTGATCGCAACCGCATGAGCAACACGACGCCGCCGGTCACCGCCACGGTCTGCAGGAGCGCGGACACCGGCGTGGTCGCTTCGGTCGCATCGGGAAGCCAGCCGTGCAGCGGCGCCTGCGCGGACTTGGCGAGCGCCCCGATCAGGATCAGGACGCTGGCGACGATCGGCCCGCCGCCCACGGCGGTGCCGTGCTCGAGCGCGACGCCGCTGAGCTGGGCGATGTCCACGGTGTGGAACTCGGTGAGGAGCAGCAGTGTGCCGGCGACGAGCGCCCCGTCCCCGATGCGGTCGATCAGGAAGAGCTTCGAGGCGGCCGCGGCCGCAGCGGCGTGATCGCGATGATGCCCCACCAACAGATAGGCCGCGACGCCCGCAAGCTCCCACCCTGCCACAACGAGGAGGAGGTTCGCGCCGAGTGTGATCAGGAGCATTCCGGCGACGAGGAGCGAGAACGCGGAGAAGTACCGCTGCAGCCCGCGATCGCGCGCGAGGTAGCCGATCGAGTACAGCGCGATGAGCGCCGCGACGCTGGAGAGCGCGAGCGCGACCGCGAGCATCGCGCTGTCGACGGTGAGCGCCAGGTCCGCGCCCGGGAGCGGCAGCCAGGTCGCGATGAACGCATCGACCGTCGGGCGGTCCCGCAGGGTCGCGATCATCGACGCGCCCGCACCGAACGAGAGGAGCAGCGCGACCGTCGTGACGATGCCGAGCATCCGCCGGCCCAGCCGGCCGCCGACCACCGCGATCGCGACCGCATTCGCGAGCGGGATCGCGACCACCATCGCGAGGGTCACTCGGGCCGCCGGATGCGGGAGATGAGCGCGTATCCGACGATCGCCTGCGCCGCGGTGACGACGATCGCGAGGATCGCGGCGATCTGACCGTCGAGCTCTCGGAATCCCACGCCCGCGGCCGCGAACGTGAGCGTCGCGGCGGCGACCATGAGCTCGACGCCCACGAGTCGGCCCGCCGCCGACGTTCGGATCACCGCGCCGACCGCCCCGACCGCGAACAGGACCGCCCCGAGGGTGAGATAGGCGGCCGTGGTCACGGCAAGGACGGCCGATCGCGCCGCGCGGCCCGCGCGGTGACCAGCCCCGCGATCAGGACCACAAGCGTTCCGCCGGCCGCGACCGCGGCGCGACCGGTGAGCAGATCGCCGAGCGCGGCGAGGTCGTATCCGTCACCCGACCGGACCGAGACGTTCACCGGGACCTCTCCGAGCACGATGGCGACGGCCAGGAGCGCCAGCAGCGTCGCGCCCAGCGCGAGCGCGGCCGCGGCCACCGTCGGACCGTCGGTCGCGTGGATCCGCGATGCCGGGACGGTCAGGTGCACGAGGAACGGCAACGTCGAGAACAGCGCGACCACGATCACCGCCGCCGAGACCGCCGGTGCGGCCAGCCCGGCGTAGAGGACCGCCAGCCCCAGGAGCGTGACGGCGAGCGCGACACCGGCTATCCGGGGATCGCGATGGGCGACCGCGGTGACCGCGCCGGCGATGCAGACCGCGCCCGCGAGGGTGAAGACGATCTGGTCCACGCTCATCGCGCTGGAGTGTCGCGCACCGCGTCAGGTCGCGTCGGCTAGACTGAGTGCTCCGCACGGGGTGTAGCGCAGTTTGGTAGCGCGCTGGGTTCGGGACTCAGAGGTCGAGAGTTCAAGTCTCTCCACCCCGACTCGACGGATCGGCCGCTAGGCCGTTCGTGTCTCCCGGCGCTTCATGCCGAAGCGGCAGCCGGTGTCTTCGAGATCCACCGCGAGCCATTCGCCGTTCACGAGCGCCTCGACGCGGTAGCCGTCGCCCTCGTCCCGGTCGATCGCGCGGAGCATCTCTTCGGGCGCGCGCAGGACGACCCACACCTTGCTGTCGCCATCCGGCCGGGCGTGGCTCTTGCGGCCGGCGGGCATCGGGATGCACCGGCGGGTCTCGAGGATCTCATCGCGGAACATGAGCCGCACCTTGTCCGGAAGGACCTCGTCGGTGCCACCTTCGAGCTGCAGCCACGCGGCCTCGCCGTCGTCGTGCAGGCACGTGTAGAACACGACGCGGGTTTGGTGCGCGATCGGCAGCTGGACGACCTTTGTCTCGGCGGGCGCGGTCCAGGGATCGACCTCATCGTGGCGCTCCACCGTCGGCTCGGCGATGGGGTCGACCCGCTGGCGCGACCGCTCCAGCAGGTCGGGCAGCTGCGCCTTGACCCGGACCACCGCATCGGTGAGCTTCTGGACGCGCCCGAGGGTCTGAGCGGCGTAATGCAGCTCGGCCGTCGCGAGCTCGAGCTCGCCGCGCGGCAGGAGGAACTCGACGTAGCGGACGTACTCATGGGCCGCACCGTCGAGGTCGCCGCCGGTCGCGAGCGCGGCCGCGAGACGGCGATGGACGCTCTGGTCGACCGGATCCATGGCCACCGCGGACCACAGGACGGCGAGCGCGGCGACGCGGTTCCCGTGCTGCGCGAGGAGGGCGGCGCCCTCCTTCAGCCGCTCGAGATCCGCGCGCCGGTCGCCCTCATCTGGGGTCGCGACCACACCATCCAGCGGAGTCATCCCACTCAGTGTCTGTGGCCGGTCAATTCGTCAGATGAACTAGGCCGATCGGGTGAACGCTCGCTCGGCCACTTCCAGGGCGTGCGCCGGGAGGTGCACGTCCGCATGTGTTCGCAGCAGCATGGCGAAGGGAACCGGCCCGTCCACCAGTACGCGTCGCCCGTCGACGATCCGCGCCGGCACGGCGGTCGCCCCGTCGCTGGAGCTCAGCTGGGACACGATCGCAACCAGCGCCGATCGGCTTCGGCGGAGCTCGTCCACGAGCGCGCACCGGTCACCGATGCTGTCGGCGATGGCCCGGCGGTACGCGTCGCTGCCGAGGAACTCCGCGTCGTACGTCGCGGGCTTGCCGTACATGAGCTTCGTTCCGAACAGGATCCGCGCGGCCGTCTCGGTGAGCAGGCGATCGGTCCCGATCACGTGCGCCGCCACGAGGCGGGCCGACCAACCCGCGCATTCGGACTCCTCGGCCTCGACGACGTGGGCCTCGAACGCCTCGTGCGCCGCGACGAACGCGACGGTGTCCATCCCACCCCTAACACCGGAACGGACGCCGCCCTTCCGGGCGGCTCAGCGGCTCCCGACCGCCAGGACGCCCAGCGCGGCAGGTGCGGAGGCGAGCGTGCCGAGCGGCTTGCCGGTCGCGGCTTCGACCTT
>Ga0207665_10001483_pt1 | contig 15773 bp, 14 predicted proteins | sample LARL112metaG_FD_184351 | JGI IMG/M metagenome (GOLD analysis project Ga0207665, IMG submission 184351) | Corn, switchgrass and miscanthus rhizosphere microbial communities from Kellogg Biological Station, Michigan, USA - LAR L11-2 metaG... | ecosystem: Host-associated > Plants > Roots >...
CCGCCGTGACATGCGATCCGAAAGAATCGTTCAGCGTGGTGGTGACGGCCACAGCATTCCCCGCGGGATCAACGACGGAGTAGTGCGTGGTGTTGTTCGGTTCCTTGACGGGCGGCGGCAGCAGAGGATGTGCCGCGGCATAGGTTTCCAGTTCGTTGAAGACGGCGGGGCGGCGAAGATCTTTGCTCGGGCTCGCGTGGGCTGGATCGATGGAGTCGCGCCAGCCTGCGGCGTAGCGCTTGTCGATGAGTTGCGCGACCGGAATTTTTGCAAAGTCGGGATCGCCGAGGAATTCTGCGCGATCGAAGAAGGCGCGACGGAAAGCTTCGGTGGTCAGGTGGATGGCATCGGCGGAACGGTTACCGTATTTGTTGAGGTCGTAGCCCTCGAGGATGTTGAGAATTTCAAGAAGCGCGATGCCGCCGGAGGACGGTGGAGGCGCGCTGATGACGTCGTAGTCGCGATAGGTGCCGCGAATGGGCTTGCGCTCTTTAACTTCGTAGCTCGCAAGATCGCCTGCAGTGATGAGGCCTCCGCCTTTCTGCACGGCGGCTGACAATTCCTTCGCGAGGGCACCGTGATAGAAGTCGTCGGGATTTTTTGCGATGCGCTCGAGTGTGCGCGCCAGGTCGGGCTGGCGGAGGATGTCGCCCGGCTGGTAGGGGTTGCCGTCGCGCTGGAAGATCCGCTTGGATTCCGGGAAATGGCCTAGTTCGGAATCGCGAAGATCCTCGGCGTCTTCGTACGTGAGGGCAAATCCTTCGCGGGCGAGTTTGATGGCGGGGGCCATCACCTGCGCGAGCGGCAGCTTGCCGTATGTCTTCTGGGCGAAGGCGAGACCGGCGACCGATCCTGGGACCGCAATGGCTTTGTATCCGAGCAGGCTGGCGTTCTCGATGACGTTGCCTTGCGCGTCGAGATACATGTTGGCAGTCGCGGCGGCGGGAGCTTTTTCGCGGTAGTCGAGGAAGTGCACCGCGCCGTCGGCCATGCGGATGAGCATGAAGCCTCCGCCGCCCAGGTTGCCGGCTTGCGGAAAAACCACTGCCAGTGCAAAGCCAGTGGCAACGGCGGCGTCGACGGCATTGCCGCCAGCTTTCATCATGTCGACGCCGGCTTGTGAGGCCAATTCATTCGCGCTGACGACCACCGCATGCTGAGCGTGGTAGGGACGCAGTCCGGCCGCATAGGCAGCCGTGCCGAGCCAGAACATCAGCGGGAGAACTAGCAGCTTGCGGTGAAAGCGCATGCGTGTGGAAAGCCTTTGGAGACGGCGCCAGATCTGATCGTGAAACTTCGAGGCTAGCCCAGCGCGCAAGCGACAGTCAAATCCGGAGGGTCACGCCTCGCTGAGTTTCTTCTGCATGTCTTCGAGGACTACGTTCTTGGTCTCGGGATAGAAGAGTAGCACGATGAAGAATTGCAGGACCATCATGCCGGAGAACAGCACGAAGGGCGCCGCCTTGGAATGCACGGCAATGATGGGAAACGTCCAGGAGATGAGGGCGTTCATCACCCAATGCGTGGAACTGCCCAGGCTCTGTCCGCGGGCACGCACCGCGGTGGGAAAGATTTCGCTGAGGTAGACCCAGATCACTGCGCCCTGCGAGAAGGCGAAAGACGCGATGAAGCCGATGAGCAGCCAGACGAGCAAGGCTTCATGGTGGCCGGTCCAGAAGATGGTGGCGGCGCCCGCCAGGGTGAAAGCCATTCCAACGGCGCCGATGAGCAGGAGCGTGCGGCGGCCGACGTGATCGATGATCGACATGGCGAGCATCGTGAAGAGCAGGTTAGTCGCGCCGATGGCTACGGCCTGCAGGTCCGAGGAGACTTTGCTGAATCCGGCGCGGGCGAAGATGTCGTTGAGGTAGTAGAGAATCGCGTTGATTCCGGAGAACTGGTTGAAGATGGCGATGGAGAATGCGAGGAACAGCGGCAAGCGATACTTCGCCTGGAACAGGCGTTCCTGCCCCTGGCTCTTCTCCTGTTCGAAGGCTTCGTTCATGGCGCGCAGCTCGGAGTCGATGTTCTCTTCCCCGATGGCTTCAAGAACGGAGCGGGCTTCGGCGGTGCGGCCCTTGCGGGCGAGCCAGCGCGGGCTGCGCGGGATTCCGAACAGCATCAGGAAGAACAAGGCGGCGGGCAGCGCGGAAATGCCGAGTTTCCAGCGCCACTCGGCCGGGCCGCCTTGCAAAGAAAGACCGACCACGTAGTTCGAGAGATAGGCGATCAGAATTCCGGCGACGACGTTGAATTGAAATAATCCGACCAGGCGGCCGCGCCATTTGGCGGGCGCGATTTCGGTGATGTACATGGGGCCGAGGACGGAGGAGCCGCCGATGGCGAGGCCTCCGATGAAACGGGAGAACAAAAGCAAATACCAATTCGTCGCGAACGCGCAGCCCAAAGCCGAAATCAGATAGAAGATCGCCATCACGCGCAGGCTGTCGCGGCGTCCATAACGGTCGCCAGGGATACTCGCGAGCAATGAGCCGAAAACCGTTCCCCAGAGCGCCACAGATACGGTGATACCGAGTCCGTTGGGCGAGAGCTGGAACGCAGTGGTCAGAGCGGCCGTGGCACCGGCAATGACAGCCGTATCGAACCCGAATAGCAAACCACCCAGAGCCGCGACCACCGTGCTCTTCACCAGCGTCGTGTTCAGCGCCATGCACTATCCCCCGCGAGAGGCGCCCCGATGCGAGCGCTTGGGTTGCGATAAATATGTTCGGCTAAAACCAATGAACCCAGGACTCCAGCACGATTGCCGAGTTCCGGAGGCACCACGTAAGTATCAATTCCCTCGAGCAGCGCGGACGCGTTGATGTAGCCGTTCAGCAGGCCCAGCAATTCGTGCCTGATTTTCGGGAACAGCTGCGGCTGCTGCATCACGCCGCCGCCGAGAATCATCCGCTCCGGCGACAGGGTGCACACCCAGTTGGCCAATCCCAGAGCCAGGTAGCGCGCCTCCAGGTCCCATCCGGGATGATCCGGCGGTAATTCATTCGCGGGCACTCCCCAGCGCGCCTTCATCGCCGGTCCGCTGGCGAGGCCTTCGAGACAATCATGGTGGAACGGGCAACCGCCGGGGTATGGGTCGGCCTGCAAATCGTGAGGAATGCGGATGTGTCCCATCTCGGGGTGCAGCAGGCCATGAATGACTTCGCCATTGACCAACGCGCCGCCCCCGATGCCGGTTCCCACGGTGAGGTAGAGGACGTCAGCGATGCCGCGACCGGCTCCCCAGCGGGCTTCCCCTGCGGCCGCGGCGTTCACGTCGGTGTCGAAACCGACGGGAATGTCGAGGGCCCGTTGCAGGGTCCCGGCGAGGTCGAAGTTCTGCCAATCCTTCTTGGGCGTGGAAGTGATGTAACCGAAGGTTGGGGATTCGGGATGAAGATCGATGGGCCCGAACGAGCCGATGCCGACCGCGCTCAGGTTGCCCGCCTTCTGCTCGCGGAAAAAGGCGACGACCTTCTCTACGGTGGCGGTGGGCGTGGTAGTGGGAACTGTCGTCTGTTGCAGATCGTCGGGACCGGTGCCGACGCCGCAAACGAACTTGGTTCCTCCCGCTTCGATGCAACCGAAAAAGCTCAAGGCGATCCTCGCGACCGGAAAGTCTTGCATACCGGGTCGAGTTATGGGAAGCGATTCTTGGTTAGGCGGCCTAGCGACGTTTGCGAGGCTTCGCCCGGGCCGGGGTTTTCACGGATTTCTTCTTTTTGTTCCTGGGAGCTTTGCTTTTCGTGTTCTTGCGAGGCTTCGACTCTGATTGTTTTGGAGCTTTCGCCGCGACCATCGTGTAGGACTGCTGGATGAGGTCTTCGATTTCGCTGTCGGAGACTGCGTCGAGACGATCGAGCATGACCCACTTATAGCGGCCCACGTACGGGGCGGGGCGGATGTCTTCACGCTCGATCAGTTCGGCGAAGACTTCGGGAGAGCATTTGAAGCATAACCTCGGATTATCGAGGCTGAGGATGGTGAAGATTTTGCCGGCGATCTTGAAGCAGAGGTCGTCACCCCACTGCAGTTTCTCGGTGGCTCGCGGGAAATTGAGGCAGTAGGCGCGGATGGTGTCGATGTGCACGGGAATTCAGTCGCTAGTCGTCAGTCTTAAGCGGGCTGGGCTGACGACCGATGGTTCGTCTTTTACCACAGAGGCACTGGGGACAGAACGAGTTTCGAGTTTCAGGCGACACCTCTTGAAGCCTGAAACTCGAAACTTCTTCCGGCTGCTAGTTTTTCTCCCAGTGCCTAATCACGGTTGCCTTGCTGTACGCGATTCGAAATCCGAGCCGATTGCAGTTTCGCTCGGAGGTGGTGCCGCCGCGTGTCACCACCACTGCCAGATCGCAACCCGCTTCGGCCGCGGCTTTCATTCGAGTGCGAAGAAGAGCCGTCTGGATTCCGCGGCCGCGGAACTCAGGCAGCGTACCCGCCCCGAACAAGGCAAACACGCGATGCTCGGAAATGACGCGCCCCGCGGCGGCGGCGACGGGGACGCCGTTAGCGGTTGCGACGAAGGTGAGGCATTCGGGGAAGTGGAACAACGGGGCGAGCATGTCGGCGAAGTCCGCGGGCGGCTTCTCTTTGTCGAAGAAGCTGCGGGTGAGGAGATCGGAGAAGACATCGGCTTCCACCGGGTTGCTGCGGCGAACCTCAATTCCGCTTGGGATTTCGAACTTCTCCTGCGAATCGATTGGACGATACAGAACGTTGTTGAGTTCGAGCATGCCGTAGCCGCGGGCGCTTACTAGCTCCAGCACACTGGGATCGGTGAGGGGACAGATATCGAGTTGGGCGGGCGCGTTGTGGAAGCGGTAGAAGGTTTCCAGGCGATCGAGATCGGCGCCCGTGACAGGGCCGTCGAAGCCTAGCCCTGCGGCGTGGCCGATGGGGGAATTCAGTCCGGCGAACATCATGTGTCCACCGCAGATGGGGGCAAAGTCGGCGCCGATTTCCGGGCGCAACTTTTGCAGCATGCGAGCGCAATCCACTTGCGGTGTTTCTTCCGCCGATTCGAGACGGCGGGCGAATGCCTGATCGACAAATTGCATTTGGAGAAATCCTCTCTTGTTGTTTCAGCGATGTAGGCAAATTCGTGGCCGGGGAACGCAGTGCTCCCACGCAATCTGGCAGGCGAGATGCCCGCGCCACACGAGAGGCCAAATTAACGAACGGCAGTCATAGGCAAGGTGGGTAGCTTACCACGGAGTCTGGGATTTACCTCACATTCACATGGTTGAGCCTGCTTGGCCGCAGCTAGGAGGCATGCCGCGGCTATTGCCTGGCTTAGATTAAGCAGCTTTGAAACGCAGAGTACGCAGAGAACTGGCGCAGAGAAGAACTTTTGACCGCAAAGCGCGCGAAGAAAATCCGCTAAGGACGCGAAGGGCTCGCGTGACTAGTGGCATAGGCGTGAGTGGCCGCTGGGTTGTCGACCACTTGCGGCCATTCTCTTGAGGCTTCAGATCGGCGTCTGTTTGGCGCTTCTGCTCGGGAACTGGATTTTATTGGCTTCTAAACCTGCTCCCGCGCCTCACCCAGCGTCACATTGACTTCCATCTTCTGTTTGCCGCGGTAGATGGTGACTTTCACGGCGTCGCCCGCGCGATGGGCGTTCATCACCTGGGCCAGGTCCTGCTGGTCCTGCACGTTTTCGCCGTCGATGGCGACGATCAGGTCGCCGCCCAGCATGATCGGAATGTTTCCGAGATAGGCCCGCTCGCTTCCACCACGCAGGCCCGCGCGTTCGGCGGCTCCCCCTGATTGGACCTTGACGATGAGCAATCCGAAATCGACTGGCAGGCCGACTTGTTCGGCGAGTTCGGGGCCGATCGGGATGGTCGAGACACCGAGCGCCGGACGACGCACGCGGCCGAGCGTGACCAGGTCATTGAGCACGGCTTTCGCGGTGTTGATGGGGATGGCGAAGCCGATGCCGGCGTTCTGGCCGACGCTGGAAAGGATCATGGTGTTGATGCCGATGACCTCGCCGTGGCCGTTCATGAGCGGGCCGCCGGAGTTGCCGGGGTTAATGGCGGCGTCGGTCTGGATGGCTTCGTCGATGGTCGCGCCGTTCGGCTCTTTGACGGGACGGATGGAACTGACAATGCCCCGCGTCATGGTGCCGGCGAGGCCGAAGGGATTGCCGATCGCGTAGACTTTCTGGCCGACCTGCAGGTTGCGCGAGTCGCCAAGCACGGCCGGAGTGAGGCTGGGGGCTTCGATCTTGATGACGGCCAGGTCGTGCGGCGGGTCCGTGCCGACGACCGTGGCGCGAAATTTCTTACGGTTGTGCATCGTGACTTCCACCTGACGCGCGTCGGCAATCACGTGGTAGTTCGTGAGAATGTGTCCTTCCTTGTCGATGACGAAGCCGGAGCCCTGGCCTTCCTGGGGAACGAGGCCGTAGAAGAAATCAAACGTGACCGCCTTCGACGTGATGTTTACGACCGAAGGGATGTTCTTGCGGTAAACGAGGATGTTGTTCTGCTCTTCGGAATCGAGCGGTTCGGTGCCCGCGGCCTCGGTGATTTCGACTTTATTGGGATGGCTGATCAGGTTGGTCAGGCGGAGCGGCGACGACTTCCAGGTCGTAAAGTAAAAAAACGCTCCCGCCAGCAAAATTGCCAGGATGATGGGCCGCAATAGCTTCATAGATGTGTCACCAGCATGTGGACCGGATGTTTGTGATTGTCACTCTGATTCTATCCAAAATACGGCATCGCCACCGTGAGATGGGGTAACCCTGCGCGGCGGAAATGCAGCTCCCTCAAGTGATACGGGGATGAGACCGGCGTGGTTCTCGCGAGAGGCGTCCGAACCCAACCTCAGCGGCTTGGGTCAGCAGCGATAGCGAGGCAGCGAGTCGTGGCCGGCTGTTCATTGCAATGAACAGTTCGCGCGGCGGGCGTGATGGCCGCCGAGACGGCGGGGCTACTTTCCTTGTGCTCTGCAGTTGCGGCGCTTTCAAGGTTTTCGTTCTGCTTCTTGCTTCAGGGTGGCGTAAAGCTCCCGCACCTGCGCTTCGGTGTTATCAATCGAGCCTGAGTTGTCGATGACGTAGTCGGCGCGCTGGATCTTCACGGAATCCGGCAACTGGGCCGTCATGCGGCGCACAACTTCGCGGCGGGCGGCTTCGACATCGATCTTGAGGCGCTGCGCGTAGCGCTGCACGCGCTGGTCTTCGGAACAGGTCACGACGATCAGGCGGTCGAAACGGTCGCCGGCCCCGGCTTCCAGGATCAGCGCGGCTTCGACCACGGCGATCACGCGCGGATCGCGGCGGCCTTCCGCCGCCATCCATTCATCTTCGTGGCGAATGACGGCCGGGTGGACGATGGCGTTCAGTTCACCGATTCGGGTGGCTCCGGTTGGATTCGGACTGAAGGCGGCTTCGGCAAGTTTCGGACGGTTCACGCTCCCGTCGGGATTCAGGATGGTGTGCCCGAAGTGGCGCACGACCTCCTCGTACACGAGCTGGCCGGGCTGCATGAGTTCGTGGGCAATGTGATCGGCCTGGATGAGGTGCGCGCCCTGCGCCACTAACATCTCGCCGACAATGGATTTGCCGCTGGCGATCCCGCCGGTTAGGCCGACTTTTAGCAGGGGAGCCTCGCTGGGAGTTCGAGAGCCTTTTCACCACAGAGACACAGAGACGCAGAGGAAGGCTGGGCGAGATGGCGCCGGTGCTCAGTCATGACTGACAGCAAAGTAAGCGGCCGAAACAATGCTTAAGAAATCCTCTTTCTTCTCTGTGTCTCTGTGACTCTATGGTGAAAACGTTCTTACCCGATCGCAACGGCAGCCCCGCGCCTCAACTTCGCTGCCCGGACCGTGTTGGCCATCAACATAGCGATCGTGAGGGGTCCGACGCCGCCGGGTACGGGTGTAATCGCTCCGGCAATCTCGGCGACTTCAGGATGGACATCCCCTACGAGCGTGGATCCATTCTTCGCGAAGGCCTGCGCGCGCTTGTCGTTGCCTTTGAAGAAGCGTTCAAACTCGGCGCGGTCGGTGACCTTGTTCATGCCGACGTCGATAACAGTGGCGCCGGGGCGGACGAAATCGCGGGTGATCATTGCGGCGCGGCCGATGGCCGCCACCAGGATATCGGCACGGCGGCAAACGGCCGGCAGGTCGGGCGTCTTCGAATGGCAGACAGTAACAGTGGCGTTGGCGTTGAGCAACAGCATCGCCATCGGCTTGCCGACGATGTCGCTGCGCCCGACGACTACTGCTTCTTTGCCGGCGACCGTGATGTTGGACCGGCGCAGCATCTCCATCACGCCGCCCGGAGTACACGGAACCAGGCCCGGTCGTTGGGTGGAGAGAAAGCCCACGTTCATCGGATGGAAACCGTCGACGTCTTTGGCCGGATCAACGGCTAACAGGATTTTCTTGGCGTCCACCTGCGGCGGGAGTGGCAGTTGCACCAGGATGCCGTCGATTTCGTCGCGCTGGTTGAGGTCTTCGACCAGGGCCAGGAGTTCATCGGTGGTGGCGGTTTCAGGCGGGATGTGCTTCTCGCTGTAGAGGCCGACTTCCTCGGAACTCTTCACTTTGCCGCGAACGTAGATCTCCGAGGCGGGATTGTGGCCTACCAGGACGACCGCCAATCCGGGACGCATGCCGGCCTCGCCGAGCGCTCGTGCTTCACCGGCAACCTCCGCGCGGATCTCGCTTGCGATTTTGGTGCCGTCGAGAATGGTAGCCGCCATCAGTTCTCCTTGCCTTCCCGGGTAATTCTAAACCTTGGAAAATCATTCACCACAGAGGCACAGAGAAGAGCCAACAAAATCATGTGGCAGAACTTCTATGCTGACGCAAGCCAAGAGCCCGGTTGTTATGTCCTTGGCTTTCCTCTGTGTTTCTGTGACTCTGTGGTGAAAAGTGTTCTAACCGTCGTACAATCTCCGCGTCATGATTCCCCAAGATCTCATCGATCTGGTGGTTTGTCCGGCGTGCAAGAGCGATCTGGAAGTAAAGACGAATCCAGAGGCGCTGAAGTGCACGGCCTGCCGGAGGGTGTATCCGGTGCGCGACGGACTGCCGGTACTTCTGATTGAAGAGGCCACGATCGATCCCGCCTGAACAATCCGCCCCCCCACTAATGGGCGATTTGCCGCAAAGTGAACCGAAATCGCCGCTTTCCGTCCTAGAACGACACCTTCTGTCACTCTGCGAACAGCACAAGTCGTACTCGCCGCCTGGGTACCGTGGTAAGGGTTGCCCGCAACTCCCAACTTTTATTGGGGTTAAAGAAACCAGAAGGCTTTCTTGTACGTATATGGAACTAGAAGGCGATTGCGGCACGGAAATTGCATGCAACATTTCCAGTAGCCGCTGAGTCTAATGGGTACAGGGAAGTTGACCGAAGGTCGGAGGTGAGGACGGCCATGAAAGAAAGATTTACAAACACGGAGCTGGCGTCGCTCAGAAGCGATCTCCTGCAAGGCGGGATGATCGATTCGAGAGAGGCGGCCGAGCTCTTGCAAGTGTTCCTGATGGGCCGCGGCTACGGAGTGTCTCCGCAGGCGGCTCTGGATGCAGCCGGTCGGGTGGAAATGGCCGGGTGCTCTTTGCCGGTTCTGCAGTTGGAGTTGGAGAATCTGGCACTGGTCATGTAGTTCAGCCTTGGGAAGAGGTGACTTCCCAAGCCAGGCCCCTTGTAAGCGGTGACGCAAATCGAGAGTTTCATAAGATCTGACCCTAGTCCCGAAAATCGGGAGTTGTGATCAGAATTCGAAAGCCGGGTCAACCAGCCCGGCTTTTGCTTTTGGCTGATAGCTGGTGGTCGGTAGCTAGTGGCCGATGGAGCGACGGGCGTCCTCGCCCGTCGGGTTCTACGTCGAAGTTATTATTTCTCTATATTTTCCAACTCACTCTTTTCAAAGACCAGCTGGTGGGAACAGATCGCGGCTACGCCCGCGACGACGGGCGGGGACGCCCGTCGCTCCATCGTTCCAGCTTGCTCGGCGCCGTGGCTCGAAGGTCTCATGCCCGCTCACTCGTATCTGAGGCTTTCCACTGGATCCAACTGCGCTGCCCTCGTCGCTGGCAAAGTGCCGAAAATTATGCCCACCAGTGACGAAACCACGATCGCGATGATGGCCGAGAGGCCGGAGATGGGGATGCGGTAAGCGGTGAGGAAGCGCACCGAGAAGGGGATCGCCAGGCCGATCACGATGCCGGCGATGCCTCCGACGAGCGAAATCAACATGGCTTCAGCAAGAAACTGGAAGCGGATCTCACGGTTGGTGGCGCCGATGGCTTTCCGGATCCCGATCTCGCGGATGCGCGAACTCACCGTGGCCAGCATGATGTTCATGATGCCGATGCCGCTCACCAGCAGCGTGACGGCCGCGATCAGCAGCAGGCCGAAGGTGAGGGCGTTGGCGATCTTGTCCCAGACCGAGAGCAACTGCGTCAGGTTGCTTACCGTGTAAACGGATTCCGGCCGGTGTCGCGCCTGGATGACGTGCTGGATTTGGCTTGTGGCCGAGACGACGTCGTCGGGGCTGGCTACGGTGAAGAAAATCTGCTTCACGGCCGCGGTTTCGGTGAAGTAGCGGCTCACGGTGGAAGGGATCACCATGGTGTAGTCCTGCACCTCTGACTGGCCGAAGGTATCCACGCCTTCCTTGAACGTTCCAACCACGGTGAATGGCAGCCCGTTTAACTTGATCACCTGCCCGACGGCGGCGTCGACCGAACCGTAGAGTTCCTCGGCCATCTTTTGGGTTAGCACGCCGACCTTGTTGCGCGATGTCGAATCTTCGGCGTCGAAAAATCTTCCCGTGAGAACGATCAGGTTGCGCACGCGCTGGTATTCGGGCGCGGCTCCCATGACGGTGATGTCTTTCTCCTTGCCGGAACCGGCGGCGATGCGTTCGCTCAGCACGATGAGCGGCGACGCGTAGGTGACGCTGGGAACTTGTTCCTGGACGGCACGCATGTCGTCGACGGTGAGCGGGTCGGCGGCGCTCGCGGTGATGCGCTGCGCGCCTCCGGAATACTCGACGTAAATCATGTTCGCGCCGATCGACTGGATCAAGCGCTGCACGTACTGCTTGCCGGTCATGCCGATAGTGACGACCAGGATCAGCGAAGCCGTGCCGATGACCATGCCCAGGGCAGTCAGAGCAAAGCGCACCTTGTTGCTGATGAAGGTCTCATACGCAAAGCTCATCACCTCGTTCAGCCGGATAGTGCTGCGCCGCAAGGGTGGGCCGATCTGGCTGCGGAAGGGCTGGCGAGTAGGTGGACGGCATTCGGGGGCCGAGGTCGGGGTGGTTGGCGTTGTGGCCATTCTTTTCGTTAGATGCTACTCCCTGGGGCGGGTGGCAGACTAGCCGGCGCTTCTACAAGGAGCGCCCGCCACGCGCGGTCCCGAATTTTCGAGGCGGTCCGGAAGGCGTACATAGGTCCCACGCTACGCTCAGGATGACAATCTCAGGCAAGTTACCGAATGCGACAAACTAACAGCAATTCGTTGTCGTACGGGCAGTCCATTCCGTCGCGGGGTGGACGCTCGATCAGAACCCAGTTGATTCCGAAGCGAGCTTTCAGGCGCGCGTAGTCCGACGACGTGAAGTGCTCCCAGCCGCGCTGGGCCTCGACCTCTTCTAGCCAGCGCTGCGACAGGCGCGGAACCTGTGTAGCAACCGCGGAATCCTTCACTGAGTCAGCCAGCACGCTGCGTTCTGCCAGGGCGCGGAAGCTGTGGTAGTCGTTGGCCGGCCGGCGCATGTAGTCCGGCCCCGCGGCGAAGTACGCATCGGGTGGCGTGTTCTCGCGGATCCAGGCGAAGGCTTGCAGCCATGGGTTTTTTGAAGTGGACCCGGGCCATTCGAGGTGGGCCGAACTTGGGTAGGTCTCGCGCTGGGCAAACAACATTCCGGCAGCCAACGGGATGAAAACGACTGCCCAACGCAGCCAGTGATGGCGCAGAAGTTTCTGGCCGAGCAGTCCGCCGCTCAGGATGATGAAGATCAGGTAGAACAGGTGGAGATAGCGCATGGGTTGCAGCGGGCGGATACGCTCCAGACTGTGCGGGAGCATGAGCGCGATGGCGACGATCAACTGAAAGATTCCGAAAGCCATCAGACGCGACGTCACGTGAACTTGCATCGTGGCGTGGTCGCGTTGCCCGACCCGACGAAACCACCACAGAATCGCGAAGGGAGCGAAGACGCCGAGCCAGTCGTACCACTCCCAGCGCCCGAGAAAGTAGTAGTCGCGGGTGTTGGCGGCGACGCGCCACGCGGGGGATGTCGGCTCGAAGATCCAGCCGAGCGGTGCCAGTGCCAAGATAGACGCCCTCGTTCCGATCATTGGCGGTCGCCAGGCAAGAAAGATGCAGAGGGAGATTCCGAACGTCGCCATGATCGGATGCAAAAGCGCGGCGAGGATGAGCAGTGCGATCGGAAGCGCAAATTTTCGATCGAGCGTAGCGACAATCGCGGCCAAGATCGCGGCCGTCGCCATGGCACGCGGGTGGAGATTCTGATCCACGATGTAGAGCGCGCTGCCGGCTACCGGTAGGGTAAGGAGCACCGCGACCAGCGCGGTTGAGGCCCAATGCGCGTAGGTTTCGGAAAACATTCGCCGACTTAGTCGCCAGCAGCCCAGCAGCACCAGGTAGATCGTGAGATAGTGCCAGGCGAAAATCACCCAACCCAAGGGCGCATGCGTGAGGCGGACTGACGCGGCCATCACCTTGTCGAAAATCGTCGCCTGCAATTGGACCGCGAAGAAATCGGAATCGTGGGGATAGAGCGCCGGATTCAGGTCGCGCATGATGGCGGAAAGATAGACGCCGTCGTCTTCGGCACCGGGATGGTATCCGGCGATCAGCAGGCCGCAAGCGGCGAGAACCGCTAGAATTAGCGCGTTCCTGAGTCTGGGATAGTTTTTCAAGCGCTGAGCTCTTAGAATCGAGCTACATGTCCTTGCATGCCGTAAAGCTTACGGCAGAAGAGATCCAATCTCCTGCTGACAATCAGGATGCGTCTGCTTCGGCGCTGCCGAAGCCGGTGGCGAAGCTTGCCCTGGTGGTGCCCACGCTGCGCGAGGCCGATAACATTCGCGCGGTGCTCGACCGCATTCGTCAGAGTCTAGACCCGCTGGGCTTCGCTTACGAAATTCTGGTGGTGGACGACGATAGCGGCGACGGAATCGAGTCCATCGTACAGGAAATTTCACATGAGGATCCGCGTGTGCGCCTGCTGGTGCGCAAAGGGGAACGCGGCCTGGGCGGTGCCGTGCTCTACGGCTGGAGGCATACCGACGCGGAAGTATTGGGCGTTATCGATGCCGATCTGCAGCATCCGCCGGAATTGCTGCCGCGCTTGTGGGCCGCGCTGGACGCGGGACGCGACTTGGTGCTCGCCAGTCGGTATGCGCCGCAAGGCGGGCTCGACAACTGGCATCCGGCGCGGCATTTACTGTCGCGCATGGCGATCTGGCTGACATATCCGCTGCAGAAGCGCGAGATTCACGTCGAAGATCCGATGGCTGGGTTCTTCATGGTGCGGCGTGCGTGCCTGAAAGATATCGAACTGCACAATCGCGGATTCAAGATCCTGCTGGAGATTCTGGTACGCGGGAATGTGCGCTCGGTGAGCGAGATTCCGTTTACCTTTGGACCGCGACGATCGGGAACCAGCAAAGCCAGCATTCGTGTTGGGCTGGATTATTTTGGATTGCTTTGGCGGCTCTGGAAAGGGCGTTAATTGGGTGAGGGCGGGACGCCCTCACGACTGCCGGCGGGACGCCGGCGCTACCTGGTTCCCAACACATGTTTCGCGCGCGGTTCAAAAAAGAGATCGTCTGCGAGTTTCTGCCTCCCGCGCGTTCGGGGAAAAAGCAAAAAGTCATTGTGCTGTCCGACGGGATGCCGTCGATTCCCCGCAAGCAGGGGCTCTCGGAGTTTCTTGCCGCTAAGGGATATTGGGTGTTTTATCCGCGGTATCGCGGAGCATGGGAGAGCGACGGAGAGTTTCTGAAGACCTCGCCGCACCTCGACATTCTGGATGTGATCGACGGACTGCAGAAAGGCGTGCGTGAGCTAACGTTTGGGAAGAAATTTTCGCTGAAGCCGGATGAAATTTACGTGATTGGTGGCAGCTTCGGAGGGGCGGCGGCTGTGCTGGCATCGCTCGACCCCCGGGTGAAGAAGACGATCGCGAACTGCCCGGTGGTCGATTGGAGAATTCTGAAAGGTTCTGAGAGCGCGGAGACCTCCAATCCCAGTTACGCGGCGTACATTCGCGAGGCCTGGGGCCGCGCGTACCGGCTGACGGATCGTAACTGGAAAAAGCTGCACAACGGCACGTTCTACAATCCGGCGCATTACATCGATGAGATCGATCCCGCGAAGGTCATGATGTTTCATGCGAAAGATGATCCGTATATTCCGTATCGGTCGGTGGTACGTTTTGCGGAGAAGACCGGGATCAAGCTGAACCTGTTACAGCGAGGTGGGCATATTTCGACGGACGGCACTGTTCGGAAGTATTGGCCGAAGATTAAGAACTTCTTTCACGGTTAGGTGTGCTTCGGCCACAAAACACGCGCCAGTTACTTTTCGCCTTAGACACCAGTTTTTACCAGCCGGTGGCGAATAATCTTCGGGCGCCCTGAAGTCCACATTTTTGATACTTATCGTAGGCGCTGGCGGCACGCTGGCGGATTTCTTCATTGCTCTCATGTTCAATCCAGCCATCGAGTGTGCTTTTCAACGTGTAGGCCTCGGGAGCCATCAAGCCCGTGGTCCACAGTAGAGGATAGGCACCGGTGGCTCGCAGCGCCTCTGCAAAATACTGCTTACTGGCACAGGCCAGGATGATTGCATCACGGTGGATGTCGTTTTTCTTCTTCGTCAAGAATGGCAAGCGAGAGTCCATCAGACCATCGTGTCCGACGTAGGCCACCACGTTCGATCCCCCCCGCATTGTGAGGGTGATGGGATGTGGGGCGAGCGACAATGTAATGGACTCCGGTCCTGCACCCGCTGCTGCGGCGAAGAATTCAAGCAGTGCCTGCTGGATAGCGTCGCCGCGATAGGCGTCTGCTACGAGGTAAACCTCGTGGCGGCGGTGTTTGAACACGCAGCGCTCCAGGACCTCGGCCTTCGGCTTCTCTGTACAACTCAACAAAATCCAGTCCGGACTCCGGACGAAGAAGGTCTTAACCCCGGCAGCGGCTCCCCAATAGAGGTTGCGCACGGGATCTAATCCATTCCCCAGCCGGGCGGGAACCGGGACGATACCTTGATGTTGATTATCGGCAAGCGCCACAAAAACGTGGATCGTACGTTGCGAGGAATCCTGTCCATATGTGTAGACAGCGAGCAGGCACAGCAGGAGAGGCGCTAGTTTGTACGTCATAACGGAGAACAACTCAGCGCGATTGGCTTCGATCTACGCGGTTCTCTTCCCCACTCCGGGCGCGTAGTACGTCACGCCGTTGGTTTCCAGTTTGCGGCCTTTCGGGCTGAAGATCCGGAAGCGGCCCAGCCCCCATTTCTGCAACGCAAATTGCATCGTGGTGAGCAGCACGCCCAGTCCGTAGGTGACGCTGCGCCGGAAGTTGATGGACGAGGCTTCTTCGAAATACTTCGTGGGGCACGAAACCTCGCCGATGCGAAAGCCGAAGTGCACGCACTGCGCCAACATCTGGTTGTCGAAAACAAAATCGTCGGAGTTCTCGATGAGGGGCAGGTCGGTCAGGACTTTTCGGCTGAAGCAGCGATAGCCGGTGTG
>Ga0207665_10001484_pt1 | contig 15767 bp, 11 predicted proteins | sample LARL112metaG_FD_184351 | JGI IMG/M metagenome (GOLD analysis project Ga0207665, IMG submission 184351) | Corn, switchgrass and miscanthus rhizosphere microbial communities from Kellogg Biological Station, Michigan, USA - LAR L11-2 metaG... | ecosystem: Host-associated > Plants > Roots >...
ATCGCAAAGGCATCGGCAAAGGTCGTCTTCTCATTCGCAACCCGGAACAGATTCTGGTTGGGGATGATGAGAAGCGTGTCCACCACTTTATGAAGTTCGATGATGCCTGCTTCGGCAAAGCGCATGCGGCGCTGCCCTTCGAAGTGGAATGGCTTGGTGACCACACCGACCGTGAGAATGCCGAGTTCGCGCGCGATCTTCGCGATGATCGGAGCTGCGCCGGTGCCGGTACCGCCGCCCATGCCGGCGGTGACGAACACCATGTGCGCGCCGGTGAGATGATCGCGAATTTCGTCGATCACCTCTTCGGCGGCGGCGCGACCAACCTCGGGCTGAGAACCGGCGCCGAGACCTTCGGTCACCTGCGTGCCCATCTGGATGATGCGCTCTGCCTTCGACATCGTGAGCGCTTGCGCGTCCGTGTTGGCGACAACGAAGTCGACACCCTGCAGGCCCGCCGTGATCATGTTGTTCACGGCATTGCCGCCGGCGCCGCCGACGCCAAATACAGTGATCCGCGGCCTCATTTCCCGGACATCCGGAATCGTCAGATTGATGGTCATGTTTGCCTCATGATTGCACGGGCAGCAGGCTCTGCGTTGCGCCCTGGATGCGAACGCCTATGCACGCCGCCGAACTGGACCGGTCCGCCACCGGCCGTTTCGTTGTTTCGTTGGTTCAGGGTCAGAAACTTTCGCGTAGCCATCGTCCGACCCGTGCCATGTAACCGCCCGTTCCTGTCATCAATTGCCGCGTTCGCCGCGGTTCGAAGTGTTCGAGATAGGCCGCCTGTGGGTACACAAGCAGACCTGCGGCCACCGCAAAGGCCGGCCCTTTTGCCGCGTCCGGCAAACCGGCTAGCCCAAGCGGACGACCAATTCTTACGGGACGCCGCAAGATGCGCGCGGCGAGATCGGCTAATCCGGTGAGTTGGCTCGCACCACCGGTCAGCACGACGCGTCCGCGCGGCTCTGCGGCGAACGGCGAAGCGGCCAAACGGTCGCGCACCATTTCCAGAATCTCCTCGACCCGCGGCCGGATGATGCGCACAAGCGAAGCCCGCGAGACGAATTGCGGTGGCTCACGTTCGTCATCCTCGACCGGCGGTACTGTGATCATGTCCCGTTCGTCTGATCCTCCAGCTAAAACACTGCCATAAATCGCCTTGATTCGCTCAGCATCCGCAACACCGGTGTTGAGTCCTCGGGCGAGATCCATGGTCACGTGCAGGCCGCCGAGGGCGAACCCATCCGCGTGGACGAACTTGCCAGCCGAAAAAACCGCCAAAGACGTGGTCCCGGCGCCCATGTCGACGGTCGCCGCCCCCAGGTCAGCTTCGTCATCGGCAAGGGCCGCGAGGCCGGCCACGTAGGGTGACGAGACCATGGCTTCCACAGAAAGATGGCTGCCTTCGACCGTCAGCATCAGATTCCGCACCGTCGCCACGTCAGCGGTAACCATATGCATATCGACGCCGAGGCGGTGGCCAAGCATGCCGCGGGGTTCGCGGATACCAGCCGCGTCGTCAACCGAAAAGCCAATGGGCAAGGAATGCAGAACGGCGCGCCCGTCACGAACTGAGTGACGACTGGCGGCGGCAAGCACGCGGCCGATATCGGCCTCAGTTACAGCACGGCCGGCGAGATCGATCGTCGCAATGAAACGTTCGCTGCCGAGGCGGCCGCCCGACATCGACACCACGACGGACTCGAGCTGCACACCGGCAGCGCTTTCAGCCTGGTCGATAGCCTGGCGAACCATCTGCTCCGCTTCGACGAGGTCGACAACAGAGCCTGCCTTCATTCCCTGGGCCGCAGTGTGAGCGAATGCCAGCAGACGAACACCGTGGCTGCGACGACGGAGGACGTCTTGCGGTGCTTGCGGCTCAAGCCGCGCGACGAGGCAAACGACTTTGCTCGTGCCAATGTCGAGGCCCGCGACGACGGCGGCGCGCTTGAGCGAAACCGGCTTCATCTTCGGGGTAACGCCGAAGCGCAGCACGGTCATGCTTCGCCTCCCTTTCCCGACTTGGACTTCTTGGCCTTCTCGGCCTCCTTGAGAGCCTGCTCGCGCGCGAATGACGCAGCGTCGGACTGACGGACGGTGATGCGATCCGGCAGACGCAAATCGACCGTGATGATGTCCCTCGACAGCAGCTTTTGGTTGCGATCGAGATCGACAAGAATTTGTAGCGCCTGTTCGGCTTCGTTTTCGGGTAGCAGAATTTCCACGCCGTCCTTGAGGCGCAGGTTCCAGCGGCGCTCCGCAACAAAGATCGAGGCCTCGGTTCGCCGCGCGATCGCCGGATACCGGCCAATGAGTGTGAGAAAATCCTGAGCGCTCTGCTCCGCGCCTTTTCCGACCACCCGCGGCAAATCCGCAAAGCGCGCACGGACGTCGTTTTCCAACACGACGCCGTCGACGGCGATCAAAGCGATGCGGCGGTCCTTCTGCCAGAGCGCAAACGGTTTTCGTTCCTTGATCTCGATGCGCAAACGATCAGGGTAGAGCTTCAGCACCGTGGCTTCCGCAATCCATGGATTGGAAAGCAGACGCGCCCGTGTCCGAGCGGCGTCAAGGAACAGCAATGAGGAACGGTCGGTAATGCCAGCAAGAACCAGAATTTCGTCGCGCGCGACTTCGTGGCCGCCGTCAAGCGCCACCTCGGCGATGCGGAAGCCCAGCCTGTTGGCAACGTCGTCACAGAGGCTCTGCGCGTTTTCCATGATCTGCGGGACGTGCCCACCTCTGACCGCGCCATAGCTCGCGCTGGCGAGCAACAGCATCGCAGCCGCCGTCGAACCGGCACCGCGCGGCACCTTCAGCTCAACAAGCGCGTGACCCAAACGCCGCAACGGCCGCGGCCATCGCCAACCGTGAAACTCCGGCCACGCACCGGAGCGTCGCTTTAGCTCCGGCGATTCAGCGAGGCGCACACGACTCTCCATCGCAACCTGCTTCACTCGTTGCACCGGCTTCAGATGAGACCTATCCCCGTCCCCCGAGGCCGCCGTAGGCAACGGATCCCGCACGCATGACTTTTCGCCAGCCAAGCGCGCGGCGCGCTGCCAAGTGCCTAGTCTTCAGGGTTATTGGTAAATGATTAGTAAAATTTGAAGAATTTGCCGCTCGCCGGACCAATTTTGATGTCAGCGGTCGAGGGAGGCATCCTCGACCATCCAGCGGACCAGTTCGTCAAACGAGACGCCGGCATGCTGCGCCATCTCCGGAACTAGTGACGTCTCGGTCATACCCGGTTGGGTATTTACCTCCAGGCAGAACAGACCTTTTGTTCCGGCAAGGCCGTCATCATAGCGGAAGTCGGCGCGTGTGACGCCACGACAACCGAGCGCACGGTGCGCCGACAGCGCAATTTGCTGCACTTCGCGGTAGACCTCCGCCCCGATGGGTGCCGGCAGCAGGTGCTTTGATCCCCCGGGCGCATATTTGGCTTCGTAGTCATAGAATTTTACGGTCGGTACGATTTCGATCACGCCGAGGGGCTGATCGCCCATCACGGCGCAGGTGAGTTCCTTTCCCGGAATATAGGGCTCGACAAGAACCAGCTCGCCGAAAGTCCAGTCAGGACGCGTCAGTTCCTGTGGCGGATGTTTGTGGTCCTCACGCACCAGGAAAACCCCGACGCTCGATCCCTCCGCCACCGGCTTGATCACATAAGGGAGCGGCAACGCGTGCTGCTTTGCCGCTTCCTTGCGCGACACGACCATTCCCCCAGGCACCGGAACGCCGGCGGCCTTGAGCACGGTCTTGGCAATTTCCTTCTGCATTGCGAGCGCGGACGCAAGCACGCCCGAATGCGAGTATGGAATGCCGAGAACCTCGAGCATTCCCTGCAGCGTGCCGTCTTCGCCAGGCCGCCCATGCAAAACATTGAGCGCGGCATCAGGCTTGAGCGCGCGCAGGGTCGCAGCGATGTCGCGATTGACGTCGACCCGGCTGACCTTGTAGCCCGACCGCTCGAGCGCATCGGCGCACGCCTTCCCCGAACGCAGAGAGACCTCGCGTTCAGCCGACCACCCGCCCATCAAGACCGCTACGTGCTTCATTGCCTCAGCGTTTCACTCCGACGCGCTTGATCTCCCATTCCATCTCAACGCCCGAATGCGCCTTCACCTTTTCGCGGACGGTCTCGCCGAGATTTTCGATGTCGGCCGCCGTAGCCCCGCCGAGATTGATCAGAAAGTTGCTGTGCAACTCTGACACCTGAGCTCCGCCAATCGTGAGCCCACGGCAACCGGCATCGTCAACGAGTTTCCAGGCGCTATGCCCTGGTGGATTCTTGAAGGTCGAACCGCCCGTGCGGTTGCGCGGCTGGCTTGACTCGCGCTTTTTCTTGATCGTCGCCATTTCGGCCGCGATGTCGTCGGGCTGGCCGGCGCGCCCCTGCAGAACCGCTGTGGTAAAAATCACATCGTCCGGCACGCTGCAGTGACGGTAGGAGAAACCCATGTCGCCATTGGTGAATTTGCGCAGGTTTCCCTGACGATCAACACCGTGCGATTCGATGAGGACATCCTTGGTCTCGCCGCCATAGGCGCCGCCATTCATCCGCAGCGCGCCACCGATCGTTCCCGGAATTCCGCTCAGGAATGCAAGCCCTGCGACACCCGCGGGTTGAGCCGCGCGCGCCACCATCACATCGAGCATCGCGGTGCCGACCGTAATGCGGTGCTCCTCCTCGACTTTGACCTCATTGAAGCCGCGGCCCAGACGGATCACAGCGCCCGTCACGCCCCCATCGCGCACAATCAGGTTCGATCCGGCGCCGATCACGGTGACCGGAATTTCCGTCGGCAGATTTCTCAGGAAATAGGCCAGATCGTTTTCATCGTCGGGCATGAAAAAAGCCTGCGCCGGACCGCCGACGCGAAACCAGGTGAATTCTCCGAGCGGCTGATTTGCCAGGAGTCGCCCGCGCAGTTCGGGCATTCTGGCTTTCAGGTCGGGGACGATATCGGGAAAGCTCATAGCGCCTTCAATTCCGCCGGGAGCGAGTAGGCCCATTGTGTGATGGAGCCGGCGCCCAGGCACACCACATAATCATCGGGCTTTGCCAAGTTCTTAATCAGCGACGGAAGCTTTTCAGGTCCGTCAAGTGGAAAAGCCTGCTTGTGACCATACGCGCGCAGTCCGTTCACGAGTGAGTCGCGATCAGCACCCGGGATAGGCTGCTCTCCGGCCGGATACACCGGCGCAACGATAACCGCGTCGGCATCGTTGAAGCAGGTGCAAAACTGATCGAACAGATCATGCAAACGCGAGTAGCGATGCGGCTGCATGACCGCGATTACTTTTCCCTTGGCACTTTCGCGCGCAGCGCGCAGCACCGCGGCGATCTCGACGGGATGATGTCCGTAGTCGTCGATGATCTGCACCCCGTTCCACTCGCCGACACGGGTGAAGCGTCGTTTGACCCCACCGAAGTTGGCCAGTGCACTACGGATCGTCTCGTCGGCTATTCCCAGCGAGCGGGCGACGGCAACGGCGGCTGTCGCATTCAACGCATTGTGCCGGCCCGGCATGGGCAACGCCAATTTATCGATCGTGTGCGAGACCTTGCCCGCACGATCGCGGAAAAGCACCGAGAAGCGCGATTGTCCATTGAGATGATCGAGCTCGGCAAGACGCACGTCAGCCTGCGGGTTCTCGCCGTAAGTGAGAATGCGTCGGTCTTCCAGCTTGCCGACCAAGGTCTGCACCACGGGATGATCGGTGCACATGACGGCGAATCCGTAGAACGGGATATTTTCGATAAAGGCACGAAACGAGTCCTGCACGGCCTCGAACGTGTGGAAGTGGTCGAGGTGCTCCGGATCGATGTTTGTGACGATGGCGACATCGGCCGGCAATTTCAGGAAGGTCCCATCGGATTCATCCGCTTCGACCACCATCCACTCTCCGCCGCCGAGCCGGGCGTTGGTGCCGTACGCGTTGATGATCCCGCCATTGATGACCGTCGGATCAAGGCCCCCGGCGTCAAGCAACGATGCGACGAGCGAGGTCGTTGTGGTCTTGCCGTGCGTGCCCGCAATCGCCACGCAGCTTTTCAACCGCATGAGTTCGGCGAGCATCTCGGCGCGGCGGACAACCGGTAGGCGCTTTGTGCGCGCGGCGATCAGCTCCGGGTTGTCACGCTTGATTGCAGAAGAGACGACGACCACGTCGGCGCCATTTATGTTTTCCGCCTTGTGACCGATGACGACTTTGACGCCTTTGTCGCGCAGGCGTTTGACGTTGGCGCTATCCGCAACGTCGGAGCCGGTGACGCTGTATCCAAGATTGGCGAGCACTTCGGCGATGCCGCTCATGCCAATACCGCCGATGCCCACGAAATGCACCGGACCGATGTCGCGCGGCAGCTTCATAAGGTCGCCCTTACCCCTTCGCTACGCGCTGGCGCGCGCCGCGGTGATCTCTGCAGGAGACGCAAGGCCGAAACAAGGCCATCCCACGAGGGTAATGGTTAATTCCGAGCGACTTTCAACACAAGCTCGGCCAACCTGTCGGCCGCCGCGGTGGTCCCTGCTCCCTTGGCCGCGGCTGCCATGCTGGCAAGCCGCGCGGGGTCGTTGAAGAGCCCCGTGATTTCAAGCGCCAGTCTTTCGGGCGTGAAGTCGCGCTGTTCGATCCGGATTGCGCCACCGCTTTCCGCCAGAACGCCGGCGTTTTCGAACTGATCCTGATCGAGAGCATGCGGCAGGGGCACCAGAACGGCCGGACGGCCGATGGCGGACAGCTCGGCAACTGTTGAAGCACCGGAACGGGAGATGACCAATTGCGCCGCGGCCATGCGCGCCGGCAAGTCGGAAAAAAACGGAGCGATCTCGACCTCGACGCCAAGCTGATCGTAGGCGGAACGAACAGCGTCGGCGTCTTCTGCCCGCGCCTGCTGCACAACCGACAATCGTCCGCGAATGTCGGCGCTCAAGCGACCGATTGCCGGCGGAACGATTTCCGCCATCACGCGCGCGCCCTGGCTACCACCGAAAACAAGCAAATTCTGTTTTGGATTCGACACGACGTAGCCCGTCCCAGCAACAGCAATCACCTGTGGGCGCACTGGGTTGCCGGTGAACGTCACTTTGCTCTGCCAGTCGGGATTGAGGTTTTTGAGCACGCGGAATCCGGTGGCAATCGCAGTTACCCGTGGCGCCAGGAATTTGTTGGCGCGACCCATGACACTGTTCTGCTCGTGCAAGATGGTCGGCACCCCGACCAAGCTTGCTGCCAAAAGTGGCGGCACCGTTGGATACCCGCCAAAGCCGACGACCACGCTTGGCCTGATACGCCGAACCAGCGACCAGGCCTTGGCGGTCCCAACGCCAAGCAGGCTCGCAGTTCGCATCAACGACAGCGGGTCGCGGCCGCGCACAGTAGCGCTCGGAATGACATGCACCGTGCGGGCAGGAAATTTGAAATGCGCCGCGCGATGGTCGGTGGCGAGGTCTATCGTTACGTCTCGCTTGTGAAGCGCGTCCGCGAGAGCTTCCGCCGGAAAAAGATGACCTCCGGTGCCGCCGGCCGCGAGCAGAACGAGCGGCGGACCGCTCGCATTCATCAGATCCGGCTCCCGGCCATCGCCATCTGGGGCGAAGTCATCGCCGCGCGCGGCTGCTCGCGTGTCAACGCCAGCAGCATCCCCATTGCATAGGCAACCGACAGCATCGAAGACCCACCGTAGGATATGAACGGCAGTGTCATGCCCTTGGCAGGCATCAGATGCAAGTTGACTGCCATGTTGATGGCCGATTGCGTGGCAAACAGAATAGTGAGGCCGGCGGCGGCAAAACGAGCGAACGGATCGTCATTGCGCATCGCACGGACAAGCATGCGGATGACAATGAAAGCAAAGAGCGCCACCAAAGCGAGGCACAGCACCACCCCGAATTCCTCGGCCGCAACCGCGAACACAAAGTCCGTGTGGCTTTCCGGCAGGATGCGCTTCACGGTGCCCTCACCCGGTCCTTTGCCGAACCAGCCACCGCGCATGAAACTTTCGGTGGCGATATCGATGTTGAAGGTATCGCCAGAGGCCGGATCGAGAAAGCGCTGAATGCGGCGCGCCACGTGCGGCACTGTGTAGTAAGCGCTCAACAGACCGATCCCGGCGAGCCCCGCAATGCCTGCAACCCAAACGAGCCGCATCCCGGCCATGAAAAAAAGCGCGCTCCAGACAACCGCAATCAGCATCGTCTGGCCGAAATCCGGCTGCACGACGAGCAATGCGATCACCGTCAGCAGAAGGATCAGTGAAAATGTGTTTGCCGGCATGTCGGGACGTTTTGCGGATTCGCCGAACAGCCAGGCGACGATGATGACAAAGGCCGGCTTGATGAATTCGGACGGCTGGATGTTGACGCCGAGCAGAACAAGCCAGCGTCGCGCTCCCTTGATTTCCGGTCCGAAATACGGTGTCGCGGCCACCATGATGAGGCTCACGACGAAGATCATCAGCGACAGCCGGCGAATCTGACGCGGACTGAGGAAGGACACACTCAGCATCACCGCGATCGCCGGCAGCACATAGAGAATGTGCCGGTTGACGAAAAAGAACGGGTCAAGGCCCAGACGGGCGGCAACGGGCGGGCTTGCGGCCAGGGAGAGAACTATGCCGGCGAGCATCAGCGCGCCGATGGCGGCGAGCGTGAGCCGGTCGACCGTCCACCACCATTCGCCAAAAGGCGTGCGTTGTGCGCGTGAAATCATCCCGCTTCCCGTCAGGGCTCAAGCTGACGCCTTGCGGTTTAGGAAGCATTAACGGTCCGCTTCGCCCCGCTCAAATCGGGGTGACGCCCAACCCCAGGACGATGTCCGTGAAAGCTTTGCCGCGAATTTCGAAGTTCGGGTACTGGTCGAACGAGGCGCAGGCTGGCGACAATAGTACCACCGGCTCTTTCAAACCCGATGCCTGCGCGTCGCGCGCCGCGGCCTGGACGGCCGCTGACAGGATCCGGTTGATTTCGTAGGGCACGCGGCCGTCCAGCGTCTTGGCGAATTCGTTCGCTGCCTCTCCAATCAGGTAGGCTTTTCTGATGCGCGGAAAGAACTCGGCCAGACTCTCGATTCCACCGGTTTTTGGCTTGCCGCCCGCGATCCAGAAAATGTCCTGGAAGCTTGCCAATGCCTTGGCCGCCGAGTCGGCGTTGGTCGCCTTTGAATCGTTGACGAACAGTACCTTGCCCTTGCGCCCGACCTGCTCCATGCGGTGGGCCAGGCCGGGAAATCCTTTGAGACCTTTTTGAATCGTGGCGGCATCGATGCCGAGCGCGGCGCATGTTGCGACCGCGCAAGCTGCATTCTGAGCGTTGTGCAAGCCGCGCAGTGATCCAATCCCGGCGAGGTCTGCCACAACGACACCGTTGCCACCGGCCGCCCGCAAAATGCGACTACCGTCTGCGTAATATCCGTCGGCCAGTGGCGCCACGACGGAAACGCGTACGACATTTTTTCCCGTGCGTTGGATTCGATTGGCCGCCGCGAGCGTAAAGCCATCATCGATATCGATCACGGCCGTGCCATTCGTCTCCACGTTCGCAGGAAGACGCTCCTTGATGGCTGCGTAATTTTCGATCGTGCCGTGTCGGTCGATATGATCTTCGGTCACGTTGAGAAGGATGCCCACGGTCGGGCTAAGCGAGGGCGCGAGATCGATCTGATACGAAGACACTTCGAGCACGTAAGCGCGATCGGGGCCAAACAGCTGGAGAGCGAGCACCGGCACCCCAATGTTTCCGCCCATCTGCGCGTCGCGTCCGGCGCTGTTGAGCATGTGAGCGAGGAGCGCGGTGGTGGTCGATTTTCCATTGGTCCCCGTGATTGCGATCAACGGGCATTGGCGGCCCGATTTCGCGCGCTCGCGGCAAAACAATTCGATGTCGCCAATGACTTCCACATTGGCCTTGCGGGCAAGTCCCACCGTCCAATGGGGTTCCGGATGGGTCAGTGGCACGCCGGGTGCCAGCACCAGAGCGGCAACGCCCGACCAGTCGATCTCGTGAAGATCCTGTGTCTTCAGTCCGGCGGCCTGCGCATCGACAATCTTTTTCTGGTCGTCATCGAACGCGACAACCTCAGCGCCGCCTTCTTTCATCGCGCGCGCCGCGAGCAGCCCCGAACTGCCAAGGCCGAAAACCGCGACCCGCTTGCCAGCAAACGTGGTGACGGGGATCAAGGCTCATCTCAACTTGAGTGTCGCAAGGCCGGCCAGCGCCAGCACCACGGAGACAATCCAGAAGCGGATCACGATCTGCGACTCGGTCCAACCGAGCTGCTCATAGTGGTGGTGGATCGGTGCCATCTTGAACACACGCTTGCCGAACACCTTGAAGGAGACGACCTGGACGATGACCGAAATCGCTTCGAGCACGAACAGGCCGCCGACAATCGCCAGCACGATCTCGTGCTTGATCGCGACGGCGACCGCGCCGAGCAAACCGCCGAGCGCCAGCGAGCCAGTGTCGCCCATGAAAACCGATGCCGGGGGCGCGTTGAACCAGAGAAACCCAAGACTGGCCCCGATCACCGCCCCGCACAGCACCGCCAGTTCGCCGGTGCCGGCGACATAGTGGATCTGCAGATACTCGGCGAACACGGCGTTTCCCGCGAGATACGAAATGAAACCGAAGCTCGCCGCCGCGATCATCACGGGCACGATCGCAAGGCCATCGAGTCCATCGGTGAGATTGACCGCATTGCCCGCGGCGACGATCACGAACGCGCCAAGCAGCACGAACGCCCATCCGAGGTTGAAAACGAGCTCCTTGAAGAACGGAAATACGAGCGAAGTCGCAATCGTTCCGCGGCCGAGTTGGGCCAATGCCGTGCAGGCGGCGACCGCGATGATCGTTTCGATGATCAACCGCGTTCGGCCGGCAAATCCCGCGTGCGTCTGCCTGGTGATCTTGAGATAGTCATCGTAGAAACCGATCATCCCGAAAGAGAGCGTCACGCCCAGCACCACCCACACGTAGGGATTTTTCGGATTCGCCCACAGCAAAGTCGACACCAGCAATCCTGAGAGGATCATCAGGCCGCCCATGGTGGGCGTGCCCTTCTTGGTGACCAGATGTGACTGCGGGCCGTCGGTGCGAATCGGCTGGCCCTTGCCCTGCTTGAGCCGCAGCAGGTCGATGATCGGGCCACCAAACAGGAATACGAAGACCAGCGCCGTGACGATCGAACCACCGGTGCGAAACGTGATGTATCGAAACACGTTGAAGAAAGAGATTTTATCGGACAGTTCGGTCAGCCAGTAGAACATTGAGTCGAACCCTCAGTATTCGCCCTGCGCCGGCGCCTAAGCGTGCGCAGCTTGCCTGGGAAACTTCCGCTCCAACGCCCGAACAATTGGCCCCATTTTCGAACCGAGGGAGCCTTTGACCATGACCGCGTCGCCGGCCCGGATGGCATCCAGCACGGTTGTCTCAAGCCCCGCCGCAGTCTCGGCATAGCCGCCCCGGACCCGCGTGGGAAGAGCCTCCCACAAGGCTCGCATGAGTGGTCCAGAACAAAAGACAAGATCAATACCGGCGGCCTCGACCGACTCTGCAATTGCACCGTGCAACTGGGCACCGGTGGGTCCAAGTTCCAGCATGTCACCGAGTACTGCAATACGTCGACCACGGTTACCCACTTCTGCCTGACCGAGCAGCGCAATCGCCGCGCGCATCGAGGCGGGGTTGGCATTGTAGCTTTCATCAATCAGCAGGACGGTGCCGCCGGGCACCGTGAGCAGGGTTCGCGCTCCACGTCCGCTCGCGGGTTTGAGATTGTTGAGAGCAAGCGATGCCAGCGCGAGATCGGCTCCGACAAGCGCCGCGGCGGCCAGCACAGCGAGAGAATTGAGCACAAGATGCCGGCCCGGCACGCCCAACTTGTAGGTGATTGCCTGTCCCAGTATGCGAGCTTCTATCGTCGAAGAATCGGACTGCAGCGATACGCGGAGCAATTTCGCATCGGCACCATCGTGCGCGCCGAAGGAAACGATTCGCGCTACGCCAGCCGCCTTCGCTGCTGCAGCCAGCCGGTCATACTGGCCGTTGTCGCGATTGAGAACGGCGGCTCCGCCTGCCTCGACGCCCACGAAAATTTCCGCCTTGGCGTCGGCAATCTTCTCCAGTGAGCCGAAGTACTCGAGATGCACTGGTTCAATCGTTGTAATGATGGCGACCTGCGGGCGCACGAGCCTGGTCAGCGGAGTGATTTCGCCCGCGTGATTCATCCCAATTTCAAACACCGCGTACTTTACGCTCTCCGAGCAACGCGCAAGTGACAGCGGAACGCCCCAATGATTGTTGTATGACGAAGCAGAGGCGTGCGTTTCGCCGTTCGCCGAAAGTGCCAGCCGCAGCGCATCTTTGGTGCCTGTCTTGCCGACCGACCCGGTCACAGCAATGACGCGTGCGTGTAACCGAGCCCGAGCGGCAGCCGCGAGATCGCGCAGGCCTTCGAGCACATCAGGAACCACGAGAAGCGGCGCACCGGGAAAGCGCGGCTCCTGGCCGCGCGCCACTACGGCAAGGCCGGCGCCCGCCTTCAGTGCGCCGTCGACGAATTCGTGTCCATCGCGGTTCTCGCCCTGGATGGCGAAGAACGCATCGCCTTTTGCAAGCGTGCGGCTGTCGATTGAAATCCCGGAAACATGCGAGGGCAAGGAGCCCGCACGTGCGGCATGCATCGCGGTCGCCATGGCATCGAGAGACCAGAGCGCGCTCATGCCACTTTGCCCTTGAGCGCCGACGTTACCGCTTCGTGATCCGAAAACGGCACGACACGATCGCCGATGATCTGCCCAACTTCGTGACCCTTGCCCGCGATCAGCAGCACGTCACCGCTCGCAAGTGCCGCGATAGATTTCTGGATAGCCTCGGCACGATCGCCGATTTCGACAGCGCCCGGCGCTTGCGCGAGAATGGCGGCCCGGATTGCCGCCGGACTTTCGCTGCGCGGATTATCGTCGGTCACGATGACCCGGTCGGCATTCTCCGATGCGATCCGTCCCATGATCGGGCGCTTGCCGGTGTCACGGTCCCCGCCGGCGCCGAAGACGACGACCAGTTTCCCGCGCGCGTAGGGACGCAGGCTTTCAAGCGTTTTCTTGAGCGCGTCGGGTTTGTGCGCATAGTCGATAAATATCGGCGCGCCATTATGCGTACCGGCAAGCTCGAGCCTGCCCTTGGCGCCCACGAGCTTTTCCATGGCCGCAAATACACGCGAGGGCTCAGCACCGGTTGCGATCGCCAATCCCGCCGCAATTCCGGCATTCTGCACCTGGAACGCGCCGACAAGCGGCAGACGCACTTTGTATGTGCGCCCTTCGTGCGCAATCGTGATGATCTGATTGAAGCCATCGATCGTCGCGTCGACGAACTTGATATCGGCGCCCTGCTCTCCGACGGCGATGATTTTCAGACCACGTTTCTTCGCCACCTCGACGACCTGATGCGCATAGCAATCGTCGACGCCGATCACGGCCGTGCCGCCCGCCGGAACTAGGTCCTCGAACAGACGGAGCTTGGCGGCGAGATAAGCTTCGATGCTCGGGTGGTAGTCGAGATGATCGCGCGACAAGTTTGTAAACGCGCCGGCGGCAATGCGTACCCCGTCGAGGCGATGCTGATCGAGACCGTGCGAAGACGCTTCGAGCGCGAGATGCGTGACACCTTCCTTTGCCAATTGATCGAGCGTCCGATGGAGCTCGACCGGATCAGGCGTGGTCAGGGATCCGTAGCGTTCGCCCTGCGGCGAAACCACGCCGACCGTGCCGATGCTCGCGGCGCGATACCCAACTTCGCTCCATATCTGACGGGTGAAAGCGGCAACCGATGTTTTCCCGCTGGTGCCCGTGACCGCGGCAATTGTCGCCGGCTGCCGCGGAAAGATTTTCGCCGCAGCGAGAGCAAGCAGTCGTCGCGGATTGGCAGCGCGAATAAATGCCATGGCATCAGGCAGCGTGTCCGGGCGCTGTTCGGCGACAACGGCGACGGCGCCATCGCTTGCGGCCTGTTTTACGAAATGCGCGCCGTCCGTTTTTTTACCTTCGATCGCGACGAACAGGAAACCCGGCTTTACCTTGCGGCTGTCGGAGGTGACACCGGCAACCTCGATTCCGTCGATCCGTGAATCGGGCGCTGCCTCCGGCAGAAGATCGCGCAGCTTCACCGCGTTTCCTTCGCGCTCACCAGCAGCATTTGATCGGCCTTGGGCAAATCGAAGCGCGGCGGCATATCGAGCAGCGGCGCGACACGCTCGATCACGCGCGCACCGACAGGCACGGCGTTCCAACCCGAAGTGCTGAAGCCATGGGTCTCGGGCAGACCCTGCGGTTCGTCAAGCATGATCAACAACAGATAGCGCGGCTTGTCGGCCGGCAATATGGCGGTGAAACTGGTCAAGACTTTGGTCTTCGAATATCGCCCCCCGACCACTTTCTCGGAAGTGCCCGTTTTACCGCCGACATAGTAACCCGGGACATTGGCCCGCGTCGCGGTGCCTTTTTCCACATTGAGGCGCATGAGATAGCGCATTTTATCGGCCGTTTCCGGCTTCACGACACGCTTCGCGAGGCCGTCAGCCTCGGCCGCGCTGCGCTTGAGGAACGTGGGCGGAATCATCTTGCCGCCGTTGACCAGCGCCGAGATGCCCATCACCGCCTGAAGTGGAGCAACCGAGAGGCCGTGTCCGAACGCGATCGTGACCGTGTTGAGTTCGCCCCAATGCTTGGGAACCAACGGCTCGGCACTTTCGGGCAACTCCGTGCGCAGCCGATCAAGCTGCCCCAACTTTTTCAGGAACGCTTTGTGGTAGTCGACGCCGAGCGAGAGCGCCATGCGCGCGGTGCCGATGTTGGACGAGTACGTGAAGATTTCGGGGACCGACAGCACGCGTTTCTGCGCGTGAAAATCGTTGATTTCGAATTTGCCGTACCGCAACGGCAATCGCGCGTCGAAAGTTGATGACAGGGAAATGCGGCCGCTGTCGAGCGCCATTGCCAGCGTCAGGGCCTTGAAGGTCGAGCCCATCTCATAGACACCGGTCGTCAGTCGATTGAGCCGGTTTGGATCGTTTGCTTCGCGCGGATTGTTCGGATCGAAGTCCGGCACGGAGGCCATCGCGATGATTTCGCCGGTGTTGACGTCGGTGATTATTCCGGCTGATGCCTTCGCCTTGTACTTTTCGCGCGCGACGATCAGTTCGTCGCGCAGCGCATATTGTACGCGCAGATCGACGGCAAGATTGACCGGCCGCTGCAGTTGATCCGTCGCAAGTCCTGCCATGTGCAACGCGGCGAGGCCCTGGCCATCCAGCCACTTCTCGATGCCGGCGATGCCCTGGTTGTCGATGTTCACATGGCCGATTTCATGTGAGACCACCGGTCCGTTGGGATAGACACGCTTGTTCTCGGTCAGAAAGCCCACGCTGGGAATACCGAGACGGTGGATCTCCTGTTGCTGACTGGGTGTGATTTCGCGCTTGAGCCAGACAAACCCGCGTTTCGACGACAGGCGCTCGCGCACTTCGCTGGCGTCGAGATCCGGCAGGACCGCGGTCAGCAATTCAACCGCTTCGTCGACATCGATGATCTTGCGCGGTTCGGCGAACAACGATGGCGTCTTCACGTCGGTCGCAAGAATTTCTCCGTTGCGGTCGAGGATGTCGGGCCGCGCGGTGGCCACCGCATCCTGCACCATGCTGCGCCGGCCTCCGTGACCTTCGGGCACCGTCGCAAACATCACGAGGCGCACGGC
>Ga0207665_10001486_pt1 | contig 15761 bp, 16 predicted proteins | sample LARL112metaG_FD_184351 | JGI IMG/M metagenome (GOLD analysis project Ga0207665, IMG submission 184351) | Corn, switchgrass and miscanthus rhizosphere microbial communities from Kellogg Biological Station, Michigan, USA - LAR L11-2 metaG... | ecosystem: Host-associated > Plants > Roots >...
ACTGCTGCCTCCCGTAGGAGTCTGGGCCGTGTCTCAGTCCCAGTGTGGCTGATCGTCCTCTCAGACCAGCTACGGATCGTCGCCTTGGTGGGCCATTACCCACACCAACAAGCTAATCCGCCGCGGGCTCGTCCCCGACCGGAGGCCGAAGCTACCTTTTCCGGCCGGCCCGAAGGCCGGACGGGGTATCCGGTATTAATCCGGGTTTCCCCGGGCTATCCCAGTGTCGAGGGTTGATTACCCACGTGTTACTCACCCGTTCGCCGCTGTCCCCAGGGCCGAAGCCCTGGTTCTCGCTCGACTTGCATGTATTAAGCGCGCCGCCAGCGTTCGTCCTGAGCCAGGATCAAACTCTCCGTGAAGTTGGTTGCCCGATCGAAACCGGGCAGTCTTTTTCACCTTGAGCTTGAGCTCAAAGTCAGTCCTCTGATCGAGGACTAGACAGGTTGTTGATTCGCCGCTCCGGCAAGCCGGATCGGCGTCTCGACGTAAACGCACGCTGTTGAGTTTTCAAGGACCGGACCCTTGCTGACGGCACAAAAAAGGCCTCGCATCGCGCCAGAGGCCTCGGGACTTGCTGGACTTCCACTTGGGGAATCCTCCTGAGGCTCTCCGTTTTGGTCGCTTGCAGGGACTTTTCAGCGCCGCCCTCTCGGGCAGCCGGGGAAGTGTAGCAGGGTCCGCGTGCGCGTCAAGCGGCTCCGTTGAGCCGAACGAAGCGCCTCTTGCCCGCCTGAAGGACCGTCCCTTCGAGGCGCGTCCGCGGCACGTCTATCTCGTTCACAGACTCACCGTCTACCTTCACCCCGCCCTGCGCGATCAGGCGGCGTGCCTCGCTCGTGGAGAGGCCGAAGGCGTCGGCAAGAAGCGCCGGCAGATGGACGGGATCGTCCGCCGGTAGCACGCGCTCGGAGACCTCCTCGGGAGCCTCGCCTCGGCGCACCACGCGCGTGAAGTGCTCCTCGGCCTGCCGTGCCGCTTTCTCGCCGTGGGACCGCGCGACGATGAAACGTGCGAGTTCGAGCTTTGCCTCGAGCGGATCTCCTTGAGGCAGGGGACGCTCCGCGACGAGGGTCCACCACTCCTCGAGCTGCGAGTCGGGGATGCGCATCGTCCGTCCGAACATCTCCTCCGGCGGCGCCGTGAGCGGGATGTTGTTCCCGACGGACGAGCTCATCTTCTCGCCGTCCCATGAGAGCAGGAGCGGCGTCGTCAGGACGACCTGCGGTTCCAGCCCGTACGCTTCCATGACCTCTCGGCCTGCGAGCAGGTTGTAGAGCTGGTCGGTGCCGCCGAGCTCGACGTCGGCGTCCACGGCGACGGAGTCGTACGCCTGCATGAGCGGGTAGAGCAGCTCGGAGATCGAGATGGGCTCGCCGGCGCGGTAGCGCTTGTCGAAGTCGTCGCGCTCGAGCATCCGCGCAAGCGTCACGATGCGGCCCAGCCTCACAACGTCGGCGTATGAGAGCGTCGAGAGCCACTCGCCGTTGTAGCGCACCTCGAGCAGCTCGGGATCGTCGCGCAGGATGACCTTCGCCTGGTCGAGGTAGAGCTGGGCGTTGGCGTCGATCTCCTCGCCCGAGAGGATCGGCCGTTCCGTCGAGCGCCCGGACGGATCGCCGATTCGCGTCGTGTAGTCGCCGACGATGAGGACTCCCATATGGCCCTCGTCCTGGAAGGCGCGCATCCGCTGGAGCGGGATGCCGCGGCCGACGTGAATGTCCGGCGAGGTGACGTCGATGCCGAACTTGACGCGCAGCGGCCGACCGAGCTTCAGCTTCGCCTCCAGGCCGCCCGCCGGTAAGACGTCGACGGCATTGCGGGTCAGCTCTTCGATCGGCACGAGGTGATCCTAGAAGCGGCGGCTGAGGAACGGTGAGCCGGCGAGCCCGTAGCGCCACGGCTGCTCGACCGCGCGCGTGATCCCGATCCGCGTGCCGACAGCGAGTGCCGGCTCGGACTCGCGCGCGAGGAGCTCGAACGGCGGCTCGTCGAGCGGCAGTCCGTCCTGGGCGCGCGTGATCCCCAGCGCCTGGCAGAGCTTGCCGGGACCGGAACAGAGCGCGCGCGCCGCCTCCACCCCGCGCCGCTCGCGCATCGCTTCGAGCCCGTGCGTCGGCTCGAGCGCTCGCACGAGCGCCGCCTCCGCCCGTTCGCCCGGGGAACAGACGAGATTGAGGCACCAGTGGACTCCGTACGACCGGTAGACGTAGGCGTGGCCGGGCGGCCCGAACATCGCCGCCGTGCGCGCCGTTGGGCCGCGGAAGGAGTGGCTCGCGGGGTCGTCCTGGTCGTAGGCCTCGACCTCGACGATCACGCCGCCGACACCGCCGAAGAGGAGCGTCGCGCCGATGAGCTCCGGCGCGATCTCGTGCACCGAGCGCGCGAAGTACTCGTGCGTGAGCCGCTCCCCCGCCACGCGTCGCGCGCTAGAACAGCTGCTCGGGATCCCCGGGCTTCGACGTCTTCTCGAGCACGCGCCGCGCGCGCCGCCCGAGGTCACGCACGTCGAACGACCCCTCGTCGACCGCCTTCGCGACCCGCTCCGCGAGGTCGAGCGCATCGTCGAACGCCGCGCTCGCCGCCGCGGAGTCCTGTCCCATGTCGTGGAGGATCGTGCGCTCGGTGCGGCCGGCGAGGATCGGCTCCGCAACCCCTTCGATCCAGACGCGCGTCCGACGCCCGCCGCCGCGCTCGTCACCCGTGATCGGCTCGAGCGCGTAGATCCGGTCCGCGCGCGCCCACTTGCCGAAGCCGAGGAAAACCATCCGCGCGCCGTCCGTCATGCGTCGATCATCTCACTGCAGGGCGGCGCTGAGAACCTCGGCCACGCGCTCCTGCGCCGACGCCTCGATGCCCGTGAAGAACGGGAGTGCGAGCGAGCGCGAGCTGACGTCCTCGGCGACCGGGCAGAGCCCCTCCACGAAGCCGAAGCGCTCGCGCATGTACGGCTGCAGGTGGATCGACGGGAGGTAGCGGTTGTATCCGATCGACTCGCGCTCGAAGGCGGCGATCACACGCTCACGCGCCGCGGCGTCCGACAGGAGCACGACGTAGACGAACCACGATCTCGTGTGCGTTTCGTCGTCGGCCACGGGCAGCTCCACTCCGTCGATGTCCCGCAGCAAGTCTCCATAGCGCTTCGCGGCCTTGCCGCGAAGCGCCAGGATCTCGTCGAGGCGCTCGAGCTGGCCGATCCCGAGCGCGGCCGCGACGTCCGAGAGCCGGTAGTTGAAGCCGAGGCGGACGTGCTCGAGCCAGCCGCCCGGCTCCGGCCGGCCCTGGTTGCGCAGGGAGCGGATCAGGTGCCACTCCTCCTCCGAGTGCGTGATCACCATCCCGCCCTCGCCCGTCGTGATCTGCTTGTTCGGATAGAAGGCGAAGACCGCCGACGTGCCGTGCGAGCCGAGCGTCGCGCCGCGGTACTCGGCGCCGAGCGCCTCGCAGGCGTCGTCGATCAGGGCCAGCCCGTGGCGGTCGGCGATCGCGCGCAGCTCGCGGAGCTCGCACGGGTAGCCGTAGATGTCGACCGCGACGATCGCCTTCGTCCGCTCGGTGACTGCGGCCTCGACGGCGGCGGGATCGAGGTTGAGGGTCCGCCGGTCGATGTCCGCGAACACGGGGATCCCACCCTCGTAGAGGAAGCAGTTGGCGCTCGCCGCGAACGAGTACGGCGACGTGATCACCTCGTCGCCGGGGGCGATCCCCGCGGAGATGCAGAGCAGATGCAGACCGGTCGTGCCGGACGAGACGGCGGCGGCATAGGGCGCGCCGACGCGCTCCGCGAGCAGCTCCTCGAAGCGGTCGATCGTCGGACCGAGCGAGAGCCGGCCCGAGCGGAGCACCTCGAGCACGAGCTCTTCCTCCCGCTCCCCGAGGTACGGCCCCGAGAGCGGGACCGACTCCACTTCCTGCCTCACGCCGTGTGCTCGGCCGCCGCGTTCGGGGCAGGAGCGAACTCGAGCCACTGGCTCCACCGCTCGCTCCGCCCGTGCACGGTGTCGAGGTACGCCTCCTGGATCTCCTGCGTGACCGGGCCCGGGGACCCGATGACCTGATCGTCGACCTCGCGGATCGGCGTAACCTCGGCGGCCGTTCCGACCATGAACACCTCGTCGGCGAGGTACAGGTCGGTGCGGATGATCGGCTTCTCGACGACGCGGTGGCCGAGATCCTGCGCGATCTGGATCACGGTGTCCCGCGTGATGCCGACGAGGATCGAGGCCGCGAGGTCCGGCGTGTAGATGACGCCGTCGCGGACGAGGAAGATGCTCTCGCCGGATCCGTCGGCCACGTAGCCGTCGCCCGTGAGCAGAATCGCCTCGTCGTAGCCGGCCCGGTTGGCCTCACCGACCGCGAGCATCGAGTTGAGGTAGACGCCCGTCGCCTTGGCGACGTGCGGGATCACGTTCGGGCCGACGCGCTCCCAGCTCGAGACCTTCGCGCGAATTCCATTCCGCTGCCCCTCCTCGCCGAGATAGGCCCCCCAGGGCCACGACATGATCGCGACGTCGACCGGGTTCCCGACCGCCGAGACGCCGAGCTCGCCGTAGCCGACGAAGGCGATCGGCCGGAGGTAGCACGCAGGCAGCTCGTTGGCGCCCACGAGGTCCCAGGTCGCGGTCCGCAACTCCTCGACCGAATAGGGAAGCTCGATGTAGAGGAGCTGGGCCGAGCGCTGCAGGCGCTCGAGATGGTCGGTGAGGCGAAAGACGGACGTGCCGCGCTCGGTCTCGTAGGCGCGAATCCCCTCGAAGACACCGGAGCCGTAGTGGAGCCCGTGGGTCCCGACGTGGATCGTCGCATCCGCCCAGTCGACCAGCTCGCCGTTCATCCAGATCTTCTTCGTCTCGCGCATGTGCGGCCGTTCCCTTTCGGTCGGTGGCTGGCTTGCAAATCGTACCCGGACGGCTTAACGGAGCCCTAAGTCAGGTCAGCGGCACGGGCCTGTGTAATGCGGACGAGATCGACTGGCGAGATGCCCGCCATGTGCTGTTCCGACCCCGCTCCGATCCAGACGAGTTCATGCACGAGAAGCTCCCGGGAGATCAGCACCTGAGAGACGGCGGGAGCCGGGAAGGGCGCAACGCCGCCCGGCTCGAACCCGGTCGCGGCGAGCACCTCGTCGGGCCGGGCGACGCGGCCGCCACGAGCTCCTGCGGCAGCCGCGACCTTGGTCTCGTCGGCGCGGCGGTCGCCGGGGACTAGCGCCAGCGTCGGACGGCCGTCGCAGATGAACAGCAGCGTCTTGACGATCTCCGCCCGGGAGCTACCGACCGCCTTGGCCGCGGCGCTCGCGGTCGGCGTTCCCTCCGGGAACTCCTCGACCCGGGCGTCCACGCCGGCACGCCTGATCGTGTCGACGACGCGCTGTACGGGCTCCGGCCAGCGTTCCACGGCCGGACCGTATCGCGGCGCAACCGGACGCCGCTGTTGGCCGTTCTGAAATCGGGAGACGACAAGATCGAAGGGAGACGAGCGGTGACCGAGCAAGAGCGGCGCGCCTTGAACGAGGCGCTGTTCCGGGATGTGAACGAGCGAATCGCGGCGAGCACGCAGCGCGTCGACGAGAACCGAACCGAGTTCGTGTGCGAGTGCGCGGATCCGAACTGCACCGACCGTGTGCCCGCCACGCTGGCCGAGTACGAAAGCGTGCGGAAGCAGTCCACGACCTTCCTCCTCGCCCCGGGCCACGCCGAGCCCGAGATCGAGCACGTGGTCGCGGATCGAGGACGCTTCCACGTCGTAGAGAAGGTTCAAGCTGCCGTGCGTCGGGCCGTCACACGCCTCGACCGGCGCCAGAGACCAGCACCGAGCGAGACCTAGTCTGCGACGGGTCCGAGCTCAATGACGCGTGCGTCGTCAAAGCCCTCGCCTCGGAGCCACTCGACAAGCTCTGCAGGCGGCACCGAGTCGACGGTCAGGGCCATCAGCGCCTTGCCGCCGCGGCGGCTCCGGGAGACCGTCATGCCGGCGATGTTGATGCCGGCCTCGCCGAACTTCGTCCCCACCCGGCCGATCACGCCCGGGACATCGTCGTAGCGGCAGAGCACGAACAGGGGCGCAAGCTCCAGCTCGATCTCGAAACCGAGGATGTTGACGAGCCACGGGCGGTTGTCGCTGCCGATCGTCGTGCCGGCGACCTGGACGCGACCTCCTCCGTCCTTGAGCTCGACGCGAACGAGGTTCGTGTAGTCGCGCGCCGACCGCGACCGCTGCTCGTGCACCTCGATGCCACGCTCCGCTGCGATCAGCGGCGCATTGACGTAGTTGACGGGCCGGTCGGCTCGCCCCTGGAACGCGCCGTTGAGGGCCGCGACAGTCAGCAGGCGGGTGTCGTAGTCCGCGAGTCCTCCGTACACGGTGATCGCTATCTCCTCGGCGACGCCGTCCGCGAGCTCCATCGCTATTCGCCCAAGTCGGGCCGCAAGCGGCACATAGGGGCCAAGCACCTCGAGCTCCTCGGTGCCGATCGCCGGGATGTTGACCGCGTTCGTCACGACCCCGCCGTCGAGCGCGGCGGCGACCTGCTCCGCGACGATGAGACCCGCCCGGTCCTGCGCCTCGCCCGTCGAGGCCGCGAGGTGCGGGGTGACCACGACGTTGTCGTGCTCCAGCAGCGGGCCGGAGTAGGGCTCGCTCGAGAACACGTCGAGCGCCGCGCCGGCGACGCGGCCGGAGCGGAGCGCCTCGAGCAGCGCACCCTCGTCGAGCAGCTCGCCGCGCGCCGCGTTGACGACGCGGACCCCGGGCCTCATCGCATCGAACGCGGCCGCGCCCACCGAGCCGCGCGTCTCGGCCGTGAGCGGGAGGTGGAGCGTGACGAAGTCCGCGGTCGCGTACACGTCCTCGGGCGTCTCGACGCGCTCGGTGCCGAGCTCGCGGAAGCGCTCGGCCGCCACATACGGGTCGTAGGCGACAATGCGCATCCCGAGCCCGAGGGCCCGCCGAGCCACCTGCTGCCCGATCCGGCCGAAGCCGAGCACCCCGAGCGTCTTGCCGGCAAGCTCGGTGCCGCCGTACGAGCTGCGCTCCCAGCGCCCCTGCTTGAGCGCCGCGTGCGCCTGCGGGATGTTGCGCGCGAGCGCGACGAGGAGACCGATCGTGTGCTCCGCCGCGGAAACGACCGTGGACTCGGGTGCGTTCGCAACGATGATCCCGCGCCGTGTCGCGGCCTCGACGTCGACGTTGTCGACGCCGACCCCCGCGCGCCCTATCACCTTCAGGCGCGCCGCGCGCTCGATCACCTCCGCGGTCAGCTTGGTCGCGGAGCGGATGACGATCGCCTCGTAGCCGCCGATGATCTCGTCGAGGGCGCTCTCGGCGTCGACATCCACGTCGAACCGCGACCGCAGCAGGTCGACGCCTGCGTCCGAGATCGGCTCCCGAACGAGAACCCGGGCCGTCACGCGCGCGAAGGCTCGGGAGCCTCGAACGCCTCGACGGCCGCCGTGACCGCGACGCCGCGCTCAACATCGGCGCCGAGGTCGGCGAGCACCAGCTCGACCGCCGCGATCTGGGTCGTGATGTCGAAGACGTCGAACCAGCCGATGTGGCCGAGGCGGAAGATCTTTCCCTTCAGCTCGCCTTGTCCGTTAGCGATCGTGATCCCGAATCGGTCGCGCAGCGCTTTCACGACGTCGGTGCCGTCGACGCCAGAGGGAGCGCGAACGGCCGTCACTACTGCGCTTCGGTCCTCGTCGGGCGAGAAGAGCTCGAGCCCGAGCGCCTTGACGCCTGCGCGCGTCGCCCGCCCGAGACGGACGTGGCGGTCGAAGGAGGCATCGAGCCCTTCCTCGAGGAGTAGCCCCAGCGCGACGTCGAGCCCACCGACGAGCGAGACGGGAAGCGTGAACGGCGCGTCGAGCGTCCGCTGTGCCTTGCGCGTCCGCTCCCAGTCGAAGTAGAAGCGCGGCGAAGAGCCCACCCGATCGAATGCAGCCTCGGAGACCGCGGCGAGGCCGAGGCCCGGCGGGGTCATGAGTGCCTTCTGCGAGCCGGACACAACCACGTCGAGCCCCCACGCATCCGTCTCGCAGGGCACCGCCCCGAGGCTCGAGACGGCGTCGACGACAACCAGCGAGCCGGCCTCCTTCGCCGCCGCCGCCAGTGAGCGCACGTCGGCGACGACGCCCGTCGAGGTCTCGGACTGCACGATCCAGACGGCCTTCGCCTCCCGTTCGCGGAGCCGCGCGCGCAGGTCGTCGGCGTCGGCCGTCTCTCCCCAGGCGTAGCGGAGAACGTCCACGTCCGCTCCGAACGCCGTCGTCATCGCGACCCAACGCTCGCCGAAGCTCCCGGCCGAGACCACGAGATGCGGCTCACCGGGCGAGACGAGGTTGGCGACGGCCGACTCGAAAGCGCCGGTGCCGGAAGCGCCGAACAGTAGGACGTCGTTCTCGGTCCGGCATACCTCGTGCAGTCGGTCGAGGACGCGCTCGTACACCGGGAGAAAGTCCGGGCTGCGGTGGTGGACGACCGGAGCGCCGATCGCCGCGAGGACTTCCGGCGGCACCGGCGTCGGACCCGGCGTGAACAGGTACCGCTTCCGCACGTTTCGAGACTAACGAGAGGGGCGGAGCACCGTATGCGAGCGGGCCGAGATCGATCCGCCGCCGGCCATGCCCTGCATCCAGTCGTGGGGCTGCGGTGCCGGCCCCGCGCCGGGGGCCTCGCTCCCGAGCAGGACGCGGGTGAGCGCCCCGGTCTCGTGCAGCAATTCGTCGAGCGCGGCGGTGATGTCCTCCGCGCCGACCCGCTCGCGGCCGGCTTCTAGAGCTCCGACCGCCGCTTTCCGGAGTAACTCTCGGAAGAAGGACGCGGTCATTCCCTCGGTCCGTCCGACCGCGTAGTCGAACACCCCCGGGTCGAGATCGAGCCCACGCCCATACAGCTCGAGCAGCCGCCGCCGTTCGGCCGCCGCGGGCAGCGGGATCTCGAGCGCGAGGTCGACACGCCCCGGTCGCGCCGCGAGCGCGGGCTCGAGGGCGTCGGGTCGGTTCGTCGTCAGGACGAAGGCGACGTCGGCATCAGCGGCGAGGCCGCTCATCTCGTTCATCAGCTCGAACAGGACCGGGCTGGAGCCGAACGGTCCGAACGATCGCTCCTGGGCGACGAGGTCGACGTCCTCCAGCACGACGACGGCCGGCGCGAGTCGGCGCGCGAGATTCCCGAACGCGCCGACGAACCCCAGGCTCGGGCCGGACAGGACGACGACGGTCGCGTCCGTGAGCAGGCCCGTGAGGTAGCGGACGGTGTGGGTCTTACCTGTGCCGGGCGGGCCCCAAAGTAGGAGGCCGCGCGCGAGGTGGCGGCCCTTCGCGAGGAGCTCCTCCCTGTACTGGGTCGGGCCGACCACGTGCCGGACGACGCGGTCGAGCAGGCCCTCGGGAAGAACGAGCTCGGAGGCATCCATGTCGGGACGCTCGAGGAAGACGACTCTGCGCGAGCCGCCCCGGTCGACCTCGATCGTCAGGAGCTGACCGCGGAAGACGTCGTGCTCCTCCATCAGCCGGCGCAGATCCGCAAGGAAGCCCGAGGCGAGCTCGGGATCTCGGGCGGCCGCCTGCACGGTGAGGCCTCCTTGACCCGGCCCGTGCGGGTCGCCCTTCTGCACGAACACCGCGATCGGGCCGTCGGGCGACGTCACGAGCAGCACCGCCCAGACGAGACAAGGGAGCGTTCGTCCGGGCCCGACGGGCGCGTTCACGTACTCCGGCGGGCCGATCCCCCAGTGCTGGTTCGCCATCAGATCTCCGAGACCGAGGCCGGGGTAATGACCCCCACCGAGCCCGGTAACGCCGAGCACCCGTCCCTCCCAGCCGGGTCGGCCGAGCACGGCGTCGAGAGCGAGCTGGAGGTTCGGCAGCTCGAAGTCGGAGAGCTGCTCGGCGTGCACCACCAGCTCGTCCTCGGAGAGCCCGAGATGCTCGCGGATCGGCGCGCCCACAGGATCGCTCGAGCGAGGCGACTCCTCGAGCAGCTGGCGCACGAGAGCGGCAAGGTCGTGTCGCAGTTCCGGCGTCTCGCTCACCGCGCTTACTGTACGCACGTGGACGCGCTCGTGGCCTTCGCCGCCGCCCTGCTCGCGTTCCGGCTCGCCGGCCTGCTCGCCGCGCGCTACAGGAGGAGTGGACGGCCGGAGTTGCTCGCCTGGTCGGCGGGCCTCGCCGCGTACGCAGTCGCCGCGGCCGCGATCGCATGGGGCGAGGCCGCGGGCTGGGACGACCGCGCCTTCCGCGTCTACTACGCGGCCGGCGCCCTCCTTACCGCGCCCTTACTCGGCGCCGGCTCGCTCCTTCTCGCCGGACGCCGCCGCGCTGCGCCGGTCGCGCTCGTCTACGCCGGCCTCGCCCTCGGCGTCGCACTCGCCGTCCCTGTGCACGGGACGTTCGCGGCACACGGGATCCCAGCGGCCCAGGACCACCTCGCTTTTCTCCCGGCTCGCCTGCTCGCAATCGTCGCGAACGTGGCGGGAACGCTCGCCGTCGTGGGCGTCGCACTGCGCTCGATCCGGCGGCGACCGCTTGGCAACAGCCTGATCATCGCGGGTATCGCGGCGGCGGCGCTTGGGAGCGGCCTCGCCGGGCTCGGAGCCGCCGGAAGTGGCCTCGGAATTGCAATCGGAGTGTTACTTCTTTATGCAGGTTTTATTGCGCCGGCCCACATTTCAGCGCTTTCCTGGCCAAGATTCGCGCCTCATTGAGTTACGAGCGTTGCCTTAACAAAGCACAAACGTGGCGTCTGTAGCTACCCTCCCGCAACCGATCGCATAAGCCGCGCCGAGCGGTGCACCTGCGGCATTCCCGCCCGTTCGGCCAACGACTTGCAATCGACCTTGGGAGGAACGTTTGCGGCGCACCATATTTGCCTGCGGGCTTGTGCTCGCGTTCGCAGGCCTGACCACTGCGGCTGCCGCCGCCGTGGGCTCCGGCACAGCACGGGCCACGGCCGGCACCAATCCAGCAACGACGACAACGACGACGACCACGGCCCAGGCGGCGACGACCGCGGTCGTGAAGCGCCCGGGAGGCCACGCAATCGCCTACTGGACGCGCCACATCCGTCGGTCCCGCGCCGGCATGAGGCGCTGGCTGGCCGTGATCCAAGGTGGCCCGGCGAGGACGAGCGCCCCACGGCGCCACCTCTCGGCGCTCTCGTACGCGCGACTCCCGCACCTGGCGCGGGTCTGGCGCCACCGTGAGCACGCGGCCTGGTGGCGGGCCAACCATCCGCCGGAGCTCCGGGGCTGGACCTGCATCCACCAGTACGAGGGGAGTTGGACGGATTCCGGCGCCCCGTACTACGGCGGCCTGCAGATGGATCTGGGCTTCCAGGCGACGTACGGCGGCTGGCTCCTCCGCCATCGCGGGACGGCCGATCACTGGAGCCCGCTCGAGCAGATCTGGACCGCGGTGCGCGCCTGGCGCGTCCGGGGCTTCTCTCCGTGGCCCAGCACCGCGCATTACTGCGGCATGTACTAGAAGCGTTTCTCGCTCAACCAAGCCTGATGACGGCCCGTGACAGCGGGCCGTTGTCATGTTGGCAGCGTTTTGACTTGACAAAGACATCATTGTGATGTCATAGTGCCGTCCATGCAGATCGACGGTCACATCCAGGCGCTCCGGGAGGACCTCGTGCGCGTCGCCGCCGTCGGCGACGAATCGACTACGCGCGCGGCGAATCTCCTCTCGGTCGCGATCGAGGCGTCGCTGGAGCGGCGGATCCAGGACGTCCTTGCCGAGGCGGCACTCGAGCTCAATGCGCAGCTCGACGCCGCCCATGTCGAGGTCCGCATCGCCGGCCGCGACCCGGAGCTCGTGCTCGTCCGCGAGGACGGCACCATCCCGGAGCCGGTCGACGAGGCCTTCTCGGCCCGGATCACCCTGCGACTCCCCGACAGCCTCAAGCAGCGCGTGGAGTCCGCCGCCGCCCGCGAGGGCGCGTCCGTCAACACGTGGCTCGTCCAGGCGCTCCAGCGCGCGGTCGAGCCGCGTCGCTCCAGTTCCACGTCCGGTAGCCGCAACCGCCTTACCGGTTACGGCCGCACCTGAGAGGAGGAGACATGTTCGCCAGCTACCACTATCCCCCCGAGCACGAGCAGCGCTCGCTCCGCCCCGACCGGCGCCCGCTTCCGCGCGCCAACGAGATCCGGCTCCGCGTCAAGCGCATGGCGAGCCGCCAGGGAGCCTGAGCATGATCGAGCAGACCTTCCACACTCCCCTCCCGCTCACGCTCGAGGTCTCGATTCCGAGCGGCAACATCGAGGTGGAGACGGCCGACGGCGAGGAGACGTTCGTCACCGTCACCGGCGACGAGCGGCTGCTCGAGCACGTCGAGGTTCGCCATGACGGGAACCGGGTGGTCGTCAACTTGCGCGACAAGGGCAAGCTCGGCATCTCGTTCTCACTCGGTTCCCTCGTCTTCGGCAACGCCGGCCTCCGGGTCGAGGCGCGGGTACCGCACGGCGCCGGCGTCAAGGTCAAGACGGCCTCTGCGGACACCCAGATCGCCGGACAGCTCGAGGCGCTCGACGTGAACTCGGTGTCGGGCGACGTGCAAGTGAGAGGGGACGTGACCGAGAACGCAACGGTGAAGAGCGTCAGCGGCGACGTCGACCTCGAGCGGGTGCACGGTGACGTATCCGTCCAGACCGTCTCGGGCGACCTGCGGGCCCGGGGAATCGCCGGCTCGGCCGACGCGAAGTCGGTCTCGGGCGACATCCGCCTGGAGTCGCTCGCCGCCGGCGACGTGCGCTTCAACAGCGTTTCGGGCGACATCGAGATCGGCATTGCGCCGGGATCCCTCCTCGATGTCGATGCAGGCTCGACCTCGGGCGACCTCTCCTCGGAGGTGCCGCTCGCAAGCGAGCCGCCGTCCGGTGACGAGGAAGCGGCAGGCCCGACCGTCGTCCTCCGAGGCCGCACCGTCAGCGGGGACGTCCGCGTCTTCCGGGCGGGTTAGTGCGCAAGCTCTTCGCGTATCGCGACGCCCGGCTCCTCGTCGCAGGCCAGTCGCTGTCGGCTTTCGGCGACTGGGCGATGTGGATCGTCCTGGCGGTCTGGATGAAGACCCTGACGGGCTCGAGCGCTCGCGCGGGGCTCGTCTTCTTCGCGCTCGGCCTCGGGAACCTCGCCGGGCCGTTGGGCGGGCTGCTGGCCGACCGCGTGAAGCGGCGCCCGCTGATGATCGTGTGCGACTGCGTCCTGGGGGCGTCGGTTCTCGTGCTCCTCTTCGTGAACGACGCGAGCACTGCCTGGCTCCTCTACCTCGTCGCCTTGCTGTACGGAGTCGTCGGCTCGGTCTTCTACCCAGCGCGCTCGGCGCTCCTTCGCCTGATGCTGCCCGAGGAGCTGCTCGCCGAGGCGAACGGCCTCCTCTCCTCGGTGCAGCAGGGCCTACGGATCGTCGCGCCGCTGGCGGGGGCCGGCCTCTACGCCGCCTTCGGCGGTGGGGTCGTGGCGATTCTCGACGCGGCAACGTTCGCCGGATCCGCCCTCTTCCTCTCGCGGATGCACGTCCGCGAGGAGAAGCCCGAGCCCCCCGAGCACCACTTCCTGCGCGAGGTGACGGCGGGGATCGAGCACGTCTGGCGAACGTTGCCGCTGCGGCAGATGACCGTCGGAACGACGATCGCGCTCCTCGTGGTCGGATTCACCGAGACGCTGATCTTCATCGTGATCGGGCACCTCGGCCACAAGCCGTCCTTCTTCGGTGTGCTCGCAACGCTGCAGGGGGTCGGCTCGATCGCCGGCGGGCTCACGGCGGCGTGGGTGCTGCGCCGCATCGGCGACGTTCGCACCGTTGGGCTCGGTCTCGGCCTGTTCGGCTCCTGCGCGTTGCTGCTCGCCGTTCCCTCGCTTCCGATCGTGCTCGTCGGCTTCTTCGTTGCCGGGCTCGGGATCGTCTGGGCCATTGTCGCCTTCAACACTGCGCTCCAGACGCGCACGCCGCTCGCGATTCAGGGGCGAGTTTCGGCGGCGGTGGACGTCTCGCTGTCACTGGCGCAGACGGCGTCGATCGCGACCGGCGCCCTGCTCTCCACGTTCGTCGACTACCGCGTCCTGCTGGTCGCGCTGGCTGCGGTCGTCGGCGGAAGCGCGATCTACCTCGTGACGCGACGGGAGCCGGTCATTCAGGCCGAAGTCTCTCCCTTAGCAGTCGATTGACGACCTTCGGGTCGGCCTTGCCCTGCGTCGCGCGCATGACCTGGCCGACGAGGAAGCCGAGCACGCCCTCCTTCCCGCCGCGGTACGCCTCGACCTGCTCCGGGTGGGCGGCAATCACCGCGTCGACGATCGGGCCGAGCTCAGCTTCGTCGGCGAGCGCGGTCTGGGAGAGGTAGTCCTCCGCCTCGATCGGCCCCTTCGCCGCGGCCTCAAAAGCCTCGTCGAGGGCCTCCCGCGTCACGTTCGCCTCGAGAATCCGGGCCAGCGTGCCCGCGTTCTCCGGGAGGAAGTCGTCGCGGTTCATCGCGACCGCAGCCGCCGTCTTCCAGTCCAGCCCTTCGGCCGCGAGCGCCTCCGCCTTCCACTCCTTGCCGTTCGTGACGAGCTCGGCAGCGGAGCTGAAGCCGAGCTCGCCGCTCAGCCGCCGGATCCGCTCCGCCGGCCGTTCGGGCACGTCGCCGCGTAGTCGCTCGACAAGCTCCGCCGGCGGCTCGACCGGGACGAGGTCCGGCTCGGGGAAGTAGCGGTAGTCGTCCGCCTCCTCCTTCGAGCGGTGCACCGTAAGCCGGTCGGTGTCGGCGTCGTAGTCGTAGGTGGATTGCGCCACCTCCTCCCCGGCCTCGTGCGCCTCGACCTGCTGCCGGAACGCCGCCTCGATCGCCCGCCCGATGAACCGGAACGAGTTCATGTTCTTGATCTCCCAGCGAGGGCGGAAGCCGTCCTCGCCGGCACGCCGGACTGAGACGTTCACGTCGGCGCGGAGCGTGCCCTTCTCCATGTCGGCGTCCGAGATTCCGAGGTCGACGATGGTCTGCCGGAGCAGCCGGAGGTACCACGTCGCCTCCTCGGCCGAGCGGAGATCGGGTGCCGAGACGATCTCGAGCAACGGCGTGCCGCCGCGGTTGAAGTCGACGAGGCTGTAGTCGGCGCCGACCGAGCGGCCGGTCGCTCCGCCGGCATGGACGGTCTTCGCGGCGTCCTCCTCGAGATGCGCCCGCACGATCCCGATTTCTCGCTCGCCGTCCTCCGTGGGAAGGGCGAACCGGCCGGGGCCGCAGAGGGGCGCCTCGTACTGGCTGATCTGGTAGCCCTTCGGCAGGTCGGGATAGAAGTAGTTCTTGCGGGCGAAGACGGCGCGCTCGGCGATCTCGCAGTCGAGGGCGAGGCCGAGCAGGATCGTCATCTCGATCGCGCGCTCGTTCGGGACGGGCAACGCGCCGGGATGTGCCAGGCAAACCGGGCAGGTGTGGGTGTTCTCCGGCGCGCCGTACTCGAGCTCGCAGCGGCAGAACATCTTGGTCCGGGTCTTGAGGTGCACGTGCACCTCGAGCCCGACCACGGTCTGCCAGTCACTCGGCGGCATCGAGCTTCTCCTTCGCCTCGCGAACCGCTTGCTCGACGTCCTCGCGCACCTCGACCATCGTGACGCGATGCTCGAGCGGGCCGTGCGTCTCGATCAGCCACAGCTCGCGCTCGCCGGCCTCGAGCTGGAGCTTCACGTCGCCGACGAGGACCGCGCGCGAGCCGTCGAGCACTCGCGGGTGCTCGCCGAAAACGCGCTCGACCGCAAGCACGAACTCCGCCGCCGGATCC
>Ga0207665_10001487_pt1 | contig 15747 bp, 15 predicted proteins | sample LARL112metaG_FD_184351 | JGI IMG/M metagenome (GOLD analysis project Ga0207665, IMG submission 184351) | Corn, switchgrass and miscanthus rhizosphere microbial communities from Kellogg Biological Station, Michigan, USA - LAR L11-2 metaG... | ecosystem: Host-associated > Plants > Roots >...
GGTCCTCGCGCAGATCAGCGCGGCGGAGACCCAGGACGTGCGCGACGCCGTGACCGCCGCCGAGTCGGCGTTCCCCGCCTGGGCGGGCCGGACCGCGTACGAGCGGGCCGGGTTCTTGTACGACGCGCACCGGCTGATGATGGAGCGCGCCGACGACCTGGCCCGGCTGATGACCACCGAACAGGGCAAGCCGCTGCGGACGGCCCGGATCGAGGTGCAGTACGCGGCCGACTTTCTTGTCTGGTTCGCCGAGGAGGCCAAGCGGGTCTACGGTCAGACGATCCCCTCGTCCCGGGCCGACCAGCGGTTCATGGTGATGCACCAGCCGGTGGGCGTGGTCGGGGCGATCACCCCGTGGAACTATCCGGTGTCCATGCTCACCAGGAAGATCGGGCCCGCGCTCGCCGCCGGATGTACGGTCGTGCTCAAGCCGGCCGAGCAGACCCCGCTGTGCGCGATGGAGATGTTCCGGATCCTGCACGAGGTGGGGATCCCCGCCGGGGTCGTGAACCTGATCACGACCGACCGGCCCGCTCTGGTGGGGGACGAGTTCCTGACCAACCCGGCCGTGCGCAAGCTCACCTTCACCGGCTCGACCGAGGTCGGCAAGCAACTGGCCGGCGGCGCGGCCGGGCACATCAAGCGAGTGTCGCTCGAGCTCGGCGGGCACGCGCCGTTCATCGTGTTTCCCGACGCCGACCCGGCGCACGCCGCCCGGGGCGCCGCGCTGGTCAAGTTCCTCAACACCGGCCAGGCCTGCATCTGCCCCAACCGGATCTTCGTGCACCGTTCCCTGGCCGAACCCTTCCTCGGCGTGCTCCGCGACCGGGTCTCCCGACTCAAGCCGGGCAACGGCCTGGACGAGGGCACCACGATCGGCCCGCTGATCGACGACGGCGCGATGGAGAAGATGGACCGGCACGTCTCCGACGCGGTAGGCAAGGGCGCCAGCCTGGTGCTCGGCGGTGAACGGCTTTCTGGGGAGAAGTACGACGCGGGCACCTTCTTCGCGCCGACCGTGCTGACCGACGTCACCCCGGAGATGCTCATCTACCGAGAGGAGACGTTCGGCCCGATCGCCGCGGTCATCGTGTTCGACGACGAGGACGAGGTGATCAAGATGGCCAACGACACCAGCTACGGGCTGGCCGCCTACCTGTACACCAAGGACCTGTCCCGCGCCATCCGGGTCAGCGAGGCGCTCAGGTTCGCCATCGTCGGGATCAACGACATCAACCCGACCTCCGCGGCGGCGCCGTTCGGCGGCATGAAGGAGAGCGGGCTCGGCCGCGAGGGCGGCCAGGAGGGCATCGTCGAGTACCTGGAAACCAAGCTCGTCGGCATCAGCGTCTGACCAGGAAGGGAACCACGGTGGCAAAGACAGTCATCTCCGATGACATGCGCAAGGCGATAGGCGGCGAGCTGGGCCGCTCGGTCTCGTTCCCGATCACCGACTCCGACATCAGGCGCTGGGCGGTGGCGGTCTACTACCCGGACGACCCGCCCCGGCTGTTCTGGGACGCCGGCTACGCGGCGGGCACCGCGCACGGCGCCATCGTGGCCCCGGAGGAGTTCAACCCGTTCGCCTGGATGTCGTCGGAAGGGCCGCAGCGGGCGGCGGCGAGCCATGACCCCGACATGATCGAGAAGACCCTGGGCGTCGAGGGGCCGCACCTGAAGTTCCAGCTGAACGGCGGCATGGAGGTCGAATACGGCGTCCGCATGCGCCCCGGAGACGTGATCACCTCCGTCCGCCGGCTGTCCGAGTACCGCGAGCGCGAAGGCCGCCTCGGCCTCATGCTGTTCACCGTCACCGAGGACAACTGGACCAACCAGAACGACGAGCTGGTGAAGACCTCGCGGTCCACCCTCATCCGCTACTGACGACGGTAAACGGCCTAGCCGCCGGCCTCCTGGACGCGGAGGTCGGCTACGCACTCCGCGCTTCCGCAGGTCCGACCCGAACCCAGGCGAGGCCTGCCGCACCCGCAGGCGGGCCGCAAGCGGGCCAGCCAGGCGCCGTACGCCAGCAGCTCGGCGATGCCGCCGGTGCCCGGCACGGAGACGACCGGCCGGATCCCGCCGCCGGGCAACGCCAGCCACTCCCGCGGTCCAATGGCCGCGGGATCGTCAGGTACGCCACCCATGGCCACCATTCTCCTCCGTCCCGGGCAGGTTTCACAGGTCGCGGCGGTGGACCGAGATCACCGGAAGCGCACTGGCTGAGAGCCCGGGCGTCGCCCAGTAGGGTGACCGTGTGTCCAGGACCAGTGGGAACATCGCTCGCGGCTCGCTCCTGACGTTGCTACTGGCGCCCCTCGTCGTAGTTCTGGATTGGCTCGGCGCCGTCGGCGACCTGCCATTGTTCGTGCTGGCCTGCGTGGCGCTGGTCCCTCTTTCCTGGCTGATCGGCGAGGCGACGGACAACCTGGCCCGCCACACCGGTCCCGGGATCGGCGGCTTCCTGAACGCGACGTTCGGTAACGCGCCGGAGCTGATCATCGCGACCATCGCCGCCTCCGATGGTCTGACCGCGATCGTCAGGGCGTCGCTCGTAGGCTCGATCGCCGGCAACCTCCTGCTCGTCCTCGGCTTCACGCTCCTGTTCGGCCAGAAGGGCGCCATCGATCGCCGGTCGGCCTACACCTCGCTCGGCCTGGTCGGGTTCACCACCGCGCTCGTGCTCGTCGTCTCCGTGCCGGGGTTCCACGGCGATCCGGAACGCCGCTCGCTCGCCGAGCTCTCGGTTCCTGTCGCCGTCCTGCTCCTCGTCGTCAGCACCACCGTGACCTGGTATGCGCTCCGCCGTCAGGTGCAGCTCTTCAGGTCCGCCGAACCCGAAGCCGTCGGCTGGTCCCTGCCTGCCGCCCTGGTGGTGCTCGGCATCGCGACCGTCGCTACCGCCTTCGTCAGCGAAACGCTCGTCGGCACGCTGCAAGCCTTCGCGGATACGGCCCACCTCTCGGATTTCTTTGTCGCGGCCGTGATCGTCGCGGTCCTCGGAAACGCGACCGAGCACGGCAGCGCGGTCCTGCTGGCGCGGCGCGGCCGGGTCAAGCTGGCCACCGAGATCCCGCTGGCCTCGAGCGCCCAGATCGCCGGCCTGGTGATCCCCCTGGTCGCTCTCATCTCGTGGGGCTTCACGCCGCTTGCCCTCAGCTTTCGGCCCGTCGAACTCGCGGCCATGGCCATAGCGGCTGCTCTTCCCGCGCTCGTCCTGCGGACCGGAAGAACGTCCCGGCTTGGCGGAGCGATCCTCCTGGCCGCCTACTCGGCGTTCGCCGTTGTCGCCTACTTGTCCGGCGACGCCTGACGGGTTCGACATGTCAAAGCCCAGGCCTGGGCTGTACCTGACTAGATCTACGGCACTAGGTGTGGTCTGGGAGTTCGAGCGCCATGAAGATGTCGTCGACGTAGCGGCCCTCCAGCAGGAACTGGCCTTTGAGCCTGCCCTCGATGAGGTAGCCGTGCGCGAGGTAGAGGGCCTGGGCCCGGGTGTTGGTGCCCAGGACCCTGAGGGTAATGCGGCGGGCTTGCCGTCTGATTGCTTCGTGCCGGGCCGCGGTCAAGAGCAGGTGGCCGATGCCTCGTCCCTGGTGGTCCGGGGCGACGGCCAAGCCGTTGATCTCCTGGACGTGTCCGCTTGATGCGGCGATGGGCGCCGGCCGGAGCTTCACGTAGCCGACGATGTGCTCGTCTTGGTGGGCGACGAGGACGTTCTCCGGTGCCGTCCGGTCGTCGAAAAAGGGGGTGCCAGGAGGCCAGAGCGGCGTGGGGGACACCTCGGACGACCAGGTGGCGTGGTCAATCAGTGCCAGTGCCGGCCCGTCGTCTTCAGCGCTAGTGCGGATGGTCGCGCGCGCACGATGCTGGTCTTCCTGCACCTGATGTCCTTCACCGGTAGCCCCGGCTCGCGCCGGATCCGGTAATCGCGCAGGGTAGGGCACAGGCAGGTCAGGCCGGGCAGCCCGAAGGATGCCCGGCCCGGCCCGCTTGCGGTCAGATCGGGCGGACTTCCTCGGCCTGGGGGCCCTTCTGCCCCCGCCCGGCGGTGTAGGCGACCCGCTGGTTCTCCTGCAGGCTGCGGAAGCCGTCAGCCTGGATGGCAGAGTGATGGACGAACACGTCGGCGGTTCCGTCGTCCGGGGCGATGAAGCCGTAGCCCTTGTCGGCGTTGAACCACTTGACGGTGCCTTCAGCCATGTACTTCTCCTGTAGAGACGATCATTCGGGAGGCACGTACGTGCCCTCCGGGTTATCGCGACCGCCAGCCTGCCGGGAAGTCCTGGCCGTGTACTCATGGCGCCCGCTGTCAGAAGTTCGCAGGCGTTGGTACACGTAACGAATTTCGACTACAACCAGAACCCATTAAACACCATGCCAGGCACCCCGGCTGACAAAGCGGCCAGAGCGAGCGTTCTTCGCTCTGGCCGATCAGCGTACTCCACCCAGCGTAGACGGGCTGACGAGGCCGGAAAATGGTGGTCAGCGGCGAATCGGGCTGGGTGAAGGGGAGGGCTATGCGGGACCGCACCGCGATCGTGTAACTGCACGCCTCAGCCGTACTGGCGCAGCTGCGGCCACATCTGCCCCCAGGGGTGGCGCGGGCCGGTGCACAGGTAGACGTGACCGTGCCATTCCTGGTTGTGCAGGCCGTACGGGTTGGACAGCGTCGCGACGGCCCGCACGCTGGTGAAGAACTGCCCGAGGTAGGCGGCGTCCCCGCCGCCGTCGGCAGGCCCCGGCATGATCGCCAGCACGGTGGTCGCCCGCGGGTTACCCGGGCCCCACCACCAGTAGGTGTTGTGCCCGCTCACCGCCTGCGGCAGGCCCGTTCCCAGCAGGTTGATCGCGCTGGCCTCACCGTAGTTCGACGCGAAGATCACCGCGCTGGCCCGCTGCCCCGCGGGCAGCGAGGACCACTGCGTGCGGACCGTGCTGACCAGCTGCGGCCAGCCCACCGACTCGGCCAGGACCGGGTTGACCTTCTGGGTCCAGCCCACGCCGCCAGGCGGCAGCACCGGCAGCACGAGCGGCACAGCGATCACAACACTCACCGCCGTGGCCAGTAGCAGCCTGCGGAGCCGGCCCGCGCGGGCGGCCAGCCAGCCGTCGATGGCGACGGCCCCGGCCGCGAGCAGGAAGATGTACGCCCCCGCCAGGTAGTAGATCTTCCCGCCCGTCGTGACCGCGAAGAACACGAACAGGATCGCGTACGCCCACACCAGGGCCCGCCAGAGCGGCCGCCCGGACCGCCACAGGAAGCGCAGCCCGGCCACCCAGACCCCCACCAGGACCACGGCGGACATGAGCAGCTGCCCGATCACCCAGCCGGCGATGTTGGGCAGGCCGCCGTTTTCCTGCGCGAGCGCGCGCGACATGGCGATCGTGGCCCACTGATGCTGTGCCTGCCACCAGATGTCAGGGATCGTGAAGGCGACCGCGATGACGGCCCCCGTCAAGAACCACCGGTTCAGCACCAGCCGCCAGCCGCCAGACAGCGCGACGCCGATGACCAGCGCGACGCCGAACAAGCCCACGCTGTGCTTGTTGGCCAGCCCCAGCCCGAGTACCAGGCCGCCGAGTGGCCACCAGCGCGCGTCACCGGTCCGTCCGATCTTGGCCACCACCAGCGCCAGGGCCGCCCAGGCCAGCAGGTCGAAGGCCGTCGGGCCGAACAGGTGATCACCACCCAGCACGACCGGCATGGTCGCGGTCGCGATCGCGGCCAGCAACTGCGCCCGGCGCCCGCCGCCGAACTCCCGTGCCGTCAGCCCGGCGACCACGACCGTCGCCCAGGCCGCCAGGGCCGGCCACATCCGCAAGGCCAGCAGCGAAACGCCGAACACCTTCAGCGAAATCCACGCCACCAGCGGCGTCAGCACCGGCTGGTCGACGTAGCTGGCCTGCAGATGACGGGCGCACTCCATGAAGTACAGCTCGTCGCGGTGAAACCCGTACCGCGTCGACAGCGCCAGCAGGACGGCGAAGACCACCGCGCCGACCGCGATCACGCGCCGGTCAAAGGGCGCAACGGCTGGAGCATCCGTGTCCCGGCCCGTCTCGGCCGGGGTTCTTCCCAACACGTTCATGGCCGTCATGCTCGTCCGTCGGCACCCTCCGCCACATCGCCCGCAGGGCCCGTTTGCCCGCTCATCCCGAGCGGGCAGGACCCGGGTTTCAAGGCCGCCCCGTTCCCCCTTAGGTAGGAGTCGCCAGTTCACCCCTGCGACGGATGGCCCGCACCGCGTTCCGGACTTTACGATCAGCTGGTGAAGAGGCTTGCCGCGTGGGCTACCGGGCTGCCGCCGCGTGTGCAGGACTTTGCGCTCGCGATGGCGCTGGCCGTCTACAACGTCGCCTCGCTGATCCCGGAGGCCAGGCAGCTGAAGCTGCCCTATCTCGCGTTCGTGCTGGTCGTGCTGCAGGTGGTGCCGCTGACCTGGCGCCGGCGCTGGCCGGTCCTGGTGTTCATCGCCGTCGGTATCCCGCGGTCGCTGTATGACCAGCTCGGCATCGGCTTCGCGCCCCTACCGCTTGGCCCTGCGATTGCCTACTACACGATCATGGACCGGTGCTCGACCAAGGTCCGGGTCGTGACGAGCGTCTTGCTGATCGCCGGCGTCATCGAGGGGCAGACCACGCCCGGCCACAACGAGCCGTACGACTTCTTCATCGCTGCCCTGCAGTTGGCGGTGGCGGGCACGCTCGGCATCCTCAGCCGCACCCGCCGCTCCTACCTGCAGGCGGTCGAGACCCGGGCCGAGCAGGCCGAGAGTGAACGCGAACGCCAGGTCGCGCTGGCCTCCGCCGAGGAGCGGACCAGGATCGCGCGGGAGCTGCACGACGTGGTGGCGCACCACGTCAGCCTCATGGCGGTCCAGTCCGAGGCCGCGGCCGCGTTGCTGCCCGGCCGGCCCGCCGAGGCAGGCCAGGCCGTGGACATCATCGGCCAGACGGCCCGGGAGGCCCTGACCGAGCTGCGCCGCCTCCTCGGCGTGCTGCGCGGCCCGGCCGACGTCAACGGCCGGGCGGCCACGTCCCCGGCCCCGTCGATCGGCGAGCTCGGCGAGGTACTCGGGCAGGTGCGCCAGGCCGGGATCGCCGTGAACCTGCGCGTCGAGGGCAGCCCCAGCAAGCTGCCGCCCGGCGTGGACCTGGCCGCGTACCGGATCGTGCAGGAGGCGCTGACCAACACCGTCAAGCATTCCGGCGCGGGCGAGGCCGCGGTGATCGTCAGCTATGAGCCGGGCTACGTCACCGTGTCCGTGACCGACACCGGGAACGCGGCCGCCGCCCTGACCCCCGGAAGCCAGGCCGGGCGAGGCCGGGCGGGCTCGTCCAACGGGGGCGGAGCCCGCCCGGCGGCATCGGGCGGATTCGGCCTGGCCGGCATCGCCGAACGCGTAGCGTCCTGCGGGGGCAGCCTGACCGTCGGACCTGGCGACGCCGGCGGGTTCGCCGTCACGGCCCGGCTGCCCGCGCCATGACCGGCCCCATGACCGGCCCCATGACCGGCAGCGAACCCATCCGGGTCATCGTGGCCGACGACCAGGAGCTGGTCAGGACCGGATTCTGCGTGATCCTCGAGGCCACCGACGGGATCACCGTGGTGGCCGAGGCCGCCAACGGCGCCGAGGCCGTCCGGGCCGCGGCCGAGCACAAGCCCGACGTGATCTTGATGGACGTCCGGATGCCGGAAATGGACGGTCTCGAGGCGACCAGGCTGATCACCGGGGGCGACCGTTCCGGCCCGCCGCGGGTCGTCATGCTGACCACCTTCGACTTCGACGACTACGTGTACGAGGCGCTGCGCTCGGGTGCGAGCGGCTTCCTGCTGAAGGACGCCCCGCGGCACGATCTCATCGCCGCCATCAAGGTGGCTGCGGCCGGGAACGCGCTGCTCGCGCCGTCAGTGACGATGCGGCTGATCGACGCGTTCGCCCGCAGGCCGCCCGAGACGCTGCCCGCCCCGTCGCGGCTGGCATCGCTGACCGCCCGGGAACGGGAGATCCTGCTCCGCCTCGCCCGCGGGCTCACCAACGCGGAGATAGCGGCCGACCTGTTCGTCAGCGAAGCCACGGTGAAATCACACGTCGGGAACCTGCTGGCCAAGCTCGGGCTCCGCGACCGGGTCCAGGCCGTGATCCTGGCCTACGAGACCGGCATCGTCCGGCCGGGAGCCCCGGACGCGGACAGCTAGGCCTACCGCATCTTCCATTCCGGCTTGCGCTTCTCGGCGAACGCCTTCGGTCCTTCCAGCGCGTCCTCGGTCCGCTGCAGCATGAAGGCGAACATCTCGGCGAACTTCCAGTGGTGGTCGACGGTCATGTCGCGGCCGTCCTTCACGATCCGCTTGAGGAACTGCACGGCCAGCGGCGAGTTCTCCATGATCCGGTCGGCCATCTGGTCCGCGGCGGCCTCGAGCGCGGCCCGGTCGTCGTAGAGTCCCTGGACCAGGCCGATCTGGTAGGCGCGTTCCGCGTCGATGGGGTCGCCGGTCAGCTCGATCCGCATCGCCTCGCCGAGCGGGATCATCCGCGACAGGTGGACGAAGGCCGGCCCGGAGAGCAGGTGCCGCTTCGGCTCCGGCATGGCGAAGCTCGACTTCCTGGTGGCCAGGCGGATGTCGCAATACAGCGCGATCTCCATGCCGCCCGCCATGCAGTAGCCGTCGATGGCCGCGATCACCGGCTTGGAGCAGTTGTTGACGTCGTCGAAGCCCGGCATCGACCCGCCCTTGGCCACCGGCGGGTGCGCGCTGAGCGCCCGCGGCGGCGCGGCGTGCCCGTTCGCGCGGACCTGCGCGCCGCCCTCCGGGTCGGCCTCCATCCGGGCGGCCATCTCCTTCAGGTCCGCCCCGGCCGAGAACGCCCGGCCGCCGGCCCCGGTCAGGATGACCACGAACACGTTCTCGTCCGCGTCCGCTTCGGCAAAGGCCTCGGCCAGCCCGCGCATGAGCTCCCGGCTCAGCGCGTTCATCCGCTCGGGCCGGTTCATCGTGATGTAGGCCTTGCGGTCGCGTACCTCGTAGGACAGCACATCGGTGGGCGTGGGCACAGCGGCGCTCCTGTTCATTTCTTGTTGCTGACCAGCACCTTCGACCCTGGGTAAGCGGGCCGGGGCAGCCCGAGCACATGCTGGGCGATCATCTGGCGGAAGATCTCGACCGTCCCGCCGTAGGTGGCGGTGCCCTGGGCGAATCGGTGCGCGAACTCGATGTCCCCGGCCGCCTCGGCGCCCGGGCTGCCCTCGGACAGCAGCGCGGCCGAACCGACCAGGTCCATGAGCTCGGCCGCGCCGTGTACCAGCGCGTCCGAGGCCTTGACCCGTCCCATCGGGCCCGGCGTCATCAGGCCGGCCTGCAGGTCCATGGCCACCTGACCCAGCCGGTACCGGACCGAACGGTCGTCGATGGGCCTGCTCCCGTCCGGGCGGGTCGTGCCGCACGCCCAGGCGAGCGCGCGGTCCAGGGCGCGTTGCAGCGGGTACACGTAGGTCGCGCCGAGCGAACTGCCGCCGATCTGGACGGCCGAACCCTTCTGCCCGAAGTTGTGCTCCTCGTCCAGCGGCCCGCGCAGCACCGTCCAGCCGTCGTTCACGCCGCCGAGCCGGTACCGGTCGGAGATCCGTACGTCGCTGTAGTAGACGATGTTGGTCCGCTCGCCGCCGAACGTCCTGATGCCCTGGATCGCCACGCCGTCGCTGCCGAGCGGGATCAGGAACATGGTCAGGCCGCGGTGCTTGGGCAGCTCGGGGTCGGTCCGGGCGATGAGGAAGGCATACTGGCAGTTCTGCGCGCCGGTGGTGAAGATCTTCGACCCGTTGATGACCCACTCGTCCCCGTCGCTGACGGCGCGGGTCTTCGCCGCGGCGATGTCGGAACCGCCGTCCGGCTCGGTGTAGCCGAGGCAGCACCGGACCGTCCCGGCCGCGATCCCGGGCAGCACGTCGGCGGCCAGGCCAGGCTCGGCGTAACGCTCCACCGCCTTGACCACCAGCCTGGTCGTGCCGAGCGTGACCGTGGGCATGCCCGACCGGCGCGTCACCAGGTCCAGGAGCTGTACCCGGACCGGGTCCAGGCCCGCCCCGCCGCGCTCGGCCGGCCAGGCCGGCATGATCCAGCCCTTGGCGCCGAGCGCCAGGTGCACGCGCTCGTTGAAGCCGCTGCCGGTCCGGCGTTCCTCCTCCAGGACGTCGTCCGTGACGTGCTCGGCGACGAACGCGTGCACGTCGTCGAGGAAGGCCTGCTGCTCCGCGTCCAGCTGGACCTGGCCGAAATCCATATCTCGCTCCTACTGGTAATCCGCGGCCAGCGCGTCCGCGACGGCGATCAGGTCCTCGGCCGGGTCGCCCCCGAGCAGGCTCCAGCCCTTGGCGCGCAGGAAGTACAGGCTGGCGTCGGCCTCGATGGTGAAGCCGAGGCCGCCCTGCATGTGCGCCGCGGTGGTCGTGCCGTGCGTGGCCACCCGGGCGGCGTAGGCGAACGCGGCCGGCACCAGGTGCCGGGCTTCGGTCGGCTCGTGCTCCAGCATCCAGCCCGCCCGCCGGATCATGTTCCGCGCGCCGGAGACCCCGATGGCCACGTCGGCGAGCGGGAACGAGACCCCCTGCAGCGACCCGATGGGCACGCCCATCGTCTCGCGGGTCTTGGCGAACTCGACGGCGATGCCGAGGGCGCGCTCGGTCAGCCCGGTCAGCGCGGCCGCGGTCAGCAGCTTCCACTCCGCCCGGGCCCGCCGGTACAGGATCTCGGCCAGAGTCCCCTCCGCCAGCCGCTGCCGTCGGCCGCCGACTAGGTCCCACCACGCCAGCGGCGTGCTGCCCTGGTTGGCCACCGGCGACGGTGGCTCGTCCGCGTCCACCACGACCAGCGCCTCGCCGTCCAGCGCGAGCACGGCCCGCGCAACCGCCCCGCCCGGCACCAGCTGACGGGCCAGCTGAGGAGACCGCGACCCGGCCGGCTCCATGGCCAGCGCCAGGATCCGCCGCCCGCTCGCCGCTTCCGCCAGCAGCTCGCCCGGGGCCCCGGGCGAGCCCGCCAGCGCCCGCGACGCGGCCACGTGCTCGATAAAGGGCACCGGCGCCAGCGCCGCGCCCGCCTCCTCGGCCACGAGCAGCAGGTCCACGAGCGAAGCCCCATCGCCGCCGGCCTGCTCCGGCAGCCCCATCGACGCCGCGCCCATGTCGGCCAGTTGCCGCCACAGCTTCTCGTCGTAGCCCAGCGGCTCGGCGGCGCGCACGCGCTCCGACGGGCACTCGTTCCTGAAGAACTCGGCGAAGGCGTCGCGTACTGCTTCCTGGTCGCTGCTCAGCGAGTAGTCGGCGTACCGCAGCTCGAACTCGTCCACTAGAAGACCGCCCATGGATGTTCGAAGGTTAACAAAGTATCTATATCACAGCACCCGCCCGTCGACCTAGTGCCGGTCCCACTCAGGCTGGCCATCTCCAGGCACCGAACGGCCCGGCATCCAGCTCCAGCACCAGCCCCCGTTGGTCCTGGGTGGGCAACCCCGCGACGAATCAGAATTCCCCCGAGGCGCAGTCCTGAGCGACACCGTGGTCCGGAGACCCAGGCGTGGTGATCATCGGGACTGCGATCCGGCGTCGCCGGAACCGGCAGAGTGTGGTGTAGTCGATTGCCCCGGGCGGGCCGGGGCCGTTACCCGGCGCGGGCGGGTGGTCCGTGGCTGTGCAGCACCTTGGTCTTGTTCTTGTTCCACGCGCTGGTCGTCCCGTCCGGGTTCACGACCAGCGTCCAGCCCCAGCGGTGAATCACGACCTGGTGGTGGAAGGGGCAGAGCAGCACGCAGTCCTTCGCCGAAGTTTCCCCGCCGTCGGCCTTGTGCTTGGTGTGGTGGACCTGGCAGGCCCCGGCGGGCTGGGTGCAGCCGCCGGCCCACTGGCAGTGCCGGTCCCGCAGCAGCACCGCGTTGCGGATCCCCGCCGGGACCGACTCGGCATACCCGATACCCAGCGGCAGGCTCGGCCCGCCCAGCCGCACCCCCAGCTCCCGCCGCCGCAAGAACGACGCCAGCCCCCCGGACCCGACAGCAGGTCCACCGCCTTGCCGATCACCGCCTGCTCGATGGCGGCCCAGGCCGCCGTGGTGCCCGCGGCCGGCGTGTCCGGGCCGTGGCCGTCCCGGCGGAGCCGGTCCAGTTCCACGCACAGCCGGACCAGATCATCGAGGGCGTCGATGTTGATGTCGCCGGTGACGACCGGGGACATGGCGGCGTCGCAGGCGATGGCCGCGGCGGCGTCGCCGTCCAGCCACGCCCCGTCGCTGGCGCCGGCCTCGGCGGCGTGCGCGCGGCGCGCCGCCCACCGCGCCCGCACCCGCTCCGTCCACTGGTCCTGCAGGGCGGAGCCGCCGTCGAGCAGCAGCAGGTCGGCCAGCGAGATATGCGCCCAGGCTTTCACCGGCTGCCCGGCCCGCTCGGGCAGCAGCCCGGCCGCGGCCAGCCGGCGCATGCGTTGGCTCGTAAAATGCATCGTGATCTCTGTCACACCATGGCGATACGGGTGTGGTACGTGCGATCGCCCCCGCCGTGCTCTCACGCCTCGGTTGTGCAAGCTACTTGTGAAATTTATTTGTTCATCTTGGTTGCGAGACTGGTAGCATCAAGGACATGAACGATCCGATCGGCGACCGGGACACCACGCAGCTCGCCGTGCGACTGTCCGTCGCTATCACCCGACTGCGGAACCGGCTCCGCGAGGAAGCCGGGATGACCTCCTCGGGCTTCACCGTGTCCCAGCTGGCGATCCTGCAGCGGATCCTCGACGAAGGACCAATGACCGCGGCATCACTCGCCGCGGCCGAACACGTAAGCCAACAGTCCATCTCCCAAGGCGTGGCCACCCTCAAAGACGCCGGCCTGGTCCAAGGCGAGCGGGACGCCACCGACGGACGCAAAGTCGTAATCAGCCTGACCGCCGCCGGCCGAAAGATGTTCGAATCGCTCCTCGCCTCGCGCAAGGCCTGGATGGTCCAAGCGATCGACGCCATGGTCCCCCCGCAACGCCGATCCGACCTCGACACCACCATCGAGCTCCTCGAAACCCTGGCCGGCGCCAACCTGCGCGCCGACGCAGAGATGCGATAGGACCCCAAGCAAAGGATCGGGAAGTCCCGAGAGTCCGTTTCCTGCGGTGCCCACGGCATCGAGCGCTCCGCGCTTGGCCAACGAGGCAGCGTATTAGGCGTGCCGGTAGGACCGACCTCCCCGGCTCGACGGAAAGGTCAGCTCAGGACGTGAACCGCTCTTCCTCAAGGGGCGCGGCAGCACACCTGATGCACAAGAGTCAGCCGATTGCGTTCGGTGAGTACCCCCCAACGCGCTCCTTTTGGCGCTGCCGCGGTATCCCTCATGTGCCGTGTGAGGGCGGTAAGGAAGACAGTGGTTCGTACGGACCCCCACGACGATCCGGCGCTGGGGCGTGGTCGTTTCTTCAGCGCTCGTCATGCTGTCCTCCCCCCACAGCGGAGCTTGCCGCTCCGCGCGGCGGGCTCCGGCCTCCTGCCGTCTCCCGCCGCTGCACTAGATGATCATACTACTTGCACAAGTTACTTTAGAAGCGTACTACGGTGGATGCCATGGACGAGCCGAGATCTCAGAATGAGGCGAGCGACGCGGTCCGCCTGGCGATGGCGGTCTCCCGGCTGCGGTCGCGGATCAGGATCGAGGCCGGGCTCCGCTCGACCGGCATCCCGATCTCGCAGATAGCCGTGCTGGGCCGCATCATCGCCGAGGGGCCGACTACGGCGGCGGCGCTGGCGGCCGGCGAGCACGTGACTCAGCAAGCGATCGCACAGAGCCTGGCGACGCTCAAGGAGCGCGGCCTGGTGGAGAAGCAGGCCGATCCCAGCGACGGCCGCAAGAGCCTGGTGACCGCGACCACAGCGGGCCGAAAGCTCATGGAGACCATCGCCGCGTCGCGCGAGGAATGGCTCACCCGGGCCATCGACGCGGCGGTCAGGCCCGAGGAGCGCCCCCTGCTCCGGGAGGCGATGAAGCTGCTCGAGCGCATCGCTGACGTGAAGCTGCACCGCGGAAGTGGGATCCGATGACACCGAAAACCGAAGCAGCGACGACTGAATCTCAGCCGCGCGTGGCCGCCCCGTTCGGGTGGCGGACCGTGACGCCCCTGGTGACGGGGTCGGCGCTGAACCCGATCAACAGCTCGGTGATCGCGACCGCGCTCGTGCCGATCGCCGCCGCCTTGCACGTCCCGGTCGGGCGCACGTCGATCCTGGTCTCCTCGCTGTACCTGGCCTGCGCGATCGCGCAGCCCACCGCGGGCAAGCTCGCGGAGGAGTTCGGCCCCCGCCGGGTCTTCCTCGCCGGGATCGTCTTGGTGCTGCTCGGCGGCCTGGTCGGCGGCCTGGGCAACAACCTGGCCGTCCTGGTCGTGGCCCGGGTCCTGATCGGCGCCGGAACGTCGTGCGGCTATCCCACCGCGATGCTGATCATCCGCCGCCGCTCCCACCGGGCCGGGCTGGGCGAACCACCGGGCAGCGTGCTCGGGAGCCTGGCGATCGCCGGCTCGGCCACCGTGGCGATCGGGCCGCCGATCGGCGGCCTCCTGGTCGGCGGCCTGGGGTGGCGCTCGGCATTCCTGCTCAACGTTCCTCTGGCCGTCGCCGCGTTCGCGATGGCGCTCGCGTGGATTCCCCGCGATGGGCGGTCAGGTGCCCGGCGGAAGATCGCAGAGATCGCAACCCGGATCGACGCGGGCGGCATCGTGCTCTTCGGCGGGATGCTGGCCGCCCTGCTGGTGTTCTTGATGTCACTGCCGCACCCGGGCTGGGTGCCGCTCGCCATCTCCGCCGTCCTGGCGGCGCTCCTGGTGGCCTGGGAGCTCCGGGCGGCCAGGCCATTCATCGACCTGCGGCTGCTCGCATCTCAGCGGGCGCTAACCCGAACGTACCTGCGGCTCGGGCTGACGCTGCTCGGCGTGTACGTCGTGCTCTACGGGATCACGCAATGGATGGAGGCGGCCCGGGGGCTATCCCCCGAACAGGCTGGCCTGGTGCTGTTGCCACTGGGCGCCGTCGCCGCCCTCGTGTCGCAGCCGGTGTCGCGCCGCAACCTCATCCGCGGGCCGCTGATCGCGTGCGCGTTCTTCATGCTCCTGGCCTCGGTCGCCACGCTGTTCATCACCGATCACAGCCCGCTGATCGCGCTCGTGGGGGTGATGGTCCTGTTCGGCGCCGTCGTCGGCACGACGTCGGTGGGCAACCAGACCGCGCTGTACCTCCAGGCACCGCCGGAAAGCCTCGGGACCGCCTCGGGCCTCTCACGGACCTTCGGCTACATCGGGTCGATCGCCTCGGCGACGATCACCAGCATCGTCTTCCACACTCGCGTCAGCGACGCCGGGCTGCACGACATGGCGCTCATCCTCGTCGGCGTCGCCGCCGTCGTATTGCTCATGACGCTCCTCGACCGGCAACTGCCCGGGGGCGCCAAGGCCTGAGCAGCGCCGCCCCACCCTCTCCAGACCCGAAGGAAACCTGTTGTCCCCCCAGAACCCGGCCATTGACCCCCAGCGCACCGCCCTCTTGATCATGGACTACCAGCCCGCCGTCCTCGGCAGCCTGGACGATCACGACCAGCTGCTGACCCTCGCGTCCGGCGCGATCGACCTCGCCCGCCAAGCCGGGATCACCGTCGCGTACGTCCGCCTCGCGTTCGCTGACGAGGACTACGAGCAGGTGCCCGAGGCCAACAAGATGCTCGC
>Ga0207665_10001488_pt1 | contig 15746 bp, 27 predicted proteins | sample LARL112metaG_FD_184351 | JGI IMG/M metagenome (GOLD analysis project Ga0207665, IMG submission 184351) | Corn, switchgrass and miscanthus rhizosphere microbial communities from Kellogg Biological Station, Michigan, USA - LAR L11-2 metaG... | ecosystem: Host-associated > Plants > Roots >...
AATAAACAAATACCTGTGATAATTGTCTATGCACTATGCCGCTCCTGATCAAAAAGACCATTTGTGTTGTTGAAGACGACCCCGATATCAGCGACCTGATTGCCTACCTGCTGGACAGCCTTGGTTTCAGGGTGATCAATTATGCAACGGTCAATGCTTTTGACCGGCGCCCGACCGCAGTAGTTCCCGACCTGCTGATCCTTGATATCATGCTGCCCGATGGCAGCGGACTGGATATCTGCCGCAGGTGGAAAGAGGAAGATCAGACCCGGCATGTACCTGTCCTGATGATGTCCGCCCATTCCGACGGAAAGTCACTGGCGCAGGGCGTGGCTGCCGGCGCCCAGGGCCTCGGCTGCGACCTGCTGGTCTGCCCGCCGTTCACCGCGATTGAGCCGGTGGCCCGCGCGCTGCAAGGGACCGCCGTCGCGGTGGGTGGCCAGGACTGCCACACCCAGGTGCAGGGCGCGCATACCGGCGACGTCTCGGCCGCCATGCTGCGCGACGCGGGTGCGTCATGGGTGATCCTCGGGCACTCCGAGCGCCGGCAGCACCACGGCGAATCCGACGAACTGGTGCGCGAGAAGGTGCAGGCCGCGGTCGCTGCCGGCCTTATCCCGATCGTCTGCGTGGGCGAGACCGAGACGCAGCGCGCGTCGCGCCAGGAGACCGACGTGGTCGGCTGGCAGCTCGCCACGCACATGCGGCCGGGCCGCGACTGGTTCACCACGGAGTACTTTTGCGAGCAGCACGCCGGGCCTGCCGATCAGCCGATTCCCCTCGAGCACGTGTTCCGCCGCGTCCAGGTCTTCTGTGACGTGTATTTCGCCGGCGTCGCGGTGTCGGCGCCGGTCTCGCACACCGAAGCCGTGGCGCGGCTCGAGTCAGCCATCCGGGCGGCCGGGGGGGCGATCGACGTGCACCAGGTCCGGTCCTACGTGGTGCGCTCGGCGCCGCAGACGTCGCCAGGGCTGGAACTGGTCGGCCGGGAAAGGCTGGAGTAGCCCCCCGTGAAGCCAAGTGAGCTCTCAGACGACGTAGCGGGCTCGGACCGTGAGGTCTACGCGGCGTGGGGTGAGGACGGGGAACTGCACGAGGTCGTCGACCCGGACACGGCCGCCGCGACGCCGCCGGCGCGACTGTGCCAGGTCTGCGGGAAGCCGGGCGTGCGCTACAACGCGCGCGTGCATGCCGGCGCGTGCCGGCGCGAGCGGCGCCGGTGCACGCAGAAGGAACTACGGCGCCGGCGTCGGCGGCGGTGACGACGACTTGCCGAGCTCTTCGTAGATCGCGCGCAGCTCCGGCATCGCGGCGAGGATGTAGCTGATCTCGGTCCGGGCGTCGACAATGTCGACGGGTCGCACCTCGAGCGCGCGCCGGGCCCGCCGGGCGTGGGCCGCGATCGCCTCGAGCTCGCTAATCGCAATCCGCGTGCGAATCATGATGGGCGCTTCAAGAGCGGCGGCCGGTGCGCATCCCATTCGACGTGCACGTGGTTCCCTTCCCACACGAGATCGTACTGCGGGTCGAGCGCGCGCCGGAGAAACTCAGCGAGTTGCTGCGTCTCCGGCTGCTTGTCGCCGACGGTGTCCAGGTCGATCGCCAGCGAGCAGCCGTGCAGCGTGTCGGCGAGGCGGCCGGCCGCGCCGTCGTCGATTGAATTCACTTCCACATCGATCCGGGTTCGGAGTGACCACAACGACGCGAGCTGCAGCACGTCGGCGAGCTGCTCGGTCAGATAGGTGATCCGTACTTCGAGCTTGAACCGTACCGACATCGATCACTCGCCTCCGTCGTCGGCGGCGATGTCGGTCCGGCGCCGGCCGCCGACGCGAATATCGATATGCGCCTGAAACCAATCGAACATCATGTCGACCTTCGTCTCGATGCCGCCGAGCCGCCGCGCCAGCGCCAGTGCCGACGAAATTACGGTAATCAACAGGCCGATCACGCTGACGAGGATCGCGACCTGCACGGCGCTATCCGCCGGCCTTCTTCGCCAGGGCATCCGCCAGCAGCGCGGCGAGCAGCTCGGCATCGTCGGCGCCGTAGCCCCACGCCTCGAGTTGCTGCTGGTAGGCGTCGAGCGTGATGGCGCCCGCCTTCACCGCCTCCTCGAGCTGCCCGAGCGACAGCGTGCGCGCGGCGAGCTCGCCGTCGATCGTCGTGCGGCGTTTGCGCGCATCGTCGAGCGCGTCGAGTTCCGCCTGCAGCGTCGACACGAGCAGCTCGGCATCGTCGGCCGTGTAGCCGAGCGCGATCGCGCGCGCCCGGTAGTCGTTCATGGACGCGGCGCCGGCCTTAACCGCCCGGGCGACATCCGACAGCGACAGCCCGCGGCCGGCGACGAGCGTGTCGGTCGCGGTCTGCTTCGCCCGCGTCGCCTGCACTTGCGCGATCTCCTGCAGGAGCAGCTCCATTTCGACGGCGATGTCGTCGTCGGTGTAGCCGAGCGCCTGCAGCCGGGCGGCGTACGCGTCCGGGGTGATGATGCCGAGCCGCGCGGCCGCGGTGATCCGTGACAACGGCAGGTCCACAGTGTCTGCCGCTGCTTCCGAGGTCTGCCGCTGGAGCCGCGCGGACTCAGCGTCGGCCACGTCCCGTCGCAGTTCGGCCAGGAGCACCGTTTGCGCCTCAGACGTGTATTGCTGGCGCACTAAATACGCCTGGAACTCCTGATCGGTTTTCAGCCCGAGCAGCACGGCGCGCCGCATCTGCTCGAGCGTGACGTCGCCGGCCGGCGGTTTCTGCCGCGCCGCGTCGCGCAGTTTCCGCGCGGCCGTGTCGTCGGCGATGTCGGCGGTCAACAGGTCGACCATCGCGGCGATCGACGCCTCATCGTAGCCGAGCGAGTCGAGCAGCGCCCGGTACTGGTCGATCGAGCGGATGCCGCGGCGTACGAGCCGCTCGAAGCGCCCGAGATCGATGTGCTTAACCTTGGCGTCCTGCTCGGCGCGCGCGCGCTTCGCCGCGGCCGCGTCCTGGTCCTGCAGTTTCGCGGCCAGCGTCGCCGTGAGGATCTGCACGTCGGCCGGCGCGAAGCCGCGCTCGGCGACGGCGTCGCGGTAGGCGTCGACCGTGAGAATGTGGTGGAGCACGCCTTGCTCGAGCGACCCGAGATCGATGTTGCGCTGCGCGGCGCGCTTCCGGGCATCGTCGGCGCGCTGCTGCTGCGCGACGTAGTCGGCGCGATCCTGCTCGGCGAGCTCCAGCAGCATTTGCACCGTGTCGGCGTCGTACTCGGCCCGGAGCACTTCGGCCAGGCGGTCGAGCGGAATCAAGCCGCGCGCGACGGCGCGGCGAAGGTCGGCGATCGAGCCGCGGGCATGGAGCGCGCGTTGTGCCTCGAGCTCGTCGAGTCGCTTCTGCCGCGCCGCCGCAGCGTCCGCTTGTGCCTTTGCCTTCTCGGCGGCGAGCCTTCGCCGTTCGTCGTCGGCCTTCGCGGCTTTGTCCAACTTCACTCGGAGCAGCAATTCGAGCGCGTCGGCATCGTTGGGGGCGTACCCTTCGCGCTCGAGCCAGCGCCGGTAGTCGGGGATGGCCAGGACGCCGAGCGTGACACACTCGAGCACTTCGCCGTGCGAGAGATGCTTGATGTTGAACTGCCGCGATCGCTCCGCCGCGTTGACGTGCAGATCGCGCTCGATGTCGTCGTCGACGACGCCGTCCATGAGCGTGCGTAGTTGCCCCTCGTCGATCTCGCGGTCCGAGAACGCCCGCATGATCGTCGACAGGGAGTCGTCCCTGATGCCGGCGTAGCGGCGTTCTTCGGCCGCGGCGACGAGATAGTTGGCGGTGACCTCGTCGTACCCTTCGTCGCGGAGGTTCTGGAGGGCGTAGTCCCGCTGGAGCGCGCCCGCGCGGCGTAGCACCTGGATGTCGTCGACCGACAGGCGTTTTTGATTGTTCTTAAGGAGCTGGTCCTGGCGGCGTGCGCTGTACCCGAGCCGCGCCAGTTCTTCGGCGGCGTCGTCGGCCGTGTAGTCGCCCCGCAGAAACGCGCGCACGATGTCGCCCGCACCGAGCAGCGTCGGCGTGTGCGACTTATTGAGCTTCCATTCCATCGGCGTCGCGATGGCAATGCGCGCGAGCGGCCGGAGCCCGGTGCGTGCCAAGCGGCTCAGGCCGAGCGCGTTCACGAGCTCGTGTGGCAGCTCCGCGACGGACTCGAAGCTATCCATGTCCGGGAACAGCGTCGCGAGCATTTCAAACGCCGTCCCCTCGAACCATCCGTTGAACACCAGTTGCGCGAAGGTGCCGAGCATCTTCTTGGCGCCGTCGTCGCCCGGCTCGAGCTCGCCGTCCGGTGGCGCCAGGGCGTTGAACGCCATCCGCGCCACGGCGCCGCCGATCGCCGTCTCGCCGCCGCCGGCCGCAGATTTGCGCAGTTCTGCGACCGAAATATCCTCGCCAATCAGGTGCCCGGCTAGCTTCGCCAGAAACGGCCCCATAATGGGCTCGACCTGCTCCTCGACGCCGGCGAGAAATTCGCCGAGTATATTTGCGAGAAACGGGATCGCTTTCAGCTCGGCGCCTTTTGCCGTCGCCGCACCCTTTTGGATGGCTTTCGAGGCGGCGCCTTCGATGCGCTCGAGCGCGCCGGGGCTCGTGAGCTGCGCGACGAGGTATTCGATTAGCTGCTGGAGCGACGGTGTCGCTTCCACGCTGAAATCGGCGTCGTTAGCCATTGACCGTTCGGCGTCGCCTGTTGACCATCACCGCGGGAGCCCATTTATGCCGACGATTTCTGTGCAGCAAATGCCGAACGGATTCGAGATCGAAACGCCGTCGTTCTGGTACTGGATGAAAGCCGGCATCGCGTTCACGATCGGCGCCGGCCTGGTGTCGGTGACATCGGCGGTTCTGTGGCTGTGGCTCATTTCGAGAGCGCCAGCACTCGTCGCGCTCAAAGCGTTGGCGCGTTGACGCCGGCCGCCTCAGCCCATAGCGCGACGCACTCGGCGACGTCTGCATCGATGTCGCTCGACTCGCCGCGGTAGAACCTACTGAGATCGTCGCCGGCTTTCGTGACGTCCAGGTCCACCGACAGATCGGTGATTGCGCGCGTCCGCGCGGCGACTTCGGGCGCGTTGATTTGCGAGTTCCAGAAACCCGCGATCCACGACGGTGCGTAGCCCGCCAGCGACTTGACGAGCCTGATGCGCTCGAACAGGCCGTTCACCGTGACGATCGAGTTGACGAAGTTCGTGATCTCGTTCAGCTTTTGGTTTATCCAGATGAACGGCTCGTCGATGCGCTGCTCGACCTGCTGCAGCGTCCGATCGAGCTTTTGCAGTACGTCGATGTGGAAGGTCAGGAGTACCCGATTGACCTGGCGGATGAATTCGATCGTGTCGGTGACCGGCCGGACAAACGTGTTGTAGAACGCCCGAATCCGATCGCGTACGTCGCGGAGGAAATCAAACACCGGCCGGAAGGTGCGCTGCAGCCAGTCGTAGTACCGCTTGAGCGTCGCGTCGAGCCACTGCAGCGCCGGCTTGAGCACGTCGCTCCACACGATGCGCGTCGCATCCCACACGCGCGAGAACATCGCGCCGGTCGAGCGCAGGAAGCCGGCCGTGACGCTCGACAACCACTGCACCGCAATCCACAGGTACGTCGCGGTGATCTCGGCGGCCGTCGCGATCCACGACGAGAAGATTTCCAGCGCCGCCCACACGGCGCCGAACGCCGCGGCCGTCCGCACCTCCGGCGCGCCGGCCTGGCCGAACGGGTTACAGGCGTAGTCGAGCCACAGCAGCGCAATCAGCGCCCCGGCGACGCCGAAGATCCACGCGAGCTCGGCCCGCAGCGACAGGTCCGGCCGGCGGATGCCGAACCGCTCCAGGCGCCCTACGGGCTCACTTGGCGTCAGGGGGTGCGGGGACGTATCGGCGGCGCGCCTGATCGCCCGTGGCCGGCGGGACCAGACCGCCTGGACGACCGCCCCCGCATAGCGACGGAGTGTCACGTGGTGCGCACCTCGCGCGCCCAGGCGTTGAGCTTGTCATCGCGCACGAACGCGCTGTACCCGTCCTTCGGGAACCGCTCCGTAAACGGCCCGTGCGATCCGACCATGAATTCCACGCGGATGTACGGGTCGCGTGTGCCGTCGAGTTTGTAGCGCGAGTCTTCGACCGAACGAATCACCGTGATGTCGGGATCGAGCATGGCGCCCCTCAGATGCCAGGCGGCGGCGGAATCGCGCCCGGATCTTGATTCGGCGCGCCGAACTCCGGCACCGGGAATTCGCGGAAGCCGGACTCGACCGGCGCGTCAGGTTGCGGCAGGTACGGCGACACGCTGCCGCGATACGCGTCGACGCCGCCGCCGGCGTCGTGCAGCACGGCGGCCGTCGAATCCCCGCCCTGATTCGGCTGGCCGGCGGTTTCCGCTTCCGCGGCGCCGATCGTGCCGTTGAACGTCGCGTCGAGTCCGGCGGCCGTATTCGTGGCGATGTCGTTCTGCTGCGCGCCGAGCACCGCGTCGCTCGCGCTCAGCACGTTCACGACGGGCTCGAGCAGCCCCGCGAACAGCCCGTCATGGCCGATGCGCGGACCGAGCGGCATGTCGCCGAGCACGATCGGACCGGGCGCCAGGTCGCTCACGGCTGCTTCGCGATCGGCGGCATCTCGACCGGGACGACCGGCGCCGTCAACGGGTCGGCGTCGAGCTCCACGACGCCGGCGCCTTCGGCCTTCATTTCGCCTGGCGTGCGCGGCGCCGTCGACGGCCGGTTTTCATCGCGCGCGTTCGATCGTTCGTACGTGCGACGCTGCACGGCGATCTCGGCGGTCTCGTCCTTCGGCAGCTCGACCCGGCCATCCTTCACCGCCGCCTCGAGCTCCGCGGCCGACAACGGCGGACAGCGGTGGTAGTACTCCATGCCGTCCGGCTGGATCGGTTCGTAGCGGCCGCCGCAGCTTTGACATTCGACCATCACGCCCCCTCGAGCCACTCGCGCACGAGATACTGCACCGTGCCCCACTGATCGCCCGCCTGAATGGCCGACGTGACGGTGCGGATGCGATGACCGGCGCCGAGTCGATTGCCGGTCGGCACGGCGCCGTTAATGACGTTGCTCGGACCCGCCGCGGAGACGAGCAGCCCTTGCGTCCAGTAGTTCGACCATGTGCCGCTCGCGACTTCGTTGATGTTCATCGGGCCGCGAAAGTAAATCGTGGTGCCGTCGTCGAGCGTCAGCACCGGCATCCGGTTCGCCGCCGCGGCCGACGTGACCAGGTTGGCGCCGAACGCCAGCAGCTCCCAGCGCGCGCCGGTCGGAACCGTTTCGGAAATCTCGGCGCCGGCGCCGGGGGTCGCGCCTGTGATCGATCGGAGCGCGCCGCCGCTGTCCAGGGAGCTCGTGATCTGCACGCCGGGGAAGGGCAGTGGCTGCTTGGCTGAGACGTAGCCGGCGGCGATGACTTGCAGCGGCAGCGCGGAGGATCCCGTGCCGCGCACGATTTCGAGCACCACGTAGGTCTGCCCGATGAGCGGCGCCGCGCCAGACACGAACACTTCGCCGCCGAGCAGCCAGCCTTCCGGCGTGATCAGGATCGACGACTTCGCCGTGCGATCCGTGTTCGGGACTTGCGCTTCCTGGCTGGGGATCAGGTTGCCGTTCGTGTCGACGAAGCGGTAGCGCACCTCGAGCCGGACCGACGCCAGGGCGTTGTACGACGTCAGCCGGAGGTTGTCTTCCTTGAGCATGTACCACTGCGAGGCGAACGACGCCTGCATCGGGTACGGCGGTGATTGCTGCACGTCCGGCATCACGACACCTCGAGCCACTCACGCACGACGTAATTCGGATTCGTAAACTGGTCGGCCGCCTGGATGTTGCGCGCGCTCGTCGCGATCGTCTGCCCGCCCGAGATCAGCAGCCGCGCCGGCCACGGTCCCTGATAGAGCCCGTTGATCGGGTCGCTGGTCGACTCGAGCGTTGGGCCGAAGGTGAAGATCCCGATCGAGCTCGCCGGGATCGTCGAGAAGTTCAGGTAAATGCCGAACGGGAGTCCACTCGCCGTGTACTGCACGAACGGTTTCCGATCGGCGACTGCGACCGACGTCGTGAGCTGAAACAGCCACGACAACACTTCCCAGCGCGCGCCGGCCGGGACGACTTCCTGGATGGCGCTGCCGGCTCCCGGCGTCGTGCCGATGATGGTCCGCAGAAACGGCTCACCCTCGACCGACGACACGATCGGCGAGCCCGGAAAGCCGAGCGCCTGCACGGCGGTCACGTAGCCGGCGAGGATCGTCCCGAGCACGATCGCCGCCGCGCCGGACCCACGGACGATCTGCACCATCACGTACGTCTGTCCGGCGAGCGGTGTCCCGCTGCCGGCAAAAATCGTGACGTTGAGCAGTGACCCACTGCCGAGCTCATAATCCTGCCGTTTCGTCGTGCGATCGGTGTTCGGCGTGTGATCGACGCTGTTCGCGATGATCTCGCCGGACGGAATCGCCGTGCGCCACTGAACCTTAAGGTTGACGCCGGCGGCCGAGTTCGCGGAGACGACACGGAGCCGATCTTCGCCGGTGAGAAAGAACTGCGACGGCGACGGGAGCACGCGCGCGCCGCCGAAGATCGGCGACACGCCGGGGAAGACTTGCTCCCGTTGCGCCATCGCGCCGGCTAGCGGCTCCGCCCTCGTGCGTTCGCCGCGCCGCTCCGGTTCGCCGCCTGGCCGGCGCCGCCGCGTTCGCCGTTGCCGCCCTCGCCGCCCTCGCCGTGCTCAGTCGCTTCGTTGGCGTGGTTGTGCTCGCCGCCCTCACCGCTCGACGACTCGGCGGGGAAGCGCGTTTTGTAGCCGCAGCGGTCACACACGAACAACTCGCCGAGTTCGGCGCGCTGCTCCGGCGAGGCGGTGTCGGCGCCATGCTGGAGATGCCCCGGATTCTCGCGATCGGTGAACCGCGCGAATTCCTTGTCGGTCGGGACGGGCGCGGCGTGGAGCTCGCCGCCGCAGTTCGGACACTGGTCGCCCCGGTTGAGCGTCTTGGCCTTCATGGTTGGTGTCCTCCCTTACGAGCCGAGCATGCCGAGCCAGATCACGACGTTGGCCGTGCCGCCGTTTTCGTCGTTCACGCAATCGATCAGGGTCGCGCCCTTGTTCGCCGAGTTGATGATCGGGATCAGGGGCAACCCGTAGTGCCAGGACAGCTCTCGGAACCACCACATCGTGTCTTCGGTGAGATCCGGTTCGCCGGGCACCGAACAGCGGAGGTTGCCGGTGTCGGGACCACGCAGGCAGACGGCCGCGCATTCGCTGTCGGTCGTCATCCCGAGCACGCAGTAGTCGGTGTTCGCCTGCAGCAGGTCGACGTCGGCGTTGATGGCGCGCGCGCCGTTGTAGCCGGCCGTCGAGCCGAGCGTGATCGCGATGCGGACCGGCGTGATGTGCTTGACGCGACCCTTCAGCGCATCCCACGTCTGCAGCCGCGCGGCCTGGCCGGGCAGGTCGGCGTAGTAGATCTGCTGCACGACGCTCTCGATGTCGCCGGCCGTGGCGCTGCCGGCAATCTCGACGATCTCGGTGTCCTGGGGGATGAGCCGCTGCGCGAAGCCCATCGGCAGCAGCGGCTTCAACACGCCGGCCTGGACGCGGGTCCGGATGCCGTCGACGTTGTCGTGCATCTTCGGCGAGCGGATGCGTACCGATCCGGTGGCCTGCAGATCGGCCCACGCCTGGAGTAGCCACACGTCGCTGGTGAGCGCCGCGTTTTTGACGGTAAAGGAATCGCCGGACACGATCGTCGCGGCGGCGAGCGTGGCGCCGATCGCCGTGCCCGTGGCGGTGACAGTGTCGAGCGCGGGCGGCATGAAAAACACGCCGCCGGTGGCGAGGAAATCAAGGTGGCGTTTCAGCATGGTGAATACCTCCAGTTCGCGCGCGGCGCGCGGTTACTGGCCGTCCTTCATCTTGCCGAGTTCCATCGCGACGGCGTTCGCGCGCGCCTGGTTCTGCGGCGAGCGGCGCGGCCCGCGCGGCGGCAGCGTCAGCCCGGCGATCCGCTGCAACACCGGCTGGATGCCCTGGGTGTACGCGGCTTCGGCGTTCTGGATGCCTTGCGGGTAGCGCGTGGCGCCGAGGTTGACGGCGTTGTTGACGTACTTGGACGCGCCCGCGGCGGCGATGCCGCGGCCGTAGCGTTTCTTCCCGATCGCCTCTGTGACGCCCTGTTCGTAGTTGCCTTCACCGGCCCGCGCCCCGGCTTCCCAGTCGGCGCCGGCTTGCTGCACGCCGGTCTTGTAGTCACCGGCCGCGGCACTCGCGCGGGTCTTGAACTTCGCCGCGACGGTGGCGGCGTCCTTCACCTTGATGGCGCCGAAGATCGCGAGCCCGCCGCCGAGCCAGGCGAGCGGCGCCGCCGTCGACGAGCTAGAATGCGCCGGCGCCTGGACCGACGACGCGGCCGACAGCACGGCGGGGAATGCGACGACTGGACCGACGCTCAGCGCCAGCACAGCCGCGATGAACACAAGGCGTGTAAGTGCTTTCATTTGCAGACTTTTCCACAGGGGATTGTTGAAAAGCTGTGGACAAGCTGTGCTCGGTTCCCCTTTACCGGGCAAAGTGACGCGATTTCAGTCACATTTCGTTGACAGGCTAAACGGCTAAGTGAAGCCGAGTCCAGACTTTAGACAGGTTTTCCACAGATATTTCGGACGACACTTACGGCTGTCGCCCGAGTCAGCTTGACAGGGGTGATAGGCTTATTCCCGTGGGATTTGCGGCAGGTCTGATAATGACTGCGGTGACGTTAACCGCTCGTCAACCTGCCTGATTTCCACAGTTTCCACACGCCTTCTTGTACGTAGGGATCTTTTCCCTTCTCGGAAGCCCTTAACGGAGAAGAGGTTCCGGCGTCGTGGAAATTCGCGCGTTTCCCGGATTGCTCCGACTTTAGTCGCGCCCGGCGTCCATCGTCCGTACGGTTCGGCCGGTCATGGGCGTACGCACCGTCAGAGTCGGGGTGGGGGTGGATCGCGATGCGTGACCTACGAAAACTCGTTCGCAACGGCAACGCGACGCAGATCACGATTCCGCGTCCGATGCTCGTCACGCTCGGTTGGCTACCTGGCATGGAAGTCGTCATGGAGTTGCTCGAGGACAACACGCTGCGCATTCGGCCGCTCGAGGACAAAGCATTCCAGCCGAAGCCGAAGCCGCAACTGGTGTTTCCTGCACCGGAGCAGCCCGCGCGATGAGTCTCCGCGACGTCACGCGGGAATTCAAAGAACTGCCGCTCGCGGTGATCGACCCGCCGGAGCTCGACGCGCGGCTCGACCGCGACCCGCACAAGGTCGAAGAGCTCTCGAAAGACATCGCGAAGCGTGGCGTGATCCTCCCGATCGCCGTCGCGCGCACGGGCGACCGCTACGAAGTCGTCGACGGACAGACGCGGTACATCGCGGCCCGCATGGCGCAGCTCGCGACGATCCCGTGCGTGATCTACCCGTCGAAAGACGTCGCCCTGGAAGGCGTGAAGTACGCGGCCAATTTGTTCCGCATCGATATGTCGCCGGCCGACGAGGCGGTGTTCTTCAACGAGCTGCTGCAGAAGGAATGCGGCGATGACTTCGAGCAGCTCTGTACGCTCGTCGGCCGCGGCGAGGCGTACGTCGACAGTCGGCTCGCGCTGCTGAACGGCGACGTCGAGATCTTCGAAGCCGTCCGCGCCGGTCAAATCAAACTCGGCGTCGCCGCCGAGTTGAACAAGATCCCGGACGAGAGTTGGCGCCGCTGGTACCTGCATCACGCCATCAAAGGCGGCGCCACGGTCGCGATGGTGACGGGCTGGGTCTCTGAATGGCGGTCGACCCACGCCAGCGACGCGCCAGCGCGACCCGATACGCCGGCGCCGGCCGTGCAAGTCGTCGAGAACAGCTACAACCCGCACCGCTGCGAAATCTGCGGCAAGGTCGACCCCCGGTACGTCCCCGAAACCATCAGCGTCCACACGCATTGCCGCGTCGCGATCCTCGAACCGCTGCTCGAGGCGTACCGCGGCGGCACCAGCTAACCGCGAAAGGTATCCACAGATGCCGACCCGCACGCCCACGCCGAAGCCGAAACGCAAACCCCAGCGCCTCTCGCGACCGCGCCCGAATTACGAGCTGCTCGACCAGCGCCGCGCCGTCCGCGAGCAGCGCGAGCTCGTGAAGCTCACACGCAAACTTCGGCGCGACCTGGCGACGCACCGCCGCGAGCTGCGCATGCTGCTGATGGATCTGACGCGGATGTTCCAGGAGCACGAGCCCGCCGACGCCGATGTGCTCGACGCCGCGGAGCAGCTCCAAACCAGTGGCGTCACCGATAACACCACTCACGTCGCTTCAGTGCTGTCGCGGTGATGTCGCTGGTGCTGTCACTGTTCCCAGGAATCGGACTGCTCGACCGTGCGTTCGAGCTTGAAGGATTTTGTGTTGTCCGGGGTCCGGACCTGCTGTGGGGTGGTGACGTGCGAACCTTCGCTCCACCGGCCGACAAATTCGACGGCATCATCGGCGGCCCGCCGTGCCAAGAGTTTTCACCGTTGGCGGCGATTGCACGAGCTCGCGGTTATCGTGTGCGCCCTAATGTGATTCCTGAATTCGAGCGACTCATTGCTGCGACGCGTCCGCGCTGGTTCGTCATGGAGAACGTGCGCCGTGCGCCGCTACCTACTGTTGGCGGCTACGTGGTGCGAGCGTATCTCCTGAACAATCTCTGGTTCGGTGGTATTCAGCATCGCGTACGCCGGATCTCATTCGGTACGCGCGATGGGCTGACGCTGCCCCTAGAAGCCGACGCGTTGATGCCGAGCGATCAGCGCACGGCGCTACTGACCCGCGGCGCGCGGCGCTGGATGGATCGCAAGAGCGCGGACACAACGCGGCCGCGGCGAGTGTGCGCATACGAGACGTTGTCGATCGCGGAGAGCCTTGAGCGCCAGGGGTTACCACCGAACTTTTTCGAGCATTCCCCGCTGACGCTTGACGGAAAGAAACGAGCACTCGGAAACGGCGTGCCTTTGCCGCTCGGCCGCGCGGTTGCGCGCGCGGTGAAGCAGGCACTCACTGGTGAACAGGACGTGCTGAGCGAAGGGATCGCGTGATGCGAATACGACTCATCAACGTCGCCCTAATCGTCGGCGGCCTCGAGGCCGACGTCGACGTCGGCACGGCGGTGATTCCGCAGTTCTCAGCCGGCCGGCGCGTCCGGCTCTCGAATGTGGCGTTGATCGCCGGCGGCCTGGAAGCCGACGCCGAAGGCCTCGACGCGTCGCCGCCGCCGCCGCCGATTCCCGAACCGTCCGCGCTGCCGGTCGGCTTCGACCGCGATCCGAGTGTCGCATTCGGCATGTTTCAGCGTGCGATGAATGAGCACTTTCAGACGCCAACCGGCGTGCAGAACCACGGGCAGCAAATCGTCGACGCGCTGCGCGACACCTGGCCGCGGCTCGACGTGTACCGCTCGCGCTCGGACGCGCCGGTGTGGCCTGGCTTCGGGTCGCTCGACGTGACGATCGACAGCGGGAAGGGCGGTTGGCAGTTCCGGCCTGACGGCGTGACGCCGTGGGAACCGGATCCAGCGAAGCGAGGCTGATGATGTGGAAGCACATTCTGCTCGGTATCGGACCGTTGATTCTCGCCGCGATCCCCGCGACGCGGCCGATTGCGTCGATCGTGCCGTCGGCCGTCGCCGCGGCGGAAGACATGCTCCAGGCGTCCGGCGCGGAGAAGAAAGCCGCGGCGCTGCGCCTGGTCGACGCCGGCGTCACCGCGACTAACGTCGCCGCCGGGCACGAAGCGATCGATCCGAGCGCGGCGCGCGCCGTCGCCGACAACGCGATCGATGCGATCGTGGCGACAACGAATTTGTGGTCGCGCACGACGGTCGCGACGATGGCGCCGATCTCATGAGTAACGATTTGCCGGCGTCAACCGAACAGGCGGCCGCGATTGATCGAATTCGAGAACGCGCGGTACAGGCCCGCGAGACACAGCGTCAAAGTGTCGCAAACCGTCTGCGCAATGCGCGGCAATCCGACGCGGCGCGACGCGGTATGCACGCTGCAGGCGACCGCGTGTTCGATACGGAAACCGGACTCGAAGGGACGGTGATCCATGTTGCCCGTGAAAACGTCGTCGTTCCAACTGCCAAATAGCACCACGGTCGACGTGGTGTTCGTGCAGCTCGAGGACGGGCGGATCGTGCCGCGGCATCCCGACGAAGTGGTGAAGCGCCCGACGCCGCCGGTGGTCCAGAAGTGAGCGAAGAAACCGACGTTCTCGCCTGGGACGACCCTGAGCAGAAGGTTGCCGCGTGGCATCAACTGATCATGTCGTCGCCGCGCGAATTGACGGTCGAGGAACTACAAGCAGTGATGCCGCCGCGTGGCCCGGTCGGCTCGGTACAAAACCGAACGCGTGGTGTGCGCCAGCGGATGCTTGCGTACCGCGGCTTTACGGTGCGATGTCCCGACTTCGGGCGAGAGGCGGCGGCGGATGCGGAAATTCGAAGACGAGGAATGCGCGATGGTGGTCCGCCACGTGAAGGCGGCGACAAAGTCGCTCGTCGAGGCTGAGGCCGCCGTCGCGTGTGGCGACTACGATCTCGGCGACATCAGCATTCATGCGCACAACGCGCGGCGCGCGCTCGACGAAGTGATTCGCACCGTCGACGCCGCGCTGCGTCGGTACCGGCCGCGATGAATCTGGACGGCTACACCTACAGCGTTCTGGAGTTCGCCCGACTCCTGATCGCCAAGCACTACCCGGAGCGGACCGACGGCGAAAGCGCGGTCATCCGGGCGTATCTGCTCGAGCACCTTGCAGAGTTCGATTCGATCACGTTTGCGAAGCGCGTTGGACAAGGCATTCCCGCGGACCCGTCACACGTGCCCGGTGTGCAGGCGAACGCGGCGTTCAGCGGCAAGTTGAAAATCGACATCCTGGCCTACAAGGGCCAGCAGCCGTACCTGATTGAAGTGAAGCAACGCGTGACCCCAGCCACGCTCGGTCAAATCCTGACGTATCGGCACGAATTCCTAGAGGAATTCCCTGATGCTCCCGAGCCGGCTTTGGTGGTCGTCGGTCGCGAAGCGAGCGAGAACGCGCTTCCTGCTCTCCAGGCCCACGGCATCACCGTCTACCTCTACCCGGACGCAGATCCTCGCCGAGATGCTGCAGCAGGCGGTGTACGACCTGACGGTGGCACGGCCGCATGAGCCCGCCGACGCGCGGTTCACCGCGGCGGAATTCGCCCTGTACCGGCAAGGCTACGACTACGCGTTACTGATCGCCATGAAGACGATGAACCACGCCGTCGCGCGGTTCGAGCTCCGAGAACGCACGAAGCGGCTCAGCGCCAGGCGGCGCCGGGAGAAGCGATGAGCAGTGACGACGACAAGGTGATCGCCGACCGCGTCCGCGTCGTGCGCGACATCGTCGACGACGCGACGGCCGACGACGACGAAATCATCGTGCTCGTCACCGCGATGACGATGGTGCGCGCGATCGTGCTCGGCAACGTGCATCTGTCGTCGATTGAGCCGCTCCGCGACATGGTGCAGATCGCCGACGAATTTACCGACATCCTGCTCGGCGCTGAAGTACTCGACGTCCGTCGCTCTGCGGAGCTTGCGCATCGACGACGGCGGGGCCAGGCGGTCCCCGCGGGGAAGTGAGTTTGTCAATTTGGAAGTTTGACAAACAGACCGCCGCCGTCCGCCAGGCGGGGAGTGCCGGTTAG
>Ga0207665_10001489_pt1 | contig 15746 bp, 13 predicted proteins | sample LARL112metaG_FD_184351 | JGI IMG/M metagenome (GOLD analysis project Ga0207665, IMG submission 184351) | Corn, switchgrass and miscanthus rhizosphere microbial communities from Kellogg Biological Station, Michigan, USA - LAR L11-2 metaG... | ecosystem: Host-associated > Plants > Roots >...
TGGATTCGAGGCTGATTTTACGTTGGAGCAGGATGCCCAACTGGTCCAGCAATGCCTCCAGGGAGATGGCTCTGCCTGGGAGGAGCTTGTGCGTCGCCACTCGCGCCGCATATTCAACATCTGTTACCGGTTCACCGGCAATCGCACCGAAGCCGAGGACCTGTCGCAGGAAGTGTTCCTTCGGGTATACAGGACGATCGGCAGCTATCGCTCGGCGTACGGCGGTTTTGCAACCTGGATGACAAGCGTGACTCGCAATCTTTTAATCGACCATTACCGGCGCAGCAAGCGTGACCGCATCACGGACTCGCTCGATGACGCGATGCCGGTGGTCGAAAACAAGCAATCCTCGGCGCGACGTCCGGACGAGCAGGCGTTGCTGGTCGAACTCGGCTCGCAAGTGCAATCGGCGCTCACGAAGCTTTCGCCGGAACTGCGCGAGGCGGTTATTCTTCGCGATTTGCAGCAACTGGAATACAGTGAAATTCAAACCGTGCTCTCGGTACCCGAAGGCACGGTAAAATCGAGAATCAACCGCGGGCGCATTGAGCTCGCGCGGATATTGCAACAAATGGGGGTTCGCCCATCATGAACTGGACCTGCGAACAAACTGAACTTTATCTGACGGACTATCTTGATGGCATGTTACAGCCCGAGCAGCAGCACGCCTTCGATGTACACGTAAATGGCTGCGAACGCTGCACGCCACTGGTTTCCAGTGTTACGCATGCAATCGCCGATTTGCGTGCATTGCCGGAACTCGAGCTTCCGCCCCGTTTTGTCTACAACGTCCTTGACGCCACGCTGGGCCCACGCGAAGCGGTTACAGGTTGGGCCGCGGTCCGCGCATGGGTGCGCGGAATTGCTTCGCCGCGATTTGCGTACGGCTCGCTTTCCTTCGCCACAATGTTCCTGATGCTTGTCACCATCTCCGGCTTCAACTGGAAGAAGCCCAGGATTGCCGATCTTTCGCCCGCTAATATTTATCGCGGCACCGATCGCCAAATCCATCGGGCTTATGCGCGCAGTACGAAATACTTCAGCGATCTTCGCGTGGTCTATGAAATTCAATCCAAATTGGGCCAGGGCAGCGAACTACCCGCAAACGAAGGAACGGCGCCCGAATCTGCGCCGCCAAAAGATCCGGGCCGGACGGACGGGACTAATCCCGCTACGCCGCGCCAGCAGAATCGCGCCAACGATATCAAATCGCAGATACAGGTGCTCGCTCAGGAACTCCCCGTCCTTAGCGGCCGACTGTGGCTTTGTCATGAGCGGTAAGCTCAGTGATGGCTTGTGCGGTAGGCTCAGTGGTGCCTTGAGCGGCGCACTCAGTGGTGGAATGTTTGAAGGGAGACCTCGATGAAGTGTGCTGTCCATACGGATGTGGACGCAACCGGGTACTGCCGCAATTGCGGAAAGCCGATGTGCGCAGTGTGCGCGCGGCCGGTCCGCGATGTGCTCTACTGTGAGGACTGTCTTGCCGTGATCACCGGTCAGGCTACTACTCCCGCTCCTCCTTCGAGCTATGCCCCGCCTCCGCCGTATGCGCCTCCACCTGTTTCGGCTTATGCAGCGCAGCCCGGCACCGTTCCGGTTCGTCCAGCAGGCCAGAGCAGCCCGGCAGCAGCTTTCCTTCTGGGACTTTTTCCCGGCCTCGGCGCCATTTATAACGGCCAGTACAACAAAGGACTGATCCAGATTGCGATTTTTGCCTCTATTATTGTGGGCTTTGCAAGCGATCTCGACCCCGGCTTTATTGTGATGCTCGCTATTTTTCTGGCGGGTTTTATTTTTTACTGCGCTTTTGAAGCCATGCGAACCGCGCAGGCCAGAAATGCGGGTGAAGTTCCTCCCGATCCTTTGGAATCCTGGAGCTCCGGCCGCCCCGTGGGTCCGATCATCCTGATCGGTCTCGGCGCGTTGCTGCTTCTCAACAATTTTCACCTGTTCGAGTTCATTCGCCTGGGCCGGCTGTGGCCGTTGATTCTGATTGGCGCGGGACTGTACATGTTCCGAAACAAACTTGGCGTGCGGTCGTGAAAACCGCGAGGAGCCTTTCCTATGAGCACGCAGCCACGCTGTACTTGCAGTAGTTGCACCATTCGCGGAATGATGGGGCCAGCTGTAGTCACTACGCTCGGAATTCTTTTTCTCCTCAGTGAACTTCGCCACGGAAGCGCTTCGATCGGCCACACGTTTCCGATTCTGTTTATCGTGATCGGCATCATTCTCCTCGCGTCCGCAGTCGCTCCCAAGGATGGGCACATCAATTCGCCGGTTCTCCCCGCGCAGCCCGGCGCGCCGCCCGTTCCACCCGCCGGTTATTCCAATCCCTACCCAGGGCAGAGGCAGTAACGCGCAATGGCCAACGGCTACCCAACCCGCCAACGAACCAGCGGTGTGTTCAGCGGTCTCTTGCTTATCGTATTCGGCATTTTGATTTTGCTTCACAATTATGGCCGGCTCGAACTCGGTGATCTGTTTCGCCACTGGTGGCCGCTGATCTTTATTTTTTGGGGCGCAACAAAGATTTACGAGCGCACGCTGGCACAGCGGCAAGGTCGTAGTTCTGGATGGATCACTCCGGGCGAGGTTTTTCTGGTGATTGGACTGCTCGCCGTAGTCGGCGTCGTCATCCTCTCGCATGAAATTCCACATCAGATTGAAGAATGGGGCCTCACTACGGGTGATCCCTACAACTTCGACATTGATCTTCAGCCTCAGCCCATCGCTCCCAACGCTCGCATCTTAATTCGAAGTGGCCGCGGCACCATCACTGTGCGCTCCTCCGATGAACCGACGCTCCGCATTACCGGCCAGAAAGCAATTCGCACCTTCAGCGAATCCGACGCGCAAAAGCGCTCCGCCTCCATTAACGTTCAGGTCACCAAGGCCGGCGATTCCTACGAAATTCGTCCGACCGGATTCGATCTCAGCGACTCTCGTATTTCAGTCGATATGGAAATCGTGGTTCCCAAAAAAGCGGTGGTCAACGTTCATAACGAACGCGGGGACATCAACATCTCCGACATGGGGTCCGACGTCACGCTGTCCACACAAAATGGCAATATTGAAGTGAACGACACCGGAGGCAATGTAGATGTCAGCACGCAAAAAGGCGAGGTGAAAGTTTCCGACACCAAGGGCGACGTGAAAGTTGCGGGACACGGCAGCGAAATCGAGGTTGTGAACGCCTCCGGCAGCCTTACAGTAGATGGTGAATTTTACAGTTCCGTGCGCGCCGATAAAATCGCAAAGGGTGTTCGCTTTCTTTCGCAACGCACCGATCTCACGGTCACTCAGCTGGGCGGACACCTGGAAAAAACCGCCGGCAACCTGGAAATTGCCGATGCGCCCGGAAATCTCACTTCGCGCACCAAGAATGTTTCTGTTTCGCTCGAAAATGTTAGCGGAAAAATCGTGTTGGACAACACCAACGGACCTGTCGAGATTCGCTACTCCGGCGCACCCAAGGAAGACATTGCCGTCAACAACGAACGCGCATCAATTACGTTAAGCATTCCGTCTTCGTCCAGTTTCGAAATTCAGGCCGATTGCCATTCCTGCGACATCAACTCTGAATTTACCGCTGGTTCACTGAACGCTACGCATGCTGACAACGGAGATTCGCATTTGACCGGCAAGTACGGCTCGGCGCGGGGTCCTAAAATTATTTTGAAATCCAGCTACGACTCCATCGAAATTCGCAAAACCACGTAATTAATTGGTGGTGGCCGCCTGTCTGCCGCAGGCAGGGTCTTCTGCCCGCTGCTGTAGTGACTCGAGTATGCGCGCTGTAGGTCAGAGGTTATATTGACCGCCCTTACGCCGTCACGTTTAAGTAGGTCGTGTACCGCTCATCGCTGATCGCTGTAAACGGCAGCATCTTCAGCGGAGCACGCAACGTTGGCACTCGCCAACTCCGCTCTCCAGCCTTGGCCGCCGATAACAATTGTTCGCGCGTAAGCGCAGGTGCCGAATCCGTGATCGCAAACAGCACCAGTGGGCCGTTGAGTAACGCGACCGTATCGGCATGCCGCGGGTCGATGGCCTCTAATCGTTTGGTGAGCGGCAATTCCAGTTCGATGCGATCGCCGGTTTTCCATTCCCGGCGAATCGTTTCAAAACTTCCCGGCTTCACAGCGGTCACGGAAGCTTTACCGTTTACGGAAATCGAAGCGCCCTGGGCCCATGCCGGAATTCTCAGGCTCACCGCGAAATCACTCAGGCGTGAAGTTGTAATCTCAAATTCCACGTGGCTTTCAAATGGATACGAACTTCTCTGCCGCAGCGAAACACGCGCGCCATCCTGAGTCCAACGAAGTGTCGAGGGAATGTAAAGGTTCACGTATACGCCCTGCGGCTCGCGGAAATAGGTATTGATGCGGTAGTCCGCTGCAACTTGCGGCAATGTGCCGGAGCAACATGCCCATTGGCGATCTGAATACAGTTTACGGCTGTGAAAATTGTAGTCCGAGTAGTAAAACGTGCTGCCGTCCGGCCGCAATGGCTTCGCGCCTAACACTGTGTTGTAGATCACGCGTTCCATGCTGTCGCCGTAGCGGGCATCGCGCGTCACGCGCAACAGATAACGTGTCAATTTCAGGTGCGCATACGAACCGCATGGCGTCTCGAAACTGTGGTGAGTATTGCGAAGACTCACGTAAAGGTCGTCGCTATCGGGCGGGCGCAACTGCTCATCGGGACCCCATCCGCCGGTCGCAAAGCTTTGCGCGGTCAAAAAATCGAATGCGTTGGTTGCGGCCCGCAAATGTTTCTCACTTCCAAAAGTCATGTACGCCTGCATGGCGGAACAGAGCGCATTCACATGACTGTACGCGTGCCGCCCGGCGAAATTGCACTTGCCATCGGCAAGCGGAGCAAAGTATTCATCATCCAGATATTGCGCCGCGAGAGCGCGATAGCGTTTTCCTGCCCCGCGCTGATACGCCAGAAAAAGATTTTCCGGAATCGTATAGGACTCATCCTGTGTGTAGGTCTCATCTTTTTTCAGACGCCACACTTTTCCGTGCTCGATGGCTTTGCCGGGCAAATGCGGCAATGCGGTGTCCGTCGTATGTTCGAGGATGCGATAGGCATCGGGATCGCGAGCCAGGCGATGCGAATCCATCAGCCCGCAAACCAGTTTGTCGTAGCAGTACGCCGGGAAACGATTGTTCTCGTAGAACTCTCCGGAAATTGTCCCGGCATACAATCGATTCAGGCGCAGCACCTTTTCGCGAATTTTTTCATCGCGGGTAATCGCATACGCGCGCGCCAAAGCGGAAACCCATTGCCCGAAAGTGCATCCCGGCGCAAATCCCGGGCCCACCGAGCGCCCGTCGAAATTGGGATCGTACAAATACCAGCCGCCGAGTTCGTCGCCGGGAGCCGGTTGCCCGCTCATCGCGCGCAGCGGCTTCAGCAGGCTGTCATCGCTCAGTCCCATCAATATTGAAATATTTTCCTGCAACTGCTGATCGTGCAGCCCGTTCTCGAACGTCACATCCGCGTAATCGAATTCGCGCAATGCTGGATGTAGGCTTGCCGATTCGGACCAAATTCCGGTTAGCCTTGGGTGACCGACAAAGCTAGCAGCAGCGAGCGAACTGCTAACAATAAAGGTTCGGCGAGAAGTCTGGGTTGCAGTCATATGGATTGTATTGCCGCTTTGAAGCCGGCGTTAAGCGCGCATTCGAGCGCTATAAGAATACACCGGCGGACGAGTAGTGAGGCGTGACATTGTCTTGACCAGGTACAGTCTTGGCCAGCGCACCGCGGCGCGACCGCTGCAGGTATCCGCGGAAAATTGCCTCCTCGCAAATACCGGCCAAGTATTGATAGCGCAACCCACAGAGCCATTTCCGCATACGTTCGCGGCATCAGGAACGAAATCGACTGGTCCGGCGATCCGCACTGTTCTCTCCCGCCGTGTCCTCCAACGATCGACACGAGAGTAATTGCAACAGAACACAGCGCTGACTCCGATGCCCACATCCCCAAGCACTTGCTCCACGCTCCGCCAACGCTGTCCAAAAATCGTGTGTAACGAGCTTCCGTGCAGCCACACTCCCAAGGCGACGATAGCCAGGAAACCGCATTCAAACGCGATTGTTCGCAGGTACATCTGGCTGCGGCTCGGCCCCAGTCCCGAACTCGCGTGCACAGCATAGATGGCTCCGCGATAGGCCTTCAGCCCAGCAATCGTTATCACGATAAGTAAGTGCCACGGGCAGGTAATGAATTTCAGCCGTGCCGGGTCACCTTTCACCAAGGTCCGGGTGGCCACGAATTTTGTCTGCCTTGTTGTGGAGAGCACTGTAACTGTATTGTTGGACCGGCCGCAGAACCATGCGTGTCGAAAACTGCGCGGTTGCACTTTTTTCCCAGAATGCTCAACCGATGGACGAAAAAGACGGGGGTTGATCTTTGCCACCTGGCGCGTTCACCGCAGTTGGCCTGAAATTAAGTGGAAAACGTGGGGCTCGCGAATCGGACGACGATGACTAACTGCCCGTCCTTTTCTCGCCGCAGAAAGACTTGCCAACAATCGCATCAGCCGTGGCATAGTCGGTTTTGGAACTGAGGAGCCATGAATCAGGAATCATCATCAGCGGCGCAGGAAAAATGGACCGCTGTCGATCGCTACTTTTCAGATCAGCTCAAGCTTTCCGACGCGGCTCTTGAAGCCGCGCTCGCCGCAAACAAAGCCGCTGAGTTACCGGCAATCGACGTAGCGCCGAACCAGGGCAAGCTCCTGCAGTTATTTGCGCAGCTTGCGGGAGCGAAGCGAGTCCTGGAAATTGGCACGCTCGGAGCGTACAGCACCATCTGGCTCGCTCGCGCATTGCCCCCTGGCGGGCGGTTGATCACACTGGAATACAATCCAAAGCACGCCGAAATCGCGCGGTCGAATATCGCACGGGCCGGTCTGACAAATGTTGTCGAAATTCGCGTCGGCGCTGCACTCGACAACCTTCCGAAACTTCAGTCCGAAATAAACGAGCCGTTCGACATGGTGTTTATCGACGCGGACAAGCCAAACAACGCAGCATATCTGCGCTGGGCGCTTAAGCTGTCGCGTCGCGGCACGCTGATCATCATCGACAATGTGGTACGCGATGGTGCGGTAATCGACGCGAACAGCTCCGATAAAGATGTGCAGGGCGCGCGCCACCTGTTTGAGCTCCTTGCCAGCGAGCCGCGGCTCGGCTCCACGGCGCTGCAAACGGTCGGCACGAAGGGCTATGACGGGTTCGCCATCGCAATCGTTACCGAATAGCCGTAACTTATCGCCCGCAAGCTGGGTAGCTATGTTCAGACCGGCAGCCTGGTACAACCACCCTGCCGTAATGGAGCATAGCCATGGTTCAACAGGCAATTTCTAGCGGGCGGATCGCGCCAGGTGACGGACCTTCGCTCAGCAGCACCGCTACGTTGCCCCGGTGGCTGCGAATCGTCGTGGTAATTGGAGCTGTGCTCTTAACTGCCGGCGCATTCATCTCGCTATTAGACCCTGCTTTGCTTGTTTCTCCGCACGCCGAAATCAACCCTGCCGTTCGGGTCTACGCTTCCTATACGTTTTCACGAGATCTGGCGCTCGCGATCATGCTCGTCATTGCTATCTTCTTGCGAGCGCGAACCATTCTGAACAGCCTCATGCTGCTGGTCGGTTTCATTCAGATACTGGACGCGATCACCGACTGCGTGGACCATCGCTGGGCCCTCGTTCCCGGCGTTCTCGTCATCGGTCTCGTCTTCTTTCTGGGCGCCGCCGCCCTTTCCGGTTCGCCATTTTGGAAAGTTCAGGCCTGGAAGCACATTCTCTAATCGGGGCTCCGCGTTCTACTCGATCTTCGATAGCTCAGCGTTCCAACCGCTCTACTAAGCTGGCCGGTATTATCGTGTCGGCTCGAGCTCGCCAGCGGCTGGCGTCCGTGCAAGATCACAGGGTGTAAACGCTAGAGGAACAGAGGAACTCTCATCGATGGCAGAGAGCTACAATGCAGGCAGTGAAGGCTCCGCATTTTCCATCTCAGATCTACGTCTGAGGGTCTGGCCACTTCTGGCCACAATCGCGTTGGGACTTTTGGTGATGGTCCCGAGCATTCTTGCGAACAATGTGGCTTTTCGACTACGGGGCATGGAGCAGGTCATGGCCATGCCCTGGATCGCTCTCTACGCGAATCATCTCGTCCAGCTCTTGGTGGCGTTATCGCTGATTGGTTGGCTGAGCAAAGGCCGTTTCGCAACTTACGGCCTGCAATGGCCCAAAGGCAAATCCTATGTAAGCGTGGCAATCGGCTGGGGGATTCTGTTCGGCGTTGTGATGACCATCGTGGATTATCTTCCGCAAATTCTTGCCCATAGCGCTCCGGTGGACCTTGCCCTCAATGCCAAAAATATTGTCGGTTGGCTCAGCTTCGAAGGAATCTTGGTAGGCATTAGCGAGGAAATCCCTTTTCGCGGATTGCCGCAAACTTTTTTGATGAATCGAATTTCTGGCCGCGTCCGCTTCTTGAGCTTTGACATGCACATTGCGGGCGTCATTCTGGCTTTTCTGTTTGCGCTCTTGCACGCCACGAGCTTCGCTTCTCAGCCCTTCTGGGCGGCATTTGGGCAGCAGCTTTACGCTTTTGCTCTCGGCATCCTCTATGCCTACTGGTACGAGAAGTCAGGTAGCCTGCTCGCCTCCATCATCGGTCACAACGTGTCCGATGTGGTCGAATACGGCCTGCTTTTTGTGATGGCATGGCTGTGGAGATAACACCAGTCGATCCCACATTTGACGTCAGGCTTCCGTGACCCGAGCCAGATCATCGTAAAACGTTGGATACGAAACTCCCGCGCACTCTGCGTCGCGAATCGTGCTGGGGCCTTCTGCGCCAAGCGCGGCCACCGCAAACGCCATGGCAATACGATGATCACCATGAGGCTCAATCACCGCACCCCGCAGTGTCCCTGCGCTGCGGCCCTCTACTTTCAAGCCGTCTGGGCGCTCATTCACTTTCGCGCCCATGCGCCGCAGATTCTCTGCGAGAGCCGCGATGCGGTCACTCTCTTTCACGCGCAGTTCCGCTGCATCGCGAATCTCGATTCCCTCTTCGGTAAACGGTCCAAGGGCAGCGAGCATTGGCAGTTCATCAATGACCAGCGGAATCTCTGCCAACTCGATGACCCCGCCCTTCAATTGCGCGCCTTTGACCGCGATGTCGCCGATGACTTCACCTTGCACGCTGCGCAGGGAAAGCATCTGAATGGAAGCGCCCATGCGCACGAATACGTCCAGAATTGCGGTGCGCGTCGGATTTAATCCCACTCCTTGTATGTGCAAACTCGATTCGGGAAACAGCGAAGCGGCGGCAATAAAAAATACCGCCGAAGATAAATCGCCCGGCACTTCAATTTTTCGCTCGCTTAATTTAATCTCGCCGTTGGCGCTGATTCGCGTCGTACGGCCGTGACGTTCCAGAGGAACACCAAATTCTTCAAGAGCCAATTCCGTATGATCACGCGTGCGCGCCGGTTCTGTGACGCTGGTATCACCTTCCGCGAACAATCCAGCCAGCAGCACCGCGGACTTCACTTGCGCGCTGGCCATCGGCATTTCGTAATGAATGCCACGCAGTTTTCCGCCGTGAATTTCGAGTGGCGCGAAATCTTCGTCGCGAGCCTGTATCCGCGCGCCCATTTCGCGCAGCGGCGTGAGGATGCGTTTCATGGGGCGTTTGTTCAGCGAATCGTCGCCAGCAATCTTTGAAATAAAGTTCTGTCCCGCGAGAATTCCGGAAAGCAGACGGATCGTAGTTCCCGAGTTCCCTGCATCCAAAGAACGCTTGCTGCGTTTCAAACCGCGCAAACCGTGGCCGGTCACTCGCACGAAGTTCTTATCGATTTTCACTTCCGCGCCGAGCGATTTCATGCAACCGAGCGTGCTATGGCAGTCGGCCGCGAGCGCGAAATTGCTCATCTCCGTTTCGCCTTCTGCGATGCCTGCCAGCATCGCATAGCGGTGCGAAATCGACTTGTCCCCGGGGGGCACAACGCCGCCTGCCACAACTTTCGCCGGATGAATTATCTTTTTGCTCAAGGCCGCTCGCTCAAGATTTTTATTTGAAGCTTGTACCAGGACTTTGTTCGCCAGGAAATTTTAGCATGCGCACACAATGTTTCCTTCTTGCCACTGCCCAGCGGGCCAGTTCAGAAACATGCACTTCCTTACAAACGCATTGAAATCCCCAGCGCCTTCGCTACGTATCATAGATAGACATCTGAGCGGCTGTTAGTAAACATCCGAACAGATGTTGCTGAGGACTTTAACCAATGCGCCTGGCGCTCGTGCAAAGAGTTAGGCGAGCAGGCTCGACGAGAGCGCCACAGGAGAACGCTCGGCAAGAGCGTGATAGGAGAACGCGTCATGTACGCCCGTAGTTCCGCAATCCGCCTACTGATCCGCTCAGGCATGGTCGTAGGAGCGGTATTCGCAGTTACGATTTTACTTGCGGCGATGCCTGGCCACAATTCGCCGTCGGTTGCGACCATGAGCGCGCCTCCGCTGCAGGCAGGTGCTTCGCAAGAAATGCCGGGCATGAATCACGCACAAATCGGCCAGGATGCGATCGCCGAAAAGGCCAACGAAAAAGCCGCGGTCAATGACATGGCGCACATGCACAGCGGTGTGCACATGCAGATGACAGAGATGCGCCCACAGACTGCTGCTGACGTGCAGCGGGCAAATCAAATTGTCGCGCAACTTCGCCAAGGGATCGAAAAATACAAGGATTACCACGTGGCGCTGAACGATGGCTTCCGGATTTTTCTTCCGGATATTCCGCAGCCCGAATATCACTTCACCAGTTTTCCAAATGGATTTTCCGAGTTCGGGCATTTCGACCCGTCGCAGCCCACTTCCCTGCTGTACCGTAAAACGGCTGACGGATACGAACTGCTTGGCGCGATGTACACCATGCCCAAACGCGCCACGCAGGAACAACTGAACCAACGCGTGCCACTCAGCGTAGCGATGTGGCACCTGCACACAAATCTTTGCATGCCGCAAAAAGACCAGCGGGAGACCGCTGACTGGACGAAGTTCGGATTACAGGGTTCGATTTCCACGCAGGATGCATGTGAGGCCGCAGGGGGCAATTTCCATCCTTCGGTCTTCGGTTGGATGGTTCACGTGTATCCGTACGAAAATTCGCTGGACAAGATCTTCGCCATGCACCACGACTGATTCTAGATCCAGCAAGTACAAGTAAACGATAAGCAGGATCCCTGGAACTGCGCTGCGCTTCTTTCCAAGGCGCCACATTTACGTCCATCCTCAGATTCGCGATCTGCATCAGAGTATCTAGAAGGTTTTAGAACGACTAGCCCATGTGGGCTAATTTCGACGCGCGCCTGGTTGGATTGCGCCGCAGTACTCCTGCGCGTATCATAAAAATTCATGCGTCTGTCCAACCCTCTGTTCCATTCCGCCTCCAGAACCAAACGACTCCTGCTGCTCGCCGCCATGTTCCTATTGAGTGCCGCGTTCTTGTGCAGCGATTGCGACGCGCAAGCGCCCGCTACCTCCAATGAAACCATCGCGGTGGAACAGGTGCGACCCGGAATGCAAGGCTACGCTTATACGATCTTCGCGGGCGATCAGGTAGAAAAATTCGATCTGGAAGTACTCGGCGTGATGCCGAATTTTCTGGGGCCCAAGCAATCGATCATTCTGGTGCAACTCAAAGGGCCGAAGGTAGAGCACACCGGCGTCGTCGCGGGCATGAGCGGGAGCCCGGTGTACCTAGAAGGGAAACTGGCGGGGGCGCTTTCGCTGAAGCTCGGAGTCTTCACGAAAGAGCCGATCGCCGGAGTGACGCCAATTGCGGATGTGCTGGCTGGGGGAGCTAACTCCGGCGGAAGTGCGGGAGATTCCGTACAGAGCGGAGTGTCAAACCAGTTCGCGAGCCGCACCGGCTTGCAGGGCGGCGCGGAGCTGCACTCCATAGAAACGCCGTTGGTATTTTCTGGATTTCAACCATCGGCGATTCAGAAATTTTCCAGTCAGCTGGACGGAATGGGATTTGTAGCGGCGCAGGGCGGCACAACTGCGGCGCGGCCAGACGATGCCAAGCTGGCGCCCGGCGACATGGCAGGAATGGTGCTGGTGCAGGGAGACGTTTCCATCAACTCCGCGTGCACGGTGACCGCGATCAAGGGCGACCGGGTGTTTTTGTGCGGGCATCCGTTCTTGAATTTAGGCGATGTGCAGATTCCGATGGCCCGCAGCCGTGTGATCACGACTCTTTCTTCGGACCTCGCATCCACAAAAATCGTGAACGTGGGTGGGCCGATCGGAACGATTACCAGCGATCACCTCACCGCGGTAACCGGGACATTAGGACCGTCGCCGCCCATGATTCCGATGGAGCTGACAACGCACTCCGCATTTGGCGAGAAGACCATCCACGCTGAACTCATAAGCCATCCCAAGCTCACGCCATTGCTGATAGCGCTGACCACGCTGAATGCGCTGACGCAGAACATCGTGTATGGCGAAGGCACAACGCTGAAGTTGAATGCAGAGATTCGCCTGAAGGGCCATGCTCCGGTACAGATTGAGAATACATTTGCGCCGGGCGACACCCTAAATCCGGACGGCATGCAAGTGGCGATGAGTGTCATGAACGTATTCACCCGGCTGTTCACGAATCAGTTTGAAGCCGTACACGTGGAAAATGTTTCGGTGCACGTGGAGAGCGTGCCCGGCCGGCAATCGTATTCGATCGAAAGCGCATGGCTGGAAAAAGGCGAAGCCGCGCCGGGCGAGACCCTGCGGCTGCGGGTGTTGGTGCGGCCGTATCGCGGAGCGGCGCGAATTGAAGAAACTTCGATTAAAGTTCCAGACCAGATGGCGCGCGGAACGACGCTGCGTGTGATGGTGAGCGATGCGGACTGGATGAACCGCGCTTCGCATGGGTTCGCCGGCGCCATCGGACCTAGCGCTGTTGGCCAAGGAAGTCCCGCGGGAATCGATCCCCTGATCGCGTTGATAAATCGTGAACGAAGGAACGACCGTCTCTACGTAGGACTCTTCGCACCCTCACCAACCATGTTATGGGATGACAAGGAATTGCCCAATGTGCCATTGTCACAAATCAATGCGATTGACGGGAGGCCAGCGCCGGGAACCGTGCAGATTCTGCGCGAATCGCTGGCGATGGAAGCGTCAATGCCCATGTCTGGGCCGGTCACCGGAATCATTTCCTTAAATTTGCCAGTGCGGTGAGTAAAAACGGCGATGTGCGGCGGGTATTCCGTCGCTGGACGCTATCGCCGCGAAAAGCGGGCGAGCTGGTGCTAAGCGAGGGATTCGAGTGAATGGAAGCATGATAAAGCCCTGGAGAATTGCACTGATTTCGACCGGCGTGTTCGTGGTGTGCGCGGGAATAGCTACCGCTGAACACACGCGACGGTGGCGGCAATCCACCTATGACGAATTCCTGAAAGGTGCCGCGCACGGAATCGCGGTACGCAGCGACGGACGGCTGGAGCTTGCGCCTAAGTTCACGCAACTTTTGGATGCCGATGCGTCCTACCTGTGGTCGGTGAAACTCGATTCCAAGGGCGTGCCGTACGTGGCGGGAGGATCGCCGGCTAAAGTGTTTAGGTTGGACACGAACGGAAAAGCGGCGACGGTGTTTGAGTCCAGCGAACTTTCCGCCCAGGCGATTGCTTTCGATGCCAAGGGGACGTTGTACGTAGCGACTTCGCCGGACGGCAAAGTTTATAAAGTTTCAAGTTCCGGCGAGAAAAACGTCTTTTTTGACGCCAAGACAAAATACATCTGGGACATTGAGTTCGGTCCGGATGGGATTTTGTATGTCGCTACAGGAGATAAGGGACAGGTTTATTCCGTAACACCCGCTGGAAAGAGCGAAGTCTTCTACGCCAGCGATGAGGCGCATATCAGAGTGTTGGCGTTTGATGCAAAAGGAAACCTGATCGTCGGCACCGAGCCAAGCGGGCGTGTGCTGCGATTAACAAAAAGCAAAGGGGCTGTGGCCGCGGATGGATTTGTCTTGTATGAAACTCCGAAGCGCGAAGTCACCGCGCTGGCTGTGGGGCAGAACGGCGCGATCTATGTTTCCGCCATTGGAGAGCGACAGCATAACGCGGCTGTAAATCCAGGAGTTTCAACGGCGCTAACCACAACAACCATCACCGCGCAGGGAAACGTGACCGTAGTCAGTCCGGCACCCGGAACAAATCAGGCGCCGACGACGCCATTTGTGGCATTTCCGGCTCTGATCTCCAGTGGCATTTACAAGATTGCACCGGACGGCGCGCCGGAGGAATTGTGGACCTCGCGCGACGACGTCGTGTACTCGCTTGGAATGGGTGATGATGGACGGCTGCTGGCGGGTCTGGGAAATTCCGGCGCGTTGCTGGCGATTGACGGCAAAGGTGTGTTCGCGCAATTGGCCAAGGCTGGCTCGGCGCAAATCACCGGAATCGTGCGCAGTTCCGGCGGAAAAATACTTTTGTGCACGGCAAATCCCGGGAAACTGATCGCGCTTGGTCCCGAGTACGAACCGGAAGGCACGTACGAATCGCGTTCCTTTGACACGCAACTTTTTTCACATTGGGGCCGGGTGGAGTGGTGGAGTCCGCCAGCGACGGCTGTTGGAAGTGATTCCAAAAGTAAAGAGCCGCGCCTCGAACTTTTTGTGCGCAGCGGAAACACCGAAGATCCAGGCAAAGAATGGTCGAAGTGGTCTGGACCGTACACGTCGAGCGGAACGCAGGTTGACGCGCCCGCAGCGCGGTTCGTGCAGTGGAAGGCAGTCATTCACGATGGACGTCTGGGCGATGGAATCGAGTGGGTCAGTGTGGCATATGAATCGAAGAACGTTGCGCCGGTAATCGATGGAATCGCTCTGCAGGATCCAGGAGTGCGCGCGCAGGGCCAGCCTAACCTGGCCAGTGGAGCGGCGTCGATGGTGGCGCTGAAGTTCCCTCCTGCTGCTTCCACATCCGGTGCGGTGGTCATCAACCAGAATCAAAACACCAGCAATGTGAGGTTTGAGGCTCCGCCGCAGGGCACCCTGCAAAAGGGCTACCAGACAGTTTTATGGACAGCCCACGACGATGATGAGGATGATTTGAAGTATGCGGTGTATTTTCGCGGCGAAGATGAGAAGGACTGGAAACTGTTGAAAGATAATCTCGAGCAGCGATTCTACTCGTTCGACACCACCGCGCTTGCGGATGGCGGCTACTACCTGAAAATTATCGCCAGCGATGCGGCTTCCAATCCACCGGACAAGGCGTTGAAGACAGAGCGCGAGAGCGAGCGATTTGAAGTGGACAATACTCCGCCAGTGTTTGGCAAGATTGAACCGTCTGTCACTGCGGGCAAGGCCGAAATAAGATTTAGTGTCGCCGATAACGGATCAACCATCGAACGCGCACAGTACAGTGTAGATGGCGGAGACTGGCTGATATTGGCTCCGGAACACGGGATCAACGATGGCAAGCAGGAAGCTTACAAATTCAGCTTGAACGGATTGAAGGCCGGCGAACACACGATCGCACTGAGGGTATATGACCGGTTCGAAAACGTCGGCAGCGGAAAAGCTGTGGTGATGATCAGACCCTAGGCGTCTGGGTCCAGCAGCTTGCGCCTGGCATTGAGACGAACGTTTCGATTTCGGCACCGAAGCCCATGCGGCCGTCTCCGTAGGGTTCGT
>Ga0207665_10001492_pt1 | contig 15723 bp, 11 predicted proteins | sample LARL112metaG_FD_184351 | JGI IMG/M metagenome (GOLD analysis project Ga0207665, IMG submission 184351) | Corn, switchgrass and miscanthus rhizosphere microbial communities from Kellogg Biological Station, Michigan, USA - LAR L11-2 metaG... | ecosystem: Host-associated > Plants > Roots >...
CTTAGTATTATCAGACAACGGCTAATCTAGTATATACCACCATATAGCTTGTTTGATAAAAGAAGCAGCAATACTGAGTTCAGTTATTCAACACACCAGAAATAATAACAAGTAGAAAAGTGTCACCTATCTATGTAAGTGCTACAACTAATGATATAGATGATATAAGTGAACAATAATTCTATCTTTTCTTTGTTATACTTTTTTGAGCTTTTCATAAATAGATAGTTTTCATTTGCTATATGATTCCTTGAAAAATAGAAGTAGGACTGACATACTTGGACTAATTCTAGAGGCTGCCAACGGCGGAGGGGCTACCAAGACGAGGATAATGTACAAAGCCTTCCTGTCTTATACCCAGTTGAAAGAATACCTAACAATTCTATTAGAAAATGGCTTGCTAGAATATGAAGGACGAAGGGAATTATATAGAACGACAGAGAAGGGGATGCGTTTTTTGCAAAAGTATATCAAAGTCCAGGAAATGATGCCTCTTGAAAGTGCGCAATAAGAAATAAGTAGCAGTGGCATACAGTAAGCATATAGATGAGCCGCAAGTCGCTTACGGTAGGTATGACAGTCTATCTTAACAAGTCATATGTCAATGGCCGGGTTCACTCACCATGATTCCCTTTACAACATGACAGGTAAAGTAAGTTGATTGTAACTTTTATGACTAGCTAAATAGATATACCAGAATATATCACTACTACCGTATGCCATTTGTCAACCACAGATGAAAAACTAAGAGAATTTCTAAAAGAAGGTCAGGCCTAGGAGAAAAAACTTACCAGCATACAAGGAGTATTTCTGCTAAAGCTACCCACATTCAAAGGTACTTCTCCATCCCTTGCTGTAGAAGTAAATCCTGTAAATCGATCTGGTTCAGCCACAAAGAGAAGAGGAGTAATAATAAGATCGAGCTCAGAGATAGGAGAAATTAGTCGGCTACTTTCAAATCCAAAGGTTGCTCAATTAGCAAAAAACATAGATGAGGTTAATCCATCTAAAGAATCCGCCTCTTCAAAGGTTGGCGACACTGACATCTTTGAAATTTGATTTGACTGTGTGTAGTGGATTTGAGTTTCTAGCTAATATGATATGTGATATGATAGAAAGTTGAACACTAGGCCCGAATGAAGAAGAACAAGAAATTAAAGGTAAAAACAGTTGAAGACACCTAATTCATTTTTCTAATATCTATTGATAGTTGATCTCCTACATTAGGGCTTCCCATCATCACATAGCGTCTCTTAGGCATCGTAATCTGAATAAAGGTTTGCGGATATGTGTTGATTACAGTCTGAGGTTGGGATGCAAGAATAGCTTCTAAAATTGGTTTGATCTGCTCCTTAACTTCTTGATCTTGAAGGGCCCGATCAATAGCGTCGATCATCAGCTGCTGCTGAGAAACTGACTCAAGCTCCACATCTTCACTAAGAGCAAGAGTTACATTAACACCAGTATCCGTGATCTGGTTGATTTTATAACGGGTTATAGAATTGTCCAAGATGGAATTATCTGGAATCAATAATTATTATTAGTATCGATTATCTCTTACTGATCGTTATTTTAATACACTAAAATTTTAAGTAAGTAACCATATCATATATACAGATATTGCCAATCACTAATCTCCAGTCTTTGCTTGAAGATTGGAAAGCTAATGTTGTTAATCCAGTCGTCTCTTCGAATAATATTGAGAGATTAGCTGAATATGCTTTACACCTATCAAGGATCGTGGCATATCCGGATTTGAATATTAGTTTCACCGTGAAGAAAATAGACACAATGGGCGAAGAGCTTGTGCAATCAACGAAGAAACTTATGCCTCTGCGTCCTACACAAATGATAGAAAAGATTAATAACTTTCTCTTTAAAGAGAAGGAGTTTAAAGCAAATGTCCAGGATTATTATAATCCATTAAATAGCTATCTTAACGTTGTATTACAACATAAATCCGGTATTCCAATTACACTATCAATACTGTATATGCGTATTGGATATTTACTGAATTTCAAGTTATATCCAGTTAATTTTCCTGCTCACTTTTTGGTCAAACACATTCTGGAGGATGACAACAGTGAGATTATCATAGATCCATTTAATGGCGGCAGGATAATGGATGACTATGCAATGAAAGCATTGCTTGATCAATTCTATCCTCATCAAAACATCTCTTTAACTCGTGCGTTTGTTGAAAAGGCAACGGCGGCTCAGGTTTTGATACGAATGTTAAATAATTTAAAGGCAAGCTATTATGAAGCCCAAGATTTGGACAAAACAGAGATCGCAAACGAGATGATAATCGCCATAGATCAGCATAATCCAGATGCTACGAGAGACAAGGGTATGATATTATTAAAGAGAGGAAGATCTAACGAAGCACTGAAAATGCTAAACTCGTATCTTGAATTGGATCCTGAAGCGGAAGACGCTGATGCTGTCTTAGACATAATCAGACAGATTCGCTCTTCAAAATAAGGCAGACATAGATAGAGTAGGGCTACGTTATTACCATTATTGAAGTGACTCAGTAAATGATGATAAACCTGGAAGCTTATTGTAACGTGTATGTTTAACTCGAATTTTTTTCTTTAGATATAAGGATTTTTGATTGTGTATTGCAGCTGATAATGAAGCCGTCCATCCTGGAAGATGTGAGGGATACTAAATAAAGCATTATAACAGTATCAAAAATAAAGAAAGGATGTATCACATACATAAACAATAATGCATAATAGTTGTTGATAAACGTGCCAAGAGTACAACAAAATGGTATAGTTTCACTCCTTCATTATGCTCTTACTGACTCCCAATGTAACGTATGTGGAGCACAATTACAATGGAAAGCTAAATTTAATGATATTAATTCACCAAAATATATAGCAAAGCACTGTAACCTGGATTATATAATAACTGTGGATACTGTTAAGGTTGAGGTGGTGGACAAGAAGTCCGTAGAACAAGGCGAAGGCAAAGCTGAGGAATCATCACCAAAATCAGGAGGAGAAAATGAAAGACAGCAACAACAAAAACGACAAGAGCAACCAAAGGCTCTGACCATGGCAGAGCTTCTGAAAGATAAAGAGTCATTAAAAAAGAAAACAAAACTAGGGGATGGAAGTAATATTAAGGCAGAAGATAGATGAGTGAGAACTCAGACTTAATAGCAACCGTTAAGGCAAATATTGCAACATATAGGGCAAGTTCAATAATAACAAGATGGCACTAGTAAAACAGCAAATAAGAGAAATAAATCCCTTCTGCGAAAAGAACAAAGAAGTAAATCGTTCCACATCAAGAAAAAGGAAACGGCTTACGCCCAATCAGAACTGGCTTTATACTTAGACGAAGATTCATCTATTGAAAATGCAGCAGTACAAAGGCTGCAATCAAGAATAAAGCACACGAAAATAGAAAATGCAAACCACGAATCCAGCAACACATGGAAGGGACAAGAGGACAACAGGATAAATCAAAGCAATTAATTTCAGATCTTGGTGGAAAAAGGTCTTGCTACAAAGGACAAAGCCACAATTACCAATTCCAATTCCTACTCCTCATGAATCGCTAACGAAGTAGCTGGAAAGATGATGACTCCTTAAGTTTGGATTATTTTAAGAAGGATATCTTCTGTTAATAATTATTGTTTTGAACAAAATGAGGCTCTGTCGCATTATCTACTATGAAATGAAGGAGCTACCTACTGAAGTCCTTTCTATCTGCCAAAGCATAAAGCCAAGATTTCCAAATCATGGCTTGGCCAATTCATTTCATTTCAGAAAGAATTTGTTGGAAAGGTATGATTGTGCTTGTTCTAAAGCTCTCACGTCTTTCCCCGATAAAGATGCTCCAGTCATCTCTTTAAACTCCAAGGCATTAATGACTGCCTTTCCCCCATAATGATTGTTAAAGTATATTCTTAGAACTTTAGTCTCTTGTTTGATCTGTGATATTTTTTCAATCCATGGTTGTAGTTCATCTTTATTGTATAGGTAGTCATACCAGTAGTGACCTTTTGTGTTTCTTCCATGAAACCTGATGAAGGAATGGTCAGCAGTAGTTAAAGTTACATTCGATAGAAATTGCAAATTTTCTTTTGCAGGGGAATCAGTCATCACAGCTGCAATATTGTAATGTCTTAACATATCCCACGGACCTTCAGTATTCCACGAAGGGTGCCTGAATTCAACAGCATAATCATAACCAGATGAAGACGGTAGTCTATCAAGGAAACCTTCTATATTTTTAAAATCGTTAACAGTAAAACTGGGAGGAAGCTGGAATAGTATTGCGCCCAACTTATTCGCAGTTCTTAACGGGGATATTTTATGAAGAAATTCTTCAAAATATTCTATAACCCCTTTTTCTACATCCATCCTCTTAAGATGGGTTATTGTCTCTGGAACTTTAATAGAAAACTGAAATTTTTCTGGAGTCGCTCTGACCATTCCAATAAACGTACCTTTTGTCATTTGGGAATAGAATTTCTCGTAGAAAGAGGAATCCATTTCTGCAGTATTGAAGAATTGGGAATAATACCGAAGTCTTTTGGTATCCTTGTCAGGATAAAACACTCCAGTCCACCCCCCTTTGTCAGGAGTATCTGTATAATTCCATCCTGAACAGCCTATTAGAATTTCTTCCATTTTCTTTGATACTATCATCGATCACCTAATAAAACCTTAAAAACCGATCATTTCTTGTTTCATACATATGAAATGATGAAAAACTAATATAATAATTATATTTTTAAATTATAATTAACCTTCAATTCTCTAACCGCCCTTGATATTCTCCTGGATTATTATTTTTCAATATTGATATTCTTCTGGATTAAAACATTTAGCGCACCAAATGTATCAAAACATGCTTCATTTGCGCGCCACATGACCAACAAGGTATCTAGTATTATGTACCTTCGCCTCCGTATAACAGAGATGCTAAATACTCTAGCTACTATGACAATACACCAGAATCAGAATATCTACAGATGATTGAATCGGCTCTATCTACAAATGAAGAGTAATAAAAGATAACTGGTCTTCCACATTAAAACTTCTGATAGTAAGCAGGAATACCCAACCTAATTACTATGATGTAATGACCCTACTTTTAGCACATATCGTCACTAATTCCACATTATGAATTCAAATCCATAACAACACGGGTGACAGAAGAGTCAAAGCTGTTCAACCGCACAGCAGGCTTTGCATTTGATCATCTTGCCTTGAAATCATTCAAAGAGTGTATAACAATAAAAAATGCCACGTCTTTATCTCAATCTGAAATGTTCAGCTGCATATCAAACGAGTATTTTTGATGGACTCACGGCCCAAATGGAAAAAGATAAGGAATAAATTCGGATTTACTGTTAAAACTAGTTCTAGTGTTACCATGATCCACTGGCCTAGTAGTCGTCATAGTACTGCCACCTTGATCTATTGGTGGTACAATGCCATGGTTATGACTAAGGTGTTTGTTTATGCCAAGATAAACTAACTTAGTAGGATGTAACGCTGAGGAAGTTGACGTCATTGTATTATTCCCGCCAACACTGTTATTACCTGTTGTTACTGGCTGCCCTTGTTGTTTTGGGACAGTCGCTGTTATTGTCGGTGGACTAATATTATTATTGGAAGCACCTACTGATGTTGATGTAGCTCCTCCAGTAACATTTACACTATAATACGATACTGCACTAGGATTATTACTGCATATATATTTGGCTGTAATTTTATTATCTGGTCCTGATTTGATCGTAGTATATTTGGAGGTAAGTACAAAATTCCACTTTGAATAATCTGCTGCTCCGCCAGGGCCAATACCTGTTGCTGGTTGATATGGCTTTACACTATTTGCAATAACGAATACTTGACAATGGGATAATCCTGTACTCCCTACAGCAGTACCAGTTATTCCAAACACTGTAAGATTTTCACCTATAGGTACTTGTTGACCCTTAGCAGGTGAGGTTATTTTTACAGTCTGTAATTTCGCGATTGATGACGATGATGGTGGTGGTGTTTGCTGTGTATTTGTCGGTATTTTTTGGGCATATATTACAACAGCAGTATTAGCCAAGACAACAAAAAGAAATACACTAAGAACTGAAAGCATTGCAACAACTGAGATATTGTAAATCATACGCTTATCAATTATTTTAGATGATACTTTATATGAAGATGGTTTAACATTATCATAACTAAGCTTAAAGTGATTCTGATCCTATTTTTTTATAAATAATTATATTATTACATAGTATAATCCTACAAGATTATTATAATATGCCCGAGTCGTTAGTTCCTGAAGGAGTCTCAAAAAATCCAATTATCAGCATGCGTCAACCAGGTCCTAGTTTAGCATATGGCACATAAGAGCTTCAATAGAATAAGAATAAAAATATTGGCATGATGATAGCTACCTTAATTCTCTAGCCAATTTTGAACGTGTCATTCTTTTCTCCATTTGTTGTTTGAATATCAATGCCATCGTCATATAGTCAGAATAGGCAGCTGTATACGACCTCGAGCCGTGATATTATAATTTGCCTCAGCCTTTTACAGATTGTGCTTCACAATATCTGATAATATAGATGAGTAGAATAATTTAATCCTCTTTTTCAGCTTGGTTGTAGCGAACAGGCATCCCATAATAAAAGCGTTCAAAAAATATTTAGCCGAGACAAGAAAGTTTTTTGTTCATGGTCACAAATCCACACTGCATGTTCATAGCAAATAAACCAGGAACTATAATCTACTACTGCTACATACGTGTGCCAAACATAATTGTCCAGACTCAGGCTGGCAGAAAGACGCACTGGTAACTGTTACACGTTATAGATATGTCTGATCTCATTTCGTAGCACATTTTTTATACTATAAATTACTACTGTGTGCTTGGGCTGTTATAATTAGCCTACCATTAATTGTCCATTTAGCACTGCCCAACTCTTGACCTTGTGGACCCACAGCCTTTGGTATATCTATTTCCAAGTTTTGGAAATTATAAGCAATTTCTGCTCCTTTCCCTGTCAATCGGTCAAAAAGTTCAACCATAAGTTCTGCCCATTGACCTGTTTTTTCCTTCGATTTTTCATCGACCTTTTGAGACATGAAGGTTGTATGTATTTCAAGGTTTATAACAATATGGAAGGAATTGTATAATACGAATTCATTTTTTAAGGGAGTCGTTGTTCTTCAATCAAACGTGTTTTGGGAGAGGACTTATTACCAAAACAATTTAGTGCACAGAAAGTAAAGTAGAAGCAGGTTTAAAAGCGACACTATCTAACAAATTCATTATCAGCTAGTAACTAACCTAAAATAGTGCAGAACCTAATGCGACCACTTATGGTATGGAATTAAGATACAGGGCTGGTTAATACAACTGTTTTTTTCATTTACAACACCAATCCTTTAAGAAACCGCTTGCAGACTTTGTATCTTTGAATATTCTACTAGTGTTATCATCTTCCTTCAATGGTATTACCAGACCCTTAAAGTCAGAATAAATATCAAGGGGTGTATTATTCAGCGTAACAATATACCGAACATCTGCTTTAATAGCAGCTTCAACTCCTAACGGAGAATTTTCAACTATTATCGCTTCAGAAGGCTTCAGACTCATTTTTTGTAATGCTGTTTGAAATGGCTTAGGATCAGGTTTTCCTTCTCCTCCTAAATCATCACCAGTAACTATTATATCAAAATTCTTTAAACCTATGTTTTCTTCAAGTGTAGTTTCGATTTCTTGTTTAGCAGAACCACTAGCAACTGCTTTTAAGCAACTGCAACTTTTCAAATCATTAACCAATTCTCTTGCTCCTTCAATAGGCTTTGATTTCTGAATCTCTTTGAATACCTCCTTCTTTCTTTTGCTAATTTTTTCTGCAAGGTTATCGTCTATATTTTTATCAATTTTTTCCCTTTTGAAAATCTCTTTTACCAGTTGCGCTCCAGGCATTCCTTCAAGTAAATAAACTATTTTTTTGTCAATGTCATGATTAGTCTCTTCCTTAATTGCAATTCTCATAGATTCAGCATGAAATGGCATTGCATCTATTAGAACTCCATCCATATCGAAGATTATCGCCTTCATAAAATATCATCATGTAATAATTATGGGATATAGAAAGTATTATTATTACTGCTAATACCAGTCGGAAGTTTATGTTCGCGCGTGGTGGAGAGAGGAAGAGAATGGTTGTCGACCATCGTCATCATCATCATCATGATCTATAAAAAGACTTCATAAGCTATACAGTCATGTTTTACCATTGGGTCAGCCTGTATGTCTTTCGTCCTTTCTTCTCTTAATTTCTCATGCCATTTCCTTACCTTCTTTCTAATAAAACTGCCCTAAACTGTCTGCTCAAATCTAAAAGATCCCAGCACTGTTTCTGCCGCATCAAGCATCATTTCTCTATATTCATCATCATAATAATTCAGATTTCCGTTCATCCCTCCGATACTTGTCAATATCCTGCCCAAGCAGTTTGGAGATTATAAGGGCTTGTCTATGAAGGTCTTCACCTGTCCTAATTTTGTCCATTGCGTTGGTCGCACGGTCTCCGTTAACCTAAGCTGATTCTAGGAATCTTATAGAATCTCAGCTCTAACAAGAGAGTCCATAAAAACTATCATCATTCATTATCATTATCCAAGATGCTGCAATACATCCAATGGTAACAGCATATATGATAGTATATAATGACAATTCATACGATCCTATACGTAAGAGATATTGAATCCATTAATCAACAAAAACCGCGTAAATTGTTTTGAGTCAGTTACATCAATGGGAGAAAGTTAGATATAAGAAAGAAAAAGATGAAATCCATGCTCGGAAAGATATTGGTAAGTGGTTGTAATGGATGATTTAAAGAAACAAAAATCAAATGACAGCAGGGAAACCCCTAGAAAACAGCAGCAAAAACAGCCGCCATCATCATCAAAATCGGAATTACCAGAAACTTCTAGAGAAGTTCGAGCTTCTGCATGGATAACACTTGCGATTCTAGGATCCACCATCCTAATTACAATGTATGGCGAGACAATGTTATTACCCGCTATACGTGATATAATTGCTGACTTTCATATCTCATATAGTATATCATCTTGGATACTTACAGCATATCTCATCTCAGCCGCTGTTGCGACTCCTATTGCTGGAAAGTTATCCGATATCTACGGACGAAAGAAAATGGTGATAATAATACTGATAATTTACATCATAGGAATTTCTGTTGGGGGTGTCTCAACTAACATATCCTTTCTTCTTACTGCCAGAGTTATTCAAGGAATTGGTATATCCATGTTTCCAATAGCTTTTGGAATTATAAGAGATCAATTACCAAAGGAGAAGCTTGCAATAGGTATAGGATTATTCAGCTCAATGTTTGCTGCTGGATCAGTAGTGGGATTGGCAATCGGCGGAAGTATAATCCAAAGCTTTGGCTGGCATGCTACGTTTCTTTCGATAATACCCATTGCTATCATTCTTTGGGTAATAATCAATAGATTCATTCACGGTGATAATAAGAAGGATGAAGTAATAGAAATAGAAAGTGAGTTATCACAATCTAATGTTAATACCAAGTCCAATCGAATTTATTCTGCAAACCCAACTGGAGTTGATACTAATATTAGCGGAAGGAAAAGCCTTGATGTAAAGGGTGCCATAACTTTAGCTATTACGATAGCCTCCTTTTTACTAATTCTTACATATATTGCAAATAGTAGTGGTAGCAGTAACATCAGTGCATATCCTACCCAGATTATAATAATCTCATTAGCTTTGTTGTCAATGGGATCGTTAACATTATTTGTTATTATAGAAAGAAGAGCAACATCTCCTTTAATTGAATTAAGTTTAATGACACATAAAGTACTTCTTCCTGCAAATATGCTTCTCTTGATTTTTGGAATGACTATGTTTATGGTATATCAGACTACACCAATATTAGTAAGAAGCCCACTCCCACTTGGATTTGGCGGAGATGCTATTGAGAGTGCAATGGTTCAATTACCTTTTATGATCGCGTTCTTGGCTTTTGCTCCTTCTTCCGGTTTTATTGTCTCTAAGATAGGCAATCTCAAACCAACCGTATCAGGAACTATCATTATGACCGTTGGCTTTTTCAGCCTCTTTATGTTTCACTCAACAGAATTCATGGTTGCAATAAACCTGGCTATAGTAGCAATTGGAATCTCATTGATACAGGTGGGTGCATTTAATATCACGATGGAGTATACACCACTTCGATTTAGTGGGGTATCACTTGGAATGTCAGTCGTGCTCGTGCTAATTGGAAGTTCAATTGGACCTGCGATTGCAGCAATATACATGCAAACACATCAAGAGATTATAAAAGGAGTTAGCGGTTCATTTCCTTCGATCATATCATACAACCTGATATTCCTTACTGCTGCTTTGATTTCAACCATATCTATTGCATTTGTGATGGTTTTACAAAGAAGAATGTCAGATTCAATATTGAAGAAATCAGAAAGTACATTGGATGGGTTCAGAAAAGGGCCGAGAAATTCTTAAATTTTGGCGGCATATGAGGCACAATGGCTGGTTAAGCTGCAAACTATACTTCAATCCAACAGAGCAAATATTCACTTACCTTCTCGATATCTTGTCATTATATTTTATTTTCTTGAATATTGGCAATCATACTGTTGCAACTGCGTTAGCATTTTTCTATGCTCAGCATGGATTAAACACACAGATAACAATAACATTTCTGTTAAATCTAATTGAATTAAATAGACAATTCAATATTGCGCTGAACAGATGATTCAACATTGTATTCTTTTTTAAAAGCTTTCAACATGCATAGATTGATTGATTTTACCATTTTTACCATTCTACTGATCGATATTCCATCTATGGAGTTCGCTGGTATTAGCCTATTCCATTCCGGATCATTTGCAGCTTTAGCAAGGAATTAAGGATCAATCTCTTACTCCTTAGTTTGACATTCCTCATCCAGACATTATTGAGTCAGACAGAAATATTATGAGAGAAGATCATATAAATCGTTAAAAAATTGTGAACAGGAAAGAAAAACTGGCAAATAGAGAGAAGATATGCTATTCCAAAGAAGAAGTCAGGCTAGGTGAAATAGCATAGAAAATTTGAAGAAATAGTCCATCCAAATATACCATTCTCAAAAGAAGATAATAAATTTAACATCATCTGATGCAAGAGAAACTTGAAAAAATACCGGGTGAAGTATACGTAAGGATTCATGTCACCTGAAAAGGAAGCCACACATAGGACTGTAGAAGATAAGGGTTGCTAGATTAATAAGATCATTGTTTAGCCTAGTTTGTAATGTTTCTTTTTGCTTATAATTGTAGTGCGCCTTAAGTTTTAATAGTTATTAATTAGTTTTAGGTTTTAGCTCAACAATTTCTGACTACAATTTATAACAAAGCCAATACATTTATTTGCAAATACTTGATTTCACACATTTATATTATAAATCCTAATCCTTTATATTGGACTGTGGACAGCTTTCAGGAGCATAACTTCTAAAATTTTAGTTAACTAATAATGATTCACATACTTGATATATATAATAACTATAGGTAATGTAATCACAATGGCAGATACTGAAAAAGGAACATCAATTGCTGCAACACCAAGAAGAAGAACAAAGAAAGAAAAAGAGCTATTACAGAATAAGACTAATCAGGAAAATTTAGCATCTGCAATAGTTACACTTGAAAATATTAATAGGAATCATTATCGCGAAGTTAATAGAATTATAAAAAGTAGGATAAATGAATTACTTGCTCTATTAAAGGATAACGAGCAAAAATTTAGCTTATCTGTGAGGGCAGCAAATGCCGTCAGCATATTAGATAAAATGACACAAGACAAGGCAATGAAATCGCATATTAGAACAATGCTATGGCAGGTTGTATCAAATCTTGAAGGTATAAGGGAGTGAGACAACATCGCGCTTTTACAGAATTACCTGATCTATTTTGAAGAATATGTTTGTGCTAAGTATCTTACTATACGTCATTAGTAAAAATATCTTTTGAATTATTATTCAATCCCGGAAAGATATACATAGTGAGCCACTGGTAGTCACTAGCGCCTGTGGTGCACTTGATCCATTAAAGGATGATAGGACAGGACTGGCAAATCTGTTAGATGAAACAAGTCAGCAGGCATTATTTGAGTATTTGGCCAGGAGAACTACTACTACCCTTCCATTATTCCAGAAGATAAAGTCTACTTGGTTCGATGTGTACCCATATGAAAGGGTTTTGGCACAAGATTGTGTTTATAGATGTCAAAACCATATTGTTGTCTGGGCTGATCAACAAATGCCATCTCATGTTAGATACCTTCCAAATCATACTACAGGTATACATTTAAAACAACTGTTGACAAAGGAGAATTATAATTGAGTCACAAGATCAAATCTGTCAGTGGGGTCAATATTAGTGTTGAAGATATTGGGGCTGGAAAGCCTATTGTTTTCATCCATGGCTGGCCGGTCAACCACAAGATGTTCGAGTATCAGTTTACGGAGCTCCCTAAGCATGGCTACCGTTGCGTTGGTATAGATCTGCGCGGCTTTGGCGACTCTGACAAGCCTTGGGACGGCTACTACTATGATACTATGGCCGATGATGTCAAGGCTGTTTTGGATACTCTGAATCTCCAGAATGTGACTTTGGTAGGCTTCTCGATGGGTGGGGCAATCTCTATTCGATATATAGCTCGTCACCATGGGGCACATATTAGAAAGCTCGCTCTTCTAGCTGCAGCCGCGCCATGCTTTACCAAACGAGAAGATTTTACCTACGGTATTGACAAGGCCGCGGTAGATGATCTTATCCGTCAAACCTATCAAGACCGTCCCTCTATGCTCAGAAACTTTAGCGAAATATTCTTTGCAGCTCCCGAAAAGCTTAGTCCAGAATTCAAGATGTGGAACCTGAGCCTCGGATTGACGGCGTCAGCGTATGCTACAATCCAATGTGCAATTGAACTCCGGGATGCAGATCTGCGTAAGGATTTGGCTACCATTCAAGTGCCTACACTGATTCTTCATGGAGTTAATGATCGGGTGTGTTTATTCGATTTGGCCAAAGTTATGCACGAGGGTATCAAAGGCTCACAGCTAATACAAGTTGAGAAAGCTGGTCATGGCTTCTACTTTGAAGAGCGTGAAAGAGTCAACTCGGAGCTTGTTAACTTTATTGGCTAATTCTTTTTTTCTGTTACTGCTAATTCTTTCTGTAATAGCGATCATATGGTTGGTAAACTGTGTCAACATATATGTCAACATATACTTATAATTAACCATACAAAAAATATGAGAAGTCAAATCCTTTATCTTAAGATCCTATAACTGGCGACGGTATAAAGGCAGAACTCCCCAATAATGCTACTAACATGTCTACATTAGAGAAGACCGATATAACAAGCACATTTTGTAGTCAACATCGTTAATCACGACCACAGTAGCGAGGGCACCATTTACACATTGTTATAAAATTCATCATCCTTTGTCTGCCATATTGTGTACTGAGTCTATTATATTTGAGATCATTTTTAATGGCTTTCTGCTTAACTATCTGTACAAGGACGTACATAATTATGTGGCAAAGCATTCATGCGTATTATCTGCCAGCTTAATAGAATAAAATAATAAAAAGAAATATGTTAGCAGATATAAATAAATCATGTTAGCAGAAAATAAATAGCCAGAAGATAGATATGATATGATAAATTAATAATAAGAATATGGCTAGAAACAACGAACAAATATCGAGCCTTCTAAGGGAATTAGAACAGATAGCGAAAAGGGAACACCTTCCTTCAATTGGACCTATTAAGGGTAAAATAATATCAGACATTATCAAGAGGTATCAACCTACAAAGATACTTGAGATTGGAACCTTGCACGGCTATTCTGCAATATTAATGATGGATTTGCTGTTTGATGATGGAAAACTAATCACTATTGAGATAGATAAAAATCTTGCAGATATTGCGAGAAAAAACATAGCTAAGGCAGGTTTGTCGAACAAGATAGATGTAATTAGTGGTAATGCTCTTGAAGTTATTCCTACGCTTACTGGTTACAAATTCGACCTGATATTTTTAGATGCAGCCAAGAGCGAATATCTACAATATCTTAGACTCTTAGAGGAGAAACATTTGATGAAAAAAGATTCAGTCGTGGTGGCAGACAATGTAATACTATATGAAAATGAAATGAAGGATTATCTAGAATATGTTCGGAGTTCTGATAGATATAAGAGCCAGACCACTGAAACTACTTTAGAATTTAATAAAAATGTAAAAGATGCTCTTGAAATAAGTCTTAGGTCAGAAAAATAATTTTTGCTCGTATGTCCAGCTCCTAGTAATCATCCTCTGTGTGGTTATACATACATGCCATGACAAATTTCCATTGTGGTATTAGGACTTGCGGTGCGTGTATGCGTGTATGAACGATCTCATTCAGAATTATACTAAAATCTACATCGAGTTTTGACCCCCTTGGCATTCTGGGTTTTTGAATCGGTAAGATTTCTTAACGAGGACTAAATTGCACTGCCATTGCAGTAGTCCAGGATTCTTCGGAAAATATTGTTTAAGTTATCTGAAAAACAGATTTTATCGTTCTTAAACAAACTATCCCGTATTACATAAAGGCAAATTACATTACATTAGACTACATTCCTCTTATCTTCATCTTTTGCCCAAGGGTATAGTCCAAACACATTCGAGAGTTTAATGATAAAGTTCAAAAGAGTCTTCTACAGTAATACTCTTTCTGTTATATCTGGGACTAAATCAACACTAACGCAGGAGTTGACGAATATGGCCGCTATAATCATAAATACGATAACAAGATAACATGTAGACTCAATCACAATGAGGATCCAAATGGGTAAAGTGTAATTTATCATCATTACAAATACAAGAATGTAAAAGACGAAAAGATTTGCGACTCTAATTGCCAAGGTCTTCCATAAACCTTCTCGACTCCGCAGATCCATCATACAATGGATAGATTTTTGAAAGTAAAGTAAAAATCAATTGTCTAACACCATATAATCAATCCCTATTGACCAATATCGATTCTGACAGACAACAACATCTATTACTACAGAGAGATATCGCAATGGAAGCAGGAGACTCAACCGCTAACCAGCTAGCTAGTTTTACCACAAGATCTTCCTTAATTTATCTCGTGTTCAACTTTTAAACCAGATGAAATCTGATCACTAGTGTATTCTTGCCTGCATCAAATATTATTGGTTCAATCCCAACCGTAGTCTTCATACCTTGCTCAATCCAATTCTTTAGAAAAATCGACCACTTCTCGCCTAGATCATGGATCAAAGTGATGGTGTATTCAGTTTCGTCTTCATTTGCATCAACTTCATATTCAGCAAAACCACTGTATCTGCATATTAATGACAAATATTTAAGATAAGTCTCAAGGTTCGTCTTCTTAAACCAAAACAAAAGAAATTGTTTAGGTATTTGCGTGCCAATCTCTTTGGCAATATTGGTAATCTTGTCATCTTCAATGGCTTCAAGAATGGATCGAAAGCCCTCGCGCCTTAATGTTATGGTATCAAATCTTTCGTTGTATCTGTCCATCTCAGCATACTTGGTCATTATCATCGAAATGAGAGAATTAACACTAACTCTCTTAGCTTTGGC
>Ga0207665_10001493_pt1 | contig 15723 bp, 11 predicted proteins | sample LARL112metaG_FD_184351 | JGI IMG/M metagenome (GOLD analysis project Ga0207665, IMG submission 184351) | Corn, switchgrass and miscanthus rhizosphere microbial communities from Kellogg Biological Station, Michigan, USA - LAR L11-2 metaG... | ecosystem: Host-associated > Plants > Roots >...
GCCATACAGAGCCAAGACCGTCTTTTGGGGTTCGGCCGCAAGCGCATCAAACGCAACGCAGGTAACTAATGGCAGAATCAGCACACAAAATAGAAAGCCACTGAAAAGCCTTCTTTGTTTTTGCTGAAGACACATAGCTAGAACTCCAGACGTGTGGCAACTTGGAAGGCCCTCGGACCGCCAGTCCCGAATGCTTGCCCAGCACGAGCACTTGGTTGACCGTAGTTCGGTTGATTCAGCACATTGCTATAGCCAGTCAGATTCGCGACGCCGAAAAGGTTGAAGACTTCGCCAATCAGGGACAAAGTCACCCTTTCCTTAATATTGAACTTTCTAGTCAATCGAATGTCCTGCGAGATGAAGCTGTCGCTTGGAGAAAATGTGTCAGGTAGCGTGATTGGACTGATAATCTGATTGAATGGCGTCCGTGGCCTGATCACGGTTTGCGTGCCATCAGGATTAGTAACGGTTTTCGTGCGCGCTTGAACCATCGTATTATATTGCGCCACGAGATCTCGCAATTTGGATTGGCTGAGACCCTGTCCAAGCAGATTGTGTCGATTGATTCCCGGTAGCAATGTCGTGCTGATGCCGTCACCGTCAAGGTCCAGTCCCGACAACGTGGTGTCAAGCGGAGGCGCGCTGTCAATCTCCGAAACAAGCGCTATCACCCAGCCGTTCAGCAAACCACGCAGAATACGCGGCGACTGCGTACGAGCGTTAGGCGTTTCGTAGACGCTACTAAGGATCAGTGAGTGCCGCGGGGTACCAACATTACCGTAATTGAGTGCAGGATTGTTGTATTGCGTGACCGCAACGAAACCGGCGTTCCTGGCTAACGCGTAACTGACAGTGAACTGCAGTCTCGAAGAGAATCGCTTATCCAGTTTTACCTGGAGAGCTTGGTAACGGTAGTTCGCATCCCCGCCATAGACAGTGATGGCCCCAGTAGAACATTGGTCTTGGGAATTAAGGGCCGCAGCTTGCGCCGGTGTGCAAAGCGGAATTACAGGATCGCGGACAAAAGAGACAACACCAGTATTCGGATCCACCGAGGTGACACGCGGGCGATTGAACCGATTTCGATCCACAAAAAACACACCCTGAAAGCCGCCCATGTGCACGTAACGCCGCATGACATAGTCAGCACTCAAAGTTAGGCTTGGCGTCAATTCCTGCTGGATGCCTGCATTCACATGAATCGCATAGCCGGTCGTATGATTCGGATCGAACACTTGGTCAGCCTGTTTGATGACCTGCACTGTGCTCACTCTCGGGTCGCTGCCATTGCCCAGCTTGGATGCAAGCGTGGAACGTATATCCGCCAATATTGGCAGCAGATCTTGTCCAAGGAATGCAGTAGGCGTGCTCAGAAAGCTAAGTCCAGCGACTGAACCGTCCACGGGAACACGCTCGTTGCCGGAAGGCCCGAGAGCGCCACGCTCAAGAAGCGGGACAAAGAAATAGACTCTGTCGTGATAGAGCCCACCGCCTCCGCGGATTACGGTTTTGCCCTTATTTTCCACATTCCAGGCCAAACCGGCGGAAGGATCAATTACGCTGGCGCCACGATGCGGTGGGCGCAAGTCGCCATCGAATATGGGAGAGAGATAAGCAGGCCGGTTCAGATCCTGGTTATAGATGTTTGTTTGGTACGAGTAAGCGGCCCCATAAACGAGAGTCAATCCTCGGCGCACGGACCACGAGTCCTGCGCATGGAATCGCCACAAATTGCTGTGTGACACGCTGTCCGAATGGTACGGGCCGGGCAAACTGACGTTTCCAATGCCCGTTATGAAACTGCGTAGCGGCAGTTGCAGGATGTCTTGTAGTGTGGGCGGGGGGGCTGTGAGATCTCTTAAGGTATCTGGCAAGGCGTTGTAGAGCGGTCGAAATGACGGTGATTGCAGCAGGTTTGTTGGTCCCCACAAGGTGATTTGAGCGGGCTCATAGACTCCTCTATAGCCGTGCAAAGAAACATGCTCCCAGTTTCCTCCAAGGTGAAGCAGATGCCTATTACGTTGCAGCGTGAGTACGTCTAGCAACTGGTTGGTAGTCGGGAATATAGCGAGGGGAGCGCTTGCTCGATTTCCAATACGAAACCCGGGATCGTCAAAAATCAGGATCTCAGGCCCTCCAATACCAATGCAAACCACCGGATCCGCACATTTTTGTGGGGTAACAGGATCAACATGACTGTGCAAGTAACTATATGCATAGCGCAGATCATTCACGCTCTTCGAGTTAAGAACTGATGTTTCTCCGCCTTCAATCTGAAGAGCGGAATTACGACTTGACACCCAATTGGAGGGCATGAAAATGCCAACCGAGGAGACGTTGTTGGTAGACGGAGCTACGCTGTTGTTCTTATCTTGGCTGATGCGGATGAATGCGCTGTTGGCGTTGTCGAGCTTGCCATCAATTCGTAGATTGACCTGGTTGAACGTAAGCGGGCTGGGATAGATCAAGTCCAGCTTGGAAAAGATGGGGTGATTATTTTGCACTGCGAAAGCGGCGGTTTGCCGGTCGTGCTCAAAATTCGCAAACCAGAAGACTCGGCCTTTTCTTAGACGGCCACCAAGTCGGAAGCCGGACTGTTTCCGCACGAAAAAGGGGTCCGGATGCTTGACGTCTCGGTGGAAGCCAGGATAAGCGGCCATATTGTGATCTCGATAGAAGAAGAACGCGGCGCCGTGGAGACTATTGGTGCCATGGCGAGTAACGATGTTGATTCCGCCAGCGCCAGTCATCGCTGATGCAGGATCGAAGCTAAATCGCTCGACTTGAAACTCCTGCACAGTTTCTTGGGAGAAGTTCTGGGACGTTCCTCCATTTATGCGATCATTCACTGCCACTCCATCGACCGAAACCTGGGTCAGCAAGTATTGAGCTCCCGCCATGGAAACACGCGAATAATTGTTGGCGAGGGTGCCGGGATTTGCCACCGACACAACGCTTACGCCAGGCTCAAGACGGGCGAGTTCAAGAAAGTTGCGCCCATTGAGCGGCAGGTTCTGAATCTGAGTCTGACTCACACTGCCCTTTAAAGCGAATTCGCTGGTGTTGATGCCGGATGTCTCGCCTCTTACCAGGACTTGCTCTTCGACCGAACCCGGCCGCAGCTGAAAATTGATCGTCAACTGGTCCCCAACGCGCAGCGTGACTTGCTTCACTTCCCTAGTGAAACCGGGTGCCAAAGCTTCGATCTCGTAATCGCCCGGTTCGAGATTTGTTATGTAGTACTGGCCTGAAGCATCCGTTCCGAGGATACGGTCGCTTCCAAACTGCGGCTGAGTGACTCGGAGTCTTGCTGTCGTCAGGACTGCTCCGCTAACATCCCTGACGATTCCTCGGATGGCTCCTTCAGGAGGTTGCGACAGGAGACTGTTCTCGACCAGAACACATAAGGAAATCAGGCGGGCGAGAACGTACAACGTTGAACCCAGGCAGCACCATCTATTTTGGGGCGCGCGCAACTGCATCGGATGTGACATACGCTGCGGTCCGAGTAGAGCAACGGCAAATTATTGATGCCTCACACCAACCTTCGTGCAGTGGGGTACTCTGGATTCTTAAACGTGCGGAAATTAATTGGTAATTTCCGCGCGCGACACTGTCAAAACTTACAGTCCTGTCTGGTCGTCCTAAAGGACTGGTCAACGAGCGTGCTTTAGTGGACACCAATGTCCGGCGGGCCGCACCGTACTATCTGGTTGAGGGATTTGGAGCTGCGCTAAAGATGCACTCAGGCGTGACCTTCTCTTCGCCAACATCGGGATAGGAAGATTGTGGCAAAGAACGAGGACTGGGTCTTCTGCCCCCTCGGATTGCGTGGACTAATTGCGCTGATCGAGCCGGGTACAACTCTCGCCGCTGTCAAATTGTGCTAGTTGTGTCAGCTTCCAATCGGGAGGATTATCGGGAGCACGGAGAAGGCAATCGGGCAGAAGCGGTGAGCTAGTGTCTCGCCACAACCCCGTGCTCCTCGACTATTTGAGGATCGTCTTGGAGTTGGGGTTGTGTCTGGGACTCTCGATTGGGGTGGGATGCAATATCTCAATTCCGGCGTGCGGGGCGACCCTGTGAGAACAGACAGGTGACTCCTTCCGGCGGCCTTCGTAATGTTTTCACACTGTAGGTACGACGCACGCGGGGGCCCGCGCCCAGGAGTCCTACGCCCTTCGACCCAGCGCCATTGCCCCCGCGTTATTTGTCGATGCGTGAGAATTCGCCCCGTGGACGTTCGCATGCGAGAGCCCCGAGACGGCAATCACAATCAACAAATCGGAGAAGCCGTCCGTGCCGCCGCGGACGCCTACTCTGTCGTGGACGCCTACTCTTGGGTAGAGATTGTCTATCTAGACTCTGCGACGGATTACCGTGAGTGTATTTCCATACCACAAATGACGTCTTCGAATGACGGGATAACAATGCTGGACGATGAGTCCTGTTGGCCCTCGTTGAGCCAGTGGCGTTCCATGATGAAACATGCCCTTGCCTGACTTCCTCACATTGTCAGCCAACTCGAATGATCTATGCCGTCTGCGGCGGAATTCCTTTTTACCTGTTGGAGTATTCCGGACAATTTTTCCTAGCTAGAATGCACCGCGTTCCTTGGGGGATGTATCGCTTTCGATTTGTTGTACTACATCAGCGATCTGTGCTTTGCTGCAGGATGTTTTCCGCGGTCGTCGCATATCGCTTCAGAGCAGCTGTGTTTTGCTGGGCACTTAACCATTATCAGGGGGGTTGGATGAAAGGCATTTTTTCAAGGTCTCACCTCCGTCATCTATCGAGCGCTCAGTGCTTGCGACAAACTAATCAGATTCTCTGGTCCAACCTGGATTAAGCCTCCCCGGGGACTGTCAATCTCCGCAATAAGTAAGAATGCGACCGAGAGCACAAATGGCAGAACTGCGAGCAGGAAAGAGCGTTTTCGATCAAATCCGTAACCAATCAGGACATTAGAACAAACAGCGATAATTGCCATCAGACTCCATGCCGGGACTGGAATTCGATTCCACCACGCAGCCTGGGTGTAGCCCGCGGAGTCCAGCACCTCGTTCATTCCAGCTGACACCAGCGTCTTCACCGGAGAGGGCTTTGCCGTGGCAGCGGCCTCGACTATCGACCACATCTGCTGCTGCAGTTGAGCCGTCTGGCGGCCAACCTGTTCTAACTCGCCAGCGTTGTGCACCGTGTAGAACAGGACACGCTGCGCCAGATATTTCTTCAAAAGATCCTGTGTTCGCTCGGCATCTGCAGATTCCAATAGGTCAGCGCGATCGTACTCCGTACTAATCACATTAGCTTCGATTGCCTCGTAATTCTTCCGCTGGTCATATCTGCCAATTGCCATGGAAAAACTAAACCCAATGATTAAGCCGAGAAGCGTCAGCGTTGCCGTAAGAACAATGTGGAAGTCCCCACCCTCCCCCTCTTCGCGCCAGCCCCACCATTTGTGAAGAGAAACCCCGATTTTCGTCGAAAGCCACAACACCGCGCACGAGACAAAGAAGAGAAGTTTGGGGAAATCCGATAGCCGCTGCATTACAATCCAGCCTATTTAACCCGAATCCTCTTACACTTAACACTGACAGAACATGCAGACCTGTAGACCTTCGGTGTACAGGTGTTATCACCCATGGACTCGTGAGCAGCGTACCAAGCCTTCTCCTGTAGCTGAGTGGTAATAAGAAATGGGATGAGAAGCCCGTTTCCCTTTTGCGCTTCGAGCGCATATCGATAGCCTGGGAACGTACTGCAGCATCCCGCCCTGAAAGGAGACCGGCCATTAAAGAAAGCTCAGCTCCAGTGGCAAACGGTCATCTGTAAGGGTTGACAGTTATCGGAATGCTCCGCCCCTCTCTAAGCTGACTCAAGCTTTTCTGTGCGAGATGTTGGGTAATGTTGGCGGGGACTCGAGACGACGGATTCGTCCGTCCATGAGGCGAGTCCCGTTGCCTTCTGGAAATGCGCTCAGGAGAAAGAACTATGCGGGAAAATGACCGATCGAACGAAAGTGCAGGATCCGACCGTCGTGGCAAGGTGCGAGACATCGTCTTTCTACTTACAGGTATTGGAATCGGGTGTGGAGTCACGCTGCTTCTGGCACCGAGCAGCGGGGAAGAAGTCCGGCATGCTATCGGTCGCGGCTGCCGCAAGACTATGAAAACGGTCGGGCGGCGCACGGAAGAGTTACGCGAGCGCGCCGAGGATTTTCTGCAACAAGCCCATGACTTGCGTGAGCTCGGCTCCCGGCTGTTGCACATGGGCCATGGACACGAAGCTGTACGGCGTGGGGCTTGATCCTTGTCGTTTCGGCTTCAACAATCCTTACTTGTTCGATCATGCTCCACGGCCAGCTCGTGGAGCCCGATCATATTTCGCCAGTGCCACCCGAGCGCACCTTCTTTCGGTAGCCGAGGTTTCTTGTTCTTCAATCTGCGCTCTTGCGGCATTCTCCCAACCGTTATGTTTAACAGGTTCGCGGTGGCGCAGCAGCACATACTTAGACTTTTAGCGATGTGAGACGAGCCCGCTTGATCTGCGTCTTCGTACCGATCCTGGCTATTCCTGTACTCGCGCAGGACCTTGAACCCCGTGCATACTCTGCGTCCCCTGTTGGGTTGAACTTCCTCGTGCTCGGGTTTGGATATTCCACTGGATCCGTTCTGTTCGATCCGACCCGGCCGATATCCAACGTCAAAGCGAATCTCAACATTCCGACAGCGGGATATGGACGCACGTTCGGTTTGTTCGGCCGGCAGGGGCTGCTGACAGCCCGATTGCCATACGTCTGGGGAAACATCAACGGGGCTGTGTTGCAGCAAAGCCGGAGTGTCCGGCGTTCCGGCCTCGCCGATACACGAGTAAACTTCTCCATCAACCTGCGCGGCAGTCCGGCACGCTCACCGACGGAGTTTGCCCAGCTCCGAAAACGTTCGTTCATCGTTGGCGCCGGCCTGACTGTCTCGTCCTCCACCGGCCAGTACGATCCCACCAAGCTGATCAACATCGGGACGAATCGCTGGGCGTTCAAACCGGAGCTCGGTATCTCGTATCCGCTCAAGAAGATGCTCGACCTTGATCTGTACTTCGGAGCTTGGCTATTCGCCCATAACACAGATTATTTCCCTGGGAGCAAAATTCGCCGGGAGGCCCCGATCGCAGCGGCTCAAGGCCACATCAGCTACACGTTCCGCCCCAGGCTTTGGATAGCTGCAGACATGACCTGGTATCGCGGCGGGGCGGCAACAGTCGGTCACGGCGAACCGACAGGCGAACAGAACAATAGCCGTGCAGGCGTGACCTTCTCCATGCCATTGGGGACTAAGCAGTCTTTCAAGCTAGCTTGTAGTGCCGGAACCACCGCGAGAACTGGATCGAACTTCAAGACTCTAACCGCTGCATGGCAATACTCTTGGTTCTAATGATCAAAGTACTTCGGTGAATAAGGTAATGCTGACTTATTGGCAGTCCTGAGCCTGGGGATGTGCTGGGTGACAACGCATCCGACCAGGGTTGCAGGTAATAACATTTGAGGCCGCGCCAACGCCATGACTCATTTCCGTTGCGCGATGTCATCTGTATGAGCTGTGGCGTAATAACCCTTTCGTCCGTGTACCTTGAGCTTTTTGCCGGATCTCTCTGCGTTGATTTGAATGCGTCGATAATGGTCATTCAAAACAAAATGAGCCGGACGATAAGAGATGGCGTATCGGCTGTGTAGCTCTTCAGCAATGTGAGCGAACGCTGATCGGAAGTTGTGCGGTGATTCTGGAAATAGTGCTCGCCCGCCAGTCTCTTCGGCTAGTGTCTTCAGGATTCGATCTCCTTCCCCAGATTTCCTGTGATCCCATGGAGTACGAGTGCTGATCGTATAAATCGTCACGTCAGACTCCTGCGCCGCAAGCAGTGTACGATATCGAGTTGCCAGACTGGAGTTGTCCTCGCCGTCAGACACAACAACAAGGGTGCGAGCAACAAATTGATCCTCCGCATGGGTCGACAATTTTCTGCATCCCTCGACGACGGCATCGAAGAGAGCAGTGCTGTCGCCCTGATCGACCAAACTCGCTACCGCAGTCCAAAGCTCTACCGGGCTCCTTGTGAATGTCTGCATCAGTTGGGGATAATCGGCAAATCCCATAACGAAGGCTTCATCACGATCAGAGCGAAGGACGTGAGCCAGAAATTCACGGGCGGCGTCTTGTTCGAAGGCGAATCGAGAATATACCGACGGACTTGTATCAATAAGGAGGCCCATTCGCAAAGGAAGATCGCGCTGAGTATAGAACGCCAGCATCTTTGCAGGGGCCGATCCGTCGTCTTTTACGCTGATGTCCTCGGCACCCAGGTCCGAGACAAATCTGCCATGCGATGATGCGCTGAACAGAACGTACACTTCCTGAACGTCCTTGTGATAGGACCAATCTAGGGGTATAGGAGTATCGGACACTATGTTGTTTGTTAGCTGACCAGGTACCTGCCCGACAAGGCACGACGAGAGTACACATAATGCAAAAAGCTTTGTGACTACGACCGGCCTACATCTAGTCGTCTTGATCTGGCACACTTTCCTCGCAACTGGGGTAGGTGCCATGAACGTGGATCTTCGTTCGCACAACACTCGCGTTTGATCAGGCATGTTCGAACACGACGAGTATTTGGATTCAGGGACCAATTTCAGATTAGGCGTTGATTTCACGTCGGAAACTGTCAGAGCTAACAGATTTCTAGCAGAAGCGGCCGTGAGCTCAGGGAAGGCATGGCGATTGCACTCGTAATCTCCAGAGAGGGGGTCAATGAGTTACTAACGGCGATATATTAACTCACCTAGCGCGACGTGCGGACGCCCCATAGGTGTTGGTTAGTTGCTTCACTCGTTGCAGAGCACGCAGGAGTCCGCCCGGCAGTTCGCTCTTCATCACGTACTCATCCACCAGCCACAAAGCTCGCTTGGGTATATAGGTGCACGCGGAGAGCATGATGATCGGGAGGTGTGGAAAACGTTGCTTAATCTGATAGGCGACAGCTTCTGAGTCCATGCCTTCTTGCTTGTATTCTAAAATAATCGCATCCACCGCCATTTGCTCCAACATCTTCATCGCGGCGTATCCGTTCACCGCCGTCTTTGTGCAGATACTATGGGATGCCAGAAAAGCTTTGCGAAGCTCTAACAATGGCGGACGGTCGTCGATGCACAGCACAATACAGTCCCTAGACACACTCTCGGTGCGGGTGTGCAGTTCGTTTCGCCTGTGATGCTCACACTCTTCTTGAAACGGGAAATGGTCATCGAACTGAGTACTTCTCATGCGGCTCCCTCCAGATTCCGGCGGTTATTGTGTATCAGCGATCTTAAAGGCTGCACCAATGGTGAGCAGGTGCAAAACTGTCAAATATTACAGTCTAGGCTGCGGCCAATTAGCGAGATCAATGCGATTACGCTCATTGACCTGCGACGGGCGGGAATGCTCCCGATGAGCAATGGCGATTTAGCGCCATTACGATGTGTAACGGTTCTTAATCGCGTATAAGTTCAAGTGCGGGTTCGGAATAATCAGGCGTTGGCACTCGTGGGGGACGACCTGGGGGACAGGCAACCTTTATTCTGCCGTGCTGCTAGATCGCGATGGACGAGCTATCGCCCGAGTACGAAGGCATCGTGGCAAGGCTGTGCAGGCTTCACTTGACGTAATATCCTGACCGGCAGCGAACTCGCCACCGGTTAGTCACAAGAACTTGAAGTCGATGAAATGTCTTCCCGCGTGGATTTGAAAGTTTATAGGCAAGTGCATATTGGCTGCGCAGTTCTCGCCGTATCTTGTCGAATGCACCAGCAATGCTGTCTTTGTGATAACCGAGATAGGTTCCACCCGTGGCTTCAGCAAGGCTTTTGAGCACCGCCGCGCCCCGCTTGACTTCGTCTGACAGTTTTTCTTCACTCACGTTTATTGAGTAAATAGTCGCCTCGGCCTTCAATGCACTGTTGATCGCGGAATCAATCGTCGCTTTGCTTTTGTTTTCCCCTCCGTCGCTAACAAGGATCATGATGTGACGTGCAGGGCCGCGGTCCAATGCAAGCCATTCGCTTGCAACCGAAACGGCGTCGTATAAGGCCGTCTCGCCTTCGGGATTGATGCCCTTTACGCGCCGCGCAGTCTCATCCCAGTTGTTCGTGATAGGGCTCATCAGTTGAACGCTCTGGTTGAATGCAAACAGCATGACAGAGTCGGATGATCGTGTAACCGCTTTGAGGAATGATTTAATCGCTTTCTTTTCCTCATCAAACTGAAATGCGATTGACGCGCTTATGTCCAGAACCAGGGCGATTTTGATAGGGAAATCAGTCTCGCGCCTGAAGAAGGTCACCTTCGTCTGCTCCACGCCGTTGTCGAGAATTCTGAAGTCTGACGGTCGCAGATTGTTTACAAATTTTCCTTTGTGATCTGTGACACTGAGTACGAGGTTCACTTCGTGAACATGCACATCTATCGTCTCGACGGGTCGGTTTACTGTGTGCAAACTGTCAAAACCTGGATTTCCGATTGCTGGGGGTAGAGATGTCTGCGGGGAGAGAGGACAGACAAGCGCCAGGTATAGAATTCCTATCCGGAATAGATGGAATCTCATAAGGACATTCGCCTCGGCATTACCAAAATGTACCGCAGCACAAAGCGGCCGCTTCACTGCCACAATTAACAGTCTGAATGGAAGCGAAACTGCACTTAGACGCAGAACAGAAGTGCCCTTCGCACCGGTAGAAGAAGACGCCCCATAATCCTCCCGGTCTTTGGAGTGATGCGAGCACTGCTATCGATCAGAACGACAGCGTTCCCTTTATCTGGATCAAGCGCGGCGATGCATCACCGCCGAGGAATGATCCCAAGATGCTGGTGGGCACACTCACTGTGTTGATCATCGTCCCAAATGTCGGACTTGAAACATTGGCGTCCGGCTGGTCGAAGTTAGGGTGATTTAGAATATTGAAGAACTGGAGTCCCACCCCGAAGGTGCTGGTCTCATTGATCGGAATGTGGAAATTCTTCATCACCGCCAAGTCGGTGTCAAAGTAATGCGGTCCCCACACCTGGTTTCTTCGTTGATTTCCGAATGCTGTAACCGGCGTTCCCGAAGGCACATCCAGGCCTGTGAACTGGATGCCAGGGTTTAGGCAGGGCGTGGACAGTGCGGCGCGCGTACAAACCACGGGGCCGCTGCCGAGATAATTGCCGAAAAACGGATCGCCGTTGGTGACAGCATAATTGAAGCCACTGAGGGTGCTGGTGGCATTGTCGTCATACACGGTAATCGGAAGTCCGGTACGCCAGAAGAGCGTGCCGGAAACGGTCCAATTGCCGACCACTCCAATCCAGCCCTTCTCCTTCGGAGTTGTCCAGACATAATTCAAACTTGCGTCATGGCGAACATCATAGTCAGCATTACCGTAATTGTAGCGGCGGAAGTTGAACGGGTCTTGGGGGTTCGCGGTGTTTTCGTTAGTGGCGAAATTAAACGGCAGGAATCCGCCGTTGGAAATCATATCCAAAGCGTGGCTAAATGTGTAGTTCGCCTGCACCTGCAACGAGGAAAAACTCCTCCGTATGGAGAGGGTTACTCCATTGTAGTTGGCTAGATTCGAGCTTGAGACTTCTGTCACGGTACCGAAGCGCGGATCTGCAGGCGCGAGCGGCAACCCGACGAGGCCGGTTGTGTTCATCAAATCACTGGCGCATGTTGCGGAAGCGGGAACGGTCGCGTTAATTGGAATAATGGGCGCGACGTTGCAATAGGAATTGAGGCCGCCATTCTGAATCGGCCCATAAATCTGATGGTTTCCGACATAGTTGACGCTAATTGATGTTTTGTCGCCTATGCCTTGCTGCAGTTCGAGGTTCCACTCCTGAAATTGGGGTGCATGGATCGAACGCGCGGAACTGAATATGGAGGGCGGGACAAAGAACGGGCTCGCCAAGCTGATACTGTTAAGGGTGCCACCGTTGGTGAAACCAGTGACAAATGCGGAGTTAGCACCAGACGCCTGACTCTGGATGTTTCCAAGGGTACCCGGCGCAAGCGATCCCGGACCAACGAAGAACTGATTGTAAAGTGGGGGATTGTTCAGGAAACTGTCTGCACTCGTAGCCGGAAACACGTCGTGGAAGATTCCAATTCCACCTCGCACCACGGTATTAGTACCAGCGCCGCGGGGAGTCCAGGCAAAACCGAGACGCGGTTCCCACGCAATCTTAGTATAGGAGGGCAAAGCCTGGTGTAGCCCAGTGCGGATTGCCTGGTTATACGGCTGACTTACATCATGCGAGATCCCCTCGAAGTTGCTGTCGAGGCGGGCAAAACAATCGGTCTGGCACACTGGATTAGAGTCATGCTCCGCTCTCAGACCGAACGTGAGCTTCAGATTAGGCTTGATAGCCCACTCGTCCTGTGCATACAAACCCAGCCCGTACAAAGCAACCGGTTGGGTTGAGCGCGCATTAAAAGCCTGGGTGAAGAGCCCGGCTGTTCCCGAGAAGAAGCTACTCTGCTCTTCCCCGATGACCTCCCCGGTAGTGAATAACCCTGGAGAATAATCAGTGATGTCGTTCCGGCGGAAGTTCACCCCCACTTTGAGGTTGTGCGCTCCGTACACTTTCGAGAAATCGTCAATGATCTGATACTGGGTAACGTTCCTACCTTGAGGCCAGTCATTCAGGTCATGACCCAAGTCGTAGAAACTCCCGCCGGCGAACCGCAAACGATATGGCATGAGCGCTGTGGCGGCGGCCAGATTTGCCGGTTTGAAAATTGCGCTGTACCAGGAACCGGCCAAAATGAACTGATTGACGGCGTTCGATCCGGTAATGTGGGTCCAATTCAGTTGACCTTCGTACTGCGGTTGATCGCTCTGCGCATTGAATACGCTGTTGAGTGGGTCGGTGTAAGTGGCCTGAAGACCATGGTCGGTGCGGAAGTGAATATAAGCACGATCATGGGCGCCGAGGTTCTGGTCCACGCGTGCGGTAAGCAACCATTCGTGGGTGAAGTTGCCGGCAGTGGAGCGGAACTGCAAAGCGCAGGGGGCGCCGCCTGCCAGAGTGATCGTGCCATCGCAACCGCCAGCGGAAAGAGTGTTCTGTGCCCCGCTTACCCCAGGCGCGTTGTTGTAGATAGAAAACATCTGTTGGTAAAACGGCAGCTCGGCAGGTTGCGTCGCTCCGATGTTCGCCAGGGTCGCCGTCTCGAACTGCGGACTTGGAATATTGACCTGTGTATTCGTCGGTAGCAGTACGCGCAGTCCTTCATAGTCTACAAAGAAGAACGTCTTGTCGTGGATGATCGGCCCTCCCAGAGCCGCTGACCACTGATTGACATTATCAAAAGGCCGCTTAACGCCATTAAGGTTGTTGAACCAGTTATTAGCGTTCATCGTCCGTCCATTCCAGAAGTAGTTGGCGTTTCCGTGAAAAGTATTTGTTCCTGACTTCGTAACGTAATTTACATTGGCGCCCGCGAGACCGCCGTACTGCGTCGAGTAACCATTGTTGACGACGGTGGCTTCCTGAACGTCATTCTGTCCGAGCAGTAAGTTAGTTGCGCCAGAGTTGTTCAAGTTCAGGAATGGATCATTCTCATTCATTCCGTTTACGGTAAAAAGATTGGACGTCGCGGGCAATCCGAACATAGAGGAGTTGCCAAATCCCGCCTGTGTGTTCATCACTGCACCTGGCGCTGTCTGGACGATGTAGCTCAGGTCATTGCCGGGATTGGGAACGAGCTGGACCTGCTCAGGAGAGAATGTAGTTGAAACGTCTCCATTCTCGGTCTGAACCACGCCAGCTTCCGCGGTTACCTCCACGGTCTGAGATGAAGTACTACCCACCTCCAGTTTCATGTTCATTGATGTGGATTGACCCACGGCGACAATCACGTTGCGCTCGGCATTTTGAAATCCCGAGGCGTTCACGGTGACGGTATATTGTCCTGGAGAAACAAGTGAAAATCTGTAAACACCGGTTTGGTTCGTCTCGGTTGTTTGTGTCTGTCCCGTGCCGTTGTTCTTCAAGGTCACCGTTGCTTTGGGGATGACCGCGCTGGAAGGATCGGAAACGATTCCAGTGACCTCGCCAGAAACCAGGGATTGAGCTGCTGCGCCGATCGCAAGAAAGACGACAATGCTGGCGGTCAGAAAAGGAAATATGATTTGTCTTATACTCATGGTGCCCTCGAAAGCTGGAAAGTTGGAAAAGTTGCATTGCAGGTCTCGGAAAAGAATGTCTCTCAAAAGCTAAAAAAAACACTGCCAAGAATGACAGGAGAAAAGTGGGAATGAGGCGTCCCACCACTCAGGATGCGGGAAGAGGGACTACCGCCGCTTACGCACGCAGCCGTTTTGAAGCAGGCCGCCTCACGGTACAAGAATGGTCTCTTTAGTCCATGCCAGAACAGTGTCAAAACTGACATGGCGCTAAAGGCGCGGAAGTTGCTCTTGCCCTTCTCTGCGTCGGAACGTTTTTCCGCGCCGCGGGCATTCATGGTCTCGTGATCGGCGCACCTCTGCTCATACGTTCAATCCGGCCGAGGAGTATGGACATCGTACTGTGAGGGAGGCGTAAATGTTCAAGGTCGACATTGGACGCTGCAGCACTTGAGGAGGGGCTGCCTCTTCGGTCCAACCAATGACTCGTTGACGACCCGCGCTCTGTATCCTGACTGCTGGTAAACCTTGCGGGACAATCCCGCGAAGTCGCACATCCCATCCGTACAGGCTCGGATCAGAACCGTGCGACCTGCATGAGGTCCTCGCGGGGACCACCGTCTACTGTCTATGGCCCAGCGGTTTGTAACTCTTCCGACCGCCGGGCCGGAGAATCTCTACGCTGCTAGGCGCTCAGATATCTTTCCTTCGATAATATGCCGGACAAGACGCCGGTCCCGTTCGAGAAACGCGAGCTTGTCTGCAAGAATGCTCTCCAGAAGAACACCGACGCCATAATGACCGGTTACGTCGGCAGCAGCCAAAAGAACGGTGTACTCAGCTACCCGCATATGGGCGAGATGGATGGCCTTCACGAGGATGTAGAGATGCCGTGCTGCGGAAGACTCTATTTCCGCGAGTTCCCCCTTGAAGTTTTCAACGAAGAGCTCCTGCAAGCGGCCATTCAGCTCGACTGGTTCCTCTCCTATTATTTCGAAACACTGGTCAAGCACTTCCAGATTTTTGTCGGCCACAAACGCCCGCGCCTCTAGAGCCTCTTTCACGTCTGGGTTCAGGGCCATCTCACTGAATTCCCGATATACTTCCGCACTTCGTTCCGTATTGTTGCGAGCGTCGCTGAGGAGGATTAGAAAAACTTCCTTTGGATTCTTAACTGGCATAACGTATTCTCCTTCGCCTTTGTTTCTTGGCCGTTTGATAAGCAAGGTTGCTTTAGATTCTCCCGTCCGCCGGAGTGGGTATCGAAAGCGCCTGCGATCTTCATTGTCGATGTTCGTACCTAACCATCTCAGAGTCACCTGCAAGTTCTGCTAGTAAGCAGCATTGATAATCGTGCCGACGACGTCACCAATACTTGGTTCAGCAAGCCCATCTGCCTCTACCAAGTACGCTGGCTCCCGCCGCGATGGGAGAAAGTCGGCAAATCGAAACGGGTGATAAAGGGACACCACCGGCTGAGAATCGGCGGGTGGGCGTGCGTTGCCGCGAGGGCTAGGACTCAT
>Ga0207665_10001496_pt1 | contig 15701 bp, 10 predicted proteins | sample LARL112metaG_FD_184351 | JGI IMG/M metagenome (GOLD analysis project Ga0207665, IMG submission 184351) | Corn, switchgrass and miscanthus rhizosphere microbial communities from Kellogg Biological Station, Michigan, USA - LAR L11-2 metaG... | ecosystem: Host-associated > Plants > Roots >...
AGATCACCAGTGTTGGATTCCCGGCGATTTGCAAGCCGGTCGCCGAAGACGCATCGGTCGGTATCGAGCAGCGGTCAGTCGTGCGCAGCATGCGCGCTCTGAACGCGCGCGTACGGGACATGTTTGACGGCTGGGACGAAGTCCTGGTCCAGCGATTCATCGATGGCCGCGAGGTCAACGTGGGAATCGTCGGGGACGAAGTGATGCCGATCGCGGAGATCGATTTCGCCGACATGCCGAAGGGCATGTGGCACATCGTCTCTTATCGCTCGAAGTGGGAGACAGGCAGCGACGAAGATCTCGGGGCGAAGCCGAACTGCCCGGCTGATCTACCCGAGACGCTCGCCAATGAACTGACCCAGATCGCGCGCACGGCGTGGAACATCGTTGGCGGCGAAGGTTATGGTCGTTGCGATTTCCGAATCGATCCGTCTGGACGTCCGTGGCTGCTCGAAGTCAATGCGAATCCCGACATCTCGCCCGGCGCCGGGCTGGCTCGCATGGCGGGTGTCGCGGCGATGAATTACACGCAGCTGATTAAGAGAATCTGCGACTACGCTCTGAAGCGGCCGCTCGATGATCACGTGGAGCGTTGGACCAAGACATTGAAGTTGTCGGGGTTGGGTTGAGGTTTCGGCCATCTACAACGCCCCTCACGGGGCCGGAGTGGTAAAAGCATGAGCGATTGGCAGCAAATCATCAGGAATCAGAGCATCGCTACTCTGGAAAAGCTCGCCGACAAGTTCGGTCACGACGTCATCGACGTCGATGCGCTGAAGCCGGCGTTCGACAACTTCCAGATGCGCCTTACTCCCGCTGCGCTCGAGCAAATCAAGGAAGTGGGCGATCCGATGTGGAATCAGTACATCCCGACCGTCGAAGAGCTCGACGTCGTCGATGGGGTGATCGATTCACTCGATGAAGACGGCGACTCGCCGGTGCCGAACATCACGCACCGCTATCCTGACCGCGCGCTTTTCCTGGTCAGTCCGGTTTGCGCTTCGTACTGCCGCTTTTGCACGCGCCGCAGAAAGGTTGGTGACCCGGAGAAGATTCCTCTCAACCAGTACGAATCGGCGTTCCAGTACCTGCGGGAGCACACCGAGATCCGCGACGTAATCATGAGCGGTGGCGACCCGATGATGCTGAGCGATCGCCGGCTGGAGTACCTCTTCCAGCAGCTGCGCGCGATCCCGCACATCGAGATCATCCGCATCGGCAGCCGCATCACGTCTCACTTGCCGGAGCGCATCACACCCGAGTTCTGTGAGATGGTGCAGAAGTACCACCCGATTTTCATGAACGTCCACTTCAATCACCCGAGCGAGCTGACGCCCGCTGCGGTCGCTGCCCTCGATCGCCTGTCCAAGGCCGGGGTCTCGCTCGGCTGCCAGACGGTGCTGCTAAAGGGCGTCAACGACGATCCGAAGGTGATGATGAAGCTGATGCACGAGCTGCTGAAGGCCCGTGTCCGGCCCTACTATATATTCATGGCCGATCAGGTCGCCGGTGGCGAGCACTTCCGGACGACGGTGCAGAAGGGCCTCGAGATCATTCAGGCGCTGCGCGGCTGGACCTCGGGCCTGGCAGTCCCGCAGTTCGTGATCGACTCCCCGGGCGGCGGTGGCAAGGTGCCGCTCCTGCCTGAGTACGTCGAATCGATCACTGACGACGAAGTCGTGTTCCGCAACTACGAGGGCAAGCGGTACGTCTACAAGCAGCCGCATCAAGCTCCCGCGGCCCCCACGGAAGTCGAGCGTGCAGCGGAGCTCGACGTTGTCCCAATCAGTCGTCGCAAGACCGCGGCGCCACGCAGAACCAAGCGGCGTCGCGCGGCCGGAGAATAATCTGGCCCACCCGAGAGAAAGGCCGTCTCTGCGAGACGGCCTTTCTTTTTTTCGGACTACCAGCGCGGACTAACCGCACTGCTGATCGACAACTGATTGCGCCTTGGAAAACCTTACGGAAGGAACGACTTTGGGCGCTTCGGACTGTCGGCCAGGAGAGTATCGTTGAGCGCCTCGAGCTCCGCCTGGACTTCAGCGCCTTCGGCGTCGTCTCGAATCTTCGTGAGACTGGGGGAGAAGAAGGCGCGCGCGATCGCGATCGAGTCGTGGGCGCCGGCGACGGCAAGTACATCGTTCGCGTGAATGACTTCGCGGCCGAGCGGTGTGGGGATCTGTTGATCGCCCCGCCTGATCGCCAGGACGGTGGCGCCAGTCGCGCCGCGAAGATTCAGCTCGGCGAGACTCCGGCCGACGGCGATGCTTTCCGGCACCACGCGAATGGCAACCGGCTCGCCCAGACCTGGGAGTACGGCGTTGACGTCCTCCAGCTGGGTCTCCTCCTGGGTGTCACCGGCTGACGCCATCTGATGGGCGAGCGCCGAGGCGATGATTTGCGCTCCGGCGCGCGCGTGTCCTTGCAGATTCGCCGCATTTCTCCATAGCGCGATCAGCAGCACGATCGTCAGCAACAACAACACGACCGCGCCCTGATGCGCCGGCAGAAATGGCTGGGTGATGGCCACCACTGGAATCCCCACCGCAATCACCACGGCGATTTGGACGAGGATCACCAGCGCCCGACGCGGGGCGTCCGCCGGATCGACCTTGCCCTTCTGCGCTTCCGCGAAAGCCCGTTTCGCCAGGTGCAGGCCGAGCGAGCGTGCACTGGTGATGATGCCGTAGATGAGCGGCGCCGCGATGAACCCGCTGAGCAGCACCAGAATGAAACGAACCCGGTCCGGCGGAAGTATGACCATTTTTCCGAGGATGACGGCGACGCGATCGATCTCGAGATCGACGCCAATCACGAGCGCAGTCAGAAGCGCAGCATCCACCAGGATGATCCGCACGATCCGTCTCGTCGCCGAACGCTCGGTTGGCACCCTCGGTGCGCTGCGCACGCGCTCGATCCACGATGCGTAGAGCGCTGCCACCGTCTGGATCGGCTCGGGCAGCCAGTGATCGATCTCCGCGGCTGCCTTGTTGGATAGTTTGATCAGCAACGGTGTGGTGAGAGTCGTGATGGCTGATACCGCAATCGCTGCCGGATAAATCCACGAGGCGATTACGCCTGCGCTGACCCCGACACTGGCGATGATGAATGAGAACTCGCCGATTTGCGCGAGGCTCATTCCGGCTTTGATCGCCGTGCGTCTGCCGTGGCCGGCGAGAAACGCGCCGATCGTCACCGCCAACACTTTGCCGAGGATCACGGTGATGGTCAGAGCCAGCACGGCCGGCCAATGGGCAGTGAGCGCAGCCGGATCGATGATCATTCCGACCGACACGAAGAAAATGCCGGCGAACATGTCGCGTACCGGCCTCACCAGCGTCTCGATCTCACGCTCGTGACCGGACTCAGCGACCAGCGATCCGGCGATGAACGCGCCCAGCGCGACCGAGTAGCCGAACGACAATGCGAGCAGTGCTGCTCCGAAACACAGACCGATGCTGGCAACCAGCGTGGTCTCCTTTGAGCCGATGCGCTGGACGTAGCGGATGGCGCGCGGAACAGTGAGGAGGCCGAACCCGATCAGCGGCACCAGGAACATCACCAGTCTCACGGCGGTGATGCCGAGGTCTTTCGGCGAGAACGCGCCTGACTGGGCGAGCGTCGTCAGTATCGTCAGCAGGAAGACCGCGATCAAATCCTCGATGATGAGGATTCCGAAGACGAGCTCAGTGACGCGGCCTCTGACTTTCTGCTCCTCGAAAGCCTTGACGATGATCGTGGTGCTGGAGATGCCGACGATCGCGCCGGTGAAGATGCTTTCGATGCGAGAGAGGCCGAGCATCTGTCCGACGAAATAGCCGATGGACACCATGATCGTCGACTCGAACAGCGCTACCGGTCCGGCTTTCTGGCTGACGGCGGCAAGCTTGCCGATGCTGAACTCGAGTCCGAGTGAGAACATCAGCAGAATCACGCCGAGCTCGGACAGCGTGTGGACGGTATTCATGTCCGCGACGAGCGGCAGCGGAATGTGCGGCCCCACGATCATGCCGGCAAACAGATATCCGAAGACAACCGGCTGGCGCAGGCGCTGGAACACAACTGTCGCGACAGCAGCGACCAGTAGCACGACGGCCAGACTCTGCAGGAAGACCACGGATTCCATGCCGCACAATTTACTCGTCAAAAAAAAAGGCCACCGAATTTTCGGTGGCCTTTTCTTCTCAGCGAGGAGTTACGCGGCGTGCTCGGTGTCTGCCTCGTCCTCGAAGGTCAGAGCATCGGCTTCACGTACCCGATCGAGCATTGCATTGACCGGGATGCCGATGCCACGGTCGTTCAACACGGACTCATTGCTGGATCCACGCTGGAACCAACTCTTGAGATTGGGAGTTGGCTCAGTGCCGCTACTACCCGCCGTACCCTCTTCTTCGGGGCCGGTATCCGAACCATACACGTCCATTCAGCCTCCACGAGTTGCAGTGTACTTGCCATAAGTACGTTACCCCGTAACGCGGGTTTCGAGCCCGAACACAAAGTACAATTCGGAGCGAAACCGTCCAATACTGCGACTGCGTTTGAGGCCAAATTGGTCACAACCCGTGGTGGGGTTGTTACCGAATTGTCGCCGGGTCGATTTCCCTAGTAGCGAAAATTCTGCCAACGGCTTCGCCGATTTTGTTATTGGGTGTACTGGCCCCCGCAGTAATCCCGATGCGTACGGGACCGGACGCTGGCAACCAGTCGGAAGACTCGACTTCTTCCTTCGCTCCGAGGGGGCGATAGCGAATTGTGCGGGATTCGGGGTCGATGTCGTCGGCGTTTTCGACGTGGAAAGTGCGCACCGTTTCCGAGCACAGCGCGGCGAGCGACATGGTGTTGCTGGAGTTGTAACCGCCGATTACAACCATCACATCGAGGGGCTCCCGCAACAGCTCGACGACGGCATCCTGTCGCTCCTGGGTGGCGCTGCAGATCGTGTCGAAGGTACGGAAATTTTCGCGCGCGTAATCCGGTCCCCAGGCCTTCGCCATTGATTGACCGATCAATTCACCAACAGCTAACGATTCGCGAGCGAGCATCGTTGTCTGGTTTGCAACCCCGATGCGACGAAGATCCCGCGCTGGATCGAAGTTTGGTGATGCCGCGTGCGCAAAACGCTCCATCAATGCCTGAGAGCTGAGTCGGCCTTCGATGAAATCGCAAACGAGCTGAGCCTCGTCGAGGTTGCGCACGATGAAGTATTGGCCGTTCGGATATTTCTCCGCCTGTGACGCAGTCGCGCGCGTCTCCTCGTGGTAATACTTGCCGTGAATGAGCGACGTGAATCCATCACGAGCGTAGCTCTCTACTCTTTTCCAGACATTCAGCACCGATCCACAGGTGGTGTCGACCATCACGCAGCCGATTGCGCGCAGGGTCTCGAAATCCTTGATGGTCACGCCGAACGCGGGCAGGATGACGACGTCTTCGGGTTTTACGGTGCTGAAATCAAGGTGGGATGGGGGATGCGGGATGCGGGATGCGCTTTCCATCCGAGCGGGAGTAAGGCCTCGACTAGCGTCGATCGCATCCCGCATCCCCCATCCCGCATCCCGCTCCCCGCCTCCCGGCAGCAGAAACTCGACCCCCATTGCCTGAAGTTTTGAGTTCACGTGCGGGTTATGGATGATCTCGCCTGCCAGGTAGATGGTACGATCCGGAAACTTCTTTCTGGCCTGATAGGCGTACTCAACTGCCCGTTCGACCCCATAACAGAAGCCGAACTCCTTGGCCAGGCGGATCGTGACGTCACCAGCCGTCAGGGTGTACTCCTGAGCTTTAAGGAGGTCTACAAGGTGTCCTGTATAGTCGGAATCCAGTTCGGACTGGATCTCGGATTTCAACCCGAAACCTTTCCGAAAGTACGTGCCTCCCCCAGTTCCGTTTGGGGTATTGGCCTGCATATTCCGAGGGGTGGTGGTGGTCGTCTCCATAGAACCAGGCACCTTCACCGACGTATCCGACATACCTTGAATCTAGCAGTGACGAACCGATAAATGCGCTTCGAGAAACACGATGACTGAATCCCTCGGAGCGTATCCCGCAGAAGCGACAAGCGAGTCGCTCGACAGCACCTCACCCTTCGGTCTCACCCTGACTGCGCCGGCCTCGGCGCAGCGGCCGGCGGGTTTGACGAAACCCGCGCCGCTCGTCAGAGGCGACACTATTGGCGTCGTCGCCCCATCATACGCACCAACTGCCGACTGGTTGCTGCGCGGCGCGAAAATGATGGAGGAGGCAGGATTCAAAGTGCTACTCGAACCGGACGTGGAACGCGAGCGGCGGTTCCATCACCGGGAGGACGAGCAGCGCGCGGAAAGGCTGATGGAGATGTGGAGCAATCCCGAGGTGAAAGCGGTGATTGCTGCAACAGGCGGGTACGGCGCGGTTCGGGTGATCCCCTATCTCGACCCCGACGTCTTCCGGCGGAATCCGAAAATCTTCGTCGGATACTCTGACATAACCGCACTGCATCTCTGGTTAATGCGCTGCGCCCAGCTCCGAGTTTTCCACGGACCGACTCTGGACGATCTGTGCTGGACTGGCGAGCAAACCGTCAATTCACTCCTGACCGCGCTCACCGATCCGCAACCCGCAATCGATCTCGGGAGCAGGAGCGTGCGTGCCGTGCGCCCCGGTCGCGCCGTGGGTCGCCTCACCGGCGGCAACTTGTGCCTGGTACAGCAAACGATCGGCACCCCTTACGAGGTCGATACCCGCGACTCGATTCTCTTCCTCGAGGAAACCCGTGACCCGATGTCATACGTCGACGAGCGACTCGTTCACTTGCGCTCGGCGGGGATGTTGCGCGGGGTAAGGGGAATTGTATTCGGTAACCTGTCTCTCGATCGCTGTGAAGAAGATGAGTTCGAGGATTTCCTCCTCGATCTTCTCCATGACTTCGACGGTCCGATCCTGATGGATTTCCCGGCTGGACACGAGGCGCCCAACCTCACCCTGCCACTCGGAACGGAAGTCGAACTGGTCAGCGATCAGTCGACAGGCTGGCTTTCCTATAAGGAAGACGCGTTAGCGCTCGTCGAAGAGAGACCGCGACTAAGCCTCGTCTAGAGTCCGCCTGCTTTGATGGCTGCGTCGACCGCGATGCACCAAAGGTGGATCACCATCAGGTGCACTTCCTGGACGTAGGCACCGTTCTCACTTGGTACTGCGACGACGTGGTCCGGCACGAAGCCTTCGATTCCATTCCGCCCGCATAGGGCGATCGTCACCGCACCCTTGTCTTTCGCGGCCTTGAGTCCGCGAATGACGTTTTCAGATTTTCCGCTGGTCGTGATTCCGACAACGGCATCGCCCATCGACGTCAATCCTTCGACCTGCCTCTCGAACAGGGAGCCGTAGCCAAAATCGTTGGCGATGCACGTGATGACGCCGCTGTCGCCAACGAGCGACACTGCCGGCAATGGGCGTCGGGTTTCCTTGTAACGGCCGATCAGCTCCTCGACGAGGTGGTTGGCCTGCGTCGCGCTGCCGCCGTTGCCGAAAGCCAGAATCTTTCCGCCGCGTCCAATCGCTGAGATGATTGCCTCTCCAGCTGCATCACACGCCGGCTGCAGCGACGCACCAGCAGCCTCGATTACCTGCTGGTGTCCCTTGAAGTGGGCGGCAAAGTGTTGACTCGGCATGCGCGGATTATACGGACGAGATGCGAGTGCGCCAGTGCAAGTTGCCTAACGACCACGCCGTCGACGTCGGTTACCTCGTCGATCACTATGCTGATCGTTGTGTCGATCGCGGCCGTGAGGCCGGCCATCGCGGCGACCCCGGCCGGCATCGCGGTGACGCGAGTGGTCGCGGTGTCGCCGGAACTCCGACGCGATCTGGCGGACCTCGCGCTCCGCATGGGATATCATTGCCCGGTCGTCCGCAGATTCCTTGACTTCGTCCGGCGACCACGGCTGCGCGAGTTTTTCCTGGAGCTCGTCGAGCGAGTCCGCTCGTACGGCGCCACGCTGACCGCGGAGCACCACAAACCGCACCGGCCGATCGAGATTGGGAATCTCCTCCTCGATGAGCGTGCGAGCGACTTTCTCTGGTAACCGCAGTCTCGCGACACCGATACGATCACCGTTCCGTTCCTCAACGTCGTAATCGATATCAATGTCGCGGTCGCGGATGGTCACCTGGTCAGGCAGCTGATCGAGACGCTTGCGCAGCTCCGGTGTGATGAACGCAGTGCGATCGATGTCGAGGCGCTTTGCTCGAAAATCGTCCATCGAGTTGACGTCGGATAACTGGCGCTCGTATAGCGCCGTCAGCTCGGGAAGTCCGAGTCGCGGAATCGCGCCGCCGGATCGCTTGTATGCTTCCCTGACTTCATCGATCGCGGGCCGATTCTTCTTCACCGCGTGGTGCCGCGCCTCACCACGCGCGACCGCTTCGGCGAGGAGATGCCGTGCCGCCGCGGCTTCGGCCGGAGGGAATTCTTCCACAGTTTCCTGCTCGCTCTCCAGCTCGAAACCGAAATAGTCCAGCGAGGTTTTCAGCACCAGCGGGCCGTGCTTGCGCCGCGCGTCGTAGATCAACTGGGACTTGCCGCGCGTCGCATAGCGACGAATCAGCTCCATCGGAATTTGAGTTCCCTCGATGGCAGCTCGCGGAATTCCGGACCGATCCGCGAAGTAGCGCAGCGATCCCGCGATCGCGCCCCAACTGCCGCAAACGCTCGTCTTCGACACGCGAGCCTCATTTCCGTCCGCTGTCAGCTCGTCAATCACCAGATCGAACGGCATGTACTGCGCGAGCAGCTCGGTGAATTTCCGGAAGATGTGATCGCGCGCGTACACCATCTTCGTCGGCAGCTCCATGCCGAGGCTGCGATAAATGCTGGCGGTGGCGAGAGCAGCATCTTCGATGGCCTTCACGAGCACGCCTCGTTGGTCGGCCCACTTCTCGATGCTTTCGTCGAACAAATGACGCGGCAGACCGTACACTTCACCGATGTATCCACAGTGCGAATACGCCTCGGCGTAGAGATTGTATGACGTGAGATGATCGCTTCCCGCTACAACGAGTCCCGACAGATCTCGATCCTCCCGCGTCATTCGATGCAGTGATTCGATCGAGCTCATGACGCCCAGGTAGGGCACCAGCTCGTCGTCCGCATTCACCAGCAGCTCCGCCCACGGGCGATCGACAGGCATCGCTTCGACCGCCTTGCCGTAGCGCGAGAGGCGACCATTCTCGATGATGCCTCGTTGTTCCAGCAGCTGGATCGCTTTTCGATATGCGACTCGATCGAGTGGAACGGGGAGATCGAGCTGATCGGCCGCGACGCCGAGATCCGCGCACGTCATCGCGACCCGTTCGGAATCGCCGGCAAGCTGGAATTCCGGCGCGGTTGGCCTCAGCGACGAGAAATGAATGTCCCGATCGGAAAGAATGAAAACTCTGCCGCGCTCGACGCGGCCGTGTACCCGCCCCGCCATTTGCAGAATTTCGTTGGCGCCGAGGTGAAGCCGCGTCAGGACATTCTTACCCCGCTCGATGATGTTGCTGAAACGGGTATCGTCGATGATCACGGTATCGAGCCCGTGCACATTGAGCGCGCTCTGACCAGCGGCTGTCATCGCCAGGAAGTACGGCTTGGTTTCGTCACCTTCCAGGAAGGGCCGAATGATTCGAATCGGCTCGCCGCCGTGATAGAACGCGGCGTTGATGCGCGGGAATCGATCGCGCACCTGCTCGGCGGCTTGCTCCACTCCGGCCCGCGTCGGCAGAAACATTCCGACTCCGCGCCGCTCCTTGACGACCTGCTGCAGAAACCTGTCGTCGAGGAACGTCAGCGGATCCTTGCGGACGATCTTTACGTCAGCGGCCTTGGCCGGATCGAACGCGGAGCTCTCGAGGACTGCCGCTGCGTTCAGGTAGGATGCGTAAAACGTCGGGTCGACTGTTGCTGACAGCCAGATAAAGCGGCAGCCTACTCTTTTTCCGAGCGCGAGACACAGCTCGAGCTCGGCGGAAGTCTGATGGATCTCGTCGACGACCAGAGTGTCAGTGGCGAGGATGTCACCGTCCTGGAACCAGCGTCGGGCAATGCCGGTGGTGACGACGATGACGTTCCATGTTGGAGTCTCTGGAGTCGCCTCACGCTCTCGGTTGACGACGCCGACCTTGAGATCGGTGGTTCCAAGAATCGTCTCGGCGATCGGCCGGATAGACAGTGTCTTCCCTGTTCCGGTCCCGGCAACGATACCGAAGCCTTTGCCAGCACCGGCAAGCTCCCGGATCTCGCGGCCGTGCTGTTTCTCGAGAACTGTCGGAATGTGAAGGCCGAGCGCCAGCTCGATCGTTTCGCAGGCAGCACGAGTGGGCGCGATGACGATCAGTCGGCCAGTCGGGGGCTCTGCAGCCACGAACGCCTGACGATCCGGCGGAAGGTATCTGTCGGTTACGATGCGCGGCATGCGCGTTGGAAAAGTGCATACATCGCACCGGATGCGAAACGGCCCCAGGGACTCTCATCCTCTGGGGCCGTCGCTATGACTTCAAGAGATCTAGTCTCTGTCTTTCCTACCTTTACCCTTACCGTGATCTTTTTGTTTCGAATCGTCGTGATCGTAGTCGCGGTTGCCACTGGTTGTGGGACCGACGTACACGCGATTGCCAAACTGATCATATCGATAGTTGGAATCGTTGTACCGACGACTGCCCTGATCGTCGTCATCGGCGCGGTTGTAACGGTAGTTGCCGTCGCGCTTCTGAGCCTTCCTCATCTCCTTCTCCCTCCGCTTCTCAGCCTTCTTCCATTGCTTGTCGTTGTTGTTCGCAATGCGACTGTTCAGAATGGTGAAGGTGCCGTTGGGATTACGGCGCGCGCGCTGAATGATCAGGTTGCCGTAATTGTCGGTGACGCGACGCTCGTAGATCGGGCTGCGGCCATTACCGACCTGATACCACGCGCCGTCGTTACGTGAATAGACGTCCTGACAGTTTGTATTGGTATTGAGGTTGGTGCGGCCGAAGATGATGTCGCCTACGCTATTGGTCGTACGGTTGTAGGTGCAATCGTTGCTGGTGCGCTGACCAGTGATGACAGTGCCCGGGCGCGGAACCGACTGTGCGTTCAGCGATGCGGCAGCAGTGACACCAGCAATGGCCAAGCTGAAGGCGAATACCTTCATCGTGAAATCCTCCTCGTGATTAAATCAACGAGCTCGTCGGCGGTGCTCGACTTGCCGTTGTTTGATTTTCCTTTCTTGCCCTTTTGTGGCTCATCGCCGAACAGAACCTTGGCGTTGGCCGGCCGGTTTCTGACCGCTGAAGCGCAGTCAGTGGGAGCTGGCTGCTGGCTGGCGGGCACATCGTTGAGCCAAATGCGGCACATACCTGCCGGCGGGAAAAAACCCGGCGGTACGATTTGGTCTCGACGCTGCGACTGCTGATTCTGCGGCTTCTGCGGAACCGGTCGTTGGGCTTCGGCAACTCCCGCCGTGAAGACGAGAGCGACCAGCCCAGCCAACGGCGCACGGAGGCAGGAAGGAATCGAAATGGAAAGCAAATGGTGCTTCATGGCGCCTCTAGGGTGCAGGGCCGGTGCCACATACGGCCTAATGAGCTAAGTCGTTTGTTACAAACAACTTATACCACTCGGCGACATCTGCTCGCCAGCCGGAATGTCCTCTCTCGTGGACAAGAAACCGGTACACCTCGACAGCTCAACCGTACTAGCCGGAATGGCCTTCAGACCGGCTTAATCTCCGAATGATATACCCGTCGCGCGCGCTGTTAGTACCGTGTCATGATCGACCTCGACTCGCTTCGGCGTCTTCAGCACAGTCGTCAGCGGAATGGCGACGATGTGGGGCGACTGGAGGGCGATCATGTGATCCCACTTCTCTTCGGCGACAGCACGAACTGCCGCACCACCGAATCGTACGGCTAAAAGTCGATCATAGCCAGTCGGCATTCCACCACGCTGGAGATGTCCCAGTATCAGCGAACGCGTCTCCTTTTTTGTTCGCTCCTGAATATCCTGCGCGAGACTTTCAGCGACGCCGCCGACGCGCACAGCCTGACCCGGCATCGATTTGCCCAAAACATGGACCGATTCGCCTTTCGGGTAGGCGCCCTCGGCGATCACAACGATCGAGAAGTGTCTGCCCGCCCGACCACGCGCGACGATCTTCTCGCACACTTTATCTATGTCGTACGGAATTTCGGGAATCAGGATTACGTCAGCGGTTCCCGCGAGCCCGGCGTGCAAAGCGATGAATCCGGCGTGACGACCCATCACCTCGAGCACGATCACCCGATCGTGGCTCTCGGCCGTTGTGTGGAGTTTGTCGATTGCCTCGAGCGCGGTATTGACCGCAGTATCGAAGCCGAAGGTGGTAATCGTGCCGCTGACATCGTTGTCGATGGTCTTCGGCACGCACACTATCCGCATTCCCCGCTCGCAGAGCTGGTGTGCGATCGTCAGAGATCCGTCACCACCGATCGAGATCATCGCATCAATTCCAAGCCTATGCGCATTCTCGATCAACTCCTCGGACCGATCCTGTTCGATACAACTTCCGTCCGGTTGAATGACCGGATAGCTGAACGGATTGCCTCGATTCGTCGTGCGCAGGATGGTCCCGCCAAGGTGGGCGATGCCGCGAACGGTGGTCGGCGTCATCGGAATCACTTCTTCTTCGCCGAGGAGGCCAGCGTATCCCTTCTTGATTCCGAGCACCTCCCAGCCGCGATTGCAGGCGGAGAGCACTGCCGCCCGGATGACGGCATTGAGTCCCGGCGCATCACCACCGCCGGTGGACAGCGCAATTCTCATTTTGTCAGGCTTTTTGTTCTAGCAGGGAGATGATTTCTCCGGGCTTGGCGTGTCGGCCAAGCTTTGATTTCTCGAAAACCGGAACGTCGTCGGCGATTACCTCAAAGCGTCCGCCACGCGAAGGAATCATCTTCACCTCCGCGTCGGGGAAACGCTGCTTGATCTCAGCCGCCAAACTGGCGGCGCGCGGTTGATAGTTTCAGACGACGCAGTATTCGATGCTGATTTTCATTGTTGGTTCTTGATGGTTACTGATTGTTGGACGGGTACTGGTTCGCGAGCTGTTGCGCTTCCGGAGTACCGATAGCCCTGAGCGCCGCGACGGCCGGCCGCCTGATCACATCCTGCCACAGATCGGGCGCCATCAACTGCTTGGCGAGCGGCAGCGCCGCGTTCTTTTCGAGTCTGATGTCTCCGGCCAGCGCTGCGCCACGGACAATGTAATTCGGATCGTCGCGTGCGATCTGCCGCAGTCGAATTCCCACATCACGCGCGGCCGTTCCCGTGAGCACGAGATCGCCCAGTGCTGCGGCGGCCGCTTGTCTGACTCGAGCGTCGATGTCACGCGTCGCCGTAACGAGATTATCGGTGATACCGCGCATCGGCGATGCGGCCGCTCTACTCGAGTCACTTCCCCAGGCGCCAAGTGCGTCGACTGCGCGTGCTCTCACCGCCCAGAACCTGTCATTACGGGCGGCTCGCCTCAGTGCATCGAGCGCATTGCGGTCGCTCGGCCGATCCGCCAACGCTTCCACTGCCTCGATTCTGCCGAGGACGTCGTCGTCGTGGACGAGCTCGTATTGCAGCATGGCCGTTGAGCGTGGAAAGTCGGTGAGCTCGAGGATCCAGTTGCCCTTGTTCCAGCGAATCGAGCGCGGCGGCGCCTTGAGATTGGCGCCGGCTTCACCAGCTCCGTTGCGAACCGGAACGACGAATCGAACAACCCCGCTATCGGTGCGCGCCTCGACATCGACATCGACGTCGAAAAAGCCGGTGAGGGTATCGCGCGCCTGTACTTCACGCGCGCTGACGATCAGACGATTCGCGGCGCGATCATAGTTGGAGGAAACCTGGAATACGGGGAATCCGGCACCGTACACCCACTGATCGAAGAATGGCTTGAGATTCTTGCCGGTAGTCTCCTCGAATGCGCGTCGCAGATCGTCGGACACGACGTTGTCGTAGGCATGCGAAGTCGTGTAGCGGTTGATGCCTCTCCAGAAAACTGAATCGCCAAACTGGTGGCGGAGCATCTGGAGAACCGTCGCGCCCTTCTGATAGATGTGCCCCGTGAAGAAGACTTCGATTGGATCGTTGTTCCACTTGCCCCAAACAATCGGACGACGCGCACGTCGATCGCCGTCGATTGCCTGCTCCTGCGCCAGCAGCCGGTCGTAGGCTCCCTCATCGGCCCCAAAATTTTCTTCGTGGAAAATTTCTTCCATGAAGGTGGCGAAGCCTTCGTTCAACCAGATGTGCGCCCAGCTTCGGGTCGTGAGCAGGTCACCGAACCACTGATGGCCAAGCTCGTGCGACATGAGGTCAACGCTATTCGCCTGCGGCTCGGACCAGGCAGGGTGCAGAATCTCCGCGTCATTCTGCGAAGTCGCGGTGACGTTCTCCATACCGCCGTACTGAAATTCGGGAATGACGATCTGGTCGTACTTCGCCCACGGATACGCAACGCCAGTCTTGCGCGAGAATACATCGACCGCCTGTGGCGTCCTCGCGAAACCGCGCCGGGCAGCCTCGACGGAATCCGGATAGGTCCAATAGCCGATGGGCACGTTACGCCACGGCGTGTCCTGCAGCACAACGTAGTTGCCGATGACACACGTCATCAGATAAGTCGACGCCGGTTTGTCCTGCACCCAGTGCCACTCGATGCTGTCTCCCACAGCGCGTGAGCCTTCGAGCCGTCCGTTCGACAGGGCGCGCTCGTCCTTCCTGGTCCAGATGTAGAACTCCCACGTCGTCTTGTCGTTGGGAAAATCGTAGGTGGGCACCCAGTAGTGATTGTCTTCGGTTTCGCCTTGCGTCCAGACGATGTGTTTCGCCGGCCGGAAGTACGCGCCCTTGGTTCGGTTGACTCCCTCGTAGTCGACGGTGAACGAGACTTTCTGATCGGCCGTCAGAGCGCGCGGGAGCTGAATCGAAAGCTTGTTGTCGCTGTAGTCGAAACGGAGCGGAGCACCATTTGATGTCACGCTCCGTATGCGCATGTCGCCGGCATCGATGACGATAGTCCGTAGCGCGGATGCGTTGGGAAGTCCCGCTACTGTCAGGGTCGTCGATCCAACCACTGCGTGGGTCGACCAGTCAAAGCGAAGAATCGTGCTTTGATGTTGCAGATCATAGGTGCGGCGCCGCTCAGGATGGGTTACGCCTTCCGGAAGCGGGCCCCATGCGATGAGCGGAGTCTCCTTGAATCCAGGGACCTGGTTCGGTTTCAGCGTCGTGTCCATTCGGAACGGCGGGACGCCGGGAACCGGTGTCGGCTGAACTTCCGCTGGCTTTCTGGCCGCGGGTGCACACGCCGCCAACACAGCGATTAGAATCGCGCCGGAAAAATCTTTCATCGTGCGCGGGAACGTTTTGAATGCATGGACGTGAATCTGATCAGCGTCATTGCCTGCTTCTGACATATGGTATCTAGCGAACCATCCATCTGGAAGGAGTTGCAGTGTGCGACGCGCGTTTAGCGCAATCGAATTGACGTTAGTCATCGGCATCTTCGGTGTTCTTTCCGCCATCGTCATGCCAGCGATGACGCGACTGGTCGACCGTGCTCGCGTGCGCTCGGCAATCACCGAGGTGGAGTCTTTGTTCGGAGCCGCGCGACACGCGGCGATCGCGCGCGGCGCCCCCGCTACTGTCGAAATCGATACAGCAGCACGAACTA
>Ga0207665_10001499_pt1 | contig 15694 bp, 16 predicted proteins | sample LARL112metaG_FD_184351 | JGI IMG/M metagenome (GOLD analysis project Ga0207665, IMG submission 184351) | Corn, switchgrass and miscanthus rhizosphere microbial communities from Kellogg Biological Station, Michigan, USA - LAR L11-2 metaG... | ecosystem: Host-associated > Plants > Roots >...
CCGGCGCGCGGGTTGCCATTCTGGCTGACAACCACCCGCGCTGGTTGGCGGCTTACCTCGGAATCATCGCGGCGGGCGCGACCGCGGTGCCTCTCGATACCGCTTATCACGCAGACCAGGTGGCAAAACTTCTGGGCGATAGCGGAGCAGTGCTGCTGGTGTGCGATCAGAAGCACTTTGAGATTGGGTCAGAAGCCGTTTCCAACACCGGCGTTGCAATCGTGCTTACCGACTCGGGAGTTCGAGCGCAGGCGCCGCTTGTCCCCGAATCGACGATCGGATTAGACAGTATCTTCGCCCGGCACCGAGCAGGCTTTCAGGCCATCGCACGCGGAGCCGACGACGTTGCCTCTCTTCTCTACACGTCCGGCACGACTGCCGATCCCAAAGGGGTGATGCTCACGCACGCCAACCTGCTGGCGGAGGCCGAGGCCGTGTTCGCGTGGGCGCACATCGGCCCGGATGACGCAATACTGGGCGTGCTGCCGCTGTTTCATGTTCTCTCGCAGATGGCAAATCTTTTGCTGCCGCTGGTCTCCGGCGCGAGCGCGGTATTTCTTTCGACGCTGAATACCACTGAGCTCCTGCGGGCATTGCGCGAAAGAAAAATCACGGCGTTCGCGGTGGTCCCGCAGTTTTTTTATTTGATTCACGAGCGCATCTTCAAGGAAGTTCAGCAGCGCGGTTTTCTGGCCCGGTTCGTCTTCAGACAGATGATGCGAGCGAACGTTCTTTGCCGACGTGTTGGCCTCAATCCCGGCCGGGCGCTGTTCCGCCGTATTCACGACCTGTTTGGCGATCGCATGCGTTATTTGGTGACTGGCGGATCACGCTTCGATCCGAAGATTGGGCGCGACTTCTATGCGCTCGGGATCGATGTGCTGCAGGCATATGGACTGACTGAAACCTGTGGCGGAGCATTCGTAAATTCCCCCGACGATAACGTGATCGGTTCGGTTGGCAAGCCTTTGAAGGGAGTCGAAGTGAGAATCATCGACGCTCAGAGTTCGGACGATGGCTCGCCGGCGAGCGGGGAAATTCTAATTCGCGGCCCGATCGTCATGAAGGGCTACTGGAACCGTCCCGATGCGACGGCTGAAGTCCTCAAGGACGGCTGGCTCTACACCGGGGACCTCGGATATTTAGACGCCGCGCAGAATTTATTCATAACCGGCCGCAAGAAAGACGTCATCATTCTATCCAACGGGAAGAATGTTTATCCCGAGGAGATCGAAGCGCATTACCTGCAGTCGCCGTTCATCAAGGAGATCTGCGTGATGGGGATCGAGGGTGCAGCCGGGACCGACAAGCTCTATGCGGTGATCGTGCCGAACTTCGAGGTGCTGCGGCAGAGAAAAGTCGTGAACACGAAGGAGGTCATTCGATTTGATGTAGAGGGACTTTCGGCAAAGTTGGCGTCGACCAAGCGAATCAGCGGTTACGAAATTTGGCAGGAGGACCTGCCACGCACTACCACACGCAAGCTCAAGCGGTTCGAAATTGCGAAACGAGTGCACACGGGAAAAGAGCCGAGTGCTGGCGAGATCACTACGGCGAAGCCCCTTAGCGCAGAGGAAACGGCGTGGCTGGAACAGGCCGAGGTCCAGAGGGCGCTGAAAATCATTCGCGATTATTCGACCGCCGATGCTGCAAACATTCGTCCGGGCGACAATCTCGAGCTTGATCTCGGTCTCGATTCCATGCGAAGGGTCGAACTGCTGGTTGCGCTCGAGCAGGAACTTGGCGGCGCGGTTGAGGAATCGCAGCTTTCCAATATCTACACCGTGCGTGAGCTGGTGGACGCGATAAGCGACAGTGCTACTTCAGGTGCGGTCGCAAATGGGAATCTTCGAGCCAAACAGGCATTTGCGGGATGGAGCGCGGTGCTGCGCGAAGATCCGACCGATACAGCTGCGTTGGCCATTACCAAAACCGTACCCATCGCCGACAGGCTCATCTTTTCTTTCGTGCGACTTTTAACGTTATTCTGGAAAGCGGTTTCAAGAGTGGACGTAGAAGGCCTGGAAAATCTGCCCAGGCAGAGTCCCTACCTGCTCTGCTCGAACCACCAGAGCTTTCTCGATCCTATTGCGCTGCTGGGTGTGCTTCCCTTCTGGGCATTACGGCGAATGTTTGCTGTGGGTACCAGCGAAATCTTCGGGTCGGATTTCATGCGATGGGTAGCGGGAATCATGCGGGTAGTGGTTGTCGATCCCGATGCGAATCTGGTCCCCGCCATGCGCGCAGGAGCTTACGGTCTGCGGAAGGGAATGGCATTGATTCTGTACCCGGAAGGTGAGCGCAGCATCGACGGCACACCAAAGACATTCAAGAAAGGCGCTGCAATTCTATCGATTCATCTACAGGTGCCGATCGTTCCCCTTGCGATTGATGGATTTTACGAGTCATGGCCACGAGGAAAATCGTTTCAGAAATGTGCGCGGTTGAAGATCAAAATAGGCCAGCCGATGATGCCGACCCCGGCAGCGGAGGCATCGGAAGAGGCTTACTCGCAGCTCACGATGCGGTTGAAGGAAACCGTGCTGGGAATGTGGGAGGAGCTGCGAGAAAGTAAAAGCAGCACTGCTAAGGCTTCGTAACCGAGCGATCGCTTGAGACCAAGAGCGGACGGCAAATCATGCTTCCGCCATCCTCTACTTCGCCCTCGGATGCGTCTGGTCGTAAACACTGAGCAGGTGTTTCATCGAAAGTTGCGTGTAACGCTGGGTGGTGGAGAGGCGCTCGTGGCCAAGCATCTCCTGGATTGCGCGCAAGTCGGCGCCTTCTTCGAGCATGTGGGTTCCGAAAGCGTGCCGAAGAGTGTGCGGGTGGACGTCGGGCGAGAGGCCTTTAGCGACAGCAATCTTTTTGATGATGCGGCCAACACTGCGAGTGGTCAGGCGTCCACCCCGCTGGTTGATAAGCAACGCCGATGTGGTCTCGCGAGTTTCCGCCAATACTCTCTGCCGCACTGGCAGGTAGGCCTTGAGGGCCGACTCAGCAGCATCGCCGAACAAGACGAAACGCTGCTTCTTCCCTTTTCCTTGAATCAGGATGGCCTGCTCGCTCCGGCGCACGTGGTCCAGGTTAATTCCTACCAGCTCGGAATTACGAATTCCGCAGCCGTAAAGAAGTTCGAACATCAATTGGTCGCGCTCAGGGAACGAGGCGACTTCGGGCATATTGCCATCGAACACGGAATTCATTTCTTCCATGGTGGGAACGCGCGGGAGTTTTTTGGGCAGCTTGGGAGTCGAAACCAGCGCGGCGGGATTTTGCTCAACTACTCCTTCCACCGCCAGCCATCTATACAAAGACCGTACCGCGGCAAGAGCGCGTGCAACTGAAGTCTTGCTCAGCCCTTTTTCATATAGAGATGAGAGAAATCCGCGAATGACGATGTGGTCGATTGCTGTCCACTTGCGCGAGCCGATGTAGACTGAAAAGTTTTCGAGATCACCGCTATAGGCTTTGATGGTATGCGGCGAGACATTGCGCTCGCGCAATGAGCGCAGGAAATGCTGGATCGCTTTGCCAACCTGGTTTTCTTGCTTCATGGCATGAAGTTGAACATTCGCACCCATCGGTGCAGAGAATTTAAAGCTGTCATTCCGAACCACTTCAGTGGTGAGGAATCTGCTGTTCCCACCTTATGAGAAAAGCAGATTCCTCACGGCTGAAGCCATTCGGAATGACATGAAAAACAGGAATAACATTCGTGCCTCCGTAGTAAGCAGCGTTTTCATCTTGCCTTCGCCCGCGGATGATGTTTCAGATAAACGCTCTTCAGCCGATCCAGTGCAACGTGGGTGTACACCTGCGTGGTTGAAATGTCGGCATGGCCCAAGATGGTCTGCACAGTGCGCAAGTCCGCGCCATTCTCGACCATATGCGTTGCGCAACTGTGACGCAGCATGTGCGGGCTGGCATGGCGACCGGTGCTCGATGATGCGGCGCGCACGAATTGCCAGATTCGCTGACGCGTAAGTTTCCTGGCGCCGCGAGCAATAAACAGCAGCCGCGAATTTTCTCCCGCTGCGAGAACAGGACGAGCCGTTCGCAAATATTCTGACAACGCGTCCTGAGCCGAGCGCCCCAGCGGCACGATGCGCTCCTTGTCACCTTTGCCGCGCACCAGCACGTATCCCATCTCAAGCTTTACGTCTTCAAGATTGAGGCAGGCGATCTCGGAAACGCGGAGCGCACCTGCATAGAAAACTTCGAGCATGGCTCGATTGCGCGCCTCTATTGCCTCGGCATATTTTCGCGCCGATTCAGCCCGCGCGGGAATGCTCACAACTCCGGGAGAAAGCATTTGCTCAACTTCATCCTGCCCGAGTGATTTGGGGAGAATCTTCCATTGCTTCGGCAGCGGGATATTCAACGTCGGGTCACGATCGATCCGTTTATCGAGCAGCAAGAAACGGTATAGATGGCGAAGGGCAGAAAGCTTTCGAGCCACCGAGCGGCCATCCACTGAATTTGCAAACAACTGCTGAATGAAGGCACGGACTTCGTCGCGACGCGCGGTCAGCAGGTTGCGTTTGCTACGGCGCAAAAACTCGTCGAACTGCAAGATGTCTCTTTGATACGCCGAAATGGTCAGCCCAGCGAGACCTTTCTCGATCTTCAGGTAGTCGAGAAAGTCAGGGAGCACGCGAGAATTCACACTGGCAGACACAGTTTGAGTATGCGCGTTATCGGACGCTGCGAAAAGTGCTCACGCAGGTGCCGCACGCGCCTGCTTCAACAAGTCGACCGCGTAGATCGCCCCCTGCGGCGTTTCTTCATGCTTGAAATACGCATACGTATCGCGTCCTGAGGCAAGATGCTCGTGCATCCGGCGGAGCATTGCCTGGCGCTCCTCCGGGCTGTATTCGGGCTTGCGATAGCGGTAGTAGCAGAAATCGGCGGTCACTACGTCTGGCGTGACACGCTCTTCAGTCTCGGCCACGCAAAGCGCGCGGTTGTGCGCCTTTAAGCAGGAAAATATATCGTCGGCGAACCAGGATTCATGGCGGAACTCGAATGCAACCGGAATACCTCTGGGCAAGGTCGCCAAAAAATCCTGCAGCAGTTTGGGGTCAGCCTTCATATTCGGCGGCAGCTGAAAAAGCACCGGGCCGAGCTTGCCCGCGCGCGCCAGCGGCTCAATGGTGCTGAAAAATCGCTGCACAAATTCTTCGGCATTCTTGAGGCGCTTGATGTGGGTGATTACCTGATGCGCTTTTACGCCTAAGCGGAATTCCGCGGGGGTTTGCTCAATCCATTTCTGCGCGGTGGTTTCTTTAAGAAGCTGGCGAAAAGTTAGATTGACTTCGACTGTGTTGAGTTGGCCGGCGTAATAGGTGAGGAACTTCGCCTGCGCGAGCTTGGCGGGATAAAACTCAGGTTTCCAACTCGGGTAGGCCCAGCCGGAGGTGCCGACAAATAATTGCGCCATAGAACCTATCGCGCCGCATTATACCTTTCTAGCTCGTTTTCTCGCGCCGGCACGTTGAGGGGCCTGCGCCCTTTTCGCAGGGCGGGGTTCGGCTTGCGCGGCAATCTCCAGCCCGGTCGCAGCCGCTTCGGCCTTGCCTCGTTCAATTCCCGCAAGTTTCGGCAGCTTCTGTTTCAAGCTGAGCAGTGGGGCAAAAAGATCGCCGAATTTCTCCACTCGTTCTAAAACCTGTTTCGACTCAAAGACCAGCAGACTGGCATCCTTTTTCTTGTACGCCGCTTCCACTTCTGCCCAGCTCACCGGAGTCGAAACCGTTGGCCGTTCGCGCGCGCGCAACGAGTAAACACTAATAGTAGTTTTGTGCTCGTCGTTCTGGCTCCAGTCGACGAAGACCTTGTTGGTGCGGATGGCCTTCTTCATGTCCGAAACCACAAGAGCGCGATGCTCATTTTCCAGCAACCGCGCCAGTGCGTGCGCAAACGGCTTAGTCTCGTCATAGCTGGTCTTGGTGTTCAGAGGAACATAGATTTGAAGTCCTTTTGACCCAGATGTCTTGGGAAAACTCTGCAGTCCAAACCTGTCGAAAATTTCGCGCAGCCAGAAACCGACCTGGCAGCACTGAATAATATTTGCCGGCGGGCCGGGATCAAGATCGAAGACCATGCTGCGTGGGCAGGTGATGTCCTTGGCGAGCGAAAGTGACGGGTGCAGTTCAATTCCGGCTAAATTCGCCACCCAGATCAGAGTCGCCAGATCGTTGGCCAGAATGTAATTCACATTGCGATTATTTCCCTCGCTCCAGACAGGAGCAGTTTTGACCCAATCGGGGCGATGCTTGGTCGCATTTTTCTCGAAAAAGAATTGCTCGTCCACCCCGTTGGGATAGCGCTTCAAGGTGAGCGGCTTCCCGTCCAAATGCGGCACCAGCACCGGCGCTATGCGCGCGTAATAGTCGATGACCTGTCCTTTGGTAAAGCCGGCTTTCGGGTAGAGGACCTTGTCCAGGTTCGTCAGCTTGAGGAGCCTGCCACCAACTTCGACATTTTGATCGGAGGACAAGGGAGATTAAGAAATTGCAAATTGAGAAATTGGGAAATTTAGTAATTGAGTAATTGGGGAATTTAAAAGCTAACCGCGATTAAGCGCAGGTGGTGAGTCGTGCGCTCCTAAATTTCCCAATTACTAAATTGCTCAATTACCCAATGCCTTCAAGCGTTCGCCTTCAGCATCTGCTCAGCATGCTTCAACGAGGTTTCCGTAAGTTTTGCGCCGCTCAGCATGCGCGCAATTTCTTCGGTGCGGTCACCGCCACTAATGTATCGAATGGTTGTGTGAGTGCGCTCGCCTACTCTTTTCTTCTCCAATAGGTAATGACGATCAGCGAAGGTCGCAATCTGCGGCAAATGGGTGACGCATAGTACCTGGTTGGAGCGGGAGAGCCATTTCAATTTCTTGCCTACCGCTTCGGCCGCGCGGCCTCCGATCCCGGTATCAATTTCGTCGAATATGAGAGTGCGCTGCGCCCCGGCCGTTTTCCTGCGCGGCCCGGATTCCACACTTGCTTTCAGCGCCAGCATTACACGCGACAATTCGCCACCCGATGCGATCTTTTCCAGCGGATGCATCGGCTCTCCGGGATTGGTTGAAATCATATATTCGACCTGGTCGAAGCCGGATGCGCTCCAGTTACTCTCCTCATCCATGCCGGTGATTTCGATGCGAAATTGCGTCTTCATGGCCAGTTCGTTGATCTCGGCTTCGACCAGCTTTTCCAGCTTCTTGGCCGACTCATATCGCTTTTTAGAAACCGCACGGGCAGCCAGCAGGTATGCCTCGGCTGAGGTCGCGAGTTCAGCCCGCAACTGCCGCAGGATTTCATCTTTGTTCTCGATCTCCGAAAGCTTGCGCGTGACCTCATCGCCGAGCTTGATGACCTCTTCCAAACCGGGCCCATACTTACGCTTGAGTCTGTCCAGCAATGCGAGACGGTCTTCTATCTCCGCCAAACGCTCCGGGGAAGCTTCAATGCCTCCAGCATAATCGCGCAGGCTTGCGCCGACGTCTTCTACGCTGATGCGTGCCGAGTCCAGCGAAGCCAGTGCCTCCTGGAACTTCGGCTCGTATCGGATCAGTTCCTCGAGATTCTTTTGCGCGGCGCGCAAGGTTGCCGAAGTTGAGGACGCACCCTCGTACAGCAGATCGAACGCCTGCATGGCCGCGTTGTAGATTTTTTCCGCATTCGCCAGAACGCGCTTTTGGATTTCCAGCCGCTCGTCTTCTCCAGACTGGACTTTTGCTTCTTCGATTTCGCGCTTCTGAAATGTCCACAGATCAACCAGTCGAAGCTTGTCCTGCTCACCTTGCTCGAGCTCAGCAATTCGATTCTTAAGTTGTTTCCAGGAGGAAAATGCCTCGCTCACAGGTTCGAGCGCTGTGCCTGCGAAGCTATCGAGTAGCGCCAGACGAACGTCTCCATCAAACGAGACCAACGATTCATTTTGTGCATGGATGCTGGCCAGATGCGGAGCAAGTTGCTTCAGCACAGCGACGGTGGCGGGCTGATTGTTGACAAACACCCGTCCCTTGGCGGCGATTTCGCGTCGCAGGATGACGTTTCCGTCTTCCGCATCGATGCCGTTCTCAGCAAGAATTTCGGCGACTTTTTTCTCCGACGCGGCCTCGACTTCGAACACCGCGGAAAGCAGGGCGCGATCGGCGCCAAATCGAATTACATCGGGAGAAGCTTTGTCTCCCATCAGCAAAGCGAGTGCGTCGATCAGAATGGACTTGCCTGCACCTGTTTCTCCGGTGAGGAGATTGAGTCCAGCGCCAAATTCGACCGCCAGCTGATCAATGACAGCGTAGTTCTCGAGGCGCAGTTCAACGAGCACGGGCGATCCCGGGAAGCAGAGTTGAGCGCAGGATAACATGAAAGCCGCCGCCAGTGAGAAGTCGACAGCAGGTGGACGGAGACTGACGCGTCAGAACACTTCGACGGACGCCGCTCGCCCCGCAGTGGCAGCGAGCCGCGCATCGCGAGTAATCAGCGTAGCCCCGAGTTCCTGGGCCAAGACCACGTAGGCCGAATCGTAAGCAGAAAGGTTGTGACGGCGCTGCCAAATTCTCGGCAGAAAAATGAAATGCGGGTAGCGCGTGATTTTCAAATCCAACAAATCTTCGATCGCTTCTTCCGCGCGGTGGGCTGAAATTACGGCTTCACGCACCAGACGTCGCAAAACCTGTGCTATTTCCAGATCGATCAAGTGAGGACAGTGAAGCGACTGGTTTCGTGAATAGATTCTGTTTTCGATTCGCCTTCCGGCAGGCGTCCGCAGCAGCCAGTCAATTGCGGCAGAGGCATCGAGCACGATCATCGTGCGTCGCGCTCTTCTCGCACCAGCCGGGCAGTATCGAGTTCCGCTGCAACCGGCTTGCGCGTGCGCAGGCGGTCGCGCAACTCGGCCAGAGTTGGACGCACGGCAATCTCTCGAATCTCAGCCAGCAGATAGTCTGAAAGGGACATGCCTGCGAGCGCGGCCCGCGCTTTCAGGCTGCGATGCAGCGCGTCGGGCACATTGCGCAGTTGGACCATCTTGGACATGCGATTAGCATAGTTGCATGTTTATAACATGTCAACGGATTTGAAGGGCATCCAGGTACAAATGGAAGTGCTATTGTTCCATCTAGCCAGCATAGATGGCTCAATTAGATATGGCCTACTACCTCAGCAAGGAACGGAAGCAAGATGTCGTGGCAGCGTACCAGCGGTACCAACAATATCTACGCGAACACGAACGCGAATTTCCCCGTGGTGCCTTTGCCCTCGGCACAGCCGAGTGGTATCAAAATGTCAATGATCATCGTTGCCCGCACGACGCATGGCTCGAACATTTGCTAATTACCGAATCAGGCAACTCCGAAGGGGATCGAAGAACTCTGATTCGAATTCGCCTGTTGGGAGCTTATCAGGACGGATATATCGAGTTTTCCTATCCGCAAGTGTTTGCCTTTTCGCTTGAGGGTTCCCAATCCACGAAGGGATTAGGCGATTGGCTATGTGATGAGTTCCGCTTATATTCGGGAGGACATGTAATCCACGAAATAGAATGGGCTGGCCTGCCGAGCAGTGAAGGGGCGCGCTGGACTATTGAAGCATCGGATGTGGAATTCCGCTGGATGCCACACACAGGCTCTACCACTCAGTAGTGTAGCGCGACGTCTAGACGTTCTTGAAGAGCTCCGCCCGCGGATCTTCCGGATTCAGTTTGGCCAGCTCGCGCAGCAGTTCTTTCGTCTTCTCATCCCGTGGCATGGGGACGGTGACTTTCATTTCAACAATTTCGTCTCCGCGCGTACCTTCCTTCGTTGCCGAGGGCACACCTTTCTCACGTAGGCGTAGCTTTTGCCCGGACTGCGTCCCCGGAGGAACTTTCAGCAACGCGCGGCCATCGATGGTCGGAACTTCAATCTTCGCTCCCAGTGCGGCCTCGGTCGCGGTGACGGGCACGGTAACGTAAATATCATCGCCTTCGCGCCGGAATATAAGATGGCTCTCGGTACGGATGATGACATAGAGATCTCCCGGAGGTCCACCGTGCAAGCCGGCGTTGCCTTTGCCAGGAATGCGGATGCGCTGGCCGTCGCGCGTGCCCGGCTTGATGCGCACCTCGAGCGACTCAGTGCGGCTGACCACGCCCTCTCCGTGGCAGACGGGGCAAGTTGAAATGTTCTTCCCGGTTCCGTGGCAGCGCGGACAGGTCACATTGAATTTCATGCGGTTGGCAGTTTGCTCAATCGTACCTTTGCCCTTGCATTGCGGACACACGCCCGGCTGCTCAATGTATCCATTCCCGTGGCAATTCGCGCACACATCCTGACGCGTGATGTTCAGCCGCATAACGCCGCCGCGGACCGCCGTCCAAAAAGGAACATTGACCTGATATTCGAGATCGCTGCCCGGCTCGGGACCGTCCTGCGCCGCTGCACCACCGCGTCCGCCGAACATACTGGAGAAAATGTCGCGAAATCCGCCACCACCTCCAGTGTTGCGCTGGGCACGCGCGCCTTCGAACATGTCTCCGAAATCGAAGCCGCTGAAGTCGAAGGGAACGCCTTGACCTGCGTTTCCGCCGGCTCCGGGCTGTCCGCCGGGAAATCCGCCAAAGCCGCCGGCTCCCGTCGGACCGCCGCGTGCGTAGGCCTCGGCGGCTGCGGGATCGATGTTGTCAGAATAAAAACCGAGTTGATCGTAAATCTTGCGCTTCTTGGGATCGCTGAGGACGTCGTTGGCTTCGGATATGGCTTTGAATTTCTCCTCGGCCGATTTGTCTCCGGGATTGACGTCGGGATGATACTTGCGCGCAAGTTTGCGGAATGCCTTGCGGATGTCGTCCACGGAGGCGGACTTCTTTACGCCGAGGGTTTCGTAATAGTCTTTCTTGGTGGTGGTGGCCATGGCTACTTGCGATCGTTAATGGTTCCTCCAGGAAAAACGACAAATTATCGCGTTCTACCCGAGACGCGCCGCGCTTCATTGATGGCAGCTCGCGCTGCCTCCTTGCCGTACATGGCCGTAAGAGCTTGCACGGCAACACGCCGGACGTCCAGCTTGGCGCTGATTCGCGCCCATCTGTAGCCGTACTCGGCCAAAGCTTGTCCACCCGTGGCTCTCGGATGATTAATTCGTTTCATCGACGCCTCCCCTTATGCGCGATGCTAACTTGAAAAATTTTGCGTACCTGCTGCCCTGGCAGGAACCGTGGTGTTCAAAGAAGGGTTGGGTTCTAAATGCAATCTAGAATCTATCGCAATTTGGCGTCTTTCAGCCGGTGCGCGATTTTATCGGCGAAAGGATGCAACAGGAACCCTACATCGGCACCATAATTCGGCATCCCGCCTCTGATGGTGTCTTTCGATTCAAACACCTTCTTGCCAGACTCATCACTCACCCAAAATTGAATTTCGGCATTCTCGCGGGATGTGACGGGCCAATGCATCGATCCGGGATGCCACGACAGTACTTTCCCCTCCAAAGTGTAGTAGTGGGTGCGGCCAGCCTGAATTTCGTCTGTGGTAACTTCATATTTCTCGCAAATTGATTCGATCTCAGATGCGGTTACAACCTGCATCTTTTTCATGTCATAGGGCCACGTGTTCTCGGAAGCTGTAGTAAAGAGTTTAACCACAATGAGCGGTTTTCCCGAGGAGGCCTCTTTGTCCGATGCTGCAAGCCTGAGAGATGGCAACGACAACATGACCAGGCTCGTTAGCACTGCAATGATCTTGTGTCTCATATGTAGTGTCTCCATCTCCTAAACTAATCTTGATTTGCGATTTCGATTGGTGGATGCGCCAACCGCGGCACAATCGTAGCACGATTGGATTCGGCCTTTGCCGCTTCGCTGGTTGTGGGCACCTGCGCCGCCTAGATGTGCGCCTCACTTTCCAGCGCCGCTGGCATTCCCCAATTCACTGCATCCACATACACCGGAATGCGATGCACTCCCTCCGCGGTAGGCACAACGACGTACCAGCGCTTTTCCTGCTCTACGAATGCTAAAAAATAATCCTGATCTTTGATTTTGAACTGCAATTCATTTACCCCTTTGCTGGCCCTCGGGCCTGAGGGCCTCGGGCTTAAATCATCAACTGTCATCCCGACCAAGCCGGATGATCCGCTTCGCGAATCATCCGGCTCGTGGAGGGACCTGCTGTTCGCTGGCGCAAGCAAGAAGCAGGTTCCTCGACTGCGAAGTTCGTCCGCTCAGCGGACGAACTTCTTCGCTCGGAATGACAGTTGGTCAATTCGGAATGACAAGTTAATCAATCCTGCTAAAGCCGTGTCCTTCCGTTCTCCTTGTAATCAAGGGGCGCTTTCGCGCCCCCTAGATCGTCGCCGAGCCTTGCTCGGCATGGACGGGCAGGAATGCCCGTCCCCACACGTGCATTGCCGATCCGCGGTGCTTGCTCACCCGCAAGCATCGGGTCACAGCTAAGAGCTAAAAGCTGAGATCCCTCGGCTTCGCTCGGGATGATCGCAGCGGGGCTCAGACCCCCGCTAAACGCGATCACTTCTTATCCACGTCCACGTACTCGGCGTCGATTACGCCCTCGTCTTGCTTCTTTCCTGCTTCACCGTCGCCACCCGGCGCCGGACCGGCCCCCGCGCCTGGCCCTGCGCCTCCGCCCGGAGGCGGAGTCTGCGCCTGCGCTGACTTGTACATCTGCTCAGCCAGCTTGTGCGAAGCCTGCGTCAGAGTCTCACGGGCGCGGTCCATCTGCGCCTTGTCGTTCGACTCGAGCGCTTTCTTCGCGTCGGCAATTGCGTTTTCGACGTCGCCGCGATCGGAGCCGGAAACTTTGTCTCCCTGCTCCTTCAGCGTCTTCTCGATCTGGTAAACCATCGAGTCGAGCTGGTTCTTAGCGTCGATCGTCTCACGCTGTGCCTTGTCTTCGGCCGCGTGCGCATCGGCATCTTTCGCCATGCGCTCCACTTCTTCTTTGGACAATCCCGAAGACGACGTAATCGTGATCTTCTGGTCTTTGCCCGTGGCCGTGTCTTTCGCGTTCACGTTGAGAATTCCATTCGCGTCAATGTCGAACGTGACCTCAATCTGCGGCACGCCCCGCGGGGCCGGAGGCAGCCCCGTCAAATGGAACTTGCCCAGCGTCCGGTTCTGCGCCGCCATCGGACGCTCGCCCTGCAGCACGTGAACTTCAACCGACGTCTGACTATCCGCTGCGGTCGAAAACGTTTCCGTCTTCTTGGTCGGAATCGTGGTGTTGCGCGGAATCATCGGCGTGGCCACGCCACCCAAGGTTTCGATCGCCAGCGTCAGCGGAGTCACATCAAGCAGCAACAGGTCTTTCACTTCGCCGCCCAGCACGCCGCCCTGAATGCCCGCGCCGACTGCGACCACTTCATCCGGGTTCACACCCTTGTGGCCTTCGCGTCCGAACAGATCTTTCACCAGCGCCTGAATGCGCGGCATGCGCGTCTGTCCGCCGACCAACACCACTTCGTTGATCTTGCTGGCGTCAACGCCTGCGTCCTTCATGCACTGCTTGCACGGGCCGACCGACTTCTGAATGATGTCCTCGATCATGCCTTCGAGCTTGGCGCGCGTCAGCTTCTTCACCAGATGCTTCGGCCCGCTGGCGTCGGCAGTGATAAAGGGCAGATTGATCTCCGTCTCCATCGTGGTCGAAAGCTCGATCTTGGCGCGCTCAGCTCCATCACGCAGACGCTGCAACGCCATCTCGTTGCCTTTGCCGCGCAGGTCGAGACCTTCATCTTTCTTGAACTCGTCAATCAGCCAATCGACCAGCCGTTGATCAATGTTGTCGCCGCCGAGGTGGGTGTCACCATTCGTGGCCTTCACTTCGATCACGCCTTCGCCGACTTCGAGAATCGAAATATCGAACGTACCTCCGCCGAAGTCGTACACAGCGATGGTCTCGTCTTTACCTTTATCGAGTCCGTAGGCGAGCGCGGCTGCCGTTGGCTCGTTGATAATTCGCTTCACATCGAGCCCGGCAATCTGCCCGGCATCTTTGGTCGCCTGGCGCTGCGCGTCGTTAAAATACGCGGGCACGGTGATGACCGCCTCAGTCACCTTTTCGCCGAGGTAGTCTTCCGCCGCCTTCTTCAGCTTCTGCAGAATCATGGCGGAAATCTGCGGCGGGGTATATTCCTTACCCTGCGCCACAATCGCCACGTGGTCGCCGGACTTAACGACCTTGTATGGGACCATCTTCATTTCTTCGTTGACTTCGTCGAAGCGGCGTCCCATGAAGCGCTTGATCGAATAAATTGTGTTTTCGGGATTGGTAATCGCCTGGCGCTTGGCCACCTGCCCGACCAACCGCTCCCCGGTTTTGGTGAACGCCACCACCGACGGGGTAGTGCGGCCGCCTTCTTCGTTGGCAATGACCTTGGGCTCGCCACCCTCCATAACGGCGACGCAGGAGTTGGTGGTGCCGAGGTCAATTCCGATAATCTTGGCCATGATGCTCTCTCCTTTTAGCTTGTGGAACTTATAAGTGCCTTATTTCGCTCTCGGCTGTCAGCTCTCGGTTCTCGGCGCAGACGCTTGAACCCTAAGGTTTTGGCCGACAGCCGACGACCGAGAGCCGACAGCGCCTTTAAGTGCTTTGGATTCAACGTACTCACCTATGCGCTCTGTCGTATGATAGGAGTTGAGTGAGTTGCTGTCAATGTTTAGATGCGGGAGGGGATGGGTGGGATGCGGTGGTTCGTGCATTCCGGCGATCCGAAGATCATCTAATGTTTGCTGGGGCCTTTTTTATAGGAAAGGAAAGAGTTATGGAACTCATCTACTGCGAGAAATGTGAGCAATTCGAATCGAAACAGATTGCGGTCAGGGATCTCTGGCGGCAATTGTTTCTGGACAAGAAGTTGACTGAGGTGAAAGCTGAGGAACTTGAACTAGAAGAGCAGGCGATAATCCGAGAACTTAAGGATCACCAGGCTCTTGAACACGATCACGATAAAGTATACGAAGGTTAGCTTACTAGAGGTTGAACGCGCCTCGCCGTCACTTTGAGCAACCCTCCGCCTTTGCCTGTAGCTCGTCTGCATATGAGTCGATGTGTTTTCGGAGTTCTAGTTGCAGATCGCCGATTTCAGTCTGCACCGAAGGCAGACTCTGCTGCCAACGCAACCCCTGTTGATTCGATGGAAGAGTGAAAAGCATAACGCTCAGCGGTTCGGATGCGTCACCCAGCAAATCCTCGATCGAAATGTCCGCACTTAACAAATCCGTTGAACGTTGCTTCGCAACAAGACCTCGCAAGATTTTCAGATTTCCCAATATTGTTTCACGGGCATGTTCGATTGTTTTCCCGGTGGAGTAATCTACGTTCTTTTCCCCGGCATCGACCGACTTGACTTGATTTTGCCAACGCTGCATGGCGGCATCGAGCCTTTTCAGATAGTCCTGATATTGAGAGGTGGTCATCATTTGGCCCGCACATAGGCAAGGCACCGCGAGGAACAGGAGGCTATACAAAATCGTCGCGTTTTCATGGTCAGCATTGTACGGTAGTGGAGCAGGTTGCCCCATGCTTTCGCCCGGTTTTGGCTTGAAAAGAATTAGTCCACGAAGTCTTCATCCCTGTCATCCTGAGCGCAGTCGAAGGATCCCATGTCTGCAGTCATCAATCCGAAACTAATAAAGGCATTTCCACTGCGAACCATGTCCTCGGGAGAATTCCCTGAAACGTCACGTT
>Ga0207665_10001500_pt1 | contig 15691 bp, 15 predicted proteins | sample LARL112metaG_FD_184351 | JGI IMG/M metagenome (GOLD analysis project Ga0207665, IMG submission 184351) | Corn, switchgrass and miscanthus rhizosphere microbial communities from Kellogg Biological Station, Michigan, USA - LAR L11-2 metaG... | ecosystem: Host-associated > Plants > Roots >...
GAGGATGCTGGCCCGCCGGCCGGTGCCGTCGTGGACGAGCAACTCTTCGGGGCTGGCGGCACGGGCGAACCGGCGGACGGTGTTGCGGGACACGCCCAGCACGGCGGCGATCTCGCCGAAGCTGCTCCCGCCGGCCAGCATCCGGTGCACGCCGGCGTGGCGGCCCCGCGTCCGGTCCGCGATCCTCCCGGTGCGCGGGGCGGCGGGCGCCGGGGCCGCCTGCGGTGCCGTCGCGGCGGCGGAGCCCGCGGCCTGGGCCGTTACCGCTGCCGGCAGGTGCTCCCGGTGCCGGGAAACCGCGCGCCCGGCCGCCTCGCCGAGGTTGTGCCACAGGTGCCATCTGTCGGCTACCTGCACCGCGTCCGGCGCGCCCCGGGCGCCACCGTCGGCATAGCACCCTGCCCGGTCCCGGCAAATGAACTCCGCGCCCGGGCGGGCGGCGAGCCATACCGCGAACGACTCCGATGACCGCTCGCCCAAGATGTCGACGGGCCTGCGGGCCTCGACGTCGACGAGCAGCGTCCCGTAACTGTGCCCCTTGCGCAGCGCGAACTCGTCCACGCCCAGCACCCTGGGCGATGCGCTCACGGCGGGGTCGGGCATGGCGCGGATCAGCCGGATCAGCGTCATCCGGCTCACCCCGGCCGCTAACCGCCCGGTCAGCCGTGCTCCCGCGCGGCCGCCCAGCGCGAGCGCGACCGCCTGGAGCACAGCGGTCATCGCCGGGGTGCGCCGCGCGTGCCTGCTGGTCAGCCCGCTGACCTGCTCAGCGAACGTCACCTTGGCGCACTCCGGGGACCGGCAGGCAAACCGGCGGACCGCCAGGCAGATCACCACCTCGCAGCCGCCGATGGCCGTGTCCAGCAGCCGCCGCTCATAACGGCTATGAACCCGCAGGGACACCACCCCGCATCCTGGGCACACAGCCGACGAGGACCGCGTCCTGGCCAGGATCCGGACCGAACCGCCGGCCCGGCAGACCCCTACTACCTCCACGTCCGCCACGTGCGGCAACAGCACGCCAGCAACATCAAGATCGCACGGCGCACATGATCACAGAGGCCACATCTACCCATGTTCGACACGCCGAGACCGACTCACGGAAACTGTGCCAGAGCCAGTATTCACGCGCCGCCGACAAACTGGACGCTGCGGGCCGGTAATGTCGCCGGGTATGGTCACGCCGAGTAGCATCCGGCAGTCACTCGCCGGTGAGTACCTGATGCCTGCCGAATAATATTTGCGCCTCTCTGCGGGCGGGCGCCAGTGCCGCATGGAGTACAGATCAGCTGGTTCGGGGCGGCCGTTCTCGCGCTCGCGGAGCTCAGGGTTAGTTCTCGTCGGACCCCGGTGACGACGCTGTGCCACAACAATCGGGTTGTCAGGATCGCCGAAACGCGCGGCCGAGATCAGCAAGTTGGGTCGGAGGACCTGGCGGTCATGGGCTGCTGGTGCTGGTCGGCGGGGGACGCCGGGGGCTGGACCGCGGGCATGGGGGTTCTGGCCGTGACGCGGTGGGCCCGGCGTCGCTGCCGCTGCGGGCGGCCCGCCCGTCGGCAGGCGGCGGCGGTGCGGTCCGCCAGCGTCCTGCGGGCGGCTTCGGAGGGCTGTGGAGGAGGAGGCCGGCGAGGGCCAGGGCTGCCAGCACGGCGACGGCCGATCCGTACTCGCGGGCCGTCGCGAGCAGGCCGTTCACCTCGGTGACGAGGACGCCGCCGATGACGGCGGGCACCCCCAGGCCGATGTAGACCACGACGTACAGGGCCGACAGCACCCCGGCCCGGTCGCGCTCGCCGACGAGCGGGACGACAAGGCGGATGCTGCCCTGGAAGCCGCTGCCAAAGCCGACGCCGGCTATGGCCGTGCCGGTGAAGAAGAGCACTGCCGAGTCCGTCGACGTCGCCACTAGCGTCACCGCGGTGCCCGCGATGAGTGCTGCGATACCCAGGTAGAGAAGGGATCGGGCGGTGGCGCGGTTGAGGACCAGGACCGATGCTGAGGCGACCCCGGCGAGGATGAACAGGCTCAGCCCGCCGTACACGACGGATGAGGAGTGCAGGAGCATCGCGGCGAGCGCGGGGCCGAGCGAGCCGTAGAAACCGGCCAGCGCCCACACGGCGAACAGCACCGGGGCCGCGATGGCGACCTCGCCAGCCACCGCGCGCGGCAGCCGGATGTCGGGTACCAGGCTGCGCAGGGCGCCGGGCCGTGGCTGCGCGGTCTCCCGCATGCGCAGGACGCCGGCCGCCTGAGCCGCGAGCGCGCCAAGGAGGACGAGGTAAATGAGGTGCGTCGCCGCGGGCAGGTACTGCACCGCCAGGGCCGAGGCAAGCGCACCGAGGGCCGTGCCGGCGCCGGGTGCAGCTGAGTTGGCCAGCGCTCCGCGCCGCCGGTCCAGGTCGAGCATCGCGGCGCCTGCGGCTGCGAGCACTGCTCCGGTCGCGACGCCCTGCACGATCCGGGCGGCCAGCAGCGTCCCGAGTCCTCCCGCGGTCGCAAACTGCACCATGGCGACTGCCTGCGCCGCGAGCCCGGTGAGCAGGACCGGGCGCCGGCCGATGTGGTCGGATAGCTTCCCGAAGGTCAGCAGGCCGGCCAGCACCGCGAGCGCGTAGGCGCCGAACACGACCGTCGTCGCGACCGGCGAGAAGCCCCACTGCCTGGCGTAGAGCGCGTACAGCGGGGTCGGGGCGCTGGAGGCGGCGAGGAATGAGACGATGATCGAGGCCGGCAGCAGCAGCGTCAGTCCGTCCCTTCGCGGGCGTCCGCTACACCGCGGCATGTCGCCGTGCGATTCGGCGAACTCCGCCGGAGCGGTGGAGATGGCGGCCATGACGTGTTTTCCTTCCTGGTGAGGTGAGGCCTAACCCGGCTCTGCCGCGCCGGCCATGTGCAGTTGGGAGACGACTTCGGGGTCGGTCAGCGCACGGCAGACGTCGGTGAGGTCGACGATGCCGACCGGGCCGTTGCCGTCGGCGACGACCGGCAGGTGGCGGAAACGGCCGATTGCCATGACTTGGGCCGCATCACTTACGCTCGTCGTGGTGCTGATGACGGCCGGGCGGGTGGTCATCACGTCATGAACCCGGGCACTGTTTGCGTCTTCTCCTCGTGCGATCGCGCGGGCGATGTCGGCCTGCGTGATGATGCCGATCGGCTGATCGGTGCGCCCGTCCCGGATCATGAGAGCGGTCGCGCCCGCGTGGTTCATCAGGTAGGCGGCCGCGGCCACGTGGGCGCCTGCCTCAACCGTCGTCACTTGCGGGCGCATCACGTCCTCCACGATGGCTGGAGTCGGCGGTGGCTGACAGGATTGCGGTGCACGGAGATCTCGCATGACGTCCTCCCTAGACGCTCGATCAAGCGGTTCGCAGGGGCCGCGCCAAGCCGGCGGGCGCGGTGGGTCAGGATGTGGTGGCGACGAGGTCGAATTCGTTGCCCTCGGGGTCCGCGAAGGTCGTCCACCGGGTGCTGCCTTGCTCGTAATCGTTCAGCTTGACGGCGCCTAGTTTGATCAGCCGGCCAGTTTCGAGTTCGTAGTCGGCGGCGGCGAGGTCGGGGTGGACCCGGTTCTTGACGGTCTTGCCCTCGGGGACCCGGTGGAACGTGAGCCGCAGTCCGCTGCCGGTGTCGATGGCGGCGAAGCTGGCGGTGGCGCCGGGGCTGACGGGCCGGCCGAGCACGTCGGCCCAGAACTCGGCGAGCCGGGTTATGTCGGAGCCGTCGACGCTGATGGCGAGCAGGCTGGTGGCCATGGCTTCTCCTTGTCTGCCGCGTCGGGCGGCTAGATGGCGGTGCGGCCGCCGTCGGCGGCGAACACGGCGCCGGTGACGTAGCTGGCCCTGGGGGAGGCGAGGAAGGTGATGACCTCGGCGATCTCGCTGGGCTGGGCGGCACGGGACAGCAGGGTGGTGGCGCCGAGGGCTTCGATGCGGTCGGGCGCGGCGCCGGCGGTAAGGACTGGCCCGGCAGCGACGGCGTTGACGCGGACTCCTGCGGGGCTGAACTCGGCTGCCCAGGACCGGGTCATCGCCACCAGGCTGGCTTTGGTGGCGCTGTAGGCGGCGGCGCCGGCCAGGCCGATCTGGCCGGCCATGCTCGCGGTGCTGATGACGCTGCCGCTGCCTTTGGCGGTCATCTTCGGGGCCAGCGCGGCGACCAGGAAGTACACGGCCCGGACGTTGGCGGCGAAGAGTCGGTCGAAGGTGGCCATGTCGAGGTCCGCGGTCGGCCCGAACCAGGAGAACCCGGCGTTATTGACCAGGACGTCGACGGGGCCGGCCTGCTGGACCAGGTCGTCCAGCTGGCTGGGATCGCTGAGGTCGGCTGCGACGAAGCGCGCCTTTCCGCCGTCCGCGGTGATCGTGTCGGCCACGGTGGAGCCGCGGGCGGCGTCGCGGCCGTGCACGATCAGCTCGGCGCCGTTCCGGGCCAGGTGCTCGGCCGCTGCCCGGCCGATGCCTGAGGTTGCACCGGTGACCAGTGCGCTCAGCCCTTCGAGGTCTCGATGCTCGTTCATGTTCTGTCTTTCAGCTTGACGGAATCGTCATGTCGTGAGCCGGTGAGCCGGTCTTGCTTGTAGCTAGCACCGCTTCGGCCGCCGTCTCGATGAGCTGCGCCACCTCGTCGGGGTGGGAGACCATCGCGACGTGGCTGGACGAGATCTCGATGGTGACGGCGCCCATGCGGCTGGCGAACTGGCGCTGGGCGGCGGGCGGCAACGCCTGGTCGTCGCCGGCGACCAGGTACCACGACGGCAGGGTCTTCCACGCCGGGACGTCGATCGGGTCCGCGAAGGCGGACGTGGCCAGGGCCTGCTGCACGGCGTACATCACCCGTGCCTTGACCGGGCCGACGTCAGCGGCGAAGTGATCGACGAAGTCGTCCTCGGGCAGCCAGCCGAAGCCCTGCTTGTCGGTGAACAGGTGCGCCAGCGCCGGCGTCACCGGCCCCTGCGACAGCAGCGCGCCGAGCGATTCGCCCTGGTCAAGGCCGAACGCGGCGATGTAGACCAGGGCGGCGACGTTCGGCGCCTCCGTGCCCAGGGCCGTTATGATCTGGCCGCCGTAGGAGTGCCCGGCGACGACCGTGGGGCCGTCCTGCAGGTCCAGCACCTGGCGCAGCCGGGCGACGTCATCGGCCAGCGCGGTCATCGGAAACTGGGGCGCCGCAACGTGGTAGCCGTCGGCCTGCAGGCGCTCGATGACGCTGCTCCAGCTGGAGCCGTCCGCAAATGCGCCGTGGACGAGAACGATGTTCGGTCGGAGGTTCATCTCGGTACTTCCTTCCGGATTGCGTCTTGTGGCCATCGTGCGGAGCGAGGGCGCGATTGGGGTACCCGCAACATGACTGGAGCTGGCGCGCAGGCCGTGCGGGGCATGCCGGCGTTCGGGGATTAACGGTGGTCGGCCACGATGGCGCCAGGGAGTGCCAGTCGGCGGGATGAAATCGAGGAGCGCTTGCCTGACCTGGCCAGCGTGGGTCCAGATGATCGCATGTGGCCCCCCGTCAATGACGACGCGGACGTGCCTGATCAGGGCAGGCAGCCGGAAGCAGCGGTCTCGGAGCTCATTTCCGTCGAGGAGGACCCGGCAGACCCGGCGACGCTCACCTGGGACGCTCTTGCGACGGCAGCCACCGCGCGGCCCGCATGCTCAGGCTACGATCACGGCTGATTAGCCTGGAGACGGCGTTGATGAGACGGACTGCCCGAGAGGACAGGCAGATGCCAGGCCCCGGTGAACACCCGTCACGGCAGTCCGCACCCATCATTGGCCGGGAAGCCGGGCTTGCCACGCTGCGCGGACTGGTGGATCCGGTCCCGCGGACTAGCCAGGTCCTGCTCATTATCGGTGAGGCAGGCATGGGCAAGACCGTGCTCCTGGCGGACGCAGCCGAACGCGCACGATCAGCGGGCATGCAGGTACTGTCCGTCACCGGTCGGGAATCGGAGTCGAAGCTCGCATTCGCAGGGCTGCATCAGCTGCTGCGGCCGGTGCTGTCCAGCGCCGCCGGCCTTCCCGGCCGTCAGGAACAAGCCCTGCTGGGGGCTCTCGGCCTTGCTGCAGATCCCGTTGCTTCTGACCCGCTCCTCACCGGGCTCGCCGTACTCACCCTGCTCTCGGATCTTTCGGAACGTTCCCCGCTTCTGGTGGTCGCCGACGACTCCCACTGGCTCGACCGTAGCTCGCTTGACGCCCTGGCCTTCGTCAGCAGCCGCCTCGACGCCGAGCGGGTGGTGTTGCTTCTGGGCGCCCGGGGGCAGGCGCCGCCCTCCGGCTTTGACCGAGGATTCCCGGAGCTGCATCTTGAGCCGCTATCAGCTGCGGACGCCGGCCGCTTGCTGGACCAGCAGCCTCGCCCGCCTCGCGGACGGGCCCGGGCGCCGGTGCTCGCCCAGGCCGCCGGTAATCCCATGGCACTGATCGAGCTAGCGAAAGTGATCGCCGCGGATCCCGCCGCCAGCCGGCGGTGGGCCGCCGAGCCACTGCCCCTGACCGACCGGCTGAGCGCCGTCCTCACCTCCAGGTTCGCCGCCCTGCCCGAGCGGACGCAAGCGGTGCTGCTGCTGGCCGCGGTGGCCGACGGCCCGGACCTGAGCGCAGCAGCTGGGCGCGGTGCCGGGCCAGACGCCAGTGTCCTCGCGCCGGCCGAGCAGTTGGGCCTGGTCAAGGTAGACCGGACCGGCTTGCAGTTCTCTCACCCCCTCGTCCGTTCTGCCATCTACCACTCCGCGCCCTTCGCCCAGCGCGCCGCAGCGCACCGCCAGCTCGCCGAGACCCTGCACGACCAGCCAGACCGGCGAGCCTGGCACCTGGCAGCCGCGGCACTGAATCCTGACGAACAGGTGGCTTCGCTGCTGGAGGCCACAGCTACCCAGGCACAACACCGCGGCGGTGCGGCCGCCGCAGCGCTAGCGATGGAACGCGCGGCCGAACTCAGCCCCCACCCCCAGGACCAGGCACGGCGGCTGGTATCCGCCGCTTCGACCGCCATTTCCACCGGCCAGGCGGACTGGGTCCAGGATCTGGCCACCCGCGCCCTAGCGGTGACATCCGACCCCGCCGTGCGGCTGACAGCCCGCCGCGACGCCGGGTGGGCGCTGGCCTACTCTGGTCGGCGCTCAGCCGCCCTGGCCGCGCTCATCTCCGTCGCCGAAGAGGCATCGCGTGACCTGCCGGGCCTCGCCTGGGACGCCCTCGCCGATGCAGCCACCGTCGCCTACTACTCAGGCGCGGCCGCCAGCCGCCAGGCCGTGAGCCGTATCCTGGAACTCCTGGAAAACGAGGGGGCGCCGTCCCCCGGCGGTGACCCGCACGCTGATGCCGGCGCGCGGCGGCTCTGGATACGGGCCTGCACCGACCCGTTCGGCAGCAGAAATCAGCTCGTCCCGTACCTGCGCCGCATCGCCCGCTCTGCCCTCGAAGAGCCCGCTCTGTGGCGAGCTGGATCCGCCGCATGGCTCCTGGACGAATCCGACCTGGCGATCCAAATGCTGCAGGACGCCATGCAGCGGCTCCAGGCACCCGGCACGCGCGGCACCAGCGGCCCGGGCCTGACCGCGCTCGGGTGGGCATACACCGACGCGGGGCGCTGGGACGAGGCGCTCGAAGTTGCCGCCGAAGCCGCCGATCTGGCTGAGGCAAACCAGATGGACATCGTTGCCGCGTCCGCTGACGTGATCGCGGCCGCCGTCCTCGCCATGCGCGGGGACTCCACCGCGGCACGCAGGCATGCCGGCAGGGCGCTCGCCAGCGTCGATCCCGCCGAAAACGGATTGCTAGCCGCCTGGGCCCGGCGTGCCCACGGGGTCGCGGCTTTCGCCGACGGCAGCTACCTGCTTGCCTTCACCCAGCTCCGCGGGGTGTTCAGCGAGGATGGCACGCCCCTGCACAACCACGTCTCCTACCTGGGTATGGCAGATCTCGCCGCCGCCGCGGTCCGCTGCGATCAGCGGAACGAAGGATGCGACGTCATCGAGCACGCACTCAGCAATCTGAACGGAACGGCCTCTCCCCGGCTCGAGCAGCTCATCGCCCGCGCCCGCGGCATCCTCGCCGACCCAGCCAAGTCAGAAGCCTATTTCGGCACGGCGCTTTCCGACCCCGCCGGGGACCAGTGGCCATTCGAGCGGGCACAGCTTCGGCTCGACTACGCCGAATGGCTGCGGCGGCGGCGCCGGATCAACGACGCCAAGCCCCAACTGACGGAGGCTCTGGGAACCTTCCGGCGGCTGCGGGCCCGGTCATCGGCGCAGCGGGCGGAGGCAGAGCTGAGAGCGTGCGGGGTAGCCGTCGCCGACGCGGTCGGCGACCGCGATGCCCTATGGGAGCTAACCCCCCAGCAGCGCCAGATCGTCCGCCTGGCCAGCGACGGCCTGACCAACAGCCAGATCGGCGACCGGCTCTTCCTCTCACCGCGCACCGTCAGCTGGCACCTGTATAGGTCTTACCCCAAGCTTGGAGTAGCCGGCCGGAACCAGCTACGCGACGTGCTCGCCCGCGCCAGCACGCCAACACCAGCACACGAAAGCGCCGGAGGCGAGACTCTGCCTTGATGCGTCTCCCTCGACGAAACAAGCGCGCGCCCGCGGCATGAACACGAATACGGCTTGCAGCGTCGAAGGGATCCCCCGGAATGCAGCGCGCGAACTCCGCTTCGTAGGAAGACGCCCTCGCGGATCGGTTTCGGGAAGCCGGGTCGGCCAGATGCGCTCGCCCGAGCGGTCCTGGATTCTGGTGGGGTACTCCAGCGTGAGCCGCGCGGCCTCATCGGCCGGAGTGTCCGATGTGATCTCGCGGTACGTGTAGTCCAGGTGCATCCCATCGACGGCCATGATGACCTTCGGCCAGTCTTCGTACTCCCGGCTTTGTCGAAGTCCGAGGCCAAGATTGGTGCAGCCGTAGGCTCCGCGCGATACCCGTGGCAAGGATGGTCGGCAGCGGCCGAGGCTGACGGCGCGAAAGTCCCGTGCACCGCTTGAGTACGTCAGCTGACTCAAGTAGGGCACACTCCGTGACCAGCGGGTGACGCCGGAGCGTATCGACATCGATAGCAGCAGTCCCAATCGGGACCGGCTCCGTGGCGATTAGCTCGAAATTGGTTCTGCGGGCAACTTCTGGATCTGACCCGCGAAGCCACGAAATCCACAACCAGGCGATAGTGGCCACCGGGGTACCGGGATTTCCGGAGAGAGTCAGACCTCGGCAAGGCAACTTGTCAGGCTCAGGCATGAAGATGGTGGCACGCATACACAACCCGCCGGGTGAAGGGCGCTGGGCTTCGTGACCGAGGACTCCAGCCGCGCCGAGTGGCTGCAGCAAACACGGTTCTACCTTCGCGACGCCGATCCGGTGCGACCGGCGGTCCTGGGCGGTTCCCCCGGCACACGGGACCTACCGGGGACTCGACCTCGAACTGCTGGACCGGGGCGAGGAGGATGAGCGCGCGGTGCTGATTGAGGCGCGGCACCGGGAGTTTGCGGATGCGCTGCAGGGTGATGACCACGTGATGCTCGGCGGCGAGCCTGTTAACCCGAGGCTGCATGTGGCAATGCACCAGGTGGTGGCGAACCAGTTGCTGGCCGACGGCTGTGGCTGTTGCAGGGGTCTGGCTATCCGCGTGGGCTCTGCCATCCCGCTGAGCCGATGCTCTGCATCCCAGACCAGCAGCCTGGCGTTAGTGCTGGGTGCGGCGGATGGGCTGGCGGGGTGCCTGCCGGTTCCTGGAGCCGCCGGAGCGGGTGGCGCCGGGAATGCCGGTTGGCTGAGTGCCGGTGGATGGCAGGTCGAGGTGGTCGAAGTCGGGGTCGGGCATGGGGCGGTCGAAGCCGACCGCTTTGTGGGTCATCGACAGGGACAGGGCGACGGCGTGGTCGGCTTGGATGAGGCCGGTCTTGCGGGCGGCGGTGGCGACGCGGGTCTGGCAGCGGCAGTCGATGGAGTGGAGGGCGGCGGTTTTAGCCGCCGAGCCGACCGCGATGCCGAGGTCGATGTCGCGCAGGTTGCACACGGGACCGGTGAATTCGAGTTCGGCGGATTGGCTGCGCAGGTTGTTGGTGTGGTGGAGGAATTCGGCGCAGGTGGCATACCCGCAGGCGCCGCAGTCGTAGTTGGGCGGGTACCAGCCCGGCAGGAGGCCGACGAACAAGATGGCGTCGACGGCTTCGGCGGCGTCGGCGTCGCGGAACCAGATCCGCTCCCGGCGCTCCTTGCCGCGGGCCCGCATCCAGGCTGCGAGATCGTGGCGGATGGCGTCATCGTCGGCTATCACGGTTTCCATGAAGTTCGGTTTGCCGGCCAGAAACAGTTGCCCGCCGGATTTGGGGGCCGTGATCGCGGCCGCAGCCATGAGCTGGGCGACCTGGCGGACGGTGCCCGCCCGCAGTTCGTCGTAGCCGAGGGTGCCGCTCATACCGGGACGGTGACCTGGCGCTGGCACCAGGCGTAAAGGGCGTCGTAGACGAACCGGCCCCGTTCGAGCAGTCGGTGGTCGTCGGCTTCGACGTCCAGGCCGCCCAGCCCGATCGCCAGCAGCCCGGGCCCGGCCGGGTCGGTGCCGAGGTCGGCAGCGATGTCGGCGGCGTGCACGATCTTCGCCAGGCGCATCAGCGCAGGGTCGCCGGCCAGGTGGTAATCCTCGATGAGGACCTCGAAGGTGCATTTGCCGTCGCGGTGGTCATAGCGGGCGCCAGGGGCATCGAAGCTGATGGCGTCCTCACGCCCGGCCACCTCTAGGACCTGGTCGGCAGGGATGTAGAGAATTTCGGCGGCGGGGTCGATGAACTTAGTGATCAGCCAGGGGCAGGCGATCCGGTCGGTCTTGGGGCGGGCGCGGGTGATCCATTTCATGACGGCTCCTCAGACATGGGTTCGGGAGAAGGGTCGTGGACAGTGAGGCCGGGCAGATTGAGGTAGCCCCCGGTCACCTCATAGCGGGTGATCGGCCGGTAGGAGACGGCCCGGTGGACCTCGCTGGCGGTGAGCGCATCGCGGTGCGGGGTGGCGATCCAGGCGTCGAACACCTCGTGACTGGGCCAGATGGTGATGACGACGGTGTCGCCGCCGGGGGTGGCGGGCTCGCAGACCAACTCGGCAAGGATGCCGTGCTGCTGGCGGATCGCGCGGCCCTCGGCGATCCACGCCAGATACCGCTCGCGCCATTCGGGCGGGACCACGACAGTGCGCAGGCAAACAATCACGGCGACTCCTCAGAGGATGCGGTAAGAGCAGCGCCGGGCGGGCGCGCGCTGGTACGCGAGGTCAGGCCGAGGTGGCGGGCCCAGCCCCACAGCGTCAGGTCATATCCGGCCTTGACCACGCCAGCGACCACTAGTGGCGCGCCGAGGGCGAGCTGCTGCACCAGGCCAGCGATCAGCGGGCCGATCGGCCGGACGGTGTAGCGGGAGGCGTTGGTGAGCGCCGCGGCGGCGGTGCGTTCACTGGGGGTGACGACGGTCATGACCAGCGCCTGGCGAGTGGGAACGTCCATCTGCGACAGCGTGGTGCGGGCCAGCAGCAGCAGCGCCGCGACGCCGAAGGTGGGCGCGAAGGCGACCGTGGCCAGCAGCAGGTTGCTGGGCAGGTGGGTGCCGACCATGGTGGCGATCAGGCCGAACCGGCGGGCCAGCAGTGGTGCGAGCGCGACCGAGACCGCCTGCACCACCGAGACGGCGAAAAACAGCCAGCCGAGCGCGACCACCGAGACGTGATAACGCTCGGCGAAGTAATACGACAAGAACCCGGTCGTGACCAGGCCACCACCCGCGGCGTCCACCGCGAACAGCCCGGCCAGCCGCCGCACCACGGACCGGGAGGGGCCCAGCTGAGACCGGGCCCGGGTCACCGGCTCCAGCGCCGAAGCCTTGTCCGGTGAAGCCTCAACAGCAGGAGACAGGCGGGCGGCAAGGACCGCACCGGAGATCCCAACCGGGACCAGTACCAGGAACAGCCACGCGTGCACGCCCCCGGACGCGCCGTGTGGGCCGAGCCCGGTCAGGATCACAGCCAGCGAGCCCAGTGCGCCCGCAGCCGCGCCGACTGCGTTGTAGCGCCCATACACCGCCGCCGTGCCCGCATCTTCGGTGGCGAGCATCGCCTGCTCCAGCGTGGTCGCCGGGCCGTTATCCACCACGTCGGTGGACAGGGTACCGGTGAGCGCGACCACCAGCAGCACCCACAACGGGGCGCCCGCCGCGACCACCACCCCCGCGACAGCGATGCCACCGAAGAACACCACATAGGAGCGGCGGCGGCCGAACCGGTCGCCGAACCTGCCGACCGCCAGGCTGGCCAGCGCCGTCCCCGCGATCAGCGCCGTCAGCACCACGCCAACCTGGACGCTGGTGAACCCGCGGGCGGCCAGCAGCGCCCCGAGCAAGACCGCGGTAAACCCATACCCAGCGGCCCGCACCCCCTGCCCGGCCACAAGCAGCCGCGCATCGCAGGTCAGGGCCGGCCGGGACCTCACCCGCTCACCGCCAAGCCTGCCGGTCTGGATCTGGCCTGCGCACCTGGACGATTCTGCAACCATGGTCGCACCAATGCAACCCTGGTCGCATCTCAGCTACACTCGCCGCCGGGGTGATGGGCATGAGCCAAGCCGACGACTGGGTCCTGCTGGCCTACCGGCTGCCCCGCGTGCCATCCACACCACGGTCGGCCGTGTGGCGCAAACTCAAACGCCTGGGCGTGGCCCAACTCGGCGACGGGCTGGTGGCGCTGCCCGCCGACCCGCGCACCCGCGAGCAACTGGAATGGATCGCTGAAGAAGTCACCGACCACGGTGGCGAAGCGACGCTCTGGCTGGGCCGCCCCCTCGACACCAACGCCATTGCAGCGGTGGTCAGCCGGATGACCGCCGCGGTCGCCGCCGAGTATGACGCGGTGGCAGCCGAGGCAGCGGTCATGCGTGCCGCTGATGCGGTGGCCCGGCGGCGGGCGGTGGCGCGGCTGCGCCGGGAACTGCACCGCATCCAGGGCCGCGACTTCTTCACCTGCCCGCAGCGGGAGGCCGCCCGGCGCGCGGTCGAAACCCTGGCCACGACCGACACCGCCGGGGCGCGCACGTGAAGTGGGCAACCCGCCCGGGCGTCCACGTCGACCGGGCCGCCTGCGCCTGGCTCATCCGCCGCTTCATCGACCCCGGCGCCGAATTCGTCTTCCCCGCCGACCTCGCCACCATCCCCGCTGGCGCCACGCCGTTCGACATGCGCGGCGCCGCGCTCGGACACCACCAGGGCCGGTGCTCCTTCGAAACCGCCCTCGAAGTGTTCGGCCTGACCACCGACCCGGCGCTGGAAGAGATCGGCCACATCGTCCACGAAGCCGACCTGGCCGACGAACGCTACGACGCCCCCGCCGCCGCAGGCCTGGACGTGCTGATCCGCGGCCTCACCCTGACCAGCGAATCCGACCACGACACCCTGGCCATCACCGGCAGGCTCTTCGACGGCCTGTATGAGCACACCCGCCGCCAGCTCATGACCGGCCGACCGCCTGCCTAGGCAGGACCGGCCAGCGGCTGCCTCGCTTCAGTGGGCTGGTTAGTGTGCGCAGCCCAGAGCCGCGGCATACTGCTCCGGGGACATCCGGTATAGCTTCACCGTGTCGGGGTTGCTGAGCACCAGGTCGAACACCCACCGGCGGTGGACATAGAACCAGTAGTCGGTCAGCTGCTGGCCGCCGATCTCGTAATGCACCAGCCACGCCCCATGCGGGCCACCCGGGCTGACACTTTCGGTCTGAGACAGCGCCCGCGAACCACTCGGGCAGTCCTTGTGCCGCCGGATGTAGTCCGCCCGGGTGATGATCGCCTGGCTGCGCGCGTCCCACCGGGTGTAAACAGGCCCGTAGCCGCCGGTGTGGTAGTCGTGGTTGAACGCAGCGGCGATCGTCAGCAAGGCCGACCCGGTATGCGGATCCGGTGGCAGCGGCGCCGGGGACGCGGCCAGATGAGCCGTGCGCGCCGTACAGCCCGCCGCGAACAAGGCCATGGCGGTGACGGTGATCGCAATAAGCACGCGCACAGCCAACGTTCTCCATCACCCGCCTGCGCGAAGGCAGGTCATTAGCGGCGGCCGAGGCCGCCGGTTATCTGCTGGGCAGTCCCGGCCAGGGTGCCTGAACCGGATAAACCGGGCCAGCGCCGTCCTGGGAGGGTACCTGAGCAGATACCTCGCAGAGCAACGGTCATCAGGCCAGCGGCATTGGCGTCCGGTGAGGGTGATGATCAAGGGTGCCGCTGCGCTGAGCCCGCGCGCGCCCGGTCGCCTGCGGGGCTCAGGGCGGGCGCGCACGGGCGGCTCGCGGATTACCATCGGAGTTGTAGCGTGCGTTACATCATGTTCCGGCGTGAAGGCTGGCCGGCCACCTGGGCTGACCTGGCCAGCTTGCCCGGGTAGGTGGGAGGAGGCAGGCATGCTGTGGCATATCGCGGAGTGGGCCGGGGTGGTGCTGGCCGCTGGTGTGGTCGCCGGGCTGGTGGTGCTGGCGGCGGGAGCAGCGGGGGTGTGGTGGCTGTACCGCAGGCTCCGCTGCCGCGTGGAGGCCTTCACCAGCACCGCGGCGAGGTATGCGCTGCAGACCGCGGGCGTCGCGGCTGCCGCACGGCGGGGGCGGTTGCCGCCGCAGGTGGTGCATGACCTTCGCCGGCGCATTAACGGGCCGCCCAAAGTATGGTGAGCCGGTGTCCTGGCGGGTGATCACCTACCGGCTTCCGCCCGAGCCGTCGCGGCACCGGGTCGCGGTCTGGCGGGAGCTGCGGCGGCTGGGCGCGGTGTCGCTGCAGCAGGGCACCTGGGCGGTACCCGATGGGCAACCCTTCGAGGCGGGTCTCTCGCAGGTGGTCGAAGAAATCAATGCGGCCGGCGGCCAGCCAGTGGTGCTGGCCGTCGCCGACGAAGAAGCCAGCGCGGCGCCGCTGGAGGCGCTGTTCACCGGCCAGCGCGAGGCCGAATGGGGGGAGTTCCTGTCCGACTGCGGCAAATACGAGACCGAACTGGCCAGTGAGGTCGCGAAAGGCAAGCTGACGCTGGCCGAGCTGGATGAGGAAGAACAAAGCCTGGACCGGCTGCGCCGCTGGTACCGCACGATCCGGGCCCGGGATCTGTTCGGCGCCCCCAGCGCTCCGGTGGCTGAGCGGCGGCTCAAGGAATGCACCGCGGCCCTGGAAGACTTCGCCGAGCGGGTCTACCAAGCCCGGGAACGGCCATGACCGGTCCCCCGCCGCGCCCCAGTGACCGGCCGCCCAGTTCCCCAGGCCGGAGGCAGGGCCCGGGCCCGACGACCACGAAACAGGCGCCTGCCCACGGTGCGGCCAAGCCGCTGTCACCGGCGCTGGACACCACCTTCAAGGTCGGCCTGGTGCTCAAGGGCCTCGACGGGATCCTGGAGGTCGCCGGCGGGATCCTGCTGCTGTTCCTGAGCCCGCAAGCGATCCAGCACCTGGCACGGGTGCTGACCGCGCACGAGCTGAGCGAGGACCCGCACGACCTGATCGCCCGCTACCTGCTGCACACCACCGCCCACCTGAGTCATGGCACTACCTTGTTCGGCGCCATCTACCTGCTCAGCCACGGCATCGCCAAGATCGCGCTCGTGGCACTGGTGCTGAAAGACAAGCTGTGGGCCTACCCCTGGCTGATCGGCCTGCTGCTGGCCTTCATCGCCTACCAGCTCTACCGGATCACCGC
>Ga0207665_10001502_pt1 | contig 15679 bp, 15 predicted proteins | sample LARL112metaG_FD_184351 | JGI IMG/M metagenome (GOLD analysis project Ga0207665, IMG submission 184351) | Corn, switchgrass and miscanthus rhizosphere microbial communities from Kellogg Biological Station, Michigan, USA - LAR L11-2 metaG... | ecosystem: Host-associated > Plants > Roots >...
TGCGCCGGACAGCCACGACGGTCGTAGTAGATGACCATCTGATGGCCCGGATGGGTCACGACAGCGAGCGGGCAGCGATCATCTACCAGCACGAAGCACGAGGGGCTGACCTGGTCATCACGAGCGCGATCGACGCTCACCTCGAGGCCCTCAAAGCCACCCAGAGCGAGCGGCGGGATGGCTCCCGGGAAGGCCAGCTGAGGTCCGGTAATGGCCCGTGGAGAGCATATTGGACGCGTCGCACAGACCGGCGCTGACCTGCAAGGAAGCTCCTGGAGCGGGTGACGAGAATCGAACTCGCACTATCAGCTTGGGAAGTGCAGCGGTTGCGGGGCTGCCAGAGACGCTGACCAGGCGTTCGTAGCGGTCCTGAGTGTCCCTGATTGACCCCTCGTAACCCTGGCTAATGGCCCGCTAATGGCCCGACGATCATGCGTCGACCGGCGGCGACCAGGGCGGCACGAACTGGCTCGTCGCCTGCTCCTCCCTGTCCTCCTCGTAGCTGCCCGCCCGAGATCATCGATCTGCGAGAGGGACGGACCACCAGCTTGGAAGGCTGAGACTGGGCCCCACCGGATCACCTCTTATGCAGGTCATCGCCTTCGCGTTGATCCCGTGAGTGACCGTGAGTGCCCCTGTCTTACCAGCCGATCGGGCACATCACGGGCACGTCCGTACCCCGCCCAGTCGGGCCCCTAGCGACGGCCGCCTTTGACAGTCTCTCCGTCTCCTCGTAGCTGCCCGCCCTTGGCCGCGGGCTGCCGTGTCCAGGCTCGCGAAGCGACCCGCGTCAGCTGGCTTGCCCACCTGCACCGTCGGTACCGTCAAATGATCATGGATCAGTTGACAGCTGGCCAGGAACATGTCAATGCTGGGGCTCAGGCATCCAAGCGCGGGGGGGCAAGGATGCGCAAAGTTTCGTTCATGCTTATCGCGATCTGCACGGTGGTGGCTATAGCGCTCCCGTTGGCGTCGCCCGCTAACGCCGCCGCGAGGTCGAAGCTCGCGGTCCCAAGGTTCGTGCCGACGGCGTGCCCGACCAAGCCCGTTCCGACCACTCTGCCCGCGGATGCCCGCTGCGGCTTCCTCGTGGTGCCCGAGAACCGGGCCAAACCGGCCGGGCGCACGATTCGCCTGACGGTTGGGATCGTGCCGGCGGCGTCGCCGCACCCCGCGCCCGATCCGATCGTGTACCTCGCCGGAGGCCCGGGCGGCTTTCCGCTGAGCGAGGCGCAGGCCCTGATCGCCGCCGGCTTCAACCGTGACCGAGAGCTGATTCTCATCAGCCAGCGCGGCACGATCTACGGCCCGCCAACCCCGGCGCCGACGTGCCCGGAGGTCGACCAGGCTTTCATACACACCCTCGGTCTCCCGCTCGACGGGTCCCAGGCCATTCGCCTGAACGTGGCCGCGACGCGTGCCTGCTACCAACGCTTGCTCGCGGAGGGATCTGACCTCGGCGCGTACAACACGACCGAGAACGCGGCTGACGTCGCGGATCTGCGCGTGGCACTCGGGATTCGCGAGTGGAACGTGTTCGGCGACTCCTACGGCACGAATCTCGCGATGACTTTGATGCGTGAGCATCCGCTGGGCATCCGGAGTGTGACGATCGATTCGGTGGAACCGCCGGAGATCGTGGCCGCCAACCTCTTCGCGCCGAACGCCCGCGAGGGCTTCGACCGCCTGTTCCGTGCCTGCATGAAACAGTCTCAGTGCTGGCGGCGCAGCCCCGGGATCGAGCAGACGTTCACGAACCTGGTCCGCCGGCTGGAAGCACACCCGGTCACGACGCGGGTGGCACCCTCAGCGGGCGCACCCCCAGTGAAGGTGGTGCTCGACGGCGGGCGCCTTGCGAACTGGCTCATCGATGAGTCCTTCAACACGGCTGACTTCCGCAACGTCCCGGCCATGATCGCCGAACTCGCCAACGGGAACCCGCGCCCGATCGCCACACAGGTCGCGGCGCGCGTCGTGGGCGGGGGCATTGGGATCCTTGGCTACGGGCTGGCCCTCGGCGTGGGCTGCGCCGAGTGGATCCCCTACATGAAGGGCTCCATCCTGTCCGCCGGCCGGCGCGCGTTCCCGGCCTATCCCGCCTCGGTGCTCCGCCCGGCCCTGCACATAACGTACCTTCCCCAGGAATGCACCGTGTGGAAGGTTCCGAAGGCGCCCGCCGAACAGCGGGAGGCAACGCCGAGCACGATCCCGACCCTGCTGCTCGCGGGCAGCTTCGACGCCGTCACGCCGACGAGCTGGGCCCGGATAGGGGCGCGGACGCTGCCCAACTCGACGCTCCTTCAGTTTGCCGGGATCGGCCACTTCGTGACACTCGCGTCACGCTGCGCCCAACGGGTGTTCGCGTCGTTCCTCGCGACACCGAGCGCGCCGCACACGGCCTGCGTTGCGAAGGTCAGGCCACCGACGTTCGTACCGGCGCCGCCCGCGCCCACGGGCACGCGGGGCTGACACGGGCGCGGACCAGACGATCACGAGTGCGATCGACTCGCACGTCCAGGCCGAGCAACGCAGCGACGAGGACGACGGCCAGGCGTGCGTGCTCGCCCCCGTGGGCTAATGGCACAGGAGATCAACAACTGCCTGGAAGGGCACCGGTCGCGTCGCACAGACTGGCGCTGACCTGCAAGAACGTACCTGGAGCGGGTGACGAGAATCGAACTCGCACTATCAGCTTGGGAAGCTGACGTTCTGCCATTGAACTACACCCGCGAGCACCGGCCCGGACTGGTGGCCCACGCTGGTGTCGTCCGGATATCGTACCGGAACCACTGGCCGCGCTGGCCAGCGCTGGCTTAGCCGGTGCCGGTCGCCGCCAACCCCGGTAGGTTGCCTAGGGTGCTGCTCTCCGACCGCGACATCCGGGCCCAGATCGACTCCGGCCGGGTCCGGGTCGACCCATACCAGCCTGAGCTCATCCAGCCGTCGAGCATCGACGTCCGGCTGGACCGTTACTTCCGGGTCTTCGAGAACCACCGCTACCCGCACATCGACCCGGCGGTGGAACAACCTGACCTCACTCGCTTGGTGCAGACCACCGGCGACGAACCATTCGTATTGCATCCTGGTGAGTTCGTCCTGGCATCGACCTTTGAAGTCGTGACGCTTCCGGACGACATCGCGGGGCGGCTGGAGGGCAAGAGCTCGCTGGGCAGGCTGGGGCTGCTGACGCATTCCACGGCTGGGTGGATCGATCCGGGGTTCTCCGGGCACGTGACGCTGGAGCTGTCCAACGTGGCCACGCTGCCGATCAAGCTGTGGCCCGGGATGAAGATCGGCCAGCTGTGCCTGTTCCGGACCAGCTCACCAGCTGAGCACCCGTACGGCTCGAGCGTGTACGGGTCGCGCTACCAGGATCAGCGCGGGCCCACGCCGTCGCGGTCCTACCTCAACTTCTACCGGGCCGACGTCTGAAGGTCTGCACGGGTGGCAGCTCCTGCTGACCGCGGGCACGGTGCTGCGATGAGCTCCCTGGCACGGCAGCGTCTGACCCAGAGATGGCGATCCGATGGCCGCTGGCAAGGAGAGTGTGCAGGACACTCATGAACCACGGCCTGGTCGACGAGTACCGCCTGCTCATCCAGCCCGTCGTCGTGGGCGATGGCAACCGCCTGTTCGAGCACGGCACCACCCCGGCCGCGCTCAAGCTCACCGGCACGAAGACCACCAGGCGTGGGGTGGTCGCCCACATCTACCAGCCGTCAGGCCAGCCGGAATAGGGCTCGGCCGTTGCTGACCAAGAAGGTGGCATTGGCAAGGACTCGGTGAGCAGACAGGCCGACACGTAGACGGCCCACGGCTAGCTGCCGCCCGGCCAGGCCGGGTCGGCGGTGAGCCAGTCGCCCAGCAGATCGTTCAGCCGGTCGGGGGCATCGAGCGGAATCCAGTGGCTGGCGTCCGGGATCTCCTCGTACTGCCACGGCCCGGCCACGCAGTCCGCGGACATCCGCATCCGCTCACCGTCCAGGTAGTGATCGCCGGTGGACCAGATGCCGAGCGTCGGCACGGTGACCGGCGGCAGGCTGGGCCGCGGGCCGGGCATGCGGGGGGCCAGGTTGGCCCGGTACCAGTTCAGCGACGCGGTGAGCGCCCCGGGCCGGGACAGGTCGGCGACATACCGCTGCTGGTCCCCGTCGCCCCGGCTGAACGTGCGGAACAGGGCCCAGTCGTTGGCTTGCAGCTGCGCCTCGGCGATGCCCTCGAACTGGAACAGCAGTTGGTACCAGGCCATCTCCCGCTGCCTTAAAGTGGCCGGGGCGAGCGGGTGCGGCACCGAGAGAACGACGAGCCGGCGCACCCGGTCCGGGATGAGCATCGCGGTGAACCACGCCACGGCCGCGCCCCAGTCGTGCCCGACGACGTGGGCCGTCTGGATGCCCAGCTCGTCGAGGATGCCGGCCACGTCCGCGATGATGTTCGGCAGCGAGTAGGCCGCGACCCCGGCCGGGCGCTCGGACTGACCGAAGCCGCGCAGGTCCGGGACGACCACCCGGAAGCCGTGGTCCACCAGGTACGGGACCTGATTGCGCCACAGGTAGCCGGAGTCGGGCCAGCCGTGCAGGAGAATCACCGGCACCCCAGCGCCGTGCTCTGCCACATTCAGCGATATGCCGTTGACCTGCAACAACTGCCCCTCCGGTCCGCTCACGCCGGGCGGCCGCCCGGCCGGCTGCCCCGCTGGCCACGCTGGCCGCTCGGGCCGGTGTCCTGATCGTTCAGGATGCTCAGCACCTCGGCGCGGGAGGGGCCGGGTACGACGAACTCGTCGTGATCCGCCGCAACCTTCATGATCCGCTCGGCCATCCCCGGCCTGGACAGCACCTCCTGCGGCAGCGCCAGCAGCCCGATGATCTCGACGAACGCCCGGAACACGTCCGCGTCGTACAGCATGGCCACCGGGAAGGCCCGCTGGAGGCGGGCCGCTGGGTCGGCTCCAGCTGATCCAGCCGCCGGGCCCGCCCCGGCCGGCTCACCCGCAGCCCCGGCCGGCCCACCCCCTGCACTGGCCGGCTCACCCGCCGCCCCGGCCGCACCGGCCGGCTCACCCGCCGCTGCCTGCAGTTGCGCGCGGCGGGCCCGGTCCAGCTGGATCGTGTTCTGGTACCAGGGAGTCACGGTGGCCTGGGTCATCTCGTCGTGAGCGAGCGCGAGAGCGAGCGGATCACCGAGATGATCGCGGATCACCTCAGCGGTGCCCGCGGCGTGCATGAGGCCCATCGTGATCCCCCGGCCCAGCGACGGGTTGGTGCACCCCCAGGCGTCGCCGACGCTGACCACACCGGTCACCACCGGGGCTCCGGCCACGACAAAACGCCGCCGCCGGTCCACCACCCCGCCCATGGCCAGCACGTCAGTGATCGGCTCACCCTGAAGCAGGTGCGCGTGCATCGGGCACGCCTCGACCAGGGCCGTCCACGGGCCAGCATGCCGCAGTCCCTTCAGCGCCTGGTCACCGGAAGCGAGGTAAACGGTCACCGACCAGGTGTCCGCGTCTCCGGGCAGCGTGAGCAGCGAGAAGCATTCGAAGTGGGTCAGCAGCCCGGCCCGGTACGGCGGCACCCCTGCGCCTGCGGCCGGCCGGAAGAACCGGGTGTAGTAGATGAACCCGGAGTCTTCCGCCTCTTCCTCGGGTGGCTGGGCGCCGATGCCGCTGAGCCAGGCCGGCATGGCCGAGCGGCGGCCCATCGCGTCCACCACCAGGTCAGCGGGCAGTTCCGTACCGTCCGCCAGCCGGACGCCGGTGACATGCGGGGTACCCGGCACCGGCGGCGCCGATGGCGCGGCCGGTGCGCCGGCCAGCAGCCCGGCGACCGTGGTGCCGCGCCGGATGTCCAGCCGCTGGCCCGCCACGCTGGCCACCGCGTATTCGAGGACCGGGCGCCGGCCGGTCCTCGTGACGAACCGCTCGTCACCGTCCTGGGGGCCGCGGTCGGTGATGAAGGGCGGCATGATGTCCAGCGAGCTGAACCGTGCCGCCTGGGCGCGGGCCAGGGACTCCCACACGCCCGGCAGCCACGATTCGAGGATCCGGGCGCCGGCCGGGTGCAGGAAGTGCGGCTGCCGGAACTGGGCCACGCCGGGCCGGTCCCAGGCCTGCCACGCCTCACTGGAAGAGCTGGGGACCGGCGCGTCGTCCCGTTCCAGCACGGTGACGTCGCAGCCCTGATCGGCCAGCATCATGGCCGTGCACTGCCCGATCATCCCGCCGCCCAGGACAACTACCCTGCCCATGGCCACCACCCCGTAGAAGGCCGAAACCAAAGCATAGGTGGGCCGGGGCACCCAGGCCAGGACACCCAGGACCCGCCAGATGCGCAGGACCGCCTACCCCGGGGGGCGGGGCGGCCCCGCCGGGCGCCCGGCCTGCTCCCGGGCCTCGGCCAGCGCCGCGCGGAGCGCGTCGCGCTCGGCGGCCAGCTGCCGGGCCCGCTGCTCCAGCTCGGCGATCCGGGCCCGCAGCTCCCCGATGTGCTCCTCCAGGCCGCCGTTCTGCGCCACCAGGTGGCCGAGCTGAGCCTCCAGCTGCCCGGCCTGAGCTTCCAGGTCCATGACCCGGCGGATCGCGGCCAGCGTCATCCCCTCGTCGGCCAGCCGGGCCACGTACTGCACCACTGTTATCTCGCTCCGGCTGTACCTTCGCTGGCCACCGCTGGACCGGGACGGACGCACGACGCCGAGCGTGTCCAGGCGCCGCAGGAACGCCTGCTGGATCTCCAGCATCGAGGAAACCTGCCCCACGGTGAACAGCGGCAGGTTCTCGTCATCAAGCGGCAACGATGGCATAGCTGTCTCCCATAATGACCGGCCGGGCCCAGACAGGCATGCTGTCCGGGCCCGGGAGGCAATCAGGTTGGTTGATCAGGCGGTGAGACCCTTCGGGGCCTCGCTCTGGATCTCCACCTTGTGCGGCTTGGCCGCCTCGGCCAGCGGCACCCGGACGGTCAGCACGCCGCTCTCGTAGCCGGCCTCGACCTTAGCCGAGTCGACCGTGTCGCCGAGGTAGACCCGGCGGGAGAACGAGCCGGTGACGCGCTCGCGGATGTACGGCTTCTCGCCCTCGGCCAGCTCCTCGGTCCGCTTGGCGCCGACGGTCAGCACGCCGCGGTCCACCGTGACCTCGATGCTCTCGGGGTCGATGCCGGGCAGGTCGAAGCGCAGGGTCAGGCCATCCTCACCACGCACAGCGTCCATCGGCATGGCCGAGCCGGGGGTGGCGCGGAAGGCACGGGTCCAGGTCGGGCCGAACGCGCGCCCGACGATGCGGTCGAAGTCCCTGGTGAAGGGGTCAAACGTGGTCAGCAACATAAAGTTCGCCTCCAGGTGATAACGAGAGTTCATCTGTGAACTCAAGCTACTTCATTTCTCACCTACAGAAAACTTCTAACTGCAGTTGCATATTCCTTTCGCGATCAGCGACCGTCCCCAGCTCACGCCCGTGCCGGGCCCGGCGCCTTCCGGCGCGTCAGCCAACCCGCTCGATGATCGTGGCGTTGGCCTGCCCGCCGCCCTCGCACATCGTCTGCAGCCCGTACCGGCCGCCGGTCCGCTCCAGCTCGTGCAGCAGCTTGGTGGCCAGGATCGCCCCGGTCGCGCCGAGCGGATGGCCGAGCGCGATCGCACCGCCGTTCGGGTTGGTCCGCTCCAGCGGCGCGCCGGTCTCCGCCGACCAGGCCAGCAGCACCGGCGCGAACGCCTCGTTGACCTCGAACACGTCGATGTCGGCCACGCCCAGCCCGGCCCGGGCCAGCACCCGCTCGGTGGCGGGCATCACCCCGGTCAGCATGAACACCGGGTCACTGCCGGTCACCGCGAGCGCCCGCACCGCGGCCCGCGGGGTCAGCCCGTACCGCCGCACCGCGTCCTCGGACGCGATGAGCAGCGCGGCCGCACCATCGGAGATCTGCGACGCGGTCGCCGCGGTGAGCTCCCAGCCCTCCCGCAACGGCTTCAGCTCGGCCATCTTCTCCAGCGAGGTGTCCCGGCGCGGCCCCTCGTCCGCGGTCACCCCAGCGACCGGGGTGATCTCCCGGCCGAACCGCCCCTCATCCAGTGCCCGGATCGCACGACCATGACTCTCCAGCGCGAACTCCTCCAGCTGCCGGCGGCTCAGGCCCCACTTCTCGCAGATCAGCTGGGCCCCACGGAACTGGGAGATCTCCTGATTGCCGTACCGGTCCTGCCAGCGCTGGCCGAACGGCAGCGGCATGCCCGCCTCCAGGGCCAGCGTGATGGTCGAGCCCATCGGCACCACGCTCATGTTCTCCACCCCGGCCGCGACCACCAGGTCCTGGGTGCCGGACAGCACGCCCTGCGCGGCGAAGTGCACGGCCTGCTGCGAGGACCCGCACTGCCGGTCGATGGTGACCCCGGGCACCTGCTCGGGCAGCCCGGCGGACAGCCACGCGTTGCGGGCGATGTCGATGGCCTGCGGGCCGAGCTGGGACACGCAGCCCATGATCACGTCGTCCACCGCGGCCGGGTCCACGCCGGTGCGCTCGATCAGCTCGCGGAGCACGTGCGCGGCCAGGTCGACCGGATGTACCCCGGACAGCCCGCCCTTGCGCCTGCCGACCGGTGTCCGCACCGCCCCCACGATGTATGCCTGCGCCACGACGACCTCCCGCTGCCGGCCGGGGCTGAACGTCCCGGTAAGCGTGCAATCAATGCCTCTGCCAACGAGATTACCTCCCGGTAGCACGCCTGCCACGGGTCAGCGCCAGGCCGCCGGAAACCGCACTTGACCTGCTGGTCTGCGCGGGAGAGCCGGGGGGACGCAGCAGCCATGGACACTATCGACGACGTCGCGGACCTGGTCAGCATCGGCCAGCTGGCCAAGGCGGCCGGCTTCCGGCTGGGCAGAGGTGAAGCCGCTGGCCGGCTGGCCCCGGGCCGGCCCGGCTGGATCTGTGCGCCGGGCGTGACGCCCAGCCGGCCTTATGCTCGTAATGAGTGGCCGGCCGCTACCGGGCCGAATCCCCCGGCCGGCCGCTGGGAGCGAGCGCGGAGGCCGCGATGACGACTGGGCTGATCCTGCTGGCGTTCATCGCCGCCCTGATCACCTTCTTCTGGGTCCGGCTGCGCCGCCGTATGGGCATGGGCGCGACCGCCAAGACCTGGGCGGTGGCCATGGCTGTGATCATCATCGCCGTGCTCGCCCTGTGGGTGTACCAGACGCAGGGCTGACCCGCCCAGTGCCTTGGGTGGTCAGCTGGCCGGCCGGCGCCGCAGCGGCATCTCGAACCAGACCGCCTTGCCGTCCCGCGTCGGCCGCGATCCCCAGCGCGTCGCGAGCTGGTCCACGAGGTACAGCCCACGGCCCCCCTCGTCGGTCTCCCCCGCGCTGCGTATCCGGGGCAGCCGCAGGTCATTGTCGAAGACTTCGACCCACACGGAATCGCCGCCGCGCCGCAGCCGCAGGCTGAATGTCCTGCCGGTTCCGCCAGCATTTTCTTCGCTATACGGAACCTGCCCCCACGCGGGCCCCACGCCCGGACCCGGCGCCCCGGCACCGGCCGCTTCCAGGGCCAGGGCCCGGCGGGGAGCCCGCGACGAGGCGGTGTGCAGCACGGCGTTGGTGACGACCTCGGACACCAGCAGGCAGGTCAGCTCGACCTGCTCGGGCTCCATGCCCCAGGACTGGAACGTGGCCTCGGCCAGCCGCCGGGTCTCGGAGACCTTGATCGGCTCGGCCGGGAACGTGCCCTCCCACGACGCGAGATCGATCCGGGAGGTGCGGATCGCGACGATGGCCATGTCGTCGTCGATGTCCCCGGGCACGGCTTCCTGGGCCGCCTGGGCGATCTGCTCCACGTCGCCGTAGGCCACCCGCCGCACCGACTGGTGCAGCATCAGCCGCGCGTCGTCCTCGGAAAAAGTGCCGGAGCCGTCCGGCCGGTGCCGCCGGTCGGTCAGCCCGTCGGTGTACAGCACCAGCGCGGACCCCGCGGGCAGGAACCTGGTCTCCTCCCGGTAGGTGGGCAGCGCGGGCACCCCCTTGCCCCGCACCCCGAGCAGCACGCCCTTGTGCTCCATGTCCAGCTCGCCGACTTCGCCACCCACGATGAGCAGCGGCGCGTCGTGCCCGGCGTTGGCGAACGACAGCGTGCGCGACCACGCGTCGTAGACCAGGTAGGTGCAGCTGACCATCGGCGGGTCAGCTCCGTCCGGGCTGTCTCCCCTGGTCGCCGGGCTGAGCGTGCGGCACCACTCGTCGAGCTTGCGCAAGATCTCCGCCGGGGACTTGTCGTCCTGGGCGAACGCCCGCAGCGCCGCCCGCAGCTGGCCCATCACCGCGGCGGCCCGGGCGCCCCGGCCCTCCACGTCGCCGATCACGATGCCCACCCGGCCGGCGGACAGCGGGATGATGTCGTACCAGTCGCCGCCGACCTGGGTCTGGATGCCCTGCCCGTGTGTCTCCAGGGGCTTGGCCGGCACATACCGGCACGCCACTTCCAGCCCGTCCAGCGCGGGCAGCTGCTGCGGCAGCAGGCTGGTCTGGAAGGCCAGCGCGGTGCGCCGCTCCTCCTCGAACAGCAGCGCGTTGTCGATGGCCACCGCCACCCGGCTGGCGACCGCGCTGATGAACCCACGGTCATCGGGGTCGTAGTACAGCTCATCACGCTTGGTCAGCCCGGACAGCGCCAGGCTCATCACGCCGAGCAGCCCCCCGCGGGCGACCAGGGGCGCGGCGACGACCGAGCGCATGCCCACCTGGTCGGCCGCGGCCAGGCTCTCGGCGCTGGGCGCCCGCGGTGGCTGTACCTCTGCCAGGTTCTCGACCAGCACCGTGTCCAGGCGGCTCATCGCCTCCTGGCAGAAATGCCCTTCCGGGTAGCGGATCTGCTCCCCCACCCTGGCCCAGCTGCCCGGCGGTGGCGTCCAGCGGCCGGTATTCATCTGCACGCGCCGGATCAGCTTGTCGCCCTGGATCAGGTCGATGAGGCAATGGTCGGCGAATTGCGGCACCAGGGTTTCGGCCACCTGCCGCAGCGTCATGCTGAGCTCGAGCGATCCGGCCAGTTGCTCGCCGATGCGCTCTAGCAGGGCCACCCGGTCCCGTTCGCGCCGGCTGCTGCGCCGGGTGGCCTCGTGCGCGATGATCACGATGCCGTCGATGGATCCGGACGGATGGCGCAGCGGCATGGCCTGGGCGCGGACGAACACCCGCGACCCGTCGGCCCGCAGCGCGGCGAACGTGCCGTCCCCGGTCCGGCCGCGGAAGACCTGCTTGGCCAGTTCGGCCACTCTCCCGGTGTCCCCACCCGTGAACCCCATGGACAGGACCGGCTGCCCGAGAAACTTGCCAGGAGTCGGGAAGCCGAACAGCGTCACGGCGAACGGATTGGCGTACAGGAGGTTGCCATTCCGGTCGGTGACCACCACGGCGGCCGCCATCTGGCTGAGAATTGCCTCCGCCGGGAGATACGACTCGTACCCGCCGTCCGCCCCGTCAGTCACTGGCGCCCCCCGCCGGTGACCCACCCGGCCAGTGACCGCACGGCCCGGGCTCAGTCTCCCGGCCACCTTCAGCGGCGGGTGACGAAGACATGCGCGGCGACCAGGCGGGGCAATTCCGCCGTGACACTGCCGACCCTGTCTTCACTGGTCACCCGCACACCGTCGTCGCTAACCGCGAGCGTGACCTCGCGTCCGGGTTGTATCCCGATCCGCTTGAGTTTAAGCATGAGCGCTGGATCGCTTTGGACTTGTTCACTGATCCTGCGCACCATCACCGGCGCCGCCGACCGGGTGGCGAGCGTGGTCATCGCTTCGGCCGGCTCCATCCCGGCGGCTTCGGCCCGCTGCTGCGCGTCGTCCGGCACGCCGAGCTCGCCCAGCCCGGGAATGATGTTGCCGTGCGGGCAGCAGACCGGGTAATCGAGCAGCTGCACCAGCCGCCGCTCCACGTTCTCCGAGATCACATGCTCCCAGCGGCACGCCTCGACGTGCACTTCTTCCCAGGGCAGCCCGATCACGCCGACCAGCAGGCACTCGGCCAGCCGGTGCTTGCGCATCACCCGCATGGCCAAGGTGCGGCCCTCGCCGGTCAGCGCGAGCTGGCGGTCGCCCTCCACCTTGACCAGGCCGGCCCGCTCCATCCGGGCCACAGTCTGGCTGACCGTGGGGCCGCTCTGCGACAGCCGCTCGGCGATGCGCGCACGGAGCGGGACGATGCCCTCTTCCTCGAGCTCGAAGATCGTGCGGAGGTACATCTCGGTGGTGTCAATGAGCCCGTGCACCGTATACCGACCTCCCTCCACACCTGATGCTATGCCGGCCGGCCGCCAGCACCAGCCCGGACCGCCCGTACCAGGCAAAACCACCCGCCGGCCGGGCCGGCTGGCCGGGTCACGGGGCCAGCCGCTCCCGCACCCAGTGCTGGCCGTCGCGGCGGTAGCGGAGCCGGTCGTGCATCCGGTTCACCCGGCCCTGCCAGAACTCCATGCTGTCCGGGCGGACCCGGTAGCCACCCCAGAAGTCCGGCATCGGCACCTGCGTCCCCTCGGGCCAGCGCTGCTCCAGCTGGTGGTAACGCTCATCCAGTTCGGCCCGCGAAGCCAGCACCGAGGACTGCCGGCTGGCCCACGCGCCGAGCTGTGACCCGTACGCCCGGGAGTGGAAGTAGGGCTCGCTCTCGCTGGCCGACAGCGCGGTAACGCCGCCCTGCACGATGACCTGCCGCTGCATCGGGTACCACGGGAACAGCAGGCAGGCCTGCGGCCGTGCGGCGAGATGCTGGCCCTTGATCGACGTGCGGTTGGAATAGAAGACGAAACCCGCTGGGCTGTACTCCTTGAGCAGCACGGTGCGGGCCCGCGGGAAGCCGCTGGCCGACGCGGTGGCCAGCACCATGGCGGTCGGCTCGGGCAGGGCCGCGGCGATCACGTCGTCCAGCCACCCGGTGAACAGGAGCATCGGGTCGGCCGGGGCGCTGGCCTCGTCAAGTGGCGGGTGACGGAACGGTTCCACGGGAATGATCCTCACATGGCCGGCCCGGCCGCGGCACCAGCATCCGGGCACTCCGCCCGGCCAGCGTGGGGTGTGTCACGATGCGAACTCATAGTGGAATATGGTTCCGGCAAGGTTGACTTAACCCAGCTGGTACCTGGTTGCGGCGTGCCGCGCCCCCCTGGGACCGTGCCCAAACCCCCGGCACGGGCTCAGACGGCTCACAAGGACACGGAGGTCCCATAGATGTCGGATTTCGTACCTGGGCTGGAAGGCGTCGTCGCCTTTGAAACGTCCATTGCCGAGCCGGACCGGGCAGGCGGCTCGCTGCGTTACCGCGGAGTGGACATCGAAGAGCTGGTCGGCCACGTGTCCTTCGGCCACGTCTGGGGCCTGCTGGTGGACAACAAGTTCGCGCCCGGCCTGCCGCCCGCCGAGCCGTACCCGATCCCGGTGCACTCCGGCGACATCCGGGTGGATGTGCAGAGCGCGCTAGCCATGCTCGCGCCGGCCTGGGGAATGCACCAGCTGCTGGACATCAGCGACGAGCAGGCCCGCGATGACCTGGCCCGGGCCTCGGTGATGGCGCTGTCTTTCGTGGCCCAGTCGGCCCGGGGGCCAGGCCTGCCCGCGGTCCCGCAGGAGCGGGTGGACGAGGCGCGCAACATCGTCGAGCGGTTCATGATCCGCTGGCGCGGTGACCCGGACCCGCGGCACGTCAAGGCGATCGACGCGTACTGGACGTCCGCGGCCGAGCACGGGCTGAACGCCTCGACCTTCACCGCCCGGGTGATCGCCTCGACCGGCGCCGACGTGGCGGCGGCGCTGTCCGGCGCGGTCGGCGCGATGTCCGGCCCGCTGCACGGCGGCGCGCCCGCCCGGGTGCTGTCGATGATCGAAGAGGTCGAGCGGACCGGGGACGCGGGCAAGTTCGTGAAGACGGCGCTGGACCGGGGCGACCGGCTGATGGGCTTCGGTCACCGGGTGTACCGGGCCGAGGACCCGCGGGCCCGGGTGCTGCGCCGCACGGCCAAGGAACTCGGCGCGCCGCGGGCCGAGGTGGCGGAGGCCCTGGAGAAGGCGGCCCTGGCCGAGCTGCACGCACGCCGGCCGGACCGCGTGCTGGCCACCAACGTGGAGTTCTGGGCGGCTATCGTGCTGGACTTCGCGGAGGTCCCACCGCACATGTTCACCTCGATGTTCACCTGTGCCCGGACCGCGGGCTGGGCCGCGCACATCCTGGAGCAGAAGCAGACCGGGCGGCTGGTCCGGCCGAGCGCCCGGTACGTCGGCCCCAAGTCCCGCCCGGTGTCCGACGTGCCCGGTGCCGACCAGGTATTCGACGAGATCTGACGAGCGCCGCAGACCCGGCAGGCGGGCCGTGCCGGGCCGGGCTGCCCGGCCGGCCTGGATAGGCTGGCCGGGTGACTGACATCGTCATTCCCGCTGGTCTCAGGCCGGCCGACGGCCGGTTCGGCTGCGGCCCGTCCAAGGTCCGCCCGGAGCAGCTCGCCGCGCTGGCCGCGTCCGGGGCCAGCTACCTGGGCACCTCGCACCGGCAGGCGCCGGTCCGCTCGCTGGTCCAGCGGGCCCGGGCCGGCCTGGCCGAGCTGTTCCGGCTGCCCGACGGCTATCAGGTCGTGCTGGGCAACGGCGGCACCACCGCGTTCTGGGAGATCGCCGCGTTCGGCCTGATCCAGCACAAGTCGCAGCACCTGGCGTTCGGTGAGTTCTCGGCCAAGTTCGGCAAGGTCGTGCAGGCCGCCCCGTGGCTGGACGACCCGACCGTGATCGCCTCGCCGCCGGGAACCCACCCGGCGCCGACCGGGGAGACCGGGGCGGACGTCTACGCGCTCACCCACAACGAGACCTCTACCGGCGTGGCCATGCCGGTCCGCCGGGTGCCCGGGTCCGATCCGAGGTCGCTGGTCATCGTGGACGCGACCAGCGGTGCGGGCGGTCTGCCGGTCGACGTGAGCCAGTGCGACGTGTACTACTTCGCGCCGCAGAAGTGCTTCGGCTCCGATGGTGGGCTGTGGCTGGCGCTGATGTCGCCGGCCGCGCTGGACCGGGCGGCCAGCATCGCGGCCGGCGGCCGGTACATCCCGGAGTTCTTCTCGCTGCCGGCCGCCATCGGCAACTCGGCCAAGCAGCAGACCTACAACACCCCGTCAGTGGCCACCCTATTCCTGCTCGCCGACCAGGTGGAGTGGCTGCTCGGCCAGGGCGGCCTGGGCTGGGCCACCGACCGGACCGCCGACTCGTCCGCCCGGCTGTACACCTGGGCCGAGAAGGCGCCGTACGCCACCCCGTTCGTCACCGACCCGGCGCAGCGGTCCCAGGTGGTCGGCACCGTCGATTTCACCGGCAGCGTGGACGCGGCCGCGGTGGCCGCGGCGCTGCGGGCCAACGGGATCGTGGACACCGAGCCCTACCGCAAGCTCGGCCGAAACCAGCTGCGGATCGGCATGTTCCCCGCGGTGGACCCGGCCGACGTGGAAGCGCTGACCGCCTGCATCGACTACGTGATCGAGCGGCTGTAGCCACCGGGCTGGCCGCTCGCCCGGCCGGATCAGTGCACCAGCGCGCCGATGACCGCGCCGATCACCAGGATCGCCAGCACGGTCGGGAGCAACCACCGGTTGGTGCGGATCACAGCACGCAGCCTATCCGCGCCCGGGCACACCCGGGCCGGTCACCGGCCTGGGCCGGG
>Ga0207665_10001503_pt1 | contig 15673 bp, 19 predicted proteins | sample LARL112metaG_FD_184351 | JGI IMG/M metagenome (GOLD analysis project Ga0207665, IMG submission 184351) | Corn, switchgrass and miscanthus rhizosphere microbial communities from Kellogg Biological Station, Michigan, USA - LAR L11-2 metaG... | ecosystem: Host-associated > Plants > Roots >...
CTCCTCGACGTTCGCCCGCCACGCCTCGACCTTGGCCGGGTCGGCCTCGAGCGACAGCACCCGGCCGCCGAGGTAGCGGACGCCGGCCGCGAGCCAGAGCGTCGAATACCCGCGAGAGCCGCCGAGCTCGAGCACCTCGCAGTCGGCCTGCGGCGCGACGAACGCGAACAGGAACTGTCCCGTCGTGCGGGCGACCTGCCGCGCGCGCTGCTCGCGCGGGGCGTTCTGCGCCCGCTCGTCGGCGTCCTCGGCCTCCAAGCGGGCGAGCACGGCGCGGACGCGGTCGTCGAGCACGGGGCGAGCCTAGCCGGGGAGCTTCACGGCCTGTCGCGCCCGCTCGGTGGCGGCCCGCGAGGGACAGGTCGCGAGATGATCGTTGACGATCCCGCACGCCTGCATCGACGCGTAGACGGTCGTCGGCCCGACGAACCGGAAGCCGGCCTTGCGCAGCTCCTTCGACAAGGCCTCCGACTCCGGTGTCGTCGACTGCCAGTCGTCGCGTGTCCGCGGCGCAGGCCCGTCGCTGCGGTAGGCCCAGACGACCTCGGGCAGCGGCCGGCCCTCCGCACGCAACGCAAGCGTGGCGCGGGCGTTCGCGATCGCAGCCTCGATCTTGCCGCGGTGTCGCACGATGCCCGCGTCGGCGAGCAGGCGCTCGACGTCCGCCTTCCCGAACTCCGCCACGCGCTCCGGGTCGAACCCGGCGAAGGCGGCGCGGAACGCCTCGCGCTTGCGCAGGATCGTCAGCCACGAGAGCCCCGACTGGAAGCCCTCGAGGCAGAAGCGCTCGTAGAGCCCGTGCTCGTCGACGACCGGCCGGCCCCACTCCTCGTCGTGGTAGCGGTTGTACGCGGGGTCGGAGCTCTCCCAGCAGCGCTCGGCCATCAGGAAAGGTCGACCTTGACCAGCCCGTCCTCGACGCGGACGGGAAACGTCTCCACCGGCAGGACGGCGGGCAGCGACAGCGGCCTGCCGGTGCAGATCTCGATGCGGGCGCCGTGGCGCGGGCAGATCGCCACGCCCTCCTCGGCGTCGAAGTCGCCCTCGCACAGCGGCCCGTCGTCGTGCGAGCAGCGGTCCTCGATCGCGCAGTAACGTCCGTCCAGGTTGTAGACGCCGACGGAGATCTCGCCCGCGTGGACGATCTTCACCGTCCCGGGCGGCAGCTCATCGACCGGTGCGACGACGATCTCCGCCACTCAGCGGAGGTCGAGCTCGTCGAGCCCGGCCCACTCGTCGGGCAGCGGCGTCCCCTTCGCCCGGTGCAGCGCGACCTTCAGCACGCCGAGCCCGAGCAGCGCACACTTGAGGCGCACCGGCGTGAGCGGGATGCCGACCTCCTCGAGCAGCTCCTCCTTCGGCAGCTCGGCGATCTCGGCGGCCGTGCGGCCCTTGACCATCTCCATCAGCATCGAGGTCGAGGCCTGGCTGATCGCGCAGCCGCGGCCGGAGAACTTGACCTCGTCGATCGTCTCGCCGTCGTCGCCGAACTGGACGTAGATCGTGACCTCGTCGCCGCAGAGCGGGTTGAGCCCCTCCGCCTGTGCGTCGGGCTCCTCGATCACCCCGTGGCCGCGCGGGTTCTTGTAGTGGTCGAGGATCACCTCGCGATACAGGTCGTCAACCATCAGCCCAGGATCTTCTTGACCTTGTGCAGGCCTTCGACGAGCCGGTCGATCTCGTCAGGCACGGTGTACAGGTAGAAGCTCGCGCGATTGGTGGCCGCAACGCCGAGGCGCGTCATCAGCGGCTGGCAGCAGTGGTGGCCGGCGCGGATGGCGACGCCTTCGGAGTCCAGCACCTGCGCCACGTCGTGCGGGTGGATGCCCTCGACGTTGAACGAGACGATCCCGGCGCGACGATCGGCCGGCGGGCCGTAGCACGTCACGCCGCCGACCTCGGCGATCCGCTCCAGCGCGTAGGCGGCGAGCTCGCTCTCGTACTCGGCGATCGCCTCGAGCCCGACGCTGGAGACATACTCCATCGCGGCGCCGAAGCCGACGGCCTCGGCGATCGGCATCGTGCCCGCCTCGAACTTGTACGGCAGCTCGCCCCAGGTCGTGCCCTCGGCGCGAACGGAGCGGATCATGTGGCCGCCGAGGTTGAACGGCGCCATCGGCTCGAGCAGCTCGGCACGTCCCCAGAGTGCGCCCACGCCGGTCGGCCCGCAGAGCTTGTGCGAGGAGAAGGCGAGGAAGTCGCAGCCGAGCTCCTGCACGTCTACGCGGTGGTGCGGCGCACCTTGGGCGGCGTCGACGACCATGATCGCCCCGCGCTCGTGTGCCCACGCAGCGAGCTTGGCGACCGGGTTCACGGTTCCGAGCGAGTTCGAGACGTAGTTCGTCGCGACGACCTTCACGCCGTCGGCCAGCTCGTCGAGCGCTTCGAGCCGCAGCTCGCCGTTGTCGTCGATCGGCAGCAGCCGGAAGTCGGCGCCCGTGCGCTTGGCGATGAACTGCCAGGGGACGAAGTTCGAGTGGTGCTCGAGCTCGGTCACCAGCACCGCGTCTCCGGGGCCGAGGTTGTCGAGGCCCCAGGCGTACGCGACGAGGTTGATCGACTCGGTCGCGCTGCGGGTGAAGATCACCTCGCGGGTCGACGGCGCGTTCACGAACTCGCGCGCGATCTCGCGGGCGCCTTCGTAGGCCTCGGTCGCGCGCTCGGAGAGCACGTAGACGCCGCGGTGGACGTTCGCGTACGAGGTCTCGTAGAAGTCGCGTAGAACGTCGAGGACCTGACGAGGCTTCTGGGAACTGGCCGCGGAGTCGAGGTAGGCGAGCGGCTTGCCATGGATCTTCTGCTCGAAGATCGGGAAGTCGGCACGCAGCTTCTGCGCGTCGAGAGCTGGACGAGCCGTCACGGCCACGGGGCTATCGTACCGAGGCACCCTCCTGTGAAGCTCAGCGCCACAGCCCTGATCGCGCTCGCGATCCTGCCCTTCCTGGCCGGCTGCGGCGGCTCCGCGGCGCATTCGAGCTCGCCCGGCGCGAAGGTCTTCGCCAGCGCCGGCTGCGGCAGCTGCCACACGCTCTCGGCCGCGGGCGCGAAAGGCCAGATCGGGCCGAACCTCGACGAGCTCAAGCCCGACCAGTCGACCGTGGCCCGGCAGGTCCGCAACGGCGGCAACGGGATGCCGCCGTTCGGCCGGAAGCTGAGCGCGCGGCAGATCGCGCAGGTCGCTGCGTTCGTCTCCTCAACGTCGAAGTCGTCGAAGGTCAGCCTCGCCTTCAAGCCCGACAAGGAGACGATCGCCGGATGCGAGCAGAGCAGGAAGCCGCTCTGCTTCCGGCAGGCGTTCGGCAACCTCGCCTACGAGGATGGACCCCAGCGGGCGCTCGCGCTGCTCGCGACCGACGACACGCGCATCGCCGGCGTCCACGCCGACTGCCACCAGATCTCGCACTGGATCGGCCACGCGGGCCTCGCCTACTACAAGAACGACGCGGGCCAGGCGCTCTCGCACGGCGCCATGACCTGCAACTCGGGCTACTACCACGGCGTCCTGCAGCTCGCGCTCGCCGGCCTGCCGCGCAGCGAGGTCGTGAAGAAGTCGCGCAAGCTCTGCACCGCCCCGGCCGTGAACGCGACGGAGTTCCTGCTCTACCAGTGCGTCCACGGGCTCGGGCACGGCCTGATGATCTACAGCGGCGACGACCTGCCCTGGTCGCTCGGCACCTGCCACAAGCTGCAGACCGGCTTCGACCGCGTCTCGTGCACCGGCGGGGTCTTCATGCAGAACCTCGACACGACGATGGGCGTCTCGCGCTACCTGAGCGCGAAGAACCCGATCTACCCCTGCACGATCGTCGCCGAGCGCGACAAGGTCTACTGCTACCTGATGGTGACGTCGCGGATCAACACGCTCGACGGCTTCAACTGGCGCAAGACCGCCGCGTGGTGCCGGCGCAGCGAGCGCGGCTGGGTGCAGACGTGCTTCGAGTCGTACGGCCGGGACGCCTCGGGCGCTTCGGAGTACCGGCCGCCGAAGACCGTGGCGCTGTGCGAGCAAGCCGGCCCGGACACCGGCGACTGCATCTACGGCGCGGCGCGCGACTATGGCAACAACTACGCCGGCACCAAAGCGGCGACCCGGCTCTGCACGGCCTCGCCGCCGGCGTTCCGGGGCCGCTGCTACGAGGGCATCGGAACGATCCTCGGCTCGTTGCACCGGTACGGCCCGCAGCGCAAGGCAGCCTGCAACACGATCACGCCGGCCGCGTACCGCCGCGACTGTTACCGCGGCGCGGCCGTCACCTAGTGCTCGGCGACCTGGCGGCGCGGGCGTCGCTCTGGAACCGCCGGCGGAAGCTGGCGCTCTTCCTCGAGACGATGCGGCCCGGCCCGGAGACGCGCGTCGTCGACGTCGGCGTCGGCGACACGCCCTTCGGCACCGAGCCCGGCGTGGCGGCGACGCACAACTTCTTCGAGGCGCTCTATCCGTGGCCCGACCGGATCACCGCGGTCAGCGACGTGCCGCTGCCGAACTTCGCGCAGGCGTTCCCGTCGATTCGCACCGTGGTCGCGAACGGCCTCGAGCTCCCGTTCGCCGAGGACGAGTTCGACATCGCGTTCTCGAACGCGGTCGTGGAGCACGTGGGTGCCCGCGAGGAGCAGCGACGCTTCGTGGCCGAGCTCTGCCGCGTCGCGCCGCGCGTCTTCGTGTCGACGCCGAACCGCTGGTTCCCCGTCGAGACACACACGCTCGTCCCGTTCGTCCACTGGCTCCCGCGCCGCCACGCCGACCGCGCCATGCATGCGCTGCGGCGCGAGAACTGGGATCAGGTCGAGCTGCTGAGCAAGAGTGAGCTGCTGGCGCTGTTCCCACCCGAGACGAATGCGCGAGTCGTCGAGTCGCGGCTGTCAATCAGCGCCGTAGCCGGGCGAGCCTAATTGCCCGACGAGGTCGCCTGGCCGCCGGCGGCCCAGCCCTCGGCGGCACCTTGTACCGCGCCTGGCGTGTGCTGCTCGTTCAGCCTGCGCTGCCACTCGCGCTCCTGGACGTAGCGTTCGTGCGCCTTGCGGCGTCTTCGAGCCGAGAGCCGGTCGAGGAGCCTCATCCTCGACCACATCGTACGCCGTGAAACTAGGTCTGTGGGATGCGCCGCTCGAGTGCGGAGGTGACCGCCTCGCGCACCGGCTCGAGCTCGATGCGGTCGAGCACGTCCTGGAAGAAGCCGCGCACGATCAGGCGCTCGGCCTCGGGGCGCGGCAGCCCGCGGGCCATCAGGTAGAAGAGCTGCTCCCGGTCGACGCGGCCGACGGTCGCCCCGTGTGTGCAGCGGACGTCGTTCGCGAGGATCTCCAGCCCCGGGATCGGAACCGCGTGCGTCGTCGGTGAGAGCATCAGGTTCCGGCACTCCTGGTACGCGTTCGTCTTCTGCGCATCTCGCTCGACCCGGATCATCCCGCGCCAGACCGCAGTCGCCGTGTCGCGCAGCGCGCCCTTGAAGGCGAAGTCCGACTCGGTGTCGGGGGCGATGTGCTCCTGGAAGGTGTCGAAGTCGAGGTGCTGCTCGCCGTCGCCGAAGTACGCGCCCGTCACACGCGAGGTCGCGCCCGGGCCGGCGAGGTCGTTCTGGATGCGCGTCTTGCCACGCTTCGAGCCGAAGCCGCCGCTGACCCAGTCGAGCTCGGCGTCGCGCTCGACGCGCGCATGGTGCGAGGCGAAGTGCCAGGTCTCGCGCGAGAGGTTTTGCAGCGACACGTATTCGAGCTTTGCGCCCTGCTGGACGAACAGCTCGGCGACCCCGTTGAAGTAGCCGGGCAGCTCGGCTGAGGCGGACGAGTACTCCTCGACCAGTGAGAAGCGCGAGCCCTCCTCGGCGACGACGAGCAGCCGCCAGAAGAGCGAACCGTTCTCGATCGCGTTCACGACGCGCACGAACAGCGGCCGTTCGAGCTCGAGGCCGCCCGGCACATGGACGAGCAGGCCGTTCCGCCAGGCCGCCGCATTGTGGGCAGCGAACTTGTCGTCCTCCCAGCCGACGAGCGAGCCGAGCAGCTCGTGCGACTCGTCGAGCGGCTCGAAGCGGATCTCGTCCGGCGCGCGAGTGATCTCGATACCGGTCTCCGTGACCACGGCCTCGGCCGCGACATCCAGCTCGAGCATCGACGAGGGCGAGCCGGCCGGTGCGCCGTCGCCGGCGAAGGCCCCGGGGTCGAAGCCTCGGAGGTCGGTGAAGCGCCAGTGCTCCTCGGTCGTGTCCGGCACCGGGAGACGCTCATAGGCCGCCTGTGCGTCGGCCCTGCTCATTGGGACGCGTACCTCCGGTGAAGGATGACGGCGTTGCCGTCGGGATCGAGGAAGACGGCCATCTTGCACACACCCGTGTCGCCGGAGCCTGCACACTCGGCTCCCTTCGACTCCAGCTCGGCCTTGGCCGCGTCGACGTCGGGGACGCGCACCGCAAACCCGCCCACGTCCGGCTTGAATTCGAGCCCCTCGCGCTCGGGCTCCCAGAACGTGACGGTCACTTGGCCGGCCCGGAGCTCCTCGTTGTTGTTCGGGTCGAGCGAAAGGCCGAGCACCTCGTGGTACCAGGCGAACGCTCGCTCCGCGTCGCGTGTGGGAACGTTGATGAAGTCCACGCGCTCGACCTGCATCAGGGCTTCCGACCGTCGGCGTACGGCGCGTAGCGGCGGTGCAGCATCAGCCCGTTGCCGTCGGGATCCTTGAAGAACGCCATGTGACATACGCCAGAGTCATAGGGCTCCGGAAACTCGAACTCGACGCCGGCATCCGCGAGCCGCTCCATCGCCTGCGCGACATCGGCCACGCGCAGGGCGACGCCGTACTCCGGGCGATACTCACCGCCGCCTTTCTGCTCCGGCGTGCTGACCACGAGCCCGACGTTCTCCGCCTCGAACTCGGGCCACTCGTCGCTCGAGACCGGATTGCGCTCAAGGCCGAGTTTTTCGCCGTAGAAGCTCGAGGCCTCGGCGCGGTCCTGGACGTTCACACCGACGAAATCCGTGCGTAACACTTCCTGCACGGGCACCTCGTACGACTCGAGTGGCGCGTAGCGACGATGGAGTTGAAGCGGGTTGCCGTCCGGGTCGGCGAACGGCGCTCCGTTGCACACCCCCGAATCGAACGTCTCCATCGCGAACCGGGTACCTGTCTGCTCGAGCTCGCTCCTGGCCTCGTCCACGTTCGGCACGCCCAGGGCGAGCCCGCCGCCGTACAGGGAGAGCGCAAGCGTGAGGTTGCCGGTCTCGTACTCGACCCACCGATCGCTAGAGGCATGTGGGTTGCGCGCGAGCCCGAGCGTCTCGCCGTAGAACGCGTCGGCCCGTGCGAGATCCTCCACGGGCAGCGCGATGAAGTCGACCCTCGTGACCTCCATCAAGGCTGCGCGGCGATCAACCGACGGAGCCTTCCATCTGGAGCTGGATCAGCCGGTTCATCTCGACGGCGTACTCGAGCGGGAGCTCCTTCGTGATCGGCTCGACGAAGCCCGAGACGATCATCGCGGAGGCCTCCGTCTCGGAGAGCCCGCGCGACATCAGGTAGAAGAGCTGCTCCTCGCCGATCTTCGAGACCGTCGCCTCGTGGCCGATGTCGACGTTGTCCTCGTCGATCTTGATGTACGGGTAGGTGTCGGAGCGCGAGTCCTCGTCGAGGATCAGCGCGTCGCAGACGACCTTCGACTTGGCGCCGGTCGCACCCTTCGCCACCTCGAGCAGCCCGCGGTAGCCGGCGCGGCCGCCGTCCTTCGAGATCGACTTCGAGGTGATCACCGAGGTCGTGTTCGGCGCGATGTGGACGGCCTTGCCGCCTGCGTCCTGGTGCTGGCCCTTGCCGCCGAAGGCGATCGAGAGCACCTCGCCGTGGGCGCCCTCGCCCATCAGCCAGATCGCCGGGTACTTCATCGTCAGCTTCGAGCCGAGGTTCCCGTCGACCCATTCCATCGTCGCGTTCTCGTACGCGACGGCGCGCTTGGTGACGAGGTTGTAGACGTTGTTCGACCAGTTCTGGATCGTCGTGTAGCGGCAGCGCGCGTTCGGCTTGACGATGATCTCGACGACCGCCGAGTGGAGCGAGTCGGACGAGTAGATCGGCGCGGTGCAGCCTTCGACGTAGTGCACGTACGCGCCCTCGTCGACGATGATCAGCGTCCGCTCGAACTGGCCCATGTTCTCGGCGTTGATCCGGAAGTAGGCCTGCAGCGGCATCTCGACCTTCACGCCCGGCGGCACGTAGATGAACGAGCCGCCCGACCAGACGGCCGAGTTCAGCGCCGCGAACTTGTTGTCGTTCTGCGGGATGATCGTCCCGAAGTACTGCTTGACGAGCTCCTCGTGCTCGCGCAGCCCCGAGTCCATGTCCTTGAAGATCACGCCCTGGGCCTCGAGGTCCTCCTGCAGCTTGTGGTAGACGACCTCGGACTCGTACTGGGCGCCGACGCCGGCGAGGTAGTTCTTCTCCGCCTCGGGGATGCCGAGCTTGTCCCAGGTGTCCTTGATCTCGGGCGGCAGGTCCTCCCAGGAGTTCGCCTGCTTCTCGGTCGGGCGGATGTAATAGAAGATGTTGTCGAAGTCGATCTCGGAGAGGTCGCCGCCCCATTCGGGCATCGGGCGCGCCATGAAGTACTCGAGCGACTTGAGCCGGAACTTGCGCATCCACTCCGGCTCGTTCTTGTGCTCGGAGATCGCCGCGACGAGCTCCGCCGAGAGACCACGGCCCGACTTGAAGAAGTAGTCCTCGATCTCGTGGAAGCCGTACTTGTAGTCGCTGCGGATCCCCGCGACGACTTCGGTCTCAGTCGTGGCTGCCATTGCTCCTTCCGTTTGCGCCGAATCCCTCGTAACCCTCGGCCTCGAGCTTGTGTGCCAGCTCCGGGCCGCCTTCCTCCACGATACGCCCGTCCACGAAGACGTGCACGAAATCGGGCTTCACGTAGTTGAGGATGCGCTGGTAGTGCGTGATCACGAGCGCGCCGGTTTCCTCACCGACCAGCTCGCTCACGCCGTTGGCGACCGTCTTGAGCGCGTCGATGTCGAGGCCGGAGTCGGTCTCGTCGAGCACGGCGACGCGCGGCTTCAGCATCGCCATCTGCAGGATCTCGACCCGCTTCTTCTCGCCGCCCGAGAAGCCGTCGTTCAGGTAGCGCTGCGCGAGCTCGCGCGGCACCTTCAGCTTCTCCATCGCGGCGAGCATGTCCTGGCGGAAGTCCTTGATCGAGACCGGGTCGTCCTCGCCGTCGTTGCGCGCCTTCCGGATCGCGTTGATCGCGGAACGCAGGAAGCTCGTCACCGTGACGCCGGGAACCGCGTGCGGATACTGGAACGCGAGGAAGAGGCCGCGCTGCGCGCGCTCGTCCGCCTCGAGCTCCGTCACGTCCTCGCCGTCGAAGAGGATCTGGCCCTCGGTGATCTTGTACGCCGGGTGGCCCATCAGTGCGTACGCGAGCGTCGACTTGCCCGAGCCGTTCGGGCCCATGATCGCGTGGATCTGGTTCGTGTCCACGCTGAGGTCGACGCCCTTGACGATCTCGGTGCCGTCTTCGAGCGCGACGTGCAGGTTTTTCAGTTCGAGCAGAGCCATGTCCAATCCATGCTAGCTAGCGCGTTCAGCCCTTCGGCACGAGCAGCCGGAGGCGTGTCCAGAGCGTCGACCCGCGCGACAGGGCGTCGAAACGACCATGCGCCCCGGGGTCTCCCGGCAGCGTATCGAAGAGGATGTCCGGCGAGTCGACGGGCTTGCGCTCGGCCGTGTGCTGGCTCTTCCAGCCGTTTCGCCTCAGCACCCAGTCGCCTGCTCGCGGAGAGAGCTTCTGCCCCCAGAGCAGCTTCTGCGCGCCCCACGAGACCGGCAGCTCGCGGATCGGATGCTCGGCGCAATGAAGGGCCGCCTCGGCAAACGGCTCGGGCTGGTAGATCGGCGGCACCGGCTCGGGCTGGAAGCCGATCTTCTGGCGGTCCCGGTCGAACTGCGGCGTGTTGATCGCGCCCGGGAGGACGAGCGAGATCGCCACGCCGGTGCCGGCCTTCTGCTCTTCGACCCGCGCCGACTCGAAGAACGCCCGCAGCCCGGCCTTCGACGAGCAGTAGGCCGCCTGCAACGGGATGCCGCGGTAGGCGAGCGCCGAGCTGACGTGCAGGAAGGTTCCCTTCGAGGCGCGCAGGTGCGGCAGCGCAGCCCAGTAGCCGTAGACGACGCCGAAGAAGTTGACGTCCCAGACGCGGCGCAGCTCGTCCTCCTCGAGCCGTTCGGCCTCCGCGTAGACGGTCACGATCGCGTTGGCGACGTAGGTGTCGATCCGGCCGAAGCGCTCGACGGCCGCCTCGACGCCGCGCTCGACGACCGAGCGGTCCGTGATGTCGCCCGAAACGGCGAGTGCCTCGGAGCCGGCCCGCTCGATCTCGGCGACGCAGTTGTCGAGCGCCTCGGCGTTCCTGGCCGTGACGACGACCTTGGCGCCGCGCTGGCCGGCGAGCCTCGCAACCGCGCGCCCGAGCCCGCTCGAGGCGCCGGTGACGACGATCACCTGCTGGTTCACGGGCCTCTTGGTCATCCAAGGCTCTTACCCGCCCGAGAAGACGCTACGCTTCGACCATGATTCCCGAGGTCGGCATCACCGGGCTCATCGTGATCCTGATCGTGGCACTCCTCGTCTTCGGGCCGAAGCGCCTCCCGGAGATCGGACGCTCGCTCGGGAAGGGCATGCGCGAGTTCAAGGACTCGATCTCCGGCAGCCAGGACGACGAGAAGGCCGAGCTGCCGGCGCGCTCGACGGACGAAGCTCCACCACCGTCGTCCCCGTAAAGCGATGAGCGTGCTCCCGCGGCGCCTTCGCCACGGCGAGGAAGCCACGCTGGTCGAGCACCTGGGCGAGCTGCGGGCTCGCCTGATCGTGACCATCGGCGCGCTCGTCGTCGGGTTCGCTGTGGCCTACGCGTTCCACGGCCGGATCCTGAACTGGCTGAACGAACCGCTGCCGGCGCACCTGCGCAAGCCGGTCACGTTCAGCCCGATCGAGCCGTTCGCGACCTCGATCATGGTCAGCCTCTGGGCGGGCTTCCTCCTCGCCCTACCGGTCGTCCTCTGGCAGTTGTGGGCCTTTCTCGCGCCCGCGATCGAGGAGCACCGCCAGCGGTCGATCGCGGTCGCCGTCGGCTTCGCCACCGTCCTCGCGGCGGCGGGCGTCACCTTCGGCTACTTCGTGATCCTGTCGCCGGCGATCCACTTCCTGACGAACTACGACGACACGCACTACACGATCCTGATCCGGGCGAGGGACTACTACCGCTTCGTCAGCTTCGTCCTGCTCGGGGTGGCGCTCGCGTTCGAGGTGCCGGTCTTCGTGCTTGCGCTGGTACGGCTACGGATCCTGTCGGCAGCGCAGCTGCGGCGCACCTGGCGCCTCGGGATCTTCGTGATGACCGTGATCGGCGTCCTCCTGCCCGGCGTCGACCCGGTCTCGACCATCCTCTCGGTCATCCCGCTGGTCGTGCTCTACGTCCTCTCGATCGGCCTCGCCACCTTCTTCGAGCCGCGCTGGCGCGCGTGACCTAGAGCGCTCGTGCCGAACTCAGGCGAGTCGACCGGTCGGTTCAGACGGGCGCACGGGCCAACCCCGCGCGCCCTGGCGGCGGCACCGCAAGCGGCGCCTCAGCCGAAGATCGAGCTCCACGTCCACCTCGAGGGGACGGTGAGGCCGAAGACGCTGCTCGAGATCGCGCGGCGCAACGACTATCCGCTGCCGGCCGAAACGGAGGAGGGACTCGCGGAGCTCTACGACTTCCGCGACTTCGCGCACTTCATCGAGGTCTGGATCCTCACCACGAACGCGCTGCGCACGGCCGAGGACTTCCGTCAGGTCGTCGTCGACTACGCCGCAGAGGCCGCGTCGTTCGGCGCCGTCTACCTCGAGGGGATCTTCTCGCCCGGAGAGCGCGTGCGGCGCGGCGTCGCCTGGGAGGAGATCTTCGACGGCTACTGCGACGGGGCGCAGGCCGCGCGCGAGCTGCACGAGGTCGAGGTGCGGCTGACGCCGGACATCGTGCGCGGGTTCCCGCTCTCCGAGGCGGAGGAGCTCGTCCGCTGGGCCGCTCGCTACCGCGACCGCGGCGTCGTCGGCGTCGGGTTGGGCGGGCTCGAGGCGGATTTCCCGCCGGAGCCGTACGCGCCTGCGTTCGACCTTGCGCGCGAGCTGGGGCTCGCCTCCGTCCCGCACGCCGGCGAGGTCGCGGGGCCGCCGTCGGTGCGCGGCGCGCTCGAGGAGCTCGGCGCCGACCGTCTCCGGCACGGGATCCGCGCGGTCGAGGATCCAGGCCTCGTGCGGGAGCTCGCCGACCGGCAGGTGGTGCTCGACGTCTGCCCGATCTCGAACCTACGCACGCGGGTCGTCTCCTCGCTCGACGAGCATCCGCTGCCGACGCTCCTTGCGGCCGGCGTCCGCTGCTCGATCTCGACGGACGACCCCGCCATGTTCAGCACCAACCTGGGTCAGGACTACGACGCGGCCAAGCGGCTGGGCCTCGACCCGCGCGACGCCTATCAGGCTGGACTGGAGGGTGCGCTCTGCGACGAGCAGACGAAACGGCGCCTTTGGGCTATCGCCGATTCCTACGATTGGCAGGTACCCTAGGCCGGCAATGGCCCGAGGAGCCACACAGGCGCAGCGCAAGCGCCAACCCGAGCCGCCGAAGCGGAAGAAGAAGAACGCCACCCCCGCGTGGGAAGAGCAGCTCTTCTTCTCACGCCTCCGCACGCACGCGAAGGTCGCGTACGTCTTCCTCGCGGTCGTGTTCGCCGCGGGCTTCGTCTTCCTCGGCGTCGGCTCCGGCTCGAACGGCATCACCGACGCCCTCCAGAGCTTCTTCGGCAAGTCGAGCGGCAGCTCGCTCAGTTCGCAGATCAACTCCAAGCAGAAGGTCGTCGAGAGCAACCCGAAGGACGTGAATGCGTACCTCGACCTCGCGGGCGTGCAGCAGGCCGACAACCAGGAGGCGGACGCGCTCGTGACGCTGCAGAAGGCCCGCGCGATCGCGCCGAAGAACGTCGACGTACTGAACCGGATCGCCGCCATCTACGCCGCCCAGGCCGGCCGCGAGGGCGACAACTACAACGCCGTGCTCGCATCCATCACCGCGAACGACCTCACGCCACCGGGACTCGACACGAGCTCGCCGATCGGGCAGGCGCTCACCTCCGATCCGTATTCACAGGCGCTCCAGACGCGCCTCAGCGAGGCGTACACGAAGGTCACCGGCGCCTACGCCAAGGTTGCGAGTACCTACAAGCAGGCCGCGCAGGTCGCGCGCGGGACGGCCGACGAGCCGAACGCGCTGCTGCAGTGGGCCTCCGCCTCCCAGAACGCAAACGACCTCACCGGCGCGGTCACCGCGTACAAGCGCTTCCTGAAGGTCGCGCCGAACAACCCGAACGCGGCGACCGTGCGGCAGACGCTCGCGCAGCTGACGGCGTCGGCCGGCCAGACACAGGGTTAGACTGCGCCCCGCAAGGGGAACGAGGCCGGGATGAACTTCGACATCACTACCGAGCAGCTGTCCGACGACGCCTACGTGATCGCGCTTTCGGGCGAGGTCGACCTCTACACGGCGCCGGAGTTCAAGCAGCAGCTGCTTGACGTGATCGCCAAGGGCGCGAAGACCGTCGTCGTCGACTTCTCGAACACGACGTTCATCGACTCGACGACGCTCGGCGTGCTCGTCGGCGGGGTGAAGCGGCTCCGCGCGAACGACGGGCAGCTCTCGCTCGTCTGCAGCGACCGCAACATCACCAAGATCTTCGAGATCACGGGCCTCGACCGGGTCTTCACGATCCACGGCACACGCGAGGACGCCGTGGCGAGCCTCGAAACCGCGTAGTGCGCCGCCCCGCAGCGGTCCTGTCTCTCGCGACCGCCTTGCTCGCGGCCGGCTGCGGTACAGGCGGGATTGCCAAGGGCGGTGACCCGGGCAAGGGCAAGCAGCTCTTCCAGGGCAAGTGCGGCGGCTGCCACACGCTCGCGGACGCCGGCACGCACGGCCAGACGGGCCCGAACCTCGACGACGCCTTCGGCCCCGACCGCAAGCAGGGCTTCAAGCAGGTCACGATCGAGCAGGTCGTCCGCGACCAGATCGAGCTCGCGGTGCCGCCGATGCCGAAGAACCTGGTCACCGGCTCGGACGCCGACGCGGTGGCCGCCTACGTCGCGCAGGTCGCCGGCACCGGGGTGACGGCCGCGAAGAACTCGACGAACGGCAAGGACATCTTCACGGCGAACTGCGGCAGCTGCCACACGCTCGCCGACGCGGGCACGACCGGAACGGTCGGGCCGAACCTCGACCAGCTGAAGCCGCCGCTCGCGATCGTCCAGCACCAGGTGATCAACGGCGGCAGCGTGATGCCCGCCTTCAAGGGGACGCTCACGCCGGCGCAGATCACGGCCGTCGCGAAGTACGTCTCCTCGGTCGCCGGGAAGAAGGGCTAGCGCTCGGCCTCGAGGTCCACCACGACGTGGTGGATCGGCACGGCGAAGCGCTCGCGCGCGTGCTCGACGACGCCGCGCTCGAGCCAGTTCGACCGGCCCTCCGGGTGCGTCGAGATGACGATCTCGTCGGCACCGAAGGTCCGAAGCGCGTCTTCCATCGCCTGCAGCGGGTCGCCGTCGCCGACCTGTCCGCGCGCGTGGATGCCGTTGGTGGCGAGCGCCGCGAGGCTGCGATCGAGCCGGTCCCGTGCCGCCGCCCGCGCGGCGTCCTCGTCGGAGGCGAGGTGCCGGAGCGGCGAGTTCAGAGCCGGCGTGACCACCAGCACGCGGGCGTTTGCGTCCGAGGCGAGCTCCTTGATCCGTGACAGCAGCGGCGCCCCACCGACGGTCTCGTTCGCGATCACGAGGATGCGCCGCTCGTCGTCGGGGCCGTGCGGGACTGCGACCGCCTCGATCGGGTGCGGCTCCCGCCTCTGGGCCCGCCACCACCAGACGATCACCCCGACGGTGAGGACGATGAAGACCACGAGCCCGGCCCACTCGTTGATCACGCCCGCGATCGCGATCGCGGCGAAGTAGACGACCGCCCCGAGCAGGAACCGGAACGCCTCGCCCTCGGACCGGAGCGGGTTCGGCATTGGGCGCCGCTAGAGGATGTAGACCGTCGTGTAGACGACGATCCACATCACGTCGACGAAGTGCCAGTAGATCCCCGGGATCTCGACGCCGTGGTGTTGCTCCTCCGAGTAGTGCCCGCGGAAGGCGCGGATCGTGGCGGCCGCGAGGAGCGTCAGGCCGACGAAGACGTGGGCGCCGTGCAGGCCCGTGAGGCCGAAGAAGACCGAGCCGAAGGCGTCGCTGTGCGGCGTGAAGCCGATGCGCGAGTACTCGAGGACCTGGGTCAGGAGGAACGTCAGGCCGAGCAGGAACGTGAGCACGAGGCCGGCCTTCAGGCCGGAGCGGTTGCCCCGCTTGATCGACTGCAGCGCCCAGTGCATCGTGAAGCTCGAGGTCACGAGGATGATCGTGTTCATCCCGGCCACGAAGACCGGCAGGTGGTACGGCGGCGTCGGCCACTGCGTGCCGGCCGCCACGCGTACGAAGAAGTAGATCGTGAAGAAGGACCCGAAGAGCATGATCTCCGACGCGATGAACAGGAACATCCCGAGCGTCCGCGCGTCGACGCGCGAGCTCTGGTGCGCTACGGGCGGGTGCGCGGCGTGGTCGACGGC